>Ga0105046_10000045_pt1 | contig 117763 bp, 118 predicted proteins | sample MAT03_FD_78385 | JGI IMG/M metagenome (GOLD analysis project Ga0105046, IMG submission 78385) | Freshwater microbial communities from Lake Fryxell liftoff mats and glacier meltwater in Antarctica - MAT-03 (megahit assembly) | ecosystem: Environmental > Aquatic > Freshwater > Ice > Liftoff... | reverse complement strand
TGTTTTTTGTATGTCTTTTTCAAACATAAAAATACTGATTATTAACGAGTTATCCTATTTTAAAATCACTTATTTTATTGAAAATCAACAGTTTACACTACTTTTTAGCGAAGTATTGTAATAAAATAACGAAACAAGAATACGCATAATTTGGTTAGAAACTAAGCCAAAGGTTCTTACAAAGATTATAAGCAACTAAAAAAATAAAAAATAATTTTGAAAACAGTCGGACTCATAATGGCAAGTTTTGGCGTTGGCATCGGTCGCTTGGATAGACATGGATAGCGGGGTAGATTTCAACTCCGAAATAAAGCCGCTACTCAACAAGCAATGTTTGGCTTGCCATGGTGGCGTAAAACAAGCGGGTGGCATCAGCTTGTTGTTTAAAGAAGAAGCATTTGGCAAAGGCAAATCGGGTAAGTTTTGCATTGTGCCAGGCAAGCCCGAACAGTCGGAGTTTATCAAACGCCTGACTACCAAAGAAGAAGACGAGCGAATGCCCTACCACAAGCCTGCGCTCAAAGAGCAGGAAATAGATCTTTTGACCCGCTGGGTAAAACAAGGTGCAGAATGGGGCGACCACTGGGCTTATCAAAAGCCACCCTTGCCTACCGTACCAGCGCCTTCGATTTGGGACAATATGCAGCACTTTTTTTGGGAACGTTGGCAAAAAAATGACATTGATTATTTTGTCGAAGAAAAACGGGCCACCGAAAACCTAACCCACGCCCCCGAAGCCGACCGCGTAACGCTCATCAGACGGGTGTGTTTTGATTTGACGGGCTTGCCGCCCAGTCCGCAAATTATCAAAAAATACGCCGAAGTTCCCAACTGGGACCAAGCCTTCCAACAATTGGTAAACCACCTGCTGGCCTCGCCTGCTTACGGGGAGCGTTGGGCGGCGATGTGGCTCGACTTAGCGCGCTACTCCGACTCGCGCGGCTACCAAAAAGACAATGGCCGCACTATTTGGCGTTACCGCGACTGGGTTATTGAGGCCTTCAATGCCGATAAACCCTTTGACCAATTTACGACCGAGCAACTTGCGGGCGACTTGCTGCCAAAACCCACCGAAAACCAGTTGATTGCCACGGCGTTTCACCGAAATACCATGAACAACGACGAAACAGGAACCGTCGATGAAGAGTTTAGAGTGGCCGCGCTCATTGACCGTGTCAATACTACTTGGGAAGTATGGCAGGGTACATCTTTTGGCTGCGTGCAGTGCCATACGCACCCCTACGACCCTTTTCGGCATGAAGAGTATTACAAGTTTATGGCATTTTTTAACAACACCCGCGACGAAGACACCATTGATGAAGCCCCTTTTGTGCGAGAATTTGACGCGCAAGATAAAATAAAACTGCAAAATTTGGAACAGTATTTGAGGCGGGTAGGAGCGGGGCAGGTTTCGGCGGAGGGGGGTGATTGGCTTGGTTTTGTACGCCACCTTGAGCCGCGTCACCATGCCCATTATGCCGACCAATACGTGCATGGTGCTTTGCTTGGCGACCGCAACATTGGCCTTAAAAACAATGGCTCTTGCCGCTTGCCAAATATCAATCTGGAGGGTAAAACCCAAGTGCTGGTTTCGATTTTAGTAGAAAAACCAGGTGGAAGCGTAGCCATTCGGCTGGATAGTGTAAATGGGCCAATTATCGGTCAAATAAAATTGGATAACACCGCCAGAGCCAATGGTAGCGTGCTGAGATACTGGCCCATTAGTGCCGTAAAAGGGCGGCATAATTTATATTTGACTGCTCAAAACAAAAAGATAGGAGTCGACGATTACTTTTTTCAAATTAGTTGGTTTGTGTTGCTGCCCGATTTTCCTCAAAAAGACGAAGCCCAAAAGAAAATATTTACCGAATTGGTGGCCGCCAAAACCCGAAATACCCCTATTTTATTAGCGTCTGGCGCTGATTATCAGCGCAAAACGCACGTATTTGTGCGTGGCAACTGGCTCGTCAACGGCGCAGAGGTGCAGCCAGACGTGCCGCAGCTTTTGGCTCAAAAATCAAATGCCAAAAATAAAAAAACACGTTTGGAACTTGCCAAATGGCTTATGGATGCCGACAATCCGCTTACGGCACGGGTCATGGTTAATCGGTTTTGGGAACAACTTTTTGGTACGGGGTTGGTCGAAACACTCGAAGATTTTGGAACCGCTGGTGCCAAGCCATCACACCCAGAATTGCTTGACTATCTGGCTGTTAAGTTTTCTACCGATTGGCGTTGGAGCATGAAGCAATTGGTCAAAAACATGGTTTTGTCGGCTACTTATCGGCAGTCGTCGGTGGCCAGTAGGCAGCTCACCGCGCGCGACCCGCAAAACCGCTTTTTGGCCCGTGGCCCGCGCCTGCCCGCCGAAATGGTACGCGACCAAGCCATGATGATAAGCGGACTGATGAGCCGCAAGATGTACGGCAAACCCGTGCTTCCTTACCAGCCCGAGGGTGTTTGGCAAGCCGTAAATAGCAATTTACTTTATGAGCAAAGCAAAGGCGAAGACCAATATCGCCGCGCTATTTATGTCTTTGCGCGCCGTACGGGTCCCTATCCGTCCATGCAAACCTTCGATGCAGGTAGCCGTGAGTTGTGCCTCTCGCGGCGTATCCGTACCAACACGCCGCTGCAAGCCTTGGTATTAATGAACGACCCCGTGTTTGTGGAGGCATCGTTTGCCTTGGCCAAACGAGTAGAGGCCCAGCCACAAGTGGGCATTGCACAGGCGTATCTGCTGGCTACTGGGCGGCCCAGTAGCACTCCAAAGCTGAAACTATTACTGGCTCTTTACCAAAAATCGTTGCAGCGTTTTGAAACGAAGCCAATGCAAGTAGCGGCTTTCTTGAAAACAAACGCAACTCCCCAAATGGCCGCACTGACGGTAGTAACCAACGCCATAATGAACTTAGATGAAGTAATCACAAAAGAATAATCATAGACTTAAACAATGACTTTTCGAGCGATTTTGAATTGTAAAATACTGATTAATAATTGTTTAATGTTTATCGGTTTTCTGTTTTCTGCCAATACGTTTGCCCAAATTCCGCTTGACAAAATGCCAACGCCGCCCATGTCGGCAGGACGGTTGTTTTATGTGCAGCGTAGTTCAAATACCAACACCATTATTTACGATGCCAACCTACTGGCCAACAAAAACATTGACAGCCAAAACCCCGTAAATGTATATTGGATTAGGTACGGCGAAAAAGGCCAGCGCGAACCGCTCAACTACCTTCAGCGTACATTGGCTTATGGTGTAGAATGTAACCCAGCCGCCAACGAACCCGACAACTACAACATGCAGTTGGTATCGTACAAAAAACGACGTATCAAGCTCACTACCAGCCACAACGGCGTACCAATGGCCCTGATTGCCATCAATGGGAAAATGCACCAACTCCTCAAAGTGTATGCGCTCATCGAAGACACAGGGCATTTGATTCCAAAAGTAAAATACATTGAGCTTTTTGGGCGCGATGTCAAAACGGGCCTTGAAGTATATGAGCGTTTTAAGCCATAAATTGGCAAACTACGACAATAAATAAAGCCATTTTGTGTGTAGTAAGCGCGGCCACGCACCAATGCCGACTTCCATTTTATTTATTAGGTCATTCTTCAAAGCGGGTTTCGACCCCAATTGAGCAGTGAATTTTGTAAAAAAATTGGTACATCTGGCCAGAACTCAGCTTACCACGGTTCTTGAATTTTAATAAAGCCAATCGATTGAGCAAGTCGGTTTTGTCTTGGGGGAAGAAAGTCATGCTTGCCCCCGATCTCATGCTGAGTTCCTCAAAGGTAAAGATTCTTGAAAACAAGACAACGCCCAAAAGACCTTTGTTTTGCGATAATGCCGCGTCTATGATTGTTACAGGGCGGTTTTGGTGGAGGAGGTCTATCAAAAAGACAGTGGCATTGGCCGCGTCAAAATCTACAATTTCAAAAACAGAAACGTAGTTTTCGAGCATCGCAGCCAAGTAGTCGTCTTCTTTGGGCGTTAGTTCTGGGCCGTAATCGTAGAAGTATTCGAGGGTGGTTTGCGTGCCGATTTTTGCTTCAAAAAGCACGTAGTCCATCAAGTAGCTCGTGTCGCTTTCTGAGTTCATCACGATTGTGTTCTTTCCTTCCAACATTCCCAAACTCTTGGCGGCTTGCGCAATTAGGTTGTGTTTGGTAGCCAAAGTAGCTATTTTTTCGACCACAGCCCTGCTTTCTTTACGCAATCGCCGGTACTCTTTAAGGGTATTTTTACGGTTGAATAAATTCATTTTTTTTGGTTTTTTGTTATTTTATCCCCGTCGCCAGCTTGGAATGTACGGTTCTTCGCCAAAATATTCGGTAAAAGTGCTGAAAAGGGAGTCATGAAACCCCCAACCAATATTTTTTGTTTCTTTTACGATGTTGATACTGCGTTCTCGAATATGCGTTAAAATTGCGGTTTTCTGGGCCAATTTTAACGCATCATCAAAGGCACTTTCGGCCGAACTGTAAAATGCCTCGTCAATATCGCCGTAGGCATTGGTGAAATTGACGGCCTGCTCTACCCTGAAAATGAGCAAATCGACAACGTCAAACTCAAAAACGGCAATTTTTTTGAACGCTGAAATCAACGCGCGTATTTCTGATGCTTTGGGGTTGCCATAACCGCGTTTGGGAAAATATTGGCGTTCAATTTTGGTTTTATACGCGTTTAATACTGCCGAAGTGTCCGTCCCTAAGTCCATTTCATAATAATCTTTCACGGATTTTATCTTATCGTATAATTTCAATACCTCGGCAATAAGCGCTTCTCTGCTGAGTGCTTCGAGGTGTTTTTTGAGGGTATTTTTGGTAATTTTTGGCATAGTTATCTCAATTTAGGCGCTTGAATAACACAAATATAAGACAGTTTTTTAGATGCAAGTAAGGGCAAAAAGTGAATTTGAACGCGACAAACGTCGCCTTGAGTTTATAAAAGTACAAATTACGTAGCATTGGTTTTATTTTCTTGTTTATATTTGCAACGCCGTTGCATTTAAACGTGCGCAACTGCTGGCAAAACCACCACCATCAATCTCTTTGTCGGTTTTGTAGAACCAAGCAGCGGCTCGGCAACTATCAATGAGATTTCAGTAGTCGAAACGGCGCTTGAAACCAAAAAACAGTTGGCTTACATCCCAGAAACGGTGATGCGCTATCCTAATTTGACGGGTATCGAAAACTTAGCATTTTTCTCTTCTTTGGCAGGATTTACTTACGGAGCAGAACAATTGAGTGGTTTTTTGTCAAAAGCTGGTTTGCAAACCGATGCCCATAACCAAAAACTGAGTAGCTACTCCAAAGGAATGCGTCAAAAAGTAGGCATCGCCATTGCCCTCGCCAAAAAGGCCAAAGCCTTGCTGCTCGACGAACCTACAAGTGGCCTCGATCCCAAAGCAGCCAACGAATTTTCGAAAATATTGCGAGAACTTGCAAAAAACGGCACGGCTGTTTTGATGGCGACGCACGATATTTTCAGGGCCAAAGAAGTGGCTACGCGCATTGGTATTATGAAAGAAGGCAGCTTGGTTTCAGTGATTAATGCCAAGGATATTTCGGCCAATGAGTTGGAGGCGTTGTATTTGCAGACGGTTTAAATTTTAACTACCAAATGAGATTAGAATTATTGACCCTATTTTTTATATCAATAGTTTTGGGCAAAGCCAGTGCCCAAGATGGCACTATTTTTTTGCCTTCCAGCCCACCAAAACAAATGGAGGCGTTAAAAACTACCGAAAATCTAACCATTAATGGGCGTTTAGATGAATCGGTCTGGTCTTTGGCAAAACCCGCGTCTGACTTTTTCAAACAGTTTCCCAATCAAGATGGCAAGCCTGTTTTTGATACGCAGGTAAAAATACTTTACAATAAAAAAAACCTCTATTTTGGCTTTTTCTGCCCCGATTCACTGGGTAAAAAAGGAGTGCGTGTACCTGATTTAAAGCGTGACTTCGACTATTTTGACTATGATTTGGTAGGAGTATCGCTTGACCCATTTTTAGATAAACGCAATGCCACTGCTTTTCAGACCAATCCTTATGGCGTTCAACGTGATATATTGTGTTTTGATGACACGTTTTTTGACCGCGAATGGGACGGATTTTGGAAAGTACGAACCACCCGAACGGATTCGGGCTATGTCGCCGAAATGCAGATTCCGTGGGCAACTTTGCGGTATCCGAAAGGCGAAATGCAAGACTGGGGTATTCAGTTTGTCAGGCGTAGCCGCAGGTTGGGCGAGCAGTCGTCATGGTCGCCTTTCCCTCGGGCATATACGGCTTATCGAATGTCTTATGCGGGTTTATTGAAAGGTATCGAGCCGCCAACCCCCTCGCTGAATCTTCGAGTACAGCCTTATTTATTGACCGATTATAACCGCAAATTTGAAGCGGGCAAACTCGTCTTAGATCAGTTTGCCCCCAAAATTGGCGGTGAAGTCAAGTGGGCAATCACGCCTCATACAGTGTTAGATTTGACTTTCAATACCGATTTTGCCCAAGCCGATGTAGACAGGCAAGTGCAAAACCTGACCCGTTTTTCGGTACTTTTCCCAGAAAGACGACAGTTCTTCTTGGAAAATGCGACCTTGTTTAACCTCGGCGATGATTTCAATCAGCCTTTTTTTCAGCCGTAAAATAGGACTTTCCGCGAGCGGTTCGCACATTGCGCTGGATGCAGGGATGCGGGTAGTGAGCCGGAATCTCAAACAAAATTTTGCGGGACTGTTGGTAAGGCAACGCGCCTCTGAAGAAAACACTTTGGGAGCGACCCATTTTGGCGTGTTGCGATACAGCAAAAACGTGGGAAAACAAAACCGTTTTGGTACCATGCTCACGTTTCAAAATACGGAAGCCGATTTTGGCAAACAAGGTTTCAGCAATGCCACTTTTTCGATTGATGGCTTTGTTCGTATTTCTGCCCCCTTTAGTTGGAACTTTATGGCTACCAAATCGCAAAGTAGCCAAGCAGGTGGAGATGGATTTACAGCTTTGAGTAAATTCAATTATCAGGATAATAATTGGAGTTTATTCGTAGTGAACTCAATTATTACCAAAGACTACAATCCAAGTATGGGTTTTGTGTATGCCTCAAACCTAATTAATACCAATGTGGGCGGGTATCGCATCTCGCGCCCTCAATGGAAACCTAAGTTTGTACGACAAATAGACCCTGGAGTCTATGTTGATATGTATCACCGTGCTTCTGATGGCAAGTTTCAGCAAGCAGAACTTACCATTTTCCCGATTTGGATTGTCGCCAATACGGGAAACCGATTCACTGGAAACATTATTCCGACTTGGCAAGTGGTTGACGAAGCCTTTCAAATTGTGGGGCTGCCTATAAAGCCCACTAATTATTACTATACCCGTTACCGTTTTTCTTACGATTCTGACCAATCAAAGTCATTTTCATTCAAAGTTTCGAGCGAATTTGGCAACTTTTACGACGGAGCCTTACATACCATCACTACCAGTGCGCGTTATTCGCCACTGCCCAATATTTCAACCAGCATCGCTTATACAAGAAATGACTTCAACAAAATAGGAACCCAAAAAGAATCGAAGGTAACGCACCTCATATCGCCTGAAATACGCTTGGCTTTAAATCCAAGACTACAATTGACTTCGTTTTATCAACACAATTCAGCGGCCAATCGTGATGTTTGGAATGTACGTTTTGCTTGGGAGTTTCAGCCGCTTTCATTTGTTTATTTGGTGTACAACAGCAATACTTCGCAGCAATATATGAACGATTTAAAGCGGTTTGATACCCTCAGAAATGAACAAAGCATTGCTAAAATTACGTATTTGAAACAGTTCTGACAATATGATTACTTTTCACAATAATTCTCATGTAGGCTGGAACTACCTCATTAAACCACCAACCATTAATATACCAAGCACTAAAACTTAACTTTTTTGTAAATAGAAGCCAACGTAACGGACTGATTATCAATCAAAATTTCTTCGTTTAAGTCATAAAAATCTTGGTTGAGCCAAACGTTGGGGGTTTTGGTGCGAACATAAGAAAGAACTTGAACGCGTTTTGGATTAACCAACACAATTTGTTGCAGACTTTCGAGGTGTTTGTATTCGTGCAGTTTAGACTCTCTGTCAAATTTGTCGGTAGCGGGCGAAAGTATCTCGACGATAAGGTAAGGATTGGTAATGATGGCCGTGGAGTTGGACTTAAAGATGGGTTCTCCCTTCACTACCGTTACGTCGGGCATGAAGTAGCTGCCCTCAAATTTGGGTATTTGAACGCCCGAATTGCTGCCAAGAACAGTATATTCGTCGTTGTCCATAAATAAATTATTGAGAATGGTTGCAAACATCGCCGCAATCAATTCGTGATAAAAAGAGGCTAAACCCATGGTATAAATTTCGGACTGATGATACTCTATTTTGAAGGGAAAATGGCTTGCCAAGTCCAAATAATCACTTTCAGACGCGGGGATTTGCACCAAGTCTTCGGTTTTGAGTCGTTCCAAAATTTCAGTCCTTAAATCTCTTGTAATAACCATTTTTCTAAAATTTTACCAAATATATGAAAAACATCATCGCCAAAAAAGAATTTACGGCCACCGTGCGCGACAGGCGTTTTGTGGTGGCTGGAGCTGTTGTGTTGTTGCTGCTGTTGGTGGCCACTTCTACGGCGGCGCACCGCGACTATTTGCAGCAAATCAAAGACTTTCATGGTCATTGGAACACCTTCTTTTTGCCAAAAACCTTCAAAAACGAACGCCTCAAACCGTCAGATTACGCGCTATTTCCAAAATGGGAATACCAATCTTCGGCTACGGAGGTTTCGGTGTTGTGGGGGCTTTTGAAATTACTGATTTTGACAGCGGGGGTGTTTGGGCTGGGGTGGGTGCGGTTGAAGTAATGACTCAAAGGAGACACCTTTTTTGTCACTAAAATAAAATCGTAGATTTTGGCAGCAATTTACTTTTTAGAGAAAACCCAATTCCTTTGTGCTATTTTTGAGGGAAATGTTTTTGTAAAAACTATTGACTTAAACCTGCCTATTACAGGTGTTTTTGTCAACGAAAGCCCAGACCCCCAGCAGTTTGAAAGGGTAAGGGGCTATCGTCCAAAAGCCAATTCAGCTTTGTTAAAATCGGGGGTTAGTATCCAAGTAAATTCGCAAACAATGCGCGATTTTTGTAGAAAACCAGTGCCAAAAAACTGGGTTGGAGCCATTGGCAGGTAGGCAACTATGAGTTGTATTCACTACCGCTTCGTTTTGGGGTGAAATGTCTGCCAACTGTGCCAATATTCTTGATAAGCATTGATTTTTGCTAAGTTTGGCACGGCAGTATGCAGTGATTTACCCAGTAAAGTATAGGCGTTTTTGTGGTGGTAAAGCGTGTCGTTTTTGATTGAAAATACGGCAGCAGCATTGGGGCGTTTGAAAGCGAAAAAACTCTTCTGGTCGGCAGCCAACGCCAGTACAATGGGTTTATTTTCGATTATATCATTGATAATCAGCTCTTTTTTCAAACGATTCCAGTCGAAGGCTTTGCTGTCTTTGCCGAGCGCAACGCCTACAATCCAAGATTTATCTTTCCACGACAGGCTATCGCGGCGGCTGAGTTGGCCTTTGCGTTTGCCATTTTCATAGTTGCTCAACGAGTCGTATTCTTCTTGAAACTTTGCATCTGGCTGCATTACGAGGCTATTGGGGTGCAGGGCGAGCCATTTTTCGAGGGTGGTTTGGGTGGCATCAACTTCGGGCAGGGTTTGGCCTTTTAGTTGGCCCGCAATGGCTTCGCCGTTGGCTTGTCGCCACCAGCTTTTGGTGGTAGCGTCTTCAAACATGGCGTTAAAATGATCCATGCCCACGAGCCTGAAGTTTTCTAATTTTCCGTTTACCATCGGTTCAAACACGCGCCCCGTGCGGCAAACGGTGCAGTAAGTAACGATAATTGGCTTGCCGCCCAAGGTATCTTTTACTTGATGATGGTAGCCAATGTACTGAATGGGATACGCCCGCACTTGACCGTTTACGACTGTGCCAATCACCACGCGCTCTTTTCCTACCTTATTTTGAGTGGCGTTTTTGAGTTGTAAATCAGACGGTTGATAAAACATGGTGTCGGCAGCCATTTCAAAATTGGTCAGGTAAAAAATAACGCTGGCGGCCAAAAAGCTCCCAAGCCCCCAGAGGGGTTGTTTTCTTATGGCTGACAAACCACCTGTAAGTATCAGTAGCCCTAAAATTCCTCTGAATACCCATCGCCAAGTGTGCAGGAAGTAGGCCAAATCAACGCTGTTCATGCGTTGGCTGCCTGGCATGGGCATAATGAAATAAACGTTGGCGACTTCAAAAAAAATCAAGCCAAGAATACCAAGGTAGAATAGTTTTTTCATCTGATAATTACGTTTGTTGAGACAGTAACAACCATTTTCCAAAAAATCGGAATATTTAACCCAAAAAACGTAATTTTTGGCCTTTTTTCCTAAAAAACGAGTCTATTGTTCCGAAATTTTGGATTTTTGTTGCCATTAATTCCCCTTGGTGGGAGCATTAAAGGGCAATTTGACAATGCAGAGATTTGGTAGATTTTTAATTTCTCGGTTTGGCGCATTAAACAAACACCAATCAAAGTATGTTATATTTGCAGGAAACACCAAAACACGCAATCGCCAATGGCAACGCCCGTCAATCTTCCACCTGTTCACAATAAATTGGCCAAACATGCCGTTTTTCCGCATTTCGACCACGACGAAACGGCGCGTTATAATTTTTTGACCAATCTCAATAAACACCTTTCAACGGTGATTTCGCCGGGCAACAAAATAGCGTTTGAGCAGCGCGTAAAGCCCAAATTTAAGGCCGAAAACGGGCGCGAAATCGAAACCCGCGACGAACTCGAAGTGGCCATGCTTAACGATCCACACTTCCAAACGTGGAGTGCCTTGCGCCGCAGCACCATGGAAATGCGCCAGCAAGCAGGCCGCGCCACAGTGCTACGCCAAGCCGAAGAATTGGCCCAAAAAGTGGCTACGCTCAACGCCCAAAAGCCCGATTCGCTCATTTTGAACGACACAGTGCAAGTGCCGCACTACATGACCCTGTTTGATAGCCACATCATGCCCGGCAGCTACCACACCGAGCAATTCCCTGGCGATGTGTCCAATGCGGCCAGTTACGATTCGGGATTGTTTGTAACCAGTGCGGGTATGTTGGGCAAATATACCGACGGCGGCGGCAAAGCCTTAACTACTTGGTTGAAAGCTACTTATCCCAATTTTAACCCCAAACGTATATTGGACATGGGCTGCGGTTTGGGCCACAATACTTTACCTTTGGCCACGGCTTTTCCAGATGCTGAGGTCATTGGCATAGATACAGGCGTGCCAATGCTCCGCTACGGCCACGCGCGGGCGGTGGCGTTGGGCATCGAAAACGTGAAGTTTATGCAACTCGACGCTACCCAAACGGGCTTTGAAAACGAAGCCTTCGACTGGATTCAAACCACGATGTTTTTGCACGAGACCTCTACCCACGCCATGCAGCGGCTTGTTGCCGAGATTTACCGAATGTTGCGCCCCAATGGCCTGAGTTTGCACATTGAACAACCGCAATACACGCCCGAAATGTCTATGTTTGAGCAGTATATCCGCGACTGGGACGCGCTCTACAACAACGAACCCTTTTGGGGAGCCATGCACGATGTGGACGTGCGGCAGTGGATGATGTCGGCGGGCTTTGAAGAAAAAAACTTGCTACAATTTGGGGCAAAAGCCGAAAACGACATGGAATATCCGCGAAACCCCAACGCCCAAGAAGTAGAAGACCACGGCCGTAGCCCGATATGGAACGTGTTTGGAGCTTGGAAAAAATAAAAATATATGATAAACGACATACTACTCTCGTCAAACAAAGCCAAAGGCAAAAGACCTTATTTTTTAGAAAACCCCGAAGTGGAGCGCGTAATGAACATCACCATGGCCGTGGCCATGGAGCTGGGCGTAATGCACGAACGCCTCGATACCATTGAGCGGCTGCTCGAACAAAAAGGTGTCTTGCAACGGAGCGAAATAGAGGCTTTTGAGCCCAACAACGAGGAAATTATTGAACGGCAGCTTTGGCACGCGCGCTACATTGCCCGTATTTTGCGCATTGTGCAGCAAGAACTCGAAGCCCTCCAACAAGACCCCGAGCACAATCTAAGCATGGAAGAAGTAGCCAATCGACTTAGAAATTCTTGACAAGTTTGGGATATTGGGTAATAATAAATTTGAAATTTTCAACCCCAAATAGGCGTTTGGGCAACGACGCAAGCCCGCCAAAATGCTTAAACATTACCGCTATTTTTGGGCTTATTTATTCGTTGCGTTTTTCAACGCGCTACAACAATTTGTTTCGTTATTCATCTTTTGTGCTGGCCACCGTCATTATCCGCAGGGCATTGTCGGCGCCCGAATATGTCAATGTCATTTTGAGCATTTCAGCGGGGCTTTTTGTGCTGATGGTAACCTACATTTACAACAACTTAAATGCCATAATTAAGAAATAAACCCATGCCGCTTGCCACCATCAATACTTTTTATCAGGCCATTATTGACAAAAACGTAACCGAAATCTGCCGCGCCTACGTTCAGAGTGAAAGTACCTACGTGGTACTGGAAGGGCCGCGCTACACCACTTTGGGCTACGCCAACATTGCCAAAGGCTGGGCCGATTTTTGCGACTCGGCTTTGTCGCTCAAAAAAATAGAATGGTTTGAAGGGCCTTTTGAGGAAGTGGGCAGCGACATGGCTTGGGTAGGCGGACAAATTGTAATGACCGTGGTGGTAAAAGAAAGCGAATTTTCGGTGCAATTTCGGGCTACTTTTGTGTTAATAAAAAATGCCGAAGACCGCTGGCAAATCAAGCACGAACACGTGTCGGGCCCACTTGCCGACCCTTATGGCATTGGCGATTGGCTAAAGTAATTAAGCCAAATTAAGTAGTTAAAATAATTTGACAGCTTTGTTGATTTGCAGTGTTTTTATTTGCTCAAAACTCATGAGCTCATCTTCACGACTACTTAGTTGGGAGAGTTTCCAAGTATGCCTGCCAGTCGGTTATGAGGTCTTTTTTCAACACACGCGGAAACTTGTGCTGACCGCCGAGTTTGCCTTTTTTTTCCATCCAGCCATAAAAAACTTGGGTTGGCAGCACCGTTAGTTTTACCTCTTTTAGGGCGTGCTTGCGCTCTACGGCATAGTCGTCATTGAGTACGTTGAGGTGGTGGTCTATTTTTTGGCGCAGCAGGTTGGCATCTACCGCGTTGTCGGTGCCGATATACCAGTGGTGGCCAAAAAGGGTGTCCAATTTAATGCCCGCCACGGTAAATTCGCGCACGGCAATACCGAGTTCTGCCGCCGAATGTTCAATGGCTTTGTTCATGTTTTCGACCGATAGATGCTCGCCGCAGAGGCTCAAATAGTGCTTGGTGCGCCCCGTAATAACGATTTCGCCCTTTTTTTTGTTTACAAACTTGACGGTGTCGCCAATCAAATAACGCCACGCGCCCGAGCAAGTAGAAAGAAGCAGGGCGTATTCTGTATCTTCTGCCACTTCGTCAATCATCAAGGTTTGGGGCTGGGCGGTTGGTTCGCCGTCTTGGTCAAAGTTTTGTTCATTGAAAGGGATAAATTCAAAAAAAATGCCACTACTCAACGCCAACTGCATGCCCTCGGCGTTGGGTCTGCTTTGGTAGGCAATAAAGCCTTCGGAGGCCAAGTAGGTGTCGATATATACGAGCGGGTGGCCCAATAGCTTTTCAAAACCTGCTCGGTAAGGCTCAAACGAAACGCCGCCGTGGCCAAATACGGCCAAGTTGGGCCAAATGTCGTGGATATTTTTTACTTGGTAGCGTTCAATGATTTTTTCCATCACAATCTGCAACCAAGCGGGCACTCCCACAATGAAGCCGATGTCCCAAGAAGGAGCTTCTTCCACTATTTGTTCGAGTTTTTGGGCCCAGTCGCGTACTTGGGCGATGTTTTTGCCAGGTTTGTAAAAACGCTGAAACCAAAATGGAATTTGTTTGGCCGAAATACCGCTCAAATCGCCTTCAAAATGCTCGCCTTGCAGGTTTAAGTCGGTGCTGCCGCCCAACATCAAAAAGCCTTTTTCGTACAAATTGCTGGGCAAATCGGTGTAGTTTCCCAACGATAAAATTTGCCGAATACTCGTTTTTTGAATAGCCCTCGACATACTTTTGGTAATGGGTATGTATTTTGAAGCGGCCTCTGATGTCCCCGAACTCAACGCAAAATATTTGACCAAGCCTGGCCAGGCTACGTCTTTTTGGCCCGCGCGGGCTTTTTGCCACCATTCGCGGTACATTTTTTCGTAGTTGTGTACGGGTATTGTGTTCTTAAAGTGGGCGTAGTAAGCCTTACTTTCGTCGTAAATTGTCAAATTTAGAATTTCGTCAAAGCGGTATTTTTCGCCAAATTGGGTGTAGCGCGCTTTTGCCAATAATTTGCTCAATGTTTTTTTTTGCAACTTCGCCGCGTTCAGCTTTTTGGGCTGCATACGCATGCTTAATTTGATACCACCTTTCAACAGACGCCCCAAAATAGCCATACCGATAGTGATGAATTATGAATGTTGAACGATTATAAATTCCATTCTTTCATTTTTTGTACGGTTTCGGTGGCCGTTAGGTTGTATTGGCAAGGCACCACCGAAACGTAGTTGTGGGCCAGCGCCCATTCGTCGGTATTTTGGTTGTCTTTTTCAAAATTCACAAAATTGCCCACCATCCAGTAGTAATGCCTGCCGTAGGGGTCTTGGCGCTCTTCAAAATCTTCTTGCCACTTGGCGTGGGCTTGGTGACATATTTTGATGCCTTTTATGGGCTGCTCGGAGTGTGCTGGAAAATTGACATTCAGGGCAATACCCTTTGTAATTCCCTTTTCGAGAACGGCCAAGGCTATTTGTTTGATAAAGGGCCTAACGTGGGCAAAATGCGCCATAGGAGAAAAATCGCAGAGCGAAAACCCAATGGACGGCAAGCCCTCAATGGCTCCTTCGATGGCCGCCGACATAGTGCCCGAGTACAACACATTGACCGAGGCATTGCTGCCGTGGTTGATGCCGCTCACCACCAAGTCGGGTGTGCGGTCTTTGAGTACCCAGTGTTTGGCCAGCTTCACGCAGTCGGCGGGAGTGCCGCTACATTCGTAGGCGACCACGCCCTCAAAAACCTTAGATGGATACAGCCGCAATGGCTCGCCAATGGTAATAGCGTGGCCCATACCCGACTGCGGGCTGTTGGGTGCCACCACCACTACCTCGCCCAATTCTTGCATCACTTCTACTAAAGTTCTGATTCCCAATGCTGTGATACCGTCGTCGTTGCTTACTAAGATGAGTGGTTTTGTAGACGTCATAAGGTGCTGTTGAGAAATATGTTGTATTTTTGATGTTTCAAAGTTACGGACATTCGAGCAAATTGCCGCACGATTTAGTGCCTTTCAGTATGATCATTCAGTTTAATAATCCACAGATTAAGTCGCGCTTCAACGTTGGCGACCGCGTGCGGGTACACATTACGACGCTTTACAAAAAACCACCCTACGAAACCATCGAAGGAAAAGTGTATTTGGTACGAGCCGAGTTTCCGCTGCTCTACACCACCAGCCCCGACCACGTACAGCAAATCAGCGAAGTGGCTTTTCGCTACGGTGTGCAGCCCGACACGGCGCAGTTTGCGGCCATGAAAGACGTAGAAAATGAACTTTACGACCTGACCGAAGACTACTTGGAAGAGATTTGACATACCTCTTTTTCCACTACGTTTTATTGATTAATTCACTGAAAAATATGCCCAAAAAACTACCCATCATCTTCTTAATCGTTCTGCCAGTCGGGGTTTATTTCGGCTACCTTTGGTATTTTGCGGTCAATCTGCCCAATACTGACGATTTGCCCACAATTTTTAATTTTATCAATGTGTTTTACCCTTTTAAATGGGGCCAGTTGGCGGGGCTATTTGCGCCATTTCGAGAACACGTGGTGGTATTATCCAAACTGTCGGCCTATGTGCAGGTGATTTTGCAAGGAACGCTCAATTTAAAAACGCTCATTGTATTGGGTAATCTATTTTGGGTGGGCGTGGCGTATCGGCTTTATGCTATTTTTAAACAAACAAAACTGCAACTTGTTTATTTTCTGCCTGTTACGTTGATATTATTCCAATTTCAATTTGCTGAAATCAGTTTTTGGAGCATGGCCATCTGGGCAAACATGGCCGTTTTGTGGCTTTTGGTAGCCGCTATGAACGCGCTGATAACCGACAGCAAGAACAATTTTGGGTACTTAAAAGCACTTTTACTGGCTATTTTAGCAACTTTTACCATCGGCAATGGCATGCTGGTTTTGCTGATTGGTTTGGTGGTTTTGTTGTTCAGAAGAGCGTCGTTCAAAAAAACGGCTGGGTGGTTTTTGGCGAGTGCAATCGCCATTTACTGGTATTTGCAATGCCGCCAAACCGTCCACAATAGCTACGGAATGGCCAACGACCTGCAAGTTATTTTGCTTGGCGTGTTTGCCTTCACAGGTAGCTACGCCGACGTAGTTTCGGGGAGTTTTAGGTGGCTGGCTGTGCTCGTTGGGCTGCTCATTGTGGCGGGTAGTGCTTGGGTAGGTTTTAAGAATTACGTAAAAACTGTTTTCTTGCCCACCAATTTGTTCAAGCTGTTAGCCATGCTGTCTTTTATTTTGGTTACTGCCGCCGCCACCACTTTGTTGCGCACCAATTTCGACGGTTTAGACGCGCTATTTCTGGGGCGTTACCGTCATTATTCGGCCTTGGCTTGGGCCATTTTTTATTTGGTATTGCTTACGGGCTTCACTTGGAAAAAAAAACATTTAAACGTACTATTTTTTGTTTTTACAACCTTCGCCGTGGCAGCCAGCGCGTTATCTTACTACCGCGATTGGGGCTATCGCTATTTTCAACGCCAAGAACTCACCGCCGATGCCTACAATATGCGTTTCAACAATCGGCTTTATTTACATTTACAAAATCCACCACCGCTCGAAGCAGAATTTTGGCAGGCGTATCGGGCGCGTCTTTTTGAAGGGGAGCGTTACGAGATTCTCCAAAAACCGTTTGTTTTAAAAGAAAATATAAATGCGGGGAATATTCAAATTGATTGGAAGATAAACACAAACCATTCGGCTACACTTTGCAACCAAATAATTGATGTAAAAACCAACGATTTGACGTACCAATTGGGCAACGATTCTCAGGCGTTTTGGGTATTGCAGAGTTCCAAAAGTACCTATTTGTTTTCGGCTACGGCCATTAAGGCCAACCCCAAAGCGTTTATTCTAAACGGAACCTACTTTAAAAAAGGCTTGAACGGCGAAATACCGCTGTGCCAAATTGCAAAGCAAGAAGTTTATAAAATTTATTTGCTCACCACCAACCGCCACACGGGCAGCCGTTTGTATGCCGCCAAAGGTTTTGGATTGCATTTTAAGTAATTGAGTAAAATTGAACAATCTGTTGATTTACAGGCTCTTAATTTATCCAATATCCAAGACCTCCTTATTCTAAGCGCATTGCTAAGGCATTTTTAGTTCGTTTAATTCCACCAAGTAGCCGTCGGGGTCGGTGAGGTAGATTTGCACCACGCCATCGAAGCGCACTTGCTTATGAAACGGAAAGTTGAGGGCCTTCAAATATGCCTCGGCTTTGTCTATTGAGGCCACAAAAACTGCAAAATGGCTGCCGCTGCGGTCGTTTACGACGGCCTCGGTGCGCCCCGCCAAAAGGTGAATCTGCTGGTCGGGGCCTATCTTAAACCACGCCCTGATGGCCTTTAAGTTTTCGGGGATAGCCACGCGCTCCAAGCCCAAAAGTTGGCCATAAAACTGCACGCTTGCGGGCATATCTTTGATTTGCAGGGCAATGTGATTGTGTTTTATTACGCCGAGTGCGCCCGCGTACACACACTGCGCGTTGTCCGAGTGTTGATAATACGACTTATAATTGAGGGCTTTGGGGTCGGTGCAGCCTTTGAGGTTGAGTAGTTCTACCTTGCGAAACTCAATGGGGTGGCTCTCGGCTTGCAGCGCAATGTAGCCTTCTTTGAGCGGCATACTGCTTTTTTTAATCCATTCGTCGGGGTTGTCAAATCCGCCGTTTTTCCAGTTGAGCACGTTGTTTACAAAACCGCCTCCTACTTGTAGTTTTTGATAACTCAACACCGTGTCGCCCTCCACAATCTGGTGCACCACCGAGTCGCCCAGCACTACGGCTTGGCCCTGCACCCACTGGTCGCCGTGGTAAGTCTTTGATTTTGAGTTAGTACAGTGCGCCGTTATCAATTTTTGGTTCATATAAACCTGCGTGCCAGGCGTGCACAAATTGCCAGTGGGCCGTTCGCCTTTGCCGAGGCCACCCAAAAACTGCATTTCTAACGACACGGGGAACGTTTGGCCTTTTGATAAACTCTGGGCCGGCTGCGAATGGAGCATTATGCCGCTGTTGCGAACGTTCCAGGGCGAACCGCCTGCCAGTTGATCGCCCACAAATCGGTACTCAAACCGCACAACATAGTGCGAAAAAGGTTGCTTAAAATACAAATGGCCATACTTATCGTCAAACTTTTGGTACTGGTCGTACACTATTCGCAGTACGCCATTTTCGACCCTAAACGTGTTTAAATAGTTGTCGTTGAGGTCTTGGCCCGTTATTTTGATGTCCCAGCCTGTGAGGTCTTTGCCGTTAAAAAGTTGTTGCCAGTTGTGCGCACTGGGATTTTGCTGCGCCACGCTGCGGCGGCCAAACGAGCCGAAAAGCAGCACCACTACGAGGATAATTTTGCACAATTTTGGCATGATAAAAGAGTTGAGATGATTGACCCTAAAAGATGGTATTTTTGGAAAATCTACTTACAAACAAATTTTGTGCATAGCCCCCGATTGGTTGCGTAAATTAGCCGCAAAATTTGGGTAAATTTGTCCAATCATTGCAAAAACACCAATCAATGCCCGAATTTGACTTCAAAGCTGCCCTTGCCACCATTCCTGCCGAGCCAGGCGTATATCGGTATTTTAACGAAGAAGGCGAGGTGATTTACGTAGGCAAAGCCAAAAACCTCAAAAATCGCGTCAGTAGTTATTTTGCTACCAACAACCAGCACGACCGCAAAACCAGGAAGCTCGTCAGCCAAATCAAACGCCTGGAGTTTACCATTGTGCATACCGAATTTGACGCGCTGCTGCTCGAAAACCAGCTCATCAAACGTTTTCAGCCGCGCTACAATATTTTGCTGCGCGACGACAAAACCTACCCTTTTATTTGCGTTACCAATGAGCCATTTCCGCGCGTCATCACTACGCGCCTCCTTGACCGAAAGCTCGGCACTTTTTACGGCCCTTTTGCCAAACAACAGGCCATGTACGCACTTTTGGATATGTTTAAACAACTTTATACAGTGCGGAGTTGTACACTCAATATGACCTCCGAAAACATTGATAATAAGAAGTTTAAGGTGTGCTTAGAGTATCACATTGGCAACTGCAAAGGCCCCTGCGAAGGCTTGCAGTCGGCTGCCGACTACCAGCGTGAGATTGACCAAATTCAGGCCATTTTGAAGGGCAATTTGAGCATACCGCAGCAGTTTTTTAAAGAAAAAATGACCGAGGCCGCCCAAAAACTGGCGTTTGAAGATGCCCATGCTTGGAAACAAAAATTGGAATTGCTGTCCGATTTTCAATCAAAAAGCACGGTGGTCAATCCTAAAATTGGCGACGTGGACGTATTTGCCATTGCCTCCGACGAGGAAGTGGCTTACATCAGCTACCTGAAAATTGTGAACGGCTACGTAATGGCGCAACAAAATCTTGATGTGAAGAAAAAACTCGACGAAACCGACGAGGAAATCTTAACGCTGATGATGCTCGAACTACGCACCACCTACGAAAGCGAAGCCAAAGAAATCATTGCCAATTTGCCCATCGAAACCGACCTAAAAGCCACCGTAAGTGTGCCGCAGATTGGCGATAAGCGCAAGCTGCTGGACATCGCCCTCAAAAATGTGCATTATTTCCGCAAAGAAAAAGCCGAGCGCGCCCTCTTAGAAAACTCGGCCAACGCCAGCCGAAAAGACCGCGTACTCATCAAACTCAAAGCCGACTTGCAACTCAAAACTCTGCCGCGCCACATTGAGTGCTTTGACAACTCCAACATGCAGGGAACCAACCCCGTGGCCGCGATGGTGTGCTTCAAAGAAGGCCGCGCCGCCAAGCAAGAATACCGCCATTTTAGTATCAAAACCGTGATAGGCCCAAACGATTTTGCGAGCATGCACGAGGTCGTAACGCGCCGCTATACCCGCTTACTCGAAGAACAAAAACCGCTCCCCGATTTAATTGTGGTGGACGGCGGCAAGGGACAACTCAGCGCGGCCTGCGACGCACTCAAAGCCTTGGGCATTTACGGCCAAATACCGATTGTGGGCATTGCCAAACGCTTGGAGGAAATTTATTTTCCCGAGGATTCTATACCGCTTTACATTGATAAAAAATCCGAATCGCTCAAATTAATTCAGCAAATTAGGGACGAAGCCCACCGTTTTGCCATCACCTACCACCGCGACAAGCGCAGTCGCAACAGCATTGTGAGCGAACTCGAAAATATTGACGGCGTGGGCAAAAAAACGGCGGCGGGGCTACTCAAACATTTTAGGGGCGTAAAAGCCATCAAAGAAGCCACCTTGGAGCAACTCGCCGAAATAGTAGCCAAAGACAAGGCGCAAAAAATCAAGACCTATTTTGAAACAATGGTGCAGTAGTGCTGTTATGGGGTTTACCCGTCAAAAAACAGTTGCGTTTGCGGCTGTCGGGCTTTGTTTTTTGGAAGAAACATTTTACCAAATATTTGAACCAAGAAGCGCAAAAATCCTAAAATACTGCTTGAAGTCCCGCATTAAATCCGCGACTTTTGTAAAAAAAAACTGCATAATGGCGCGGTTCATGTTAAACAATTGGTAGGTAGCCCGCCACCGTAGCCTGCCCAAATGCTGTAACAGCCCCGAGGCACCACAAAATAAGGATTTTATGTATCATGGTGTAGCCCATAAAAGCGGGATATTTAGCTGGTAAGTAGTTGCTTTAAGGTTTCTAAATCTTTCTTAATTGCCTCTAAAACAGTATCTTTGACAACGGTGAGTTGCTGTTTGCCCACTTCAGCCCCGCCCAGTGGAAACTCGTAATGAATAGACATAGGCCCCGTAATTTTGTATAACTTCAACAGCGATAAATAGGTTTTGTAATCTACCATTCCCTCGCCCAGGGGCACCAATTGGTGCTGCCACCGGCCTTCTTTTTTTGTCCAATAAAAGTCTTTCATGTCCATGCACCGAATATGCGATTTGAGCAAATTTAAGCCATTTCCCCAGCACATACCCCCTTCGGCCACGGCGTGCTTGATGTCGTACTGGCAGCCCGTCCATTGGGGGTCTAAGTCTTTGAGTACTTCCCACAAATCCCAAACCGACGACCCCAACCTATTGCCCGAGTGGTTTTGATAAGCGCCGTGTATTTGGTACTTTTTGTTCAAAATGGCCAGCTTTTGAATCTGTTTGCGGTGGTTTTCGAGGCTCTTGGCTACCCCTATTTTTAGGTCAAAATCCAAGTAAGCCATTCGATAATATTTAATGCCTAAATTACTGGCTATTTTTAGGGTTGGTTCGGTCAGCGGGTGTTTGGCATCAATGATATCTGTTGCAATCATGGCCACCTCCAAGCCTGCTTTTCTGATGGCTTGCACGGCCTTGGGCAAATCTGCTACCACCCGTTCTGGAGCTACGTGGCCACCCTTGCGCACGGTCAAATCTATGCCTTGAAAACCCAGTCTGGCAGCAGTTGTGGCCATTTCTGGAATCTCCAACCATTGCAAATGTTTAGAAAAAACACAAAGCTGATTTTCTGATTTGATTGATTTTGAGGCTATTGCGGGCAAACCTGCGCCTGTTGCAGCCAATAACCCTACAAATTGTCTTCGGTCCATGTTAATTTTTTTGTTTCAATGACATTTGTTTTCTCTTCCCCAAGGATTCTATCATGTTCCAGTCATTTGCTCCACAAATCATTGCTGGTTATGGCTATAGCCAGCATGTTATTCAAAGTGTGCGCTTTCGGGCGTTTCTATTTCCCGCAAAAGTTACCACTTTTTTGTAAACTGACAAAAAATTAAGATGGGCTTGTCCTGCCACAAAGGTCGTTTTCTTTTCCCGCATCATACATCATACATCATACATCATACATCATACATCATACACTTGTCCTGCCACAAGGGTCGTTTTCTTTTCTCTAAAAATAGCCTTAGATTTGCGACCTTCAAATCAAAACGATTATTTAAGACAAATATGCCTTACCTGTTCACTTCAGAATCAGTGTCGGAGGGACACCCCGACAAAGTAGCCGATCAAATTTCTGACGCGCTCATTGACAATTTTATGGCTTTCGACCCCGAGTCGAAGGTTGCCTGCGAAACCCTCGTTACTACGGGCCAAGTAGTGCTGGCTGGCGAAGTAAAAACCAATACTTACTTGGACGTACAAAAAATAGCCCGCGATGTGATTCGTAAAATTGGTTATACCAAGTCAGAGTATATGTTTGAAGCCAACTCTTGTGGGGTGTTTTCGGCCATTCACGACCAGTCTGCCGACATCAACCAGGGCGTTGACCGGGTGGCAAAAGCCGAAACATTTGAAGAAAAAGCCAACGCCCAAGGCGCGGGCGACCAGGGCATGATGTTTGGCTACGCCACCCGCGAAACCGACAACTACATGCCATTGGCACTGGATTTGGCCCACAAAATTTTGAAAGAAATGTCGGAGATTCGCAATACTGAACTGGAATTGATTCCTTATTTGCGCCCCGATGCCAAAAGCCAAGTTACCATTGAATACTCAGACGACAACGTGCCCCAGCGCATTGATACCATTGTGGTTTCGACGCAGCACGACGATTTCGACGAAGACGAAGCCATGTTGGCCAAAATCAAATCCGACATTATTACCATTGTCATCCCGCGCGTGAAGGCCAAATTGAAACCTGCGCTGCAAGCCCTCTTCAACGACCAAATTACGTACCACATCAATCCAACGGGCAAGTTCGTTATTGGTGGCCCACACGGCGATACGGGCCTGACAGGCCGAAAGATTATTGTGGACACCTACGGCGGGAAAGGCGCGCACGGTGGCGGTGCTTTCTCAGGCAAAGACCCCTCTAAGGTGGACCGGTCGGCGGCTTATGCTACGCGCCATATTGCCAAAAACTTGGTGGCAGCAGGTGTATGCGACGAAATATTGGTGCAGGTTTCTTATGCCATTGGCGTAGCCAAACCCTGCGGCTTGTTTGTGAGTACGTACGGCACTTCCAAAGTAAACATGACCGACGGTGAGATTGCCCGCAAAGTGGAATCAATATTTGATATGCGCCCTTACGCTATCGAAACACGCCTCAAGCTACGCAATCCAATTTACTCAGAAACAGCCGCTTATGGCCACATGGGTCGCATAAACGAGGTGGTTACGAAAGTGTTTAAGGGTGCAGGAGGAGAAGAAAAGTCTATCGAAGTAGAACTCTTCACGTGGGAGAAATTGGACTACGTAGGTGCCGTAAAAACTGCTTTTGGACTTTGATTTTATAGCAGACAGGCTGTGATGCCTTGATAACAATTAGTAAAACGGCGAATGAAAAGGTTTTAAAGCCCATTCATTCGCCGTTTTATTGCTTAGATTCAGCACTTTTGGTATTCCAGTTGAACCTTGCGTAATTTTGCCGACTCTTGACGTAATTCTTTGAAATCGCTACCACATTTTTAGCTAAAAAAGTAAACCAATCACTTCCCAAAGTTTGCTTTTTGGGCAACTTGCCAACCAAAGAGATTCAAAGAAGAATTTGCCAAAAGTGGGGGAAACCCGCTGATTATCAATTTTTAAGTAGGTATGTTAAGCACAAATAATAAATCATAAAGAGAAAAGTTTGCAAAAAAACTAAAAAATATTTGGAGTTTTATTTTCAAAACCGCACCTTTGCACTCCCAAACGACAACAATCGTTTAAAAAGGGAGTTTAGCTCAGTTGGTTCAGAGCATCTGCCTTACAAGCAGAGGGTCGGGGGTTCGAATCCCTCAACTCCCACACCAAGCCAAACATTCGTGTTTGGCTTTTTTTGTTTAATTGCTTTCCAGACAATGCCCAAGAGCCTGCCATACGTAGCCTTTTCTTGTCTATGTTGTTCAGGATTTATTGCATTTCGGGATTAGCCCATTTACTTATCTTTGCCAAATTGCCATAGGTAAAGCAACAGAACACATATTACAGAAAACCAAAGAAAGCCGACGTAGAGTAGATTTTTGAAAATGCTCCTCCAATAATTCTCGCGCTTGCTACGAAGTTTGGTGCCAGCTGAAACGCTAATTATGCAGTCTTATATTTTTACTTATGGCACCCTAAGGCGCGAATTTAACAACACCTTCGCCCGTCGCCTGCAACAGCAAGCTGTGTGGTGCGGCAGGGCAAGCATCAGCGGGCGGCTCTACGATTTAGGAATATATCCAGGGGCCGTTTTTGACCCCGATAGTACCAATTTGGTGTGGGGCGATATTTGGCAAGTACCCCATTTTGAGGCGGTTATTGCGCTACTCGACCACTACGAAGGCATCGGCGAAGCACAACCAGAATACGAGCGCATTGTGGTACCGGCTACTTTTGCCAACGGCAACGTTTGTCACTGCTGGTTTTATAATTGCACGGCCATCGTGTCGTCGGTGGCTGTTATTCCGCACGGCGATTATTGGCAATGGTGCACCGAAAACAAGAAAGATGATGCAACATAGTTGCAAAAAAACATACCTTTGTACCTTGGTTGATTCAACAAAAAGTACATTGAATATTGTGAGTTTACTTTATATCCGTAAGCTAATTGGTAAGCCCCAGTTATTTTTTATTAAAAAAATGGGTGTTTATCGGCGTGGCTACTGGTCTGAACACCTGCTGTTTATCATCACTTATTTTAAAATAAATCGTTGCAATTGCGCTTCTTCGCCAAACGATTATAAACAATTCGTTTTTCTTGATACTAAAATTGCCAGCTTGTGGCGCTGTTTTTTTGGCAAAATTTACCTTGTCTATTTCTTAGGTTTGCTTATTTTAACTGCGCGCTCAACTGTTTTTGCCCAAAAACAAGCACCCTCTTGTCAGTGTTTTTTGAAAGGTATCGTAAAAGACCGCGACAACGGGCAGCCTATTGCGGGCGCGGTGCTTCAACTCAAAGAAGTCCGCCAAATGGCTACCACCGACAGCAACGGAAGGTATTTAATTGAAAAACTTTGTCAAGGCAAATACACGCTCGAATGTCGGATTGTGGGCTACAAACCCACCACCGTGCGCGTTTCGCTCGAACACGATGCCTCCAAAGAAGAAAACTTCAACCTGAGCGAAGATGAAATTCACCTCAAAGACGTAGAAATTACGGCCCGCAGGGTAGAAACGCCGCTTTCGCAAAGCACCACCTCGCTGCAAGGCCAAACCCTCGACCAAACCCGTGGCCAAACCCTAGGCGCGGCCCTTAGTAGCATTACGGGCGTTACGATGCTGCAAACGGGTGCGTCTATTGCCAAACCCGTTATTCATGGCTTACACAGCAATCGGGTACTCATTATGAACAATGGCGTGCGGCAAGAAGGCCAGCAGTGGGGGTCAGAACACGCCCCCGAAATTGACCCGTTTGTGGCCAAACGCCTCACGGTGGTAAAAGGCGCGGCGGGTGTCCGCTACGGCTCCGATGCCGTGGGCGGTGTAATTTTGGTAGAACCCGACGAGCTACCCACCAACAGCCCACTCAAAGGCGAGCTAAACACCGTGGGTTTTTCCAATGGTTGGCAGGGCGTGGTGTCGGGGCTGCTCGAAGGCGGCGTGGGCAAGTGGAAGGGCCTGGGCTGGCGGCTGCAAGGCACGCTCAAAAACGGCGGTAACGTGGCCACACCCGCCTATCATTTGGCCAATACAGGCGTACGCGAGCAAAATTTTTCGGCGGCCACTGGCTACCGAAACCCACAACGCGGGGTGGCGGTTTTTTACAGTCAATTTAATACCAAACTGGGCATTTTTGCGGGTTCACACATTGGTAATGTATCCGATTTGTTGGCCGTTTTAAAAAACGGGGAGCCTTTTGTAAAAACCGATTTTTATCGCCAAATCGAACGGCCTTACCAAAATATTAAGCATAACTTATTGAAAATCAACGCGTTTTTAATGATTGGCAGCAACCAAAAGCTGACTTTTACTTTTGGAAGACAACACAACTACCGCGCCGAATACGACCTCCACAGCCCACAAGCCGCCACGCGCCCCGGATTGCTTTTCAACATTACGACCTTCACCAACGACCTCATTTACGACCACAAACCCATTGCCCAAAAAATAACGGGGCAAGTAGGTTTGAGCGGACTGTACCAATACAATCGCTCCGACGGGCGGCCGCTAATTCCTGATTTTGAACAAAAAAACTTCGGTATTTTTGTTATCGAACGCTACGTGCGTCCGCGCTGGGAGTGGGAAATAGGGCTGCGCTACGACCAGCGGCAACTCGACGTTTACAAATTTGTGGGGCGGATTTTAGACCCGCGTCGCCACCATTTTGCCAGCTTTTCGGGTACGGCGGGCGTGGTACACAATGCCTCTCAGCGATTTTTGGCCCGCTTTAATTTTGGTACGGCTTGGCGGCCACCCAATGTAAATGAACTGTACAGCAACGGCGTACACCACGGCGCGGCCACTTTTGAAGAAGGCAACAATGCGCTCCAACCCGAAATGGCATTTAACACCATGAGCAGCGTTGAATACAACGCGCCAAGGTTTCGGGCCGAGGTGAATTTGTATCGTAATTTGATTGATAATTTTATGTATGCCAAACCGCAAACTGAACCCATTCTGACCATTCGTGGGGCGTTTCCGTATTTCAAATATGTACAAACCCGCGCCACTTTTACGGGGGTTGATGTATCGACGGACTGGGCTATTTTTGCCAAACTAAAACACAGTGCCAAACTCAGCTACCTCCGCGCCTACGACTTGGGCGCGGCCAATTTTTTGGTGTTGATTCCCGCCAACCGCGCAGAAAACACCCTTCGCTACGATTTGGGCGCGTTGGTTGGCTCAAAAAACACCTTTGCGTCGGTGGGGCATTTGTGGGTAGATAAGCAGCGGCGCGTGCCACCCAACAGCGATTTTGCCGAGCCGCCGCCGGCTTATCACCTCTGGGCGCTGCAAATAGGCGGTACGTTTGGCGTGATGTCCAAACAAAAATTGGACTGGGGCATTACCGTTCAAAACGCATTCAATACGGCTTACCGCGACTACCTGAATCGTTTTCGCTATTACGCCTTCGAGCAAGGCCGCAACGTTTCGATGCGTTTGAAGTGGAGTTTTTAACTGGGCTTTCACGCCACCGTAGCCTCAGCTGATTGTGCCATCGCATTGATTTATTCAAAAATAAAGCCGATATTGAACACTCAAAACACCGCTTAAATACTTACTTATGCAACTATACACCATTGACGCGGGGCATTTTAAACTTGACGGCGGGGCCATGTTTGGCGTTGTACCAAAAATACTTTGGCAAAAAATAATTCCTGTCGACGACCATAACCTGTGCAGCTGGAACATGCGCTGCTTGCTCATCGAAGACGGCGACCGCCTTATGCTCGTTGATACGGGCATGGGAAGCAAGCAAGATGCCAAATTTCAGGGTTTTTACTACCGCCACGGCGAGGGTGATTTGGTAAAATCAATTAAAAAAGCAGGCTTTGGGGCAAATGAAATTACCGACGTGATTTTTTCGCATTTGCACTTTGACCATTGTGGCGGGGGCGTGCAATGGAACGCCGACCGTACCAAATTTGAACTTACCTTCCCCAATGCCAAATACTGGACACATTCGGCCCATTGGCACAGTGCTACGCACCCCAACGCCCGCGAAAAAGCCACTTTTTTGAAAGAAAATATCATGCCCATTTACGAAGCAGGCCAATTGTTTTTTTCGGATACCGTCAAAAACGCTTTTGGGGCAAACGTTCAGCCAATTTACGCAAACGGCCACACCGAAAAAATGACAATGGTGAAAGTGGCCTACAAAAGCCAGCACGTCGTATTCATGGCCGACACCATTCCGAGCCACGCGCATTTGCCGCTGCCCTACGTGATGGGCTACGATGTGCGACCGCTCGAAACGATGCAAGAAAAAGAAGCACTGCTCAAAGAAGCGCTCGACAACAACCACATTTTATTTTTTGACCACGACCCCACCGCCGACTGCTGCACGGTAGAAATGACCGAAAAGGGGATTCGACTGCGCGAAAAAGGCGCATTAAGCGCGTTTGTTTAACAAATTCTTGGCACCAAAAATGAGAATAAAGCGGGTTCACGCCTTAAAGCGTGCCATTCGTCGTTGTTTTTTGGAGGTTTATCCCAATTTTGTACAACGCTGCTGAACCAAAACGTAACTTTGGGGCGTTTTGATATTAAAAAAGTGAAAACAGCTACCAAGTCATGACTAAACAATTATTTGTATTTTTATTGCTCTGTTTAATAGGGCCTTTGAGTTTTGCCCAAACCGAAAAACACGCCATCAGCGGCTACATTCGCGACGCGGCCAATGGGGAAAGTCTCATTGGCGTATCTGTGTATGTGCGCGAACTCGGCACCGGAACAGTTACCAACGACTACGGTTTTTACGCGATTTCGTTGCCACAAGGCAGCTACACACTGGTTTTGACTTATTTGGGTTACGAAAAAACGGAAAAATCGGTGGTAGTAACCAACCTCGACCAAACGCTCACCATTGAACTCAAAGACCAGACCCAGAAACTCAAAGAAGTGGTGATTACTACCAAAAAAGAGGACGAAAACGTGCGCAGCGTGGAGATGTCGGTCAATAAAGTAGACATGAAAACCATCAGAAAAATGCCCGCGTTGCTCGGCGAGGTGGACTTAGTACGGAGTATTCAGCTTTTGCCAGGCGTAACCACCGTGGGCGAGGGCGCGTCGGGTTTTAACGTGCGTGGGGGCAATATTGACCAAAACTTGATTTTGCTCGACGAAGCGCCCGTTTACAATTCGTCGCACTTATTTGGGTTTTTCTCGGTTTTTAATCCCGATGCCGTCAAAGACGTAAAACTCATCAAAGGCGGCATACCAGCGCAGTATGGCGGGCGCATTTCTTCGATTTTGGACGTACGCCTCAAAGAAGGCAATGCTAAAAAACCTGAAATCAACGGTGGCATCGGCACTATTTTTAGCCGTTTTAGCTACGAGCGGCCTTTTGCCAAAGACAAAGGCTCTTTTATTGTGGCGGCGCGGCGGTCGTACATTGATGTTTTGGCCAAACCCTTTTTGACAGGCGACTTGAAAGATTCGCGCTTCAATTTTTATGACCTTACGGCCAAAGCCAACTACCGCATCAATGATAAAAACACCCTTTTTGTGTCGGGTTATTTTGGACGCGATGTATTTGGAACGGATTTTGGCTTTGAGTGGGGCAACGGCACCGCCACTGCCCGCTGGAACCACGTCTTTAATAGCAAGTTGTTTATGAACCTAACTACCTACTATTCAAGCTATACCTACGCGCTTGAATCAGACCGCAACAACAAGAGTGTCAGCGGCGATAAATTTATTTGGAATTCCAGCATCAAAAATTGGAGTATCAAGCCAGATTTTTCGTATTACCTCACGCCCAACAACTTGGTTACTTTTGGCGGTCAGTATATCAACTATGACTCGCAGCCAGGCGAGGCCACGGCTACCTCCCGTGGCGAATCGCGCAATATTAGCTTAGCATCCCGCTTTGCCGATGAGTCGGCGTTGTATGTGGCCAACGACCAAAAACTGTCCGAAAAACTGTCGCTCCAATATGGCTTGCGCTACTCGTATTTTAGGAGCTTGGCCCCGGGCGAAACGTACGATTTTAAGGAAATAACCAAAGGCGAGCGGCAAGTCCCGGTGTTTCCTGCTCAAAAACACACCAGCGGCGTTATCAATACGTACGGCAACTGGGAGCCACGATTTTCGGCCAAATACGAGTTTACGCCCAAGTCCTCGGTAAAGATGAGCTACAACCGCATGGTGCAGTATTTGCACTTACTCTCCAACACCGCCGCCAGCTCGCCCTTGGACGTTTGGACGTTGAGTTCGCGACTTATCAGGCCCCAAATAGCCGACCAAGTGGCCTTGGGGTATTTCCAAAATCTCCAAGACAATGCCTACGAAGCATCGGTAGAAGTTTATTATAAAAATCTCCAAAACCAGATTGATTACGTCCGCAACTCCGACCTATTGCTCAACCGATTTTTGGAAGGCGACTTGCTCTTTGGCAGCGGGCGGGCCTACGGGGCCGAGTTTTATGTCAAAAGAAACAAAGGCAACCTGACGGGCTGGCTTAGCTATACTTTGGCCCGTACCGAGCGACAAATAGACGGCCTCAACAGCAATCAGTGGTTTCCGTCCAGATTTGACAAAACCCACAACCTCACCGCCGTAGCCTTTTATCAGCTAACCGACAAGTGGAGCTTTTCGGCCAATTTTGCGTTTAGCAGCGGTACGCCAGCTACTTTTCCAACCAACCGTTACGAATTCAATGGCTGGGCCATCAAAAACAATTTTGAAGATGCCCGCAACAATTTTAGAATACCCGCCTACCATCGTTTGGATTTAGGAGCTACCTACAAGCCTACTAGAAAGCTCTTTAAACGCGGCCAAGGTGAGTATGTTTTCTCAATTTACAATGTCTATAATCGCCGTAACCCGTTTTCGGTTTTTATGCGCGAAAATGTTGAAATACCGCTCACCACCGAGGCCGTGCGTTTTTCGGTGATTGGCTCTATTGTCCCTGCCGTAACGTATAATTTTAAGTTTTGATTTTAATAGCAAGCCCACAAAACCATGAAAAAGACATTTGCTCAGTTACTTCAATATGCTTTTATTTTGAGCATTGCCGCCACCTTGTTTGCGTGCGAAGATGTAGTACAAATTGACGTAACACCAGGCCCCACTCAATTGGTAGTGGACGGCTGGCTCACCAACCAGCCGGAGCCGCAGCGCATCAAATTAACCAACTCGGCTTCTTATTTTGACAACTCCCCCGCCAAGCCTATATTGGGTGCTACCGTAACCGTAGCCGACGAAAAAGGCCGCGTTTTTTCGTTCAAAGACCTTAAAAACGACGGGGTTTACGTGTGGACACCCGCCTCGGCCCGCGATACCCTGGCGCGCATCGGCGTACGGTATGGGTTGCAAATCAAAACAGGCAATGAAGAATACGTGGCCCAAACCCAATTTAACCGCGTTCCCAAGATTGACTCCATTACGTATTTCGCTGAAAATCCCCCCGTTGCCCCCACCAAAGGCCCCAAAGAAGGGTTTCTGGCGGAGTTTTGGAGCCGCGACCCCACGGGCGGTGGCGACTGCTACTGGATTAAAACTTATAAAAATAACAACTCCTTTGACCGTATCGAGAATATTGTGCTGGCCTACGACGGTGCGTTCAGTCAAGGTGCGGCCTCCGACGGGCTGATTTTTATTTTGCCCATCAGACAGGCCATCAACCCCGAACTGTGGGTCGAAAAAGATACCATCAAAGTAGAACTGCACGCCGTTCCGTTGGAGGCTTACTATTTTTTGCAGCAAGTACAACAAGAAGGGCGCAATCAAGGCTTATTTGCCACACCTCCCGCCAATATTTTGACCAATGTGGCCAACCGCGACGCAAAAGGCCGCAAACCGTTGGGATTTTTTGGAGCATCGTCGGTGAGTACTTTTACCACCATCATAGACGTAAAAAAAGCCAAACCCAAAGAATAAATTTTTGCGGCTATATTTGCAAAAAAGCAAACAAATTAGTTGATGAAACCGAAGATAGATGCCCCTTCGTTGGTGCGGCAAGGCGAAGAGTTGGACGTACAAAAACTGAACGACTACGTTGGTTCGCAGGTGCTTGATTTTGGCAATATTGTCGAAGTGCAGCAGTTTTCGGGCGGGTATTCTAATTTAACGTATTTTTTAAAAACCGACACCCAGCGCGAGTACGTACTCCGCCGACCGCCGTTTGGCGCCAAGCACATCAAAGGTGGCCACGACATGGCGCGCGAATTTCGGGTGCTGTCGTCGTTGAAGGCAGCAGGCTACGCCAAAATTCCTAACCCAATTGTATTTTGCGAAGACGAAAGCGTTTTAGATTGCCCGTTTTATGTCATGGAGCGCGTGCAAGGCGTGGTGCTTCGGGCGCAAACTGCCCCCCAAATGAACCTCGACACCGCCACCATGCGGCGTTTATCGGAGGCCTTGATAGACAACCTGGTGGTGCTGCACGGTATTGATATTTACCAAACAAATTTGATTCAACTCGGCAAGCCCGAAGGCTACATTCGGCGGCAAGTAGAAGGCTGGCAACGGCGTTATGTCAATGCCCAGACCGACGACATTGCAGCCATGCAACAGACATACGAATGGTTAATGTCGAAGATGCCCGCCGCCGGCCCGCCTACGCTTATCCACAATGACTATAAATACGACAATGTGATTTTGAACGCCCATGACCTAAGCGAGATAGTAGCCGTCCTGGATTGGGAGATGTGTACCGTCGGCGACCCGCTCATGGATCTTGGTACGTCGCTTTCCTATTGGGCCGAAGCCACCGATGGCGCATTTGAAAAAACCTTCAATTTTACGTGGCTACCTGGCAATCTAAGCCGCGCGGAGGTTGCGCAACGCTACGCCCAAAAAAGTGGCCGCGACGTGTCCAATTTGCTGTATTTTTATGTTTTTGGGCTGTTTAAAAATGCCGTGGTAGTGCAGCAAATTTATGCCCGCTGGAAAAACGGGTTCAGCAAAGACGAAAGATTCGCGGGGCTGCTTTTTGGCGTAAAATCGCTCAGTAGCGCGGCCCTAAAAGCCATTGAGCGAGGTACTTTGTGAATTTTGCCCAAAAACATTCACTTATGTTTGCAAATAGTATGCTTGCATACTATTTTTGTGTTATTGTTCAACAGTCTTAAACCGATTTATTAGTTATGTCGCAGTATTTCAGCCGCCGCAATCTCAATTTTTTATTGTACGAAGTGTTCAATGCCACCGAGCTGAACCAGCTCCCGCACTTTAACGCCCACGACCGCGAAACGTTTGACATGGCGCTTGATGCCATGACCCAAATTGCCGATACATACATGTACCCGTATTTGCGCGAGGTAGATCGCAACCAGCCCGAACTCAAAAATGGCAAGGTAACGGTTCACCCAAAAGTAGGCGAGTATATCAAAGCCATGGGCGATGCCGGACTGGTGGGCCCCGAGTTTTCGTTTGAAAACGGGGGACAGCAAATGCCCCAAACACTGGGCGCGGTGCTGGGTTTTATTGCCATGGCCGCCAACAACGGCATGATGTACACGGGGCTGTCGGCGGGTGCTGCCGACTTGATTGCCGCTTTTGGGTCGGACGAACTAAAATCCAAATACATTGAAAAAATGCTCACTGGCAAATGGCAAGGCACAATGGCTCTGACCGAACCCCAGGCTGGTAGCTCGCTTTCGGACATTACTACTACGGCGTATCCTGCCCAAGACGCAACTTACAGTATCAAAGGGCAAAAGGTGTTTATTTCGGCAGGCGACCACGACCAGTGCGAAAACATCATTCACCTCATGCTAGCGCGTATCGAAGGCGCGCCAAAAGGTACAAAAGGGGTTTCGCTGTTTGTAGTACCCAAATACCGCCTAGCCGACGACGGCACGTTTAGCGACAACGACGTAACTTCTACGGGGGTCTATCATAAAATGGGCCAAAAAGGCGTACCCGCCATGCACCTCACCATGGGCGATGCCGACAACTGCCACGGCTGGCTCGTGGGCGAGCCACACAAAGGGTTGAGTTATATGTTCAGAATGATGAACGGTGCGCGCATTGGCGTAGGTATGACGGGCGCAGCCATTACTTCGGCGGCCTATGGTGCGTCGTTGCAATATGCCAAAGAACGCCCGCAGAGCCGCCGATTGAACGAAAAAAACCATTTAGATTCACCGCAAACGCCGATAATCAACCACCCCGACGTGCGGCGAATGCTGCTGCACCAAAAGGCAATTGTGGAGGGTTCGTTGTCGCTCCTGATAGAAACGGCCCGCTTTGCCGACTTGGCGCACGCATCAGAAGGCGAGGACAAAGAAAAATACAATTTATTGCTTGATATTATGACTCCCGTAGCCAAGACGTTTCCTTGCGAAATGGGTATGCAAGCCGTCAGCAATGGTTTGCAAGTGCTTGGTGGATACGGATTTACCGAAGATTTCCCGTTGGAGCAATACTACCGCGACATTCGTATCACGCCTATTTATGAAGGAACAACGGGTATTCAGGCGCAGGATTTATTGGGTCGCAAAATGACCATGAAAGGTGGCAAAGCCCCCCAATTGTTGTTTGCCGAAATAGCCAACACCATTGCCCAAGCCGAAACCCACGACGAGCTAAAACCCTACGCCAAGATGCTCCAAACCGAGTTGGCGCGCGTGCAAGAAGTAACGATGGCACTCATGCCCCATGCCATGCAAGGCAATATCGAACGGTTTTTGATGGACGCAACGCTGTACTTAGAAATGTTTGGTTATACCATTGTAGCTTGGCAATGGCTCAAGCAGGGCATTGTGGCCAAACACGCCCTGCTTACCCAAAGTCCCGAAGGCGAAGAACTGGCGTTTTACGAAGCCAAGATACACACCATGAAATATTTCTTTCACTACGAAGTGCCAAAAAACCTTGGCTTGGCTGCCCGACTCAAAGACAGCGAAGTGCTGACAATTATGACCGAGAAAGAACTGGCTTTGTAAAAAAACAGAGGTGGGCTTAAAACTTGTTTGAAAAATTAACTTACTGACAGTCAGTATATTTTGTATGATTTAAGTAAATTTAAAAATATCAACTCCAACAAATATTCCTTTGCTAACGCTGATTGCCGACAGTGGGGCTTCCAAAACCGATTGGCGCATGATTTCCCCCAACGGGGCAATTACGCAAGCCCAGACCATTGGGCTGAGTCCTTACTACCAAGATAGTGCTTCAATAGCCACCGAACTGACCAAAAATCTGGCACCTTTGGTGCCAGAAACAGTTGGCAAAATTTATTTTTACGGTACAGGATGCGCGGGCGAAGAACCTTGCAACGTGGTAAAGCGCGGGCTGCAAACCGTTTTTGAGTCGGCGCAAACCATTGAAGTAGCGAGCGATATGCTCGGCGCGGCGCGGGGTTTGTGCGGCCACGAGGCCGGTATTGCTTGCATTTTGGGAACAGGGTCTAATAATTGTCTGTACGACGGGCATGATATTGCCGAAAAAATACCGTCGTTGGGTTTTTGGCTGGGCGACGAAGGCAGCGGTGGCTACTTAGGCAAAACGCTGGTAGTAGCTTATTTGCAAAAAGAATTGCCGCCCGATTTGGCCGAAAAATTTGCCCGCCGCTACGGCATTGCCCGCGAAATGGTACTGGAAAACGCCTACAAGCAACCCTTCCCCAACCGCTATTTTGCGGGGTTTTCAAAATTTTTGTTTGACAACCGCAACCACCCCTTCGCCTATCAACTTATATTTGACGCTTTTGGGGTATTTTTTGACAAATACGTGTGCAAGTATCCCCATTATCAGCAGCAGCCTGTTCATTTTGTGGGTTCGGTGGCGTTTTATTACAGCGATATTTTGCGGCGCGTAGCCAAAGCAAAAAGCGTGGGCCTCCGCAATATCATGGAAACCCCCATTGCAGGACTCACGCTTTATCACCAACCCGAATAACAGGGTTTGCGCACCAAAACTCAGCTATTGTTTAATCGTTGGATTGCCCGTTTTATCGTTTGCCTTTTTTCTTTTTCTGCGCTGATTTCAGGTCTTCTATTTCTTTCAAAACGGCCTTTAAATCGGCGTTGGAGTGGTCTTCGGTAAAATCGATGGTTTCGAGGTATTCCATTCTGCTGATTTGCAAAACGTCAATGGGTTTTTCAAGAAAACTTTCAATTTCGGCCAATATTTCTTTTTCTTCGGGGCTACAAAACGATACGGCGTTGCCCTTCTGCGTGCCGCGTCCCGTGCGGCCTACGCGGTGTACGTAGTTTTCGGCTTGCTCGGGTAGGTCGTAGTTTACCACGTAGTCCACGTTGGCAATGTCAATGCCGCGCGCGCTTATATCGGTGGCTATCAGCACTGTTACTTCTCCTTTTTTAAATTGATTCATTACCAACTGGCGGTCGCTTTGCTCTTTATCGCCGTGAATGGTCTGGCTATTGAGGCCCATGCGTGCCAGTGCTGCAAACACGCGCTCGGCCCGTACTTTGGTGCGCACAAACACCAAAATTTTGGCTTCGGGGTGCTGCTTGATGAGTCGTTCCAAGAAAAAACGTTTGTCGTCCATTTCTACAAAAGCCACAAAATGGCTGATATTTTTGGCCACGGGGTCGTTGGGCGAAACCTGAATTCTGATGGCCGTACGATTGACCAGCGAGTAGGCCAGCCGCTTAATTTTGTCGTTGATGGTAGCCGAAAAGAACAGCGTTTGGCGGCGGCGGGGCAAGTGTTTGAGCAGGTCTTGAATATCTTTTATGAACCCCAAATCGAGCATTTGGTCGGCTTCGTCGAGGATAAGTACCTCCACCCGTTGGAGTTGCAGATGGCCTTGGCTTACCAAATCGAACAAACGGCCCGGCGTGGCTACTACCACATCAACGCCTTTTTGCAGGTGCCGTATTTGCGGGTCTTGCTCTACGCCGCCAAACAAGCACAGCGTTTTGACGGACGTAAAACGGGCTAAACTGTCGAAAACCTCGGTAATTTGCAAGGCCAACTCGCGGGTTGGCACCATTACTACGCATTTTACGCCTTCGGGGCGGCGGCTTTGCTGGCGTTCGTTGAGCAGGTTGATAATCGGAATGGCAAAAGCCGCCGTTTTGCCAGTGCCTGTTTGGGCAATGGCCAGCACGTCTTCGCCCTTCAAAATAGACGGAATGGCGCGGTATTGAATGTCAGTTGGGCGTTTGAAACCCAATTTTTCCAAACTTTTTTTTATTTCGGGGGCAATGTAATAATCGTCAAATTTCATGGACTTCGTGGTTTGGGGTACTACTGGGGTCGCCTTATTACGTCAAAATTGGCCTCTTTGGCAAGGTTAAAATGCAATATTTCGCCAAAATCAACGGCGATTTTAAAGCAATTTTTGAGCGGTATTTCCAACAAATACGCCCAAATACAGCGTATTGCGCCAGCGTGCGTAACAATGAGGCACTGGGCGTGGTTTTGTTGGCGCAGCGACGCTAAAAAAGCCGACACTCGGGCCGATAAAGATACCAAATTTTCGCCATTGGGGGCATTTACGTGCACAAAATCGTTCATCCAGTCGTTGAGCGCGTCGGGGTCGAGCTCATTCCATCTTTGACCTTCCCAATCGCCAAAGTTCATTTCCAAGAGCGCGTTTTCAATCTGCACGTTATCCGAAAACTGCGCGGCCAGTTGCAGGCATCTTTGCGACGAGCTACTGAAAACGGCATCTATCTGGGGGGGCAATTGACTTTTGAGCGCAGTAAATTCTTCGTCAAAAGTGGCGGCCAGCGGCACTTCCAACTGGCCGTAGCACAGTCCTTTGTCCACCGCAACGCGGGTGTGCCGCACTACATAAACTTCCATAACCCAATGATTGACAGGTAGAAAACAACTTCGCTCACTTGTTGGGTAGCCCCGAGGCAGTCGCCGGTGTAGCCGCCAATGTGTTTTTTGAAGTAATACCCCAAATATATTTTTGAAACGTAGGCCAGCGGCAAAACCAGCAGCGCGAGGGGATTTTGGAACAACAAAAAAGGCAGCAGCGCGAAGACCAAACTATAAGCCATTTCGGCCAACGAAAGCCGCGAACTGGCAATGGGCTTTGACTTGCTGAGATCCAAGTCTTGCACGTAATCGTGGGTATGCACAAAGGTTGAAGCCACAAAACGGCTCACGGCGTGGGCGCAAATCAAACCTACGACCACCACCTCACGGCCATAAGTGGCCATTTCGGACAAGGCCAACAATTTCAAGAGCAGCAATAATGCCATGCCAATAACGCCGTAAGCACCAATGCGGCTGTCTTTCATGATGGTCAAGATTTGGGCTTTTCCCCAGCCGCCGCCGAAGGCATCGCACACGTCGGTGAAGCCGTCTTCGTGAAAAGCCCCCGTGGTCAAAACACTGGCCACCATTGAAAGCACAATACTGATTGAAACAGGAAAAACAAAGCTACTTGCCCAAAATACCAAAGCCGCGATGCCGCCCACTATCCAGCCAATTAAAGGGAAATATTTACGCGATTTGTTGAGGTATTCTTCGCTGTGGTCGGTGGAGGGCGGGCAAGGAATACGGGTAAAAAACATCAACGCCGTAAAAAAATACCGAATTTCTTTTTGTATCATTTAATCTTGATTGGAAACATGGGCACTTTCAAAACTGGCCATTTCATTCAGAAACAAAACGGCACTTGCCACAATGGGATAAGCCATGGCGCAGCCTGTGCCTTCGCCCAGGCGCATGTTGAGTTTGAGCAAGGGGCTTGCCTCCAAGTAGTTGAGTAGATTTTGGTGGCCTTTTTCGTCGGACAAGTGACAAAAAATGGCGTTGTTTTTGATGGCAGGATTGATTTTGAAAGCCACCAAAAACGCGCTTGTGGCAATGAATCCGTCAATGAGCAGCAGGCGGTTGTCGGCAAAAGCGGCCAACATCGCGCCCGTCATTTGGGCAATTTCAAAACCCCCGAAAGTTTGCAACACTTCTTGCGGGGTTTGCAAGTTGGGGTGGGCTTGTTGGGCTTTGGTCAGCACCTTTATTTTGTGGTCGAGTTGCTGGTCGTTCAGGCCCGTTCCGCGTCCTATGCAGTCGGTGAGGGGCAAGTGGCAAAGCACGCTCATCAACATAGCTGCCGAGGAAGTATTGCCGATGCCCATTTCGCCAAAACCGATGACGTTGCCGCTGGTTTTGTTCACTATTTTTGCGCCATATTCCAAACACGTTTGCAGTTCGGCTGGGGTCATGGCGGGCTTTTGCAAAAAGTTTTTGGTGCCTTTACCCACCTTGGCGTTTACCAAACTGGGGTGCGGCTCAAAATCAAAATTAACGCCCGCGTCGGCCACTTTGAGGGCAATGTGGTGCTGTTTGCAAAACACATTGATGGCCGCCCCACCGTTTAAGAAGTTCAGCACCATTTGGTAGGTAACCTCGGCGGGGTAGGCACTCACGCCTTCTTGCACAATGCCGTGGTCGCCCGCAAAAACGATAATGGTCGGGTTTGACAAACTGGGCGTAAGCGTATGCTGGATATTGCCAATTTGCAAGGCCAGTTTTTCTAACGCGCCCAACGCGCCAAGTGGTTTGGTTTTGAAATCAATCTTGTGCTGAAGCTGTTGATTAAGCATACTTCAAATGACTCAACTTGAAAAATGCAACCTGCCTTTGGAGCAAATAATAGCCGCCAAACAAAACCGTTGCGTAGAACAAGTCGCCGAGCAAAGTGCCTTGATAAAAAGGAACACCTGCGGCATAGCAAGCCAGCAAACCACCCGCATTTTGGGGATAAATGCTACTACCAATCCAGCACCCAAAGTTGGACACCAAGAAGAAAATAAGCCCTGCGCCCAACGCCCCGCCCAGCACTTTGGGCACGCTCACGCTGCGGCGGTAGAGCCAAAAGCCCAAGCCTGCAATGAGCAAATAGCTGCCGTATTGCCAATAAAAACCCGCGTAAAACCACGTAAAAGAAGGAGAATAAGCCCCGTAGATGACATTATTGATGAACAAGTCGCTCAGCCAAGTGGCCGCAATAGGAATGCAAAAGGCCAGCCATTTTTTGCTAAAATGAGCCGCTCCAAAAAGCCCAATGACACCCAAAGGCGAAAAATTGGGCATGTGTGGCACCATGCGACTGAACGCCGCCACTAAAACGATGAGGGCCAATGCGCCCGTCTGCAAATTTATTTTTTTCATAATCTTTAAACAGTTTTGAATTTTGAATTTTGGGAGTTTATCTAATTGAAACCCAAAATTGTGAAGCAACTACGGTAACATAAATACGGCGTTGGCAAAGAGCAACTTGCCGTTGTACCAAAAGCCGCGAAAGAGCGGGTCGGCGGCCATATAAACCACCTTGCCACGCCCCAGTTCTTCTACGCCAAAAAATAGCGTGTTTTGCAACTTTTCTTTGACATTTTTGCCCGTAAAACCCGCCACGTAAGCATCTTTTTCTTTTTTGATGTAGCCTACATTCCAGCCACTTTTCAAGAACTCAAAGTTATAGGCATTATTGACCAAAGCGTGGTAAGAGTCGCCCATGCCAAAGGCCAAGGGGTGCGAGTTGTCGAGTTTGATTTTATAGATACTGCCTGGCGAGTCGTCCATGGCGGCATCGCGTTCGCGGTTGCCATACACCCGTAGCGTATCCGAGGTTTTTTTGTCTGCTTTTTTGTCTTCTTTTTTGGTTTTTAGCTCAAAACCGTCTTTATCGGCCAGCAGGTTGTTGGCATTTTCGAGCAGTACGAGCTTGCCCCCGCTGCGCAGCCACTCGCGCAGCGCGGGCATTTGCGAGTCGCGCAGTATGTTGCCACCAAACGAAGTAGGCACTACGAGTATGTCCAACTTGCTGAATGGCAAAGTGCTACCCCCGCGACCGTTGAGGTCGATGAGCATCAATGGGTAGTTGAGTTCTTGGTCAAAAAAGTGCCAAACTTCGCCCACAGTAGTCATAGATGTACCCTCGCCTGCCAATAAACCCACGCGGGGGCTGTGTTTGAGCGGATATACGTAGTCGGAGCCAAAATCGGAGCCTTTGGTAGAGCCGCCGCTTTCGGTGGTGGCGATAGTTACGTCCAGTTTGTTGGCTTCTCTTTGAATAATTTCGTCAAAACGACTGCCCAGTGCTTCATTGCCTGCCCTGGTGATAATGAGCGTGCCAGACGCGTAGGTTTTGCCGCCCATTTCAAAAGATTTTTCAGCTGCCCTCACCCTTACGTTTTGTTTCATCAAAGCCGCCAGTAATTTGGCCTCCTCCGCCGATTTCCAGTTTACCAAATAGGCATAAGGTTTGCCGTTGGTAGGGGTTACGGTTTGAGGTTTGGGGTTCAGGGTTTGGCTTGGGGTGATTTTTTCTTTGAGGCCGTAGGTTTTGATACCAAAGGCCAGCGGTACGCACCACGACGTAATGTCATAAGTGAGCGAGTCTTCGAGTGTGGGTTTGGTTTCAAACAATATTTTGAGCAGAGTAGATTTGGGCTGATACGCGCTAATGACCAAGTCGCCCGATTCGGTTTTAAATTCTTCTTCTTTTTGGGTCAAGTAGTTGAGTCCTTTCAGGGTTTTGCTGTCGTTGGCGTAGCCGTAGCGAATCTGGTTTTTGTCGAGCAGTTCTTTGAGGGCTTTGGTTTTGCCATCTTCGCCCGCCGTTTTTACTACATAAGACTTAAAAACACCAACGGGGTTGTTTTGGGCTTGGTCATAAAATTTTACAAATTCAGCTACAATCTTGGCGGGGCGGTCGGCTACGGCTTCAAAAGTGGCCATACTTGCACCAACCACGTGGGCAATGCGGTCGCGCAGGGTGAGCGTGTCGCCTTCGCTGGTGCGCTCGTAGGCCAAGCCCGCCACGCCGCTGCCGCCCTGCTCGTAGGTCATGGCAATGGCTCCGTTGTAGGTGGGCCAGGTGTCGCCGTAGCTGGGATAGAGCAAATCAAAGCGTTCGTGGGTGTAGTAGAGCCAGTTGTTGCGGTCAAAGTATTTTTTGTTGTAAGTGCCTATAATTTCTTGCATTTCACGTTGCCAGAGCGTAATGTCTTCGTGGTAAGGTTTGGCCGAAGGCGCAAAATAGTAGGGGCTTTCGGGACCCATTTCGTGAAAATCGCCGTGCAATTGCGGCATCCATTGGTGGTAAAGCGCAATAAGCTGCTGCGTAATCTCTTGCGTTTGCCAAGCCCAATCGCGGTTGGGGTCGAGCAAATAGTGCGTATAACGTCCCCCTGGCCAGGGTTCGGCATGCTCCCAAGCCGACGGGCTGGGGTTAGGAGCGCGGCCTACTTTTTGATTAAACCAGTTTACGTAGCGGTCGTGGCCGTCGGGGTTGAGGCACGGGGCCAAAATAACAACGGCATTCTTCAGGATTTTATCGCCCGCTGGGCTGCTCAACAGCTCGTGCAGCACCTTCATGGCCGCCTCCGAATTGACAGCCTCGTTGCCGTGCACGTTGTAGCTCATCCACACAAACGGCGGGCGGTTTTTTTGCGCGGGTTGGCCGCTCATCATGCCAATGCTTTTGAGGTGGTCGGTGCGGATTTGCTCCAAGTTTTTCATGTTTTCTTCCGACCCCACCACCACTGTCATCAACGCCCGCCGCTCGTAAGTTTGGCCATAATTGATAATCTTAACCTTCGTAGGTGTTTGTTGCGCTACGTGCTCGGCATAACGATAAATGTTGTGGGTAGGCGTAAATTGTTCGCCAGTGGCATAGCCCAAAAATTGCTGAGGAGATTGTAGTTGGGCAAAACAAACAAGTTTACAAAAGACAAGCGGCAACAACAAACAAAGTTTTTTCATTGGTTTTTTGGGCAGATAGTACAAGCAGATGCAACAAAGATAAGGGATAAAGCCTATTGTCGCAACACATTGCCATTTTTGCGCTCCAAATGTAAGCGCTGCATGCAGCTGGATAAAACCAATAAACCCCTTTTGTGGCTTGTGTGCATCACCAACTCCAGAAGCGATATTTTTGAGCGTCGCTTTTTTACGTAATTTGGCCGACAAAAACCTTCACTTAATCGTTCGGTCGGTCAATTCTCAGCAATAAATTTGAAACATCTGGGGTCATCTATTCGTTTCTTTCAAAATTTGCGAACTAAAAGAAATCTGGGTAATTCTGGACATTCTCTGGTATTATAAATGTCCTAACAACCCGAAACAAACCTTAAACAAGATGGAAAACCAAGAGAGTCGTCGTTTATTTTTGCAAAAACTCAGTTTAGGGCTGGGCGCGCCTTCTTTATCACTTGCTGCGTTTGGTGGTCAATCGGAAACAAAAATAGTTAGTTTTGAAGGTAAAAAATTGAACATTGCACGCTGTGGCTTAGGACGTTATGCGGGCTACATGGCCGAAGGATTAGAGACTTCACAATATTGCCGTTTGGCGGGCATTGTTACGGGAACACCCAGCAAAGCCGAAAAATGAGGCAAACGGTACAACATTTCGCAAAAAAATATTTACAACTACCAGAGTTTCGACAACATTGTTCACAACAAAGACATTGATGTAGTATATGTGGTTTTGCCCAATGCCCTGCACAAACAATACGTCATTCGGGCGGACAAAGCAGGCAAACACGTGATTGTAGAAAAACCAATGGCCGTAACAGCCAAAGACTGCCAAGAAATGATAAAGACCTGCCAAGAAGCAGGGGTGCAGTTGGCCATGGGCTATCGGCTGCATTTTGAGCCTTATCATTTGGAAATAAAGCGATTGGGCCAAGAAAAAGTGTTTGGACAGGTGCGGCTCATTGAGGTTTCGTTGGGATATAGAATAGGCAAAGACCCCAAAGATTGGCATTTTAAGAAAGCCCTGCCGGGTGGTGGACCCTTGATGAACTTGGGCGTTTATTGTGTGCAGAGTTGTCGCTACGTATTGGGCGAAGAACCCATTGCCGCTACTGCCCAATTTGGGCCAACGATTGATAAAAACACGCATTTAGAAGTCGAAACGGCCATTACTTGGCAATTAGAATTCCCGAGTGGTGCCATTGGCACTTCTACGGCTTCTTACGACTGCGGCATTGACCGATTTTATGCCGCTGCCGACGAGGGTTTTTTTGAATTGAGTCCTGCCGTAAGCTACGGGCCGTTTAGGGGCAAAACCAGCAAAGGCGAATTGAGTTTCCCAGACATCAATCAACAAACTCAGCAGATGGACGAAATTGGAAAGATGCTGTTGGCCAACAAGCCCCTGCCGAGCCACATTACGGGCGAAGAAGGTTACAAAGACATGAAAGTGATTGATGCCATTTATAAATCGGCCAGAATGGGCAAACGGGTTGCCATTGTTTGAGGATATTTTGTGGCTATAAGCCTGCTATTATTTTTAAAAAAGCAAGTGCGTTTAATTTTTTTCGGGGTCATCTGTAAACATATAGCCCACTCCTTTTAGCGTTTTGATAAAGGTTTCACCCACTTTTTCGCGTACTTTTCTGATGTGCACGTCCACGGTGCGTTCAAGGACGTAAATATCGACTCCCCAGATTTTTTGCAATAACTCTTCACGGCTAAAAACTTTGTTGGGATATTGCGCCAAGAAAAAAATCAATTCAAACTCTTTTTTGGGCAATACTACCGATGATTTATCGGCTTTTGTAACAGTATAATTCTTTCGGTTGATGCTCAGTCCTGCTATTTCGAGCAGTTCGCCAGGGTCAGATTTTTGGGCTTCGCGTCGAAAAAGCGCGTTGATGCGGCTCATCAAAGCACGGGGCTTGATGGGTTTGTTGATGTAGTCGTCGGCGCCTATTTCAAAGGCAGCTACTTCTGAGTATTCTTCGGAGCGGGCCGTCAAAAACAAAATATAGGTGCTTTTAAATTCGGGAATCCCGCGCAACATTCGGGCGGTTTCGATACCGTCTAAGTGGGGCATCATGATGTCGAGCACCACCAAGTCTGGGATAAACGTGCGGGCTATCTCTACGGCGTGTTTGCCGTCTGAGGCAGCCATCACTTCGTAGCCTTCTTTTTCTAAATTGTAAGTGAGTAGTTCGAGAATGTCGGGGTCGTCGTCCACTACCAGTACTTTGTGAACAATTTGAGCAGCTTTGGCAGCACTCATAAATTGGGTATAATTAGAGGTGGTTGTTTACTGTTCGATCAATTGTTGCCAATTGATTGCACGAAAGTACACCAAAGCGTTGGCATTTTTAAGCCAATAGTACCATTCTTAACACAAACTTAACAAGAGGGGACGGAATTTTTATTGCGTTAGGCGGGGCAATATTTTTTTGATTGACTTCTCAATTTCGGCATATTCCGCTATTTGTTTGGCCACAAAAATAAAAGCAATGGAAGAAGGCATTCGTACCTGAGGGCCCACAAAAAGGTGTTTGTGTAGGCGGTAGGCTTCGCGGCAGCGGCGACGAATCAGGTTGCGGTCGGTAGCTTTTTTGAAGTTACGTTTAGAAATAGAAAACAGTACTTGCGGTAAAAGCGGAAAATCGACGGGTGTTTCGTCAAAAAGATAAAACACTTTAAAAGGAAAGAGGTAGAACGACTCAACGTGCGTGCTACCTCTTTCAAACAAGCGCTCAATGGTTTTTTTGCTACTGAGTCGCTCGTGTTTGCAAAAAGTTTTTTTCATGTAGTGATATTGTGAATACGAAGAACTGCCTTTGGGGGTAAATTCTGCCACTCAAAACGCACCACTCAATCCTATTGCTTGTGTTTTTTCTCGTCAGAAACCGTTAATTTCCAACGGCCTTTCTTGCGGCGAGCTGCCAATACTTTGCGACCGTTGGCCGAAGACATGCGCTCACGAAAGCCATGTTTGTTGCGTCTTTTACGGTTTGATGGTTGATACGTGCGTTTCATTTTCGTAAATCTTTATATAACTCTTGAATTTTCTGTTTTTAAAACGAGCGGGCAAAGGTAAGATTATTTTTGAGTATCTACAAATGATTTTTCAGAAAATGAACCAATTATTATTCATAAATACCTGCTGCGAGTTTTTCTATGAGTGATTTGGGTAGTAACCAAACCAGAAAAATAGTGAGTTTGTTGAGCCAGCCCACCACCACTTCGGTTTGGCTACCCAACGTAGCCGATATTGCCGCTTTGGCCACCGCTTCGGGCGACATATTCACTTGTTTGGCGGCTTTAAGGCCTTTTTCGCCAATTTGCGCCCGTTCTACAAAAGCTGTATCGGTAGCTCCCGGCGACACCGCCGTAACCGACACCGAAGTACCGCGCAGTTCGTAACTCAAAGAACGGCTCAAACTCAATACAAAAGCCTTGGTGGCCGCGTACAGCCCCAGACCGGGCACGGCTTGGTAAGCTGCCGTACTTACTATGTTTAAGATATAGGCTTTGGAATGCTGTTTGAGTTGGGGCAAAAACAACTGGCACAACTGCATCAATGCCAGCGCATTGAGCTGTACCATGTTGGTATTGTCGCCCAAGGATTGGGTTTCAAAGTTGCCGCTTAAACCGTAGCCTGCGTTATTTACCAACATATTGATGACGTAGCCTTTTTGAGCACACCAATCTACAACTTGCTGGGGGCTTTCGGCAGCCGATAAGTCCAGAGCCAGGTAATCGGTTTTTACGCCGTGCTGTTGGCTTATGGCCTGACAAATTTCCCGCAGTGCCGCTTCTGAACGAGCAACCAGCAATACATCAAATTTTCGGTGGGCCAGCTCTTCGGCAATAGCGCGACCAATACCACGGCTTGCGCCCGTGATGAGTGCATAAGGCATAAAAAAGCGATTTTTTGTCGGTTGGTATTCTTTAATACTAATTACATTGCGGCAAAGTTGAGCAATGATAACAGGACTTCTGGCAAAATTACCGCAATTTTTTCAAAAAATACCCGCTTGGCTGCTTTTCGGCTTGCTGGTGGCATTGAGTGCTACTGGCTACGGCTGGCTCGGCTACGATACCCCGCGCACCAACTTTTTGCAACTTATTGCCTTGTTTGGTGTGCTGTTCGCGCTCTACGGACTGGTTTTGGTGTGGCCGTGGTCGCGGCGTTATTTGCACGCATGGGTAGGTGCGGCGGTTGGGTTTAGGCTACTCTTGCTGTGGGCCATTCCCAATTTATCCGACGATTACGCCCGCTTCGTGTGGGACGGGCGGCTGCTGGCGCATGGTTTCAACCCTTATTTGTACTTGCCCACATCGCTGCTCAATTCACCCGTTTTGGTGCAAGCAGGGCTAACCAAGGAATTGTTTGATGGGCTCAATTCGCCCCAGTATTTTACGGTTTACCCGCCTCTCAACCAAGCATTTTTTGGGTTGGCGGCTTGGTTTTCGGGGCAAAATGTATGGCTGAATATTGTCTGCTTGCGGAGTTTTATTTTAGTGGCCGAGCTGGGTACTTGCTGGTTGCTTTACGCGCCAAAATACCCGCGTCGGGTGTTGATTTACGCGCTCAATCCATTGGTTATCATTGAACTAACTGGCAATCTGCATTTTGAAGGCATTGTCATTTTCTTTGTATTGTTGGCATTTCGTTGGCTCCAAACACGCCCTATTTTGTCGGCGGTGGCGTTGGTTTTGGCTGTTGGCACTAAGTTGTTGCCGTTGCTTTTTTTGCCATTGATAGTGAGCCAACTGGGCTGGCGGCGGGCAGTTGTTTATTGTGCAACACTGGGCGTGGGGACAGGCTTGTTGTTTTGGCCTTTTTTGAGCACCGAATTGTTTCAAAATATGGGCAAAAGCCTTGATTTATATTTTCAAAAGTTTGAATTTAATGGCAGTTTGTATTACGTGGCTCGCGCTGCTGGTTTTTGGTACAAAGGCTACAATGTTATCCAAACGCTTGGCCCTGCGTTGTCGTTGTTGGCAGGATTGGGTATTGTCTGGATTGGGTTTTCAAAATGGGCAGGTTTCGGGCAAAATTTTCAAGGTTTGATGTGCCGCGCTTTGCTGTCGCTGTTGGTTTATTTTTTGGCCGCTACCACGGTTCACCCTTGGTACATCACTACGTTGGTGGCTTTGTGTGGTTTTACGGTGTTTCGGTTTCCAGTAGTTTGGTCGGTGTTGTTGCCGCTCACTTATGCCGCCTACGCCGCCGTGCCTTTTCGAGAAAACGGCTGGTTTTTATTGCTCGAATATGCCACATTGTTGCTCTTTGTGGCCTTAGAGGTGTCTTATTTGTCCAAAGCAACATGGACAAAATAAGGACTTAGAAGCGCGTAAACGCGGTGTAGAGGCAGCCCCATAATGGTATAAAACGACCCTTCGATTCGGTCAATTTTACTCATACCAATCCATTCTTGAACACCATACGCGCCTGCCTTGTCGAATGGCTGGCAAGTATTGATGTAATAATCTATCTCAAAATCAGATAGTTGCTGAAAACGCACCCGCGCCAAGTCCGAGATAGTTTGGGTTTGAGTGGCACTCAGCAGGCATACGCCCGTGATTACGTCGTGGGTTTTTCCCGATAGTTTTTTCAACATCGCGCGGGCTTCGGGGGCATCGGCGGGTTTGTTGAGTATTTGGTTTTCTACCACCACAATCGTATCGGCGCACAGCACGAGGCGGCTGGCAATGTCGGGGCGAAACTGCTCGGCTTTTTGCTGCGCCAAAAAGCCCGCTACTTCGGCAGCGGGCAAATTTGCTGGAAATACTTCGTTGGTCGGGCGTACTTCTACCGTGAAGTCAAAGCCCAAATCGCGCAACAACTGCTGGCGGCGCGGCGACTGCGAGGCCAACACAAAAGGATATTTTAACGTTATCATTTGAGCAATTCTGTTTAATTTTGGGTCAAAATTCGATAATTTGTATGAAAACGCTGGGCTTTATTTTGGTTTTTTGGTTGAGTTGGGTGATTGGTTACGCTCAAAAAAATGAGAAATCGTTGCTGTGGGAAGTATCGGGCGAGGGTCTTGCTGCCCCTTCCTATTTATACGGCACTATTCACCTGATTTGCCCCGTTGATTTTGCCCTCAGCGACTCGCTCAAAGCCAAGTTTGGGACTGCCCAGCAGATAGTGATGGAACTCGACATGGACGACCCCGCCATGATGATGAAAATGATACAGACGCTGTACATGAAAGACGGTAAAAAGCTAAAATCGCTGCTCAACGAGGCCGATTATGCCCTTTTAAGCGCCTACGTGAAAGATTCGCTCGGCATGGGCATTGGCTTCATCGAAACCATGAAACCCTTTGCGGCCATGAGTCTTTTTTACAGCAAATTGCTTAAATGTGCCCCGCAATCGTACGAACTGGTGATGACCCAAATGGCAAAGGACGGCAAAAAAGAAATCTTTGGCCTCGAAACAATCGAAAGCCAAATGGCCATTTTTGACAAGATTCCTTACGAAACACAAGCCAAAATGCTGGTAGAATTGGCAAAAACACCAAAAAATGCCGCCGCCGAGTTTGCCGATTTGGTGGCTATTTATAAAAAACAAGACGTGGACGCACTCGAAGAAACAATCGAAAAAAGCGATTTTGACTTCAAAGGCTATCAAGATGAGATTCTTTACAATCGAAATGCCAACTGGATAGCCGAAATAACCAAATTTGCCCAACAAAAACCCACGCTATTTGCCGTGGGAGCGGGGCATTTGGGCGGCAAAAAAGGCCTGCTGGCCCTGTTGCGAAAAAACGGATTTAAAGTAAAAGCAATACGTTAGGTTTATTGAACCAACTTTACAACCAACGCCGCTTTTTTTACGTCATACAGTTATAGTTTGCTTAGTTAGTTTATTAAAATAAAATTTAAAGTTACCAACAAATGAAAAAAACAATAACCATTATATGCCTCGCGCTGAGTTTGATAGCTTGTAATAAAGGTTTGGAAAGCGACTACGAGAAAGGGTTCAAGGAAAACGAAGTGGCGATTCAAAATTACATTGCCGCCCAAAAACTGAACCTCAAAAAAACCGACACGGGGCTTTATTACCAAAAACTACAAGAAAACCCCAGCGGGCAAAGTTTTAAATTGGGCGACGAATTGACCATTCATTTTACGATATATAACCTCAGAGGAGCCATTTTGGACAGCACCGATCGGGTCGCCAACAAACCACTTTCCTTTCCTTACGGTGGTCTGCGCTTGCTGTCAGGCATGGAGGAGGGCTTGTGGCTTACCAAAACGGGCGAAAAAATTCAAATTTTAATGAATCATACCTTGGCTTTTGGGTCGCAATCTTCCGATTTGCTGCCTGCTTATTCGGCCTTGGGTGCCACCATGGAACTACTCAAAGTGCGTACCGAAGTGCAACAAATAGACGATTACATGGCCAACAAAAAACTCGCCGTTACAGAAACAACTACATCGGGCTTGCGCTTTATTCGCACCGCCGCCTCTACCGAAGCCCTGCTGAAAATGGGGCAGGCGGTTCAGATAAAATATACGGGTAAACTACTGAATGACAAGGTTTTCGACAGCGGTCAGTTTGGGCTTACGTTGGGAGCGGGCAATGCCATCAAAGGCTTTGAAGAAGGCATTGCCAAGATGCGAAAGGGCGAAAAAGCGACGCTTATTTTTGCTTCTAATTTGGGCTATGGAGAAAAAGGAACCAGTACTATTCTAGGCTACGCACCGCTGGTTTTTGAGGTAGAGGTATTGAAATAAGGGCTGCATTTATCATACCGGGCGAATAGGCCACGAAGACCAAAGAGAATGCACAGTCAGAATGATAGAAAAACAATCGTCAATTTTAGAATAATCAAAATTGACGATTGTTTGCTGATAACTGTTAACTGAGCAATCGCCTAATCAGCTCCTCAGCCGCCATTCTTCCCGTTTCCGCTCCGCCGTTCATGTAGCCTTGCGCGGTCTTGCTGCAATGTTCACCCGCAAAGAGCATATTGCCAACGGGCTTTGTTTCTTCTCCACCAAAAGCCGTCATTTGTCCGACCGTCATACAGGCGTAACTACCCTTTGCGTAAGGGGCGTTTCCCCAATTGAATGCACCTTTTTTACCGTTAAATTGCTCTTTTATGTTCGGATAAATCAGGTTCAATTTGTTCAAATATGCTTCAATGTGGCTTTCTGAAAGGTGTTTGCCCATTTTTCCACCCACAAAAACCGAATATCCTCCTGCACCCACATTATCGTGCTGCATCTGCGAACTATCCCAACCATTCTGAACTAAATCACTGAGCACATAACCCGAAAATCCTTGCGCTCGCCAGATGCGATTTTTCATGCCCAAAAACACTTTTGAATTCGTTCCATAAGACAACTCTTGGATACATTTTAGCTTGCGAGGCGACATCGCCACGTTGGTTTTTACGTCTCGCAATACTGAAAACGGCAAAGTCATAATCACATATTCAGCCGTGATTTCCTTGCCATTACTGAAATTTAGCGCGTATGCAAGCCCCTTTTGTTGGTAAGATTCCAAAATATAGCCCGTTTCAATTTGTCCTACCAAATTCTTTGCCAATGCGTCCACCACGCGCTGATTTCCTCCGATAACTTTGTAACGTTCATCGCTTTCGCCGTAAATATCAAAGCCATTATTTGCGTTGGTATCTAATAAACCCAAAAATGCCAAACAACTTTGGATGTCGGCATCTAAGCCCATTTCGGAGGCGTAAGAAATCCTCAATAAATCGTACAGCCAGCCGGTAATACCTATTTTCTGCAAGTATTCTTCCAAGGATAATTTATCCAAGGCAATCAGGGCTGGATTGTTGAAATTGCCCGTGGCCACCAAAGCAGCATCTTTTTGAATGGTGTTGAAGAAAGGTTTTAGGTTTTCTATCAATGCGCTTTTAGAAATCCTTTTGTTATCGAAATAAAAATCATCAATCACCAAATTCTTTTTAAGTTCATCGGGGGCTTGCATATCTAAAAAATCAAGGTGAAATTCTCTACACAAATCCAACACATCTTTGTGCGACGAATCAATAAATTCGCCGCCTAATTCTGTAGTAATTCCCGCTGCCAAAAGTCCAGTGGTGCTCATAATTCGTCCGCCTGTGCGTTTGGCCGCTTCATAAATAGTGGGTTTGAAGCCTTGCTTGGTTAAATAATGAGCGGCAGTTAAGCCCGCAATTCCTCCGCCAATAATAGCAATTCGCCGGTCTTTTTTGGTTTTGCACGACCACATTTCAGTGGCCAATAAAGTACCAATAGATGCCAAAGAAGCCTGTTTAAGAAACTTTCTTCGGGGAATAGGGGGTACAATATTTTCAGATTGTAATTCTTGAAAAGCTTTTTTAAATAACCTGAATATTGGAGATTTCATGTTATTATATCTTGATTTTTAAATTTTACTACCAACTAATAGGCTAATTTTCGCTGCATTAAAGCAGGTTTTTGGTGTTTTTATTAATTGAAGAAAAAACAGAAGGCGTTGTTTTAATTATCAATATAGCGTCTGCCAATCTACAACCATTCGAGAGTGGGAGGTGAACGGTGGCAAATTTCCAACGCAATTCTACAAAATCACCGCTTCCAGCATCTTGATATATTGCTCAATACCTGCTTCTATTTCGTGCAAATAAATAAACTCGTCGGCTGTGTGCGAGCGGCCCGAATGACCCGGGCCCATTTTGAGCGATGGGCAGTCTATCAAGGCTTGGTCGGAGGTGGTGGGCGAGCCGTAAGTTTGACGACCCAACGCAAGGCCTGCTTGCACAATGGGGTGCGACACAGGAATACTCGAAGGCCGCAGCCGAATAGACCGCGCCACAATTTCGGACTGAATGTTGGCCTGAATCACCGCAATTACCTCTTCGAGGGTGTATTGGTCGGTAACGCGCACGTCAATCGTGAACTTACAGGCATCTGGCACCACGTTGTGCTGACTACCCGCGTTGATAATTGTTACCGACATTTTGATTGGCCCCAACGTAGGCGATATCTTAGGAAATTTGTAATGGCTAATCCACTGAATATCCTGAATGGCCCTATAAATGGCATTTTCGCCTTCTTCGCGGGCAGCGTGGCCCGATTTGCCGTGGGCTATGCAGTCGAGTACCAACAATCCTTTTTCGGCCACAGCGAGGTGCATTTCGGTAGGCTCGCCTACGATGGCAAAGTCAATGAGAGGCAAATTGGGCACAATGAGTTCAAGGCCGTCGCGGCCCGAAATTTCTTCTTCGGCGGTGGCGGCCAAAACGAGGTTGTGCGTTAAATGGGGGTTGTCGTAAAAATGACAGAATGTAACGATGAGCGAACACAGCGATCCACCCGCGTCGTTGCTGCCCAGGCCGTAGAGTTTGCCGGCTTGCTCCAAAGGCGCAAACGGGTCGCGTGTCCACGACGGGTTGGGCTTCACGGTGTCGTGGTGCGAGTTGAGCAATATGGTAGGCTTTGCCGCGTCGAAATAGCGGTTCAGGGCCCAAATATTGTTTTTTTGACGTTCAAACGGAATGTTTTTTTTCTCAAAAAAATTGGCTATCAGTTGCGCTGTTTCTGCTTCTTGTTTGCTAAAAGACTGAACAGCAATAAGTTGTTTCAATAACCGAATGGCATCTTGTGCCGATGCAGTCGAAACGGATACCTCGGACGTGTGTAGCATATCGGAGCACTTTTTTTTGGAAATTTCTTTGGAGACAAAGGTACAAACCAAGCGGCACTTTTGTACTTCTGTTGGCGTTATGTTTTTATGACCGATACACCCCTTGAAACCTCGCCCGCCGAACAAATTCAAAACGAATTGCTGAGGCCCATTCTAAAATCACAAAACGAGTTGATTCTCGCACTTTTTGGGCATTATCTCACCAAGCATAAGTTTAATTTTGACCGTGCGTCGCCCGAAGACCAAAGCGTTTTTATTGACCACACGCTCAAAAAAGACCATAAGTTTCGCAATTTGATGATTGGCCTCATCGTGGGGCATCTTACGCCCGCGCAGTGGCAAGGCTATGCCCCGCACGAAGATGAACTCAATCGACGCATTATCACAATGCTCATTAAACGCATAGATTCGCAAAAACAGCAACTTTCAGCAGTGGCTTAAAGACGTATTTAACAGATTTGAAGACGAAAATAGTACGGATTATTTCGTGTCTTTTGACGCTAAGTAATGGTTAAAAAATAACCTATTAGATTTCTTAATGTACTGATTTACAGTAAAAAAGGTGATTCTGTTTACTCAATACCCAATAATAAGTTATTTAAAAATTGATAATATACAGGGGAGAAATCTAAGTGTCGATGTTGGCCTTGGGGAATGGTGGTGAGGGTAGGTTTGGTTTTGTTTAAGTTTTGAATTTGGGCCAGCATTTGACTATTTTGATAAGGCACAATTCGATCATCGGTACCGTGAAAAATCTGAACGGGGCAGTGCACGCGCGTGAGGCAACTGTCGGTGCGAAATTTGTAGCCCAGGAGCCATTCATAAGGAAAAACAGGCAAATGCGAACGCCCAAGGGCGGGAATACTGGCGTAAGGTGCTTCCAAAATCAGTAACTTGGGGCGGTTGTTGGCCGCCAGCCGCGCGGCCATGCCCGTACCCAACGAGTAGCCATAGACAACGATGGAATCTTCGGAGATTTTCGTTTTTAGAAAATTATAGACGTGTTGCGCGTCGGCGTGGAGGGTGGCTTCGGTGCGGTGTCCTGTGCTTTTGCCGTAGCCTCGGTAGTCAAACATCAAGACATCATAGCCCCTGCTGGCAAATCGTTCGCTGTATTCGTTGCCCCAGCGGTTGAGGTTGTCGCGGTTGCCGTGCAAAAACAAAACGCAGCCTCGGCGGGTAGTTGTAGGCCGTAAATCAGTGGAAATAGACTCTTTGTGCTTGAACCACAGGGCATTAAGGCGTGCGTCTTTCGCGGGCTTGAAAAACAATTCTTGAAAAGGCCACTTAAAACTGTACCGAAAATTGGCAGGAAGTGGTTGGGGCTGAAAAAGTAAAAAAGGGTGAAAATATTTGAGAAATAGGCACAAAAAGCCGTATAAAACAGCTGTGCTAATCAACCCATTTACCAATTTAGAGAACCTATTTGTCATTTATATGGTGGTTAGTACTGGGCAAAAATTTCGTTTTTGCCCAGTACTAACCTTGAGCAGTACCTACATTTGGGAGAAACTCAACAAATTTAGAAGCACTTTGTGTGGTCTTACACGTGGGCAAAAGCGGGGCTAAACATACTCACTTCTTTGGCTTCGAGCAGCGACTCACCCATCAAAAATTCATCTACTTTGCGGGCGGCTTCGCGGCCTTCTGATATAGCCCACACCACCAATGACTGCCCGCGTCGGCAGTCGCCAGCGGCAAATACCTTTTGGTTGGTTGTGCTCTGATATTGAATGGCTTTGATGTTGTTGGTGCGTTCTTCAAACTCCACGCCGAGGTCGTTGAGGAGTCCTTCTTGTTGTGGGTTCAAGAATCCAGCGGCCAACAAGGCCAGTTCGCAGGGGATTTCACGCTCCGAGCCTGCCACTTCGCGCATGGCCATTCGGCCCGTTTCGGGGTCTTTTTGCCAATCGAGTTCTACCATTTGCAAGGCGCGCAGGTGGCCGTTTTCGTCGCTCAAAAAGGCTTTGGTATTCACCGACCACTTGCGTTGGCAGCCTTCCTCGTGCGAGGTAGAAGTGCGGAGCATCATGGGCCAGTGCGGCCAGGGCGTGCTTTCGGCCCGTTCGAGGGGCGGCATGGGCATAATTTCGATTTGGGTAATGGAAGCCGCTCCGTGGCGGTTTGAAGTGCCCACGCAGTCAGACCCCGTATCGCCGCCGCCCAGCACAATCACGTTTTTGTCGGTAGCCCAAATCTGACCGTTTTCGTAGCTTTTGCCTCGGTGGTCAACGGCCACTTCAAGGCCACCTACTCGCTTGTTTTGTTGGCTCAAAAACTCCATTGCAAAATGCACGCCTTTCAACTCGCGGCCTGGGATTGGCAAATTGCGCGGTACGGTCGAGCCCATGGCCAGCACAACGGCATCGTAGTCTTCGAGCAGTGCGTCGGCTTTGATGTCCACGCCCACGTTCACGCTCGTGCGAAACGCCACGCCTTCTTGGGTCATCACTTCTATGCGGCGGGTTACTACGTATTTTTCGAGTTTAAAGTCAGGAATGCCGTAGCGCAACAACCCGCCTATTTGGTCGGCACGCTCAAAAACCGTTACCCAGTGTCCTGCGTAGTTCAATTGCGCTGCTGCGGCCAAACCCGCTGGCCCAGAGCCAATTACGGCTACTTTCTTGCCCGTGCGTTTGGCGGGTGTTTTTGGTTTTACGTAGCCCAATTCGTAGGCTTTTTCGATGATTGATTTCTCAATAAATTCAATGGCTACGGGTGGTTTGTTGATGCCCAACACGCACGATGCCTCGCAGGGAGCAGGGCAAATGCGGCCCGTAAATTCGGGAAAATTATTGGTGCTGCTCAAAATTTGGTAGGCATATTCCCAATTTTGCTCATAAACGGCATCGTTGAATTCGGGAATAATATTACCCAGCGGGCAGCCGTTGTGGCAAAACGGAATGCCGCAGTCCATGCACCGCGCGGCTTGTTGCTGCGACTGCACCGGGTTGAGGGGTTCTATTTCTTTGTAGTCGTTTTTGCGTTCTTCGATGCCGCGTTTTTTGGGTAGTTCGCGGGTAAATTCCAGAAATCCAGTGGGTTTTCCCATTGCTTATTTTTTGATTAAATTTTATATTCTACTTCAAAAACCTCGTCCCACCTCAATTCTAAAATATCTTTCGTCGAAATACCTGTTTCGGTTTCGGCTTCTTTCTTGGCTTGTTTCAAAGATCTTTCCCAAATTTCTTCAACGTGTTGCCGGTTTAGTGAGGGGCTGTATTCTTGTTCGGCTTCTATTTCGTTGCGGGCGTTCAGAATCGTTGCAGCCCAGCTTCGGGCGCGTTTTTCGGGTTGAATTTTCCACTTGATAATATGCGCCATCAATCGAATCAGTTGGCTTCTGATTGCCCTTTTTTCTGCTCTTGTCATTACATCTAACAATGTTGTTAAACCTTCTTCAACATCTTGATAATCACCATCATGAAACGATTTTTTGATTTCAACAACGGCATGATGTTCAGAGGTAGTGGCGATGTCTTCCCAGTTTTTCATGATTGCTCAACAGTTAGTGTTAGGCAAAACTAACGAATTGCTTAATTGTTTGCAACCTCAACCGTAATATCCTGATACACCACGTTTTTATCGGCAATTTGTTGGGATAGCGAGATGCCACGACTTGCCAGGGCTTTTTTGAAATCTTGCGGCATCACCTTCACAAACTGACCGACGTACTTCTCCCATTGTTCAATGAGTATCAAGGCCAGGCCGCTGGTGGTGTATTGAAAATGTTTTTCCACAAAATCGCGCAAAATTTGCTGGTCTTCGTCGTTTAGGGTTTCGAGGGCTACCATGTCTTTATTGACTTTTTCGGCAAAGTTGGCGTTTCTATCCCACACATAAGCTACGCCACCGCTCATACCAGCGGCAAAGTTTCGGCCTGTTTCGCCCAAAATCACCACTACGCCGCCCGTCATGTATTCGAGGCCGTGGTCGCCCACCCCTTCTACTACGACTTTTGCGCCCGAGTTTCGTACGCAAAAACGCTCGCCTGCCGTGCCGCGAATGTACGCCTCGCCCGCAGTAGCACCATAAAAGGCCACGTTGCCAATGATGATGTTTTGTTCGGGTTTAAATTTGGCATCGCGGTCGGGATAGGCAATCATTTCGGCGCCACACAAGCCCTTGCCAAAGTAATCGTTGGCATCGCCTTCAAGTTCGAGGCGCAGGCCGTTGGTGTTGAAAGCGCCAAAACTCTGGCCTGCTGTTCCCCTAAATTTGAGGTGAATCGTGCCTTTTGGCAGGCCTACTCCACCATATAACTTAGAAATTTCGTTGGAAAGCAAATTGCCAACGGAGCGGTTTAAGTTGTTGATTGGCAGTTCTATATAAACTTCTTCGGCTTTTTCGAGGGCGGGTTGGGCGGCTTTGAGCAGTTGCCAGTCTATGATATCGGCCATGCCGTGGTCTTGGTCTTCTTGCTTAAACTGCGCCACATCGAGGCTAACGGGCTCTTTGTAGAGAATGGCCGCAAAGTCTAAGTTTTTGTATTTCCAATGTTTAATATCGTCGCGGGCTTCAAGGTATTGCACCTGTCCTACCATGTCATTGATGGTACGAAAACCCATTTGTGCCATGATTTCGCGCAGTTCTTGCGCCATAAACGTAAACATGCTCACCACGTGTTCGGGTTTGCCCGTAAACAAGGCGCGGAGTTCTTTATTTTGGGTAGCCACGCCCACGGGGCAGGTGTTGAGGTGGCATTTTCGCATCATGATGCACCCCACCGACACCAACGCCGCTGTGGCCACGCCAAATTCTTCGGCACCCAGCAGCGCAGCAATGGCCAAGTCGCGGCCTGTTCGCATTTGGCCGTCGGCTTGTACCGTAACGCGCCCCCGCAATTTGTTTTTGACCAGCGTTTGGTGGGTTTCGGCCAAGCCAAGTTCCCACGGCAAGCCAGCGTGCCGCACCGAACTAAGCGGTGAGGCTCCCGTGCCGCCGTCGTGGCCTGCTATCAAAATGTGGTCGGCGTGGGCTTTGGCCACGCCCGCTGCTACCGTGCCTACGCCTGCCTCAGACACCAATTTGACGCTAATTCGGGCAGCACGGTTGGCATTTTTGAGGTCAAAAATAAGCTGGGCCAGGTCTTCAATGGAATAAATGTCGTGGTGGGGTGGGGGAGAAATAAGCCCCACGCCCGGCGTAGAGTGGCGGGTGCGTCCAATCCAGTCATCTACTTTGTGGCCTGGTAGCTGCCCGCCTTCGCCTGGCTTGGCACCTTGTGCCATTTTAATTTGCAGTTCGCGGGCGTTGCTCAAATAATGGCTCGTTACGCCAAAACGTCCTGATGCCACTTGTTTAATGGCCGAGTTCATCAAGTCGCCGTTTTCGGAGGGCTTGTAGCGCATTTCGTCTTCGCCGCCTTCGCCCGAGTTGGACTTGCCGCCGATGCGGTTCATGGCAATGGCCAGCGTAGTATGGGCTTCCCACGATATAGACCCAAACGACATGGCTCCCGTAGCAAAACGCTTAAAAATATTCTCGACCGATTCTACCTCTTCAATTGGAATGGGTGTTCCTTTCTTAAACTTTAACAGACCGCGCAGCGTGAGGGCTTTGTGGGTTTGGTCGTCAATGAGTTTTGAGTATTTTTTAAATTGCTCGTAACTGTCGGTACGGGTGGCATACTGGAGCAAATGAATGGTTTGTGGGTTAAAAATGTGCGCTTCGCCGCGTTGTTTCCACTGATAAAAACCACCCACTTCCAGGCGCGGGTTGGCCACTGGTACTTCGGGGAAAGCCACGCGGTGGCGTATCAACACCTCGCGAGCCAGTTCGTCTAAGCCCATGCCGCTAATGCGCGAAATAGTACCCGTAAAATAGCGGTCAGTTACTTCTTTATTCAACCCCAAACACTCAAAGAGCTGCGCTCCTTGGTACGACTGCAAGGTAGAAACGCCCATTTTAGAGAATATTTTGAGCAATTCTTTGTTAAGCGCTTTGATATAATTGTAAAAAAAATGCTCGTCGGTTGCAGCCGTTCCCCCCTCAGAGGTGGCCGTTAGCATTCCCTTGCGATTCATCTGAGAGATGGTCTCAAAGGCCATGTACGGACACACGCCCGCCGCGCCGTAGCCAATGAGCGTAGCCACGTGGTGGGTTTCAAAAACATCGCCTGCTTCTACCAAAATACCCACTTTGCCACGTAAACCCTTGCGAATGAGGTAGTGATGCACCGCCGACATGGCCAACAACGACGGAATGGGGGCGTGGTCGGAGTCGATGGCACGGTCAGAAAGAATAATAATCTCGAAACCGTCTTCGATGGCATCTTCGGCGTAGCGGCAAATGCGGTCGAGGGCGCGCGCTAACCCTTTGCCGCCCTGGTCGGCGCGGAAATAGGTATTGACGGTTTTGCCCTGAAAATGCGATTTGTCCACCCAACGCAATTTGTCAAACTCTTGAATGGTCAAAACGGGTTGTGCCAATTCAATTTGGCGGCAGTGTTGCGGCGACTCCGTGAGCAGGTTTTCGGTTGCGCCCACAAAAGAAATCAACGACATAATAGCACGCTCGCGAATGGGGTCAATGGGTGGGTTGGTAACTTGGGCAAAAAGTTGCTTGAAATAGTGCGAAAGGTGTTGGCTTTGCTCCGACAAAACCGCCAGTGGCACGTCGGTTCCCATTGAGCCGAGGGCTTCTAAGCCCGTTTCGGCCATTGGAGCCAGCACCATGCGCAGGTCTTCGGAGGTAAAGCCAAATGCCAACTGACGCTTCAAAAGGGCCTCGTTGTCGTAGGGGGCAAAGGGCCTTGGTGAAGGAGCCAAGTCGGCAATTTTTATTTTGTTGTCGTCGAGCCACTGCTGGTAGGGCTGGCGTGCGCAAATATCGGCTTTGAGTTCTTCGTCGGGAATAATCCGCCCCTGCTCCATGTCCACCACAAACATCCGGCCCGATTGCAAGCGGCCTTTGCTCACCACGCGGGCTTGGTCAATGTCCAACACGCCCGCTTCGGAGGCCATAATCACGGTGTCGTCGTCGAGCACCCAGTAGCGCGAAGGGCGCAGGCCGTTGCGGTCGAGGGTAGCACCTATTATTTTGCCGTCCGTAAACGACAAGGCAGCGGGGCCGTCCCAGGGTTCTTGAATGGCCGCGTGGTATTCATAAAAAGATTTGCGAAGCGGGTCCATTTGTTCGTTGCCGTCCCAGGCTTCTGGCACCAGCATCATCATAACGTGCGGCAGCGAGCGTCCCGACAGATAGAGAAGCTCAATGGCGTTGTCCAAATTGGCCGAATCGGAGTTGGAAATGTCGCAAATGGGCAGCAACATATCCATTTCTTCTTTTGAGAAATGCTCCGACCAAAATGCCTTCTCGCCCGCCCGAATCCAGTTTACGTTGCCTTTTACGGTGTTGATTTCGCCATTATGGGCAATATACCGAAACGGCTGTGCCAACTTCCACGAAGGAAACGTATTGGTAGAAAACCGCGAGTGAATAATGGCAAATGCCGAAACGACTTCTTCGTTGGCCAAATCCGGAAAATAATAATTGAGTTGGTTGGTTGTCAGTTGGCCTTTGTAAGAAATGGTACGGCTCGAAAGCGACGAGAAATAAAAATGCGCGCGTGCGCCCATGACCTGTTGCCTAATCATGCGCGAGGCATACTGCCGCAATACGTAGAGTTTTCGTTCAAATTCTAAATTATCGGTTATCGTGTCGGGTTGCTTAATAAAAACTTGCTCTACGTGCGGCTCTACCGACAGCGAACCCTCGCCCAGCGTGCCGTTGAAGGTTGGCACTTTGCGATAACCCAGAAGCGTGAATCCTAATTTTTTTATTTTTAGGTTCAAAATTTCTCGGCACTCTTCGCGCTCGTTGGCGTTGGCAGGAAAAAAAATCATGCCCACACCATATTCGCCCAAAGTAGGAAGTTTGAAATTTAATTTGGCACATTCTTCTACAAAAAATACGTGCGGAATTTGAATCAAAATGCCCGCGCCATCGCCTGTGTTGGGGTCGCAGCCACAGGCACCACGGTGGTCCATGCGCTCAAGCATGGTGATGGCATCGGCCACCATTTGGTGCGATTTGCGGCCTTTCATGTTGGCGCGGAAACCGATGCCGCAGGCATCGTGTTCAAACTCGGGGCGATATAGCCCTTGTTGGACAGGTTCTGACATTATTTTAACTGACTTTTGAGGGTTTTGTTGCTTTACCTTTGCCAACAAAAGATGGCATCGGGTTGCCAAGATAACAAATATATCTCTGGTATAATGCCATTTATTCAAAATTTTGTTTCGTTTTTTTAAGTTTATCAATTTTTTAATGATTATTCTTCAAATTTTGCAAATCAACGCAAAGCCAGCAAGCCGCTCGGTTGCCAAAAGTAACGGAGCGGCTTGCTATGTAGATGCTATATGCTACAAGAGAGGACACTCAATAATAGCAGCGGGTCTTGCGTTTTTCCAATCGCTTTGCGCGGGTGCTTATGAGATATGCGGCACGAATGGCCAAAAAACCATAGGCATCTTTCACGCGCGGATTGCCCCTTATATTGCCAGGCGCATTGATTGGGAGTGGCGGCGTGAGTTCTCCCCGCCGGTCGGCCAGTTTGACGGCCAATTCAGATGCGCCCGTAAGATTGGCATAAAAGCCACTTACGTCGTCCAAATAGTCAGAATTGGCAAAGTTATCACTCAATTCTACGCCAAAACTCAGCCGCTCGTCGTATTGCCATGACACGCCTACACCCGCCAGCAATATCCGAACCATACGTGGATAAGCTACTGCCTCGGTTTGCAACGGAGCCAAACTGTACCACTCGCCTTGGTAGTTTGCTTTTGGAGTAATATAAGTAAAGCCCACGCCTCCAAAGACATAAGGATTGAGGCGGGGTTGATTGCTAAATTTAAGAAGCTCGGCCTGTAAGCCCAAATAGCCGTCGGCATTATCGGCACGAAAAGAAAGATTATTAAATTGGTTGCGCGTACCCGCCTGAGAGCCCGAAATGCGGTAGTAGCGCAATTCGCCCCGTGCCGCAATCCGTTCAGTCAGCCGATAATTTGCCCCCAGTGCAGCGTGCGCTCCAATGTGTTTCAAATCAATTTGCTCGCGCAAGTCGCCCAAATAATAAGACAAACCAGTGCCTGCTGTAATTTTCAAAACCCCCAGTGCGGGTGTTTTTCGATGGGTGCTGTTATGCTGTGCGCGGGCAAATAAAGCCAAACTGCAAAAAACAAAAATAAAAACTATAAAGCCGTTCTTTTTCAAGCTGTTACCTGTTTATGCTGTCTCTCAAATATACACAACGAAAGTCGGTGCTTTTTGGTGTAGCAAAAAAATAAAAAATATTTTTCAAGAATAATTGCGAATCTAAATAAAAAAAACGACCTTTGCACTCCGTTCAATTAAGGCTTTGACATCGTTAAGTAATACAAAATTAGGTGAAGGTCCTGTATTAATAAGGAAACCACATCTGGAATTCATCTGAGCAACTATACTATATGTGTAGAGCGCCAGAAAAATGAAGGTCAGATGTTTCACACGTCTGACCTTTTTTTGTAGCGCGGCAAAAATAATAAAGTAAAAAAAGTAGGTTTTGCGAAAATGTTTATCTAATTTTGCACTCCGTTTTAGAAAATAAAGTTAATAACCTGCTGTAATTTAATAAAATGTCTGGTTTAATAGGAAAAAAAATAGGAATGACCAGTGTGTATATAGCTGACGGGCAGGCTCTGGCATGTACGGTAATAGAAACTGGTCCTTGCGTAGTAACGCAAATAAAAACCGAAGAAATTGATGGATACAAAGCTGTTCAACTTGGTTTTGGGGACAAAAGAGAAAAAAATACGACCGATCCGCTCGTAGGTCATTTTAAGAAGGCAGGTACTACGCCCAAACGTAAAGTAGTAGAGTTCAAAGATTTTGTAGAGATTCCTACACTTGGACAAACATTAACCGCTGGCGAAGTATTTGTAGAAGGAGATTTCGTAGCAGTGATTGGTACTGTAAAAGGTAGGGGTTTTCAAGGAGTAGTAAAACGGCACGGCTTTGCAGGTGTAGGTGGTCAGACCCACGGACAGCACAACCGCGCCCGTCACCCAGGCTCTATCGGTGCTTGCTCTTTCCCATCTCGTGTGTTCAAAGGTATTCGTATGGGTGGCCGCATGGGTGGCAACCGCGTTACTGTTCAGAATCTACGTATTTTGAGAGTTGTTCCAGAACAAAACCTGTTGGTAATCAGCGGTTCAGTGCCAGGTGCAAAAAATTCATTTGTCATTATTGAGAAATAAACATTTGCGACGGTGAAACGTCCGAATCCGACCAAAAAAATGGAAATTGCAGTATTAAATATAAAGGGTGAAGATACAGGTAAAAAAGTATCACTTTCCGAAGAGGTCTTTGGTATCGAACCCAACCAACACGTCGTTTATTTGGACGTAAAGCAATATTTGGCCAATCAACGCCAAGGAACACACAAGTCAAAAGAGCGTGCAGAAATTTCACACTCTACCCGTAAGATTAAACGTCAAAAAGGTACAGGTGGTGCTCGTGCAGGTTCAATAAAGTCGCCTTTGTTTGTTGGAGGAGGCCGTGTTTTTGGACCAAGGCCACGTGATTATCACTTTAAGCTCAACAAAAAAGTAAAGACACTGGCGCGTAAGTCGGTTCTGTCGGCAAAAGCAAAAGGCAATGGCATATCGGTGGTAGAAGACTTTACTTTCAATGCCCCGAGGACTAAAGAATACCTTTCAATGTTGTCGGCACTTTCATTGACTGGCAAGAAAACATTGTTGATATTGCCCGCCCATGATTCAAACGTTTACCTGTCGGGTCGCAACATACCCAAAGTAAATATTGCAGTGGCCGAAGATGTGAATACCTACGACCTTATCAATGCCGATATATTATTGATTAGCGAAGGTGCAGTATCGAAATTAGAAAATCTGTTGAATAAGTAAGACCATGAGCGTACTCAAAAGACCTATATCGACTGAAAAAGCAATTGCTTTGAATAAATTGAGCAAATATGTGTTCGAGGTCGATAAAAATGCCAATAAAATTGAAATTGCCAAGGCCATCGAGAAAATGTATGGCGTAGCAGTAGCGGGAGTAGATACCATGCGATCAATAGGCAGAACGAAGTCAAGAATGTCGCGTAGCAAATCAGTTTCGGGTAGCACTATTACCTACAAGAAAGCTATCGTAACCTTGAAAGCAGGTGAGATAATTGACATCTACGCCGACATTGTGTAAAATATTGAAGCTGAATCAAAAAAATTGAATTGTAAAAGACAATGGGAGTTATCAAGCTAAAGCCAACAACGCCAGGACAGCGCTACCGCACGGCTCCATCGTTTGAGGAAATTACGACCGATAAGCCTGAAAAAAGTTTGTTGGAGCCAATCAAAAGAACGGGTGGCCGCAACAACCAAGGGCATCGTACCTCTCGCTATATCGGTGGTGGACACAAGCGCATGTACCGCGTCATTGATTTCAAACGCGATAAGTTTGATGTTACTGGCACTGTAATGACCGTGGAATATGACCCCAATCGTTCAGCACGTATCGCTTTGGTTCAGTACGAAGATGGTGAAAAACGCTACATCATTGCACCGCAAGGAATAGTCGTGGGTCAAACAATTATTTCTGGGACTTCAATCGCACCAGAAGTAGGAAATGCACTCCCGCTGGGTAGTATGCCCATCGGTACGATTGTCCACAATGTGGAATTGCACATAGGGAAGGGAGGGCAGTTGGTTCGTAGTGCAGGTACTTATGCACAATTGGTAGCTCGAGATGGCAAGTATGCCGTACTTCGGATGCCTTCGAGCGAGTTGCGCATGATTCTTTCCACTTGCATGGCCACAGTTGGTTCAGTTTCAAACGCTGACCACATGAACGTAAGTTATGGAAAAGCAGGCCGTAAACGTTGGTTGGGAGTTCGCCCCCGCGTACGCGGTGTGGCCATGAATCCAGTAGATCACCCAATGGGTGGTGGAGAGGGCCGCGCATCAGGAGGTCATCCACGCTCACGCAACGGACTTTATGCCAAAGGTAAAAAGACCCGTTCTCCAAAAAAGTATTCTAATCGTTTGATCATTAGCAAGCGTAAAAAATAATCGAAAATAGATGGGACGTTCGATAAAAAAAGGGCCTTACATTGATTTTCGTCTGGAAGGCAAAATTGGAGTCATGAATGACTCAGGTAAGAAATCAGTAATCAAGACTTGGTCAAGACGAAGTACGATTTCACCAGATTTCATTGGCCATACTTTTGCCGTTCACAACGGAAACAAGTTTATTCCAGTATATGTAACCGAAAACATGGTTGGACACAAACTGGGAGAATTCTCGCCAACTCGTAACTTTCGCGGCCACACTGCCAAAAAAGATAAGGGAAGAAGATAGAATCATCAATCAGCAACCGCTCTGGCGGTTTGACCAAAACAACAATGGAAGCAAGAGCGATACTTAAAAACGTGCCTACTTCACCACGCAAAATGCGTTTGGTGGCCGATATGGTGAGAGGTCAAAAGGTTAGCCGCGCGTTAGCAATTTTACAGTACCAGCCGCAATCTGCAGCTCCAGTATTGAAAAAAGTATTGCTTTCGGCAGTAGCAAACTGGCAGAGAATGAACGAAGATGCTAAGATTGAAGAAGCTGAACTTTACGTCAAGACAATTTTTATTGACTGTGGAGCCATGCTGAAACGTCTAAGACCTGCGCCGCAGGGACGCGGACACAGAATACGCAAGCGTTCAAATCACATTACAATCGTAGTGGACAACGCATCAGAACAAGTCGAAGAGGAAGCCTAAAAATTCAATACGAATGGGACAAAAAGTAAATCCTGTAGGTCTGCGACTCGGTATTATCCGTGGTTGGGAATCAAGTTGGTACGGTGGACGCGAGTTTGCCGAAAAATTAGTCGAAGACGAAAGAATTCGCAAATATATTCAAGCACGTATTCCAAAGGGAGCAATTTCTAAGGTCGTTATTGAACGTACGCTCAAGCGGGTTACGCTGACAATCCACACCGCACGCCCTGGTATCGTAATTGGTAAAGGAGGCACCGAGGTAGATAAGATTAAGGAAGAGTTGAAGAAGATTACTGGTAAAGATATCCAAATCAACATCTACGAAATCAAACGACCCGAATTAGATGCCAAATTGGTTGGTGAGTCAGTAGCGCAGCAATTAGAGAATCGTATCTCTTATCGCCGTGCCATGAAGCAAGCCATTCAAAGTGCCGTTCGTGTTGGAGCCCAAGGTATCAAGATTCGTGTTTCTGGTCGTTTGGGAGGTGCTGAGATGGCCCGTACCGAAGAATACAAAGAAGGACGTGTACCATTGCATACACTTCGCGCAGACATTGATTATGCTGTTTCGGAAGCCTTAACGGTGTACGGAAAAATAGGAATCAAGGTGTGGGTTTTCAAAGGAGAAGTGTTTGGCAAAAAAGACCTTTCGCCCGTAACGGGTGGTTCGGCAGCCGCCGAACGTGGTGGCGAGCGTGGTGAGCGTGGTGGTGGTGATAGAGGCGACCGTCGTAGAGAGCGTGGTGGCGACCGTGAAGGCTCGAATGAGCGTGGTGGCGACCGTCGTAGAGGCGGTGGAGGTAGCGGCGGCAGTGGCGGCGGCGGTACTAACAATGCTGGTGGTGCAAACAACCGCAACAAGAAGAAAAAGTAATAAACGAACGTATCAAGTCATTTTTTGACTTTGAAAATATTGCTGAATCATGTTACAACCAAAAAGAACCAAGTTTCGTAAGCAGCAGAAAGGAAAAGGAGCTGAGAAAGGAATGGCATCAAGAGGCCACCAAATCGCCTTCGGAACTTTCGCCATTAAAACGCTCGAACCGGGTTGGATCACAGCACGTCAGATTGAGGCGGCTCGTATTTCCGTAACTCGAGCCATGAAGCGGGAAGGCCAAGTTTGGATTCGCGTCTTTCCCGATAAACCAATTACCAAAAAGCCCTTGGAGGTGCGTATGGGTAAAGGTAAGGGAGCTCCCGAATACTGGGTTGCTCCAGTTAAAGCAGGTACGATTTTGTTTGAAGCAGCTGGTGTACCAATGGAATTAGCAAACGAAGCATTGCGTTTAGCTGCCCAAAAACTGCCCGTTAGAACAAAGTTCGTAGTTCGCCGCGATCATCAAGAAACCGAGGCTTAAAACTATTCAATACAGATGAAAAGTAAAGAAGTTAAAGCGTTAAGTGTCGAGCAATTGCAACAAACACTTGTCGAAGAAAAAGAGCGATTGCTGAAATTGAAATTTGCTCACGCCGTTTCACCTATCGAAAACCCGATGCGTATTCGTAATACGCGCCGACTTATTGCTCGATTGATGACCGAACTGACAGCAAAACAGTAATTAGCGCGTTCGTTAATCAATAGAGCATAACAAATCCGGTCATAAAAATAGTATTGACGCAATGGATGCAGTAGCACAAACAACAATAGAGAGAAATTTACGCAAGGTCAGAGTAGGCCGCGTGGTTAGTGATAAGATGGAAAAATCTTGTGTCATAGCCATCGAGCGTAAAGTAAAGCACCCTAAGTATGGTAAGTTTATGAAAAAAACTACCAAGCTCATGGTACACGATGAGGCAAATCTGTGCGGAATCGGAGATACCGTCCGCGTGATGGAAACGCGTCCGCTTTCAAAAAATAAGCGTTGGAGATTAGTTGAAGTTATTGAAAAAGCTAAATAACAATGGTACAGCAAGAATCAAGGCTTTCCGTGGCCGATAACAGTGGCGCAAAAGAAGTACTTGTCATCAGAGTTTTGGGTGGCACAGGCAAGCGTTACGCATCGGTAGGAGATAAAGTCGTTATATCTGTCAAAGCGTCCGTTCCCTCGGGAAACGTCAAGAAAGGAACTGTTTCTAAGGCAGTTGTAGTTAGAACAAAAAAAGAAATTCGGCGCAAAGACGGCTCCTATATTCGTTTTGAAGACAACGCCGTGGTGTTGTTGAATAACCAAGACGAGCCACGTGGCACACGTATATTTGGGCCAGTAGCCCGCGAATTGCGTGAAAAGAATTTTATGAAAATTGTTTCATTGGCACCCGAAGTATTGTAAGAAGCAATGGAAAGGAAATATAACAAGCAACCTAAAATGCACATCCGCACTGGCGATTCAGTGAAGGTAATTGCAGGAAACTCGAAAGGGCAAAGCGGAAAAGTCATCAAAATGATGGCCGACAAGCAACGTGCATTGGTAGAAGGCGTAAATATGCTTACCAAGCACGTCAAGCCAACTGCTTCTACTCCCCAGGGAGAGATAAAGAAGATAGAAGGTTCAATTCATATCAGTAATCTGATGGTGATTGACCCCACTACTGGTACACCTACTCGTACTGGGCGAAAGCTCAACGAGGAAGGCAAACTACAACGCTATTCAAAAGAGTCTGGAAGTTTTATTCCAGATCCCTTAAAATAGAACCCAACAGGTAATCGGTTTTATCGAAAAGGTATTTACAAAGTGCGGGTCGGAAATCCGCAAAAAACAAGGGTAAAGCAATGGCAACTCCGAGATTAAAAGAGAAATACACCAAGGAAGTATCAGCACAACTGAAAGAAAAATTTCAGTATAAGTCGGTAATGCAAGTACCTCGTTTGACAAAAATTGTCATTAATAAAGGTATTGGTGCTGCCGTAGCCGATAAGAAACTTGTAGATTTGGGCGTGGAAGAGATTACACTCATCGCTGGTCAAAAAGCAGTTCCTACCATCTCAAAGAAAGCAGTTTCCAACTTCAAATTGCGCGAAAAAATGCCGATTGGTGTTAAGGTTACGTTACGTGGCAATCAAATGTTTGAGTTTTTAGACCGTTTGGTTACAATTTCACTGCCCCGCGTGCGTGATTTTAAAGGAATCAATGACAAAGGATTTGATGGTAGGGGTAATTATACTTTTGGAGTAAAAGAGCAAATTATTTTTCCTGAAATTCAGATTGATAAAGTAAACAAGATTTCGGGTATGGACATTACCCTTGTAACAACGGCTCATTCTGACGAAGAAAGTTACGAGTTGTTGAAAGCATTGGGCATGCCATTCGCCAACGCAAAGAAGTAAAAATTCGTTTTCAACGCGAAAGAACAAATGGCAAAAGAATCCGTAAAAGCAAGAGAGTTAAAACGTCAAAAAACGGTCGCTAAGTATGCCGTAAAGCGCGCTGCTTTGAAAGAAGCAGGAGATTATGCGGCATTGGACAAGCTTCCCAGAAATGCGTCCCCCGTTCGACTTCATAATCGCTGTTTATTGACAGGTCGTCCGCGCGGGTACATGCGCAAGTTTGGTATTTGCCGCGTCGTGTTTCGTGAGATGGCATCTCAAGGAAAAATCCCAGGCGTAACTAAGTCAAGTTGGTAACTATTTTTGTTTTCAACTATCAATTTCGTAACTTTGCACCCCCGTTTGGAGAAAGGTGCACCAAATCAGTAGAGAAATGATAACCGATCCCATAGCAGATTATCTGACGAGAATCAGAAACGCCATCAAGGCGAGGCACCGGGTTGTGGAGATACCTGCTTCTAATATCAAGAAGGAAATTACGAAAGTACTCTATGATAAAGGCTATATCCAGAGCTACAAATTTGAGGAAGCAATTCCTCAAGGTACAATCAAGATAGCCTTGAAGTACAACCCTGTTACGAAGCAATCAGCCATTATGGACTTGCAACGTGTCAGTAAGCCTGGTTTACGCAAGTATTCTGGTGCCCCCGAAATGCCGCGTATCCTCAATGGACTCGGCGTTGCGATTATTTCCACCTCAAAAGGGGTGATGACCGATAAGGAAGCACGCGTACTTAATGTAGGCGGCGAAGTTTTATGTTACGTTTACTAATTGATAGTAGATTATGTCACGGATTGGAAAGAAAGTTATATCGCTTCCAGCAAACGTAACAGTTTCGGTTGCAGACGGAAACTTAATTACGGTAAAAGGACCAAAAGGAACATTAAACCGCACGATTGATCCAGATATTACGGTGAAAATCGAAGGTTCAGACTTGACCGTAGAACGTCCGACTGAACAAAAGCGGCACAAAGCACTTCATGGGCTGTACCGGTCGCTTATCAACAACATGGTTGTTGGCGTGAGCGAAGGGTATCGCAAAGAAATGGAGATTGTCGGTGTAGGCTACAAAGCTACTGCCAATGGACAAGTGCTCGAATTAAGTTTAGGATATTCACATGGTTTGTTTGTAGTTATTCCAAATGAACTGAAATTGTCTGCGGCAATGGAAAAAGGCCAAAATCCAAAAGTTACCTTAGAAGGTATCGACAAGGAGTTGGTTGGTCAGATAGCCGCTAAGATAAAGTCGCTACGCAAAGTAGAACCTTACAAAGGAAAAGGTATCCGTTTTGTAGGAGAACAAGTAAGACGCAAGGCTGGTAAAGCTGCTGCTAAAAAGTAAGAGGTAATTCGTAAAAATTGCACGCAATCATGCCGACAGTAAAAAGCGATAGAAGAGAGCGCATTAAGCGCCGAATTAAGAAAAGACTATCAGGTACATCTGAGAAGCCACGCCTTTCGGTGTTTCGCTCCAATACACGTATGTATGCTCAAGTTATAGACGATACCATTGGCAAGACATTGGTATCTATGTCGTCCATTGAATTGAAAATCACCAAGGAAAGCACCAATCAAGAAGATGCTAAAGAGGTAGGTTTGAAATTAGCCGAAAAGGCAGTGGCCGCTGGCATCACGGCGGTCGTTTTCGACCGCAACGGATATTTGTATCACGGTAAAGTCAAAGCATTAGCAGAAGGCGCCCGAGAGGGAGGTCTCAAATTTTAAGAGATATGGACACAATCAGACCTATAAAGTTTAACGAGGCCGACTTGAAGGAGCGCGTAGTTGCTATCAACCGCGTAGCAAAAGTAGTGAAAGGCGGTCGCCGTTTTAGTTTTTCAGCCATAGTTGTAGTTGGTGATGGCAAAGGAGTAGTAGGCCATGGCTTGGGTAAAGCAAATGAAGTAACAGATGCAATTGCCAAAGGCATAGAAGATGCTAAGAAAAACTTGGTACAAGTGCCCATTTTGAAAGGTACATTGCCACACGAAATGGAAGGCAAATTTAGCGGCGGTTTGGTGTTTATCAAGCCAGCAGCTCCTGGTACTGGTGTTATTGCAGGTGGTGCCATGCGTGCCGTTCTCGAAGCAGCGGGCGTTCATGACGTGTTAGCAAAGTCTAAGGGTTCGTCAAATCCACACAACGTGGTAAAGGCAACCATTGATGCCCTCACTAAAATGAGAGCACCCCATCAAGTAGCTTTTCAGCGCGGTATTAAGTTGGCAAAAGTCTTTAATGGCTAATTGAAAACATTTACAGAGATGTCAAATATTAAAGTAACTCAAATAAGGAGCATGATTGGTCGCCCAGAACGCCAAAAGCGTACGCTCATAGCGTTGGGACTGGGCAAGATTAATCGCAGTATTGAAGTAGGATCGAATCCAGCTCTTTTAGGTATGGTTCGCTCGGTCAGTCATTTGTTAAAGATAGAAGATATTTAATTAGCACACAGGTAATGGAGCTTAATTCACTAAAGCCCGCAAAAGGCTCGGTTAAGGTAAAAAGACGTTTGGGTAGAGGACAAGGCTCAGGAATGGGCGCCACTTCTACCCGCGGCAACAAAGGTGCGCAATCTCGCTCTGGATATAGCCAAAAACGTAGCTTTGAAGGTGGTCAAATGCCTTTACAACGCCGCATTCCAAAGTTTGGATTCAAAAACATAAATCGAGTAGAGTACAAAGCAATTAATTTGGATGAATTGCAGTTGCTGATTGAAAAAACTGGGGTTTCTCAAATTGACATCAGTTTATTGCATAACAACGGGTTGGTTGGCAAAAATGATTTGGTTAAGGTATTGAGTCGCGGCGAATTGAAAGTTTCCGTTGAGATCAAAGCCCACGCTTTTTCAAAGTCTGCTGCTGAGGCTATCGAAAAAATGGGTGGTAAGGCAGTAAAATTATAATTTTACGAAAGTATTTTGTAATTTTGCCTAATTTTTACGAAAGGTAACCTTAAAAAAACGCATGAAACGGCTTATACAAACCTTAAAAAACATCTTTTCGATTGAGGAGTTGAGAGGTCGTATTCTCAATACGCTACTTCTGATTTCGGTTTATCGCTTGGGATCATACATTGTACTTCCTGGAGTTGATGCAACCAAATTGAACACTGAGCAACCTGGTTTGTTGGGTTTGCTCGATACGTTTTTGGGAGGAGCTTTCAGTAAAGCCTCTATTTTTGCGTTGGGTATTATGCCCTACATTTCGGCATCTATTGCCATTCAACTGCTGACAATGGCATTGCCTTATTTTCAAAAGATGCAGAAAGAAGGTGAGTCTGGCAGAAAAAAGCTCAATCAAATTACCAGAGTTCTCACAATATTTGTTACCATTGCCCAAGCCATAGGCTACTTGTCTTCCACTATTCCAGCCGATTCCCTCTTAGTAAGTCGTGGTGCGTTTACGATATCATCGGTGCTTATCTTAACTGCGGGTACAATTTTCTGTATGTGGTTGGGCGAGCGAATTACTGACAAAGGTATTGGTAATGGTACTTCAATGCTAATTATGATTGGTATTGTATCGCGTTTTCCGGGGGCCATTTACGGCGAGGCTTTGTCGCGGGGTACTGGACAAGCGTTAATATTTGTCCTTGAAATTGTTGCATTGTTTTTAGTTGTAATGTTCGCGGTGGCATTGACACAGGCTGTTCGTCGCATTCCCATTCAGTATGCAAAGCAAGTGGTGGGCAATAAATCAACCGGAGGTCAGCGTCAATATTTGCCCTTAAAGTTGAATACATCTGGCGTTATGCCAATCATATTTGCTCAGGCATTGATGTTTTTGCCTTCCTTGATTGCTAATTTCTTTGCTGAAAAAAGCGATACGGCCCAATCTATTGCTGCCTCCTTTAATGATTACACGACTTGGCCTTATAATTTGCTATTCGGGACGCTCATCATTGTATTTACGTTCTTTTATACGGCAATTGCCATTAACCCACAGCAAATATCTGACGATATGAAACGGGGTGGTGGCTTTATACCAGGGGTGAAACCAGGTTTTGGTACCTCAGAGTTCATTGCCACAGTATTAGATAGGATTACACTCCCAGGAGGTATTTTACTTGCAATAGTGGCTATTCTTCCAGCCATTGCAAGTATGACTGGAATGACCAGAACATTTGCTCAGTTTTTTGGAGGTACTTCGCTACTTATATTGGTGGGTGTGGTGCTCGATACTTTGCAACAAGTAGAAAGTTATCTGTTGATGAAGCGTTATGAAGGACTCATGAAATCGGGGCGCGTAAAGGGTCGCAATGAAACAGTTGCAGTCTAATTAATGAAAATGATTTTTCTGAAATCTGAAGAAGAAATCGAACTCATCAGAGTAAGTGCCCAAGTCCTTGGAAAAGCCCATGCCGAAGTGGCAAAATGGGTGAAACCAGGGGTAACAACAAATCAATTAGACAAAATAGCCGAAGCATATATTCGCGATTATAAAGGGATTCCATCTTTCAAAGGATTTAATAACTTTCCAGCCTCGCTTTGTATCTCTCTAAACGATATTGTAGTACACGGTTTTCCCAGTGCTTATCAATTGCAAGAAGGAGATATTCTATCAATTGATTGTGGCGTAAAGCTGAACGGGTTTCACAGCGATAGCGCATACACTTATCCAATTGGAGAAGTAAAGCCCGAAGTAATGAATTTGCTCAAACGTACCAAGCAATCTTTATATCTTGGTATTGAGCAGGCAACAGTCGGAAAACGAGTAGGAGATATTGGTTACGCCGTGCAAAATTACGTAGAACGGTTTGGTTACGGTGTAGTCAGAGAATTGGTAGGACATGGAGTCGGCAGAAGTTTGCATGAAGGGCCAGAAGTTCCTAATTATGGAAAGCGAGGACAAGGGCCAGCTTTGAAACAAGGAATGGTACTTGCAATTGAACCTATGATAACGCTGGGTAAGAAAGCAGTAATTCAAGAAAAAGATGGTTGGACTATTCGGACAAACGATAAAAAACCAGCTGCTCACTTTGAGCACACAGTAGTAGTTAGAAAAGGGAAAGCTGAAATTTTGACTACTTTCGAGTATATTGAAGAAGTTACCCAGAATACGACTTTGATGGTAAGCTTTTAAAATTTACTTACCAATTGTATATGGCAAAACAAGGACTCATAGAGGTTGATGGTATTATCTCAGAAGCACTTTCTAATGCGATGTTTCGGGTACAACTCGAAAATAAGCATGAGGTTATTGCTCACATTTCAGGCAAAATGCGCATGCACTACATAAAGATATTGCAGGGCGATCGTGTGAAGTTAGAGATGTCACCGTATGATTTATCAAAGGCTCGAATTATTTATCGCTATAAGTAAAAGTTTTGAGCATTTGAATTGCGTTGGATAAAATCCAAAGTTTTCAGATAATCGAAATAGTAATTTTATACTAACTCTCAAGGCAATGAAAGTAAAAGCATCTATCAAAAAACGTAGCGAGGAGTGTAAGATCATTCGTCGTAAAGGTAAACTCTACGTAATTAATAAGAAGAATCCCAAGTACAAACAAAGACAAGGATAACAAAACATGGCACGTATTGCAGGCGTTGACATCCCGGATAAAAAACGTGGCGAAATCTCTTTGACCTATATCTACGGAATTGGTCGCAGCGCATCTCGTCAAATTTTGACCAAGGCCGGTGTAGGTTATGATAAGAAAGTAGTAGATTGGACTGACGAAGACGCAAGTGCTATTCGTGCTGTCATTTCTAACGAATTCACAACTGAGGGCGCTCTTCGCTCGGAGGTACAACTCAACATCAAGCGATTGATGGACATTGGCTGCTATCGGGGCTTGCGCCACCGTAAAGGTTTGCCAGTACGCGGTCAGCGCACTAAAAACAATACGCGCACCCGGAAAGGTAAGCGTAAGACAGTCGCTAATAAGAAAAAAGTAACGAAGTAATAAGTTAGGTTAATAATTGTTGGTTCATTAGATACTCAACAATTGAGAACAACCCAAGAAAATGGCTCAATCAAAAAGAAAAGACAAAGCAAAAAAGCGCGTTGTTGTCGTTGAACAAGTTGGACAAGTGCATATCCGCGCTTCTTTCAACAATATTATTATCTCTATTACCAATATGTCGGGTCAAGTCATTTCGTGGGCTTCATCTGGTAAAATGGGTTTTAAAGGTTCTAAGAAAAATACACCGTATGCCGCCCAAACTGCTGCCCAAAACTGCGGACAGATTGCTTATGATTTGGGTATGCGCAAAGCCGAAGTGTTTGTGAAAGGCCCAGGCTCTGGCCGTGAATCAGCGATTCGTACCGTACAAAATTTAGGTATTGAAGTTACGCTCATTCGGGACATTACTCCAATGCCACACAATGGCTGCCGCCCGCCAAAACGTCGTAGAGTTTAAAGTTTTATTATAGTAAACCAGTAAAAAAAATCCTTAGTTTGGACACTGGGGTTAAGCGATTGTTTTACTGGTAATTTTTTGTCGTTTAAATATCTTTATACAATGGCACGTTACACAGGTCCGAAATCAAAAATCTCGCGTCGCTTTGGAGAACCCGTTATGGGTCCCAGTAAGGCGCTCAATAAAAAAAGCTATCCTCCTGGCCAACACGGACGTGGCCGCAGAAGCAAGAAATCGGAATATGCGATTCAGCTCACGGAGAAGCAAAAAGTAAAATATACGTACGGAATTTTGGAACGTCAGTTCCGCAATCTGTTTCACCGCGCGGCGGTTCGTGAAGGTATTAAAGGTGAAAACCTGTTAAAACTGTGCGAAGCCCGTTTAGACAATACCGTATATCGTTTGGGAATTGCGCCTACGCGCCGTGCTGCACGGCAATTGGTTACCCACAAGCACATTACAGTTGATGGCGAATTGGTAAACATCGCATCGTACTCACTTCGCCCCGGTCAAATGGTGGGCGTTCGTGAAAAATCTCAATCATTGGAAGCTGTTGTTGATAGTTTGGCCGCCCGTGGTGGCGTGGGCAAACGGTTCAATTGGCTTGAATGGGATAATACGCAAATGACTGGTAAATTTGTCCAGTATCCTGAGCGTGATCAAATTCCCGAAACAATCAACGAACAATTGATTGTAGAATTGTACTCGAAGTAATAGTAAGCACAAAACCTCGCGAGGTACCCAACAAAGTATCCTTGAGGTTTTGTATTTGTATTTTGCAAATACAAAAATAAATAGCGATTCTCGCTATCGAACTCTAAAAACTGCTAATCATATGTCTATTTTAGCATTTCAAATGCCCGATAAAGTTGTAATGGAGAAAGCCAACGACTTTCAGGGGACATTTGAGTTCAAGCCCCTTGAGAGAGGCTTTGGGGTAACGATTGGAAATGCGTTACGCCGAATCCTCCTGTCTTCGCTCGAAGGCTATGCCATTACGAGCGTTAAGTTCCCAAGTGTGCTTCACGAATTTTCTTCCATTGAAGGTGTGGTTGAAGACGTAACAGAAATGATATTGAACTTAAAACAAGTTCGTTTTAAGAAAATTTCAGAGTTTACTGACAGCCGCATTGTGGTAAGCGTTAAAAACCAATCTACCGTAACTGCGGGAGATATTAGTAAATTTTCTTCTTCGTTTCAGGTTTTAAATCCCGATTTGATCATTTGTCACATTGACGATCAGATTTCATTTGAGGTTGAAATAATTGTTGAAAAAGGACGCGGATACGTACCTGCCGATGAAGCGCGAAATATGGAACTTCCGCTGGGACACATTCCAGTAGATGCTATTTATACGCCCATCAAAAACGTGAAGTATAGTATCGAAAATACCCGCGTTGAGCAAAAAACCGACTACGAAAAGTTGCTCATCGAAGTAGCAACCGACGGCTCAATTCACCCAGAAGATGCCTTGAAGGGAGCTGCCCACATCCTTATTCAGCACTTTATGTTGTTTTCTGATCAAACCATGACGTTTGAAACGCAGAAAATGGATGAGGTAAGTGAAGTAGATGAGGAAATGTTGCGCATGCGCAAATTGCTCAAAACATCATTGGCTGACCTTGATTTATCAGTTAGGGCTTTCAATTGCCTAAAATCTGCCGACATTAAGTCGCTGGGAGATTTGGCAAGACTTGAGATTTCTGACATGATGAAATTCCGTAACTTTGGTAAAAAATCGCTAACCGAATTGGAGCAATTGGTTGCCGAGAAAGGACTGGTGTTTGGCATGGAGGTGACCAAGTATCGCCTCGACGAGGATTGATAAAACAGAACGAGTGGTTTGAAGTTGGCCTTTGCCGCTTTGAACCACTCGTTTTTTAATGAATGTTTAACCGGTTGGTATTCTGAAGCGCGTAAACCCGCTGCTCGTAGCCAATCAAAATTGTAAAATAATGAGACACGGTAAAAAATTTAACCACCTCGGTCGTACTGCATCACACCGCGCGGCCATGTTGAGCAATATGGCGGCTTCTTTGATTTTGAGCAAAAGAATCGAAACAACGCTGGCCAAAGCCAAAGAATTGAAGAAATTTGTCGAGCCATTATTGACCCGTTCAAAAGAAGATAGTACGCACAACAGGCGCGTAGTATTCTCAAATATCCAACAAAAAGAAGTAATCACCGAATTGTTTACCACCGTAGCCGATAAAATTGCCGACCGCCCAGGTGGATATACGCGCATCATTAAATTGGGAACTCGTTTGGGAGACAACGCAGAAATGTGCATGGTAGAGTTGGTGGACTTTAACGAAACAATGATGACGGCGGCTGCCGAGAAAACAGCCAAAACGCGCCGTGGTCGTCGTTCAGGCAAGAAAGCTGGCGGAACAGAAACTACTGAAGCACCCATTGTGGCAGCCAAAACAGAAATCGTAGAAGTTTCGTCTGAATATACTGAAGCTGAAGTAATAGAAAGTGGAATATCGGTAGCTGATGATTTGGAAATTGTAGAGGGAATTGGCCCCAAAACTGTCGAAGCCCTTGCCGCCGCTGGTATCACTACTTTCTCGCAATTGGCCGAAGCTGCCACCGATACTTTACGCGAAATAATCTCAGGTATTTCTTCAAAAGACCCAGAAACGTGGCCCCAGCAAGCTGGAATGGCACGCGATGGTAAAATGGAAGAGTTGAAGGCTTGGCAAGATGAATTGAACGGAGGAAAAACCGAATAGATGCAATCATTTGAAAAACGGATTTGACGAAATGAAAAAACGTTGAAAAAATATAAAAGGGGTTAAACGAAAGTTTAGCCCCTTTTTTTTGAATTTTGCCCAATTTAAATTACGAAACTACATGAACGTACCCCAAACAGCACTATTGTTGCTCGAAGATGGCACATTGTTTAAAGGGCTTGCCTTGGGCAAGATTGGCACAATGGGCGGTGAAATTTGTTTCAATACTGGCATGACCGGCTACCAAGAAATCTATACCGACCCCTCTTACTATGGCCAAATTGTGGTCAATACCAACGCCCATATTGGCAATTATGGCGTGCAATTGGGAAGCGAAGAAGAATCGCTTGGCGTGAAAATAAGCGGAATGGTCTGCAACTCTTTTTCGAGCGTTTTTTCTCGCAAAAAAGCCGATTTTTCTCTGCAAACGTACTTTGAAAAGGCCAATATTGTGGGTATCAGCGACATAGATACCCGGCAGTTGGTGCGGCACGTACGCCAAAAAGGAGTGATGAACGCCATCATTTCGTCCGAAATATTGGAAGAAAAAGAATTAATGGCGCGTTTGAAAGCTGTACCAAGTATGGACGGCTTAGAGCTCTCGTCGGTGGTGAGTACGACCGAACCCTATTTTATGGGCGATGAAACCCAGGGCCGTTGGCGAGTAGCAGTAATGGACTACGGCATCAAAAAAAGCATTTTGCGCAACCTTACCCAACGCGGCTGCTATTGCAAGGTGTTTGCTGCCAAAACTCCAGTTTCGGAAGTCTTGGCTTGGAATCCAGACGGGTTTTTTATCTCAAATGGCCCAGGCGACCCCTCGGCAATGCCTTACGCAGTAGAACAAGTGAAGGCATTTTTGGAAACGGCAAAGCCAATTTTTGGTATTTGTTTGGGGCACCAAATTCTGGCTTTGGCCAGTGGTATTTCTACCTATAAAATGCACCACGGCCACCGCGGCCTTAACCATCCTGTGAAAAATTACTTGACTGGTAGGTGCGAAATAACGTCGCAGAACCACGGCTTTGCAGTAAGCCCTGATGAAGTAACACAGCACCCCGACGTAGAAGTAACGCACATCAACTTAAACGACCAGACAATTGAGGGAATTAGACGGAAAGACCGCCCCGCGTTTTCGGTGCAATACCATCCCGAAGCATCGCCCGGGCCGCATGATTCGCGCTATTTATTCGATGATTTTGTCAAGTTACTGACTGAAACGGAGGTGCTAAAAGCGTAATTAGGGTCTGCTGAAAAACTATTCTTTTTATAATTTTTAAATAGAAAGTGTGTTATGATGTATAAAAATCATAAAAAAGTGTGTTTTTTATGATTTTGCATTGTAATTGACACCTATCTTCTTAAAAAAAATAGCATTATTAGCGCTTCGTATTTGGCAACATTTAAATCAAGTGCAAGGCTTTTGGGATATTCACTCAAAAAGCCTTACACTTAATACTCAAAAAACAGACACAAATTATTGACGGTCAATGTACTAAGAGGTTTTCGGTGAATCCTAAATAGAAATACTGACACCCACCAGCTCTCGGATAGACTGCGCAATGCCTGCTGGGTCAAAGCCACACTCGCGGTGCAGTTCTATTGGCTCTCCGTGCTCTACAATACGGTCGGGTATGCCAAGGCGTTTTATTCTGGCCCCGTAGCCGTGGTCGGCCATAAACTCGACAACTGCGCTCCCGAAGCCACCTTGTATGCAGCCATCTTCGACCGTAATTACTTTGTCAAATTTTTGAAATACTTCGTGGAGCATTGCTTCGTCGATAGGTTTGACAAAACGCATGTCGTAGTGGGCAACTTCGATGCCTTCTTTTTCAAGTATTGAGGCAGCCTCAAAAATATAATTTCCGATGTGTCCTATTGTCAAAACGGCAATGTCTTTGCCATCGCTGATTTTGCGCCCTTTGCCAACTTCGATTTTTTGCAACGGAGTACGCCACTGGGGCATTACACCTTCACCGCGTGGATAACGAATGGTAAAAGCCTTTGTTCCTTTTTGTATCTCGTCCAATTGAGCCGTGAACATCAAATTTCGCAGTTCTTGTTCGTTCATGGGAGCGGCTACAATCATATTGGGCAAACAGCGCATGTAAGCCATGTCGTAAGCGCCGTGGTGCGTGGGGCCGTCGGCACCTGCAAAACCGGCACGGTCAAGACAAAAAATAACGGGTAGCTCCTGCACGCACACATCGTGCACGACTTGGTCGTAGCCACGTTGCATAAAAGTTGAATAAATATTGCAAAATACCACCAATCCCTGCGTAGCCATTCCTGCCGACAGTGCCACGGCGTGTTGCTCGGCAATACCCACGTCGAAGGCGCGATTGGGCATGCTGTTCATCATAATATTTAAGGACGAACCCGACGGCATGGCGGGCGTAATTCCCACAATTTTGTCGTTTTTTTGCGCCAATTCTACGATAGTATGCCCAAAAACATCTTGGTATTTCGGTGGTTGGGGAGTATCGTATATTTTTTTAAAAATCTCGCCCGTTACTTTGTCAAACTTGCCTGGGGCGTGCCATTTGGTTTGGTCTTTTTCGGCCAAGGCAAAGCCTTTGCCTTTCACGGTAATGCAATGCAATATTTTGGGCCCAGGTATGTCTTTCAGGTCGTTCAGCACGTTTACCAAGTGGTCTATGTCGTGGCCATCTACGGGTCCAAAATAGCGGAGATTGAGCGATTCAAAAAGGTTACTTTGTTGAAGCAAAGCACCTTTCATGGCGTTTTCGATTTTGGACACTACTTCACGCGTGCTTTTGCCAAAGTGGCTCATTTTGCCGAGTAAATTCCACACTTCGTCTTTGACGCGGTTGTAGGTGTGCGAAGTGGTGATGTCGGTCAAGTATTGCTTCAAGGCCCCCACGTTGGGGTCAATGGCCATGCAGTTGTCGTTCAAAATAATAATCAAATTGGAGTTGGCCACGCCCGCGTGGTTCATGGCTTCAAAAGCCAAGCCTGCGGTCATGGCACCGTCGCCGATAACGGCAATGTGCTGGCGCGACTTCTCATTTTTTAGTTCTGAGGCCATGGCCATGCCCAAAGCCGCCGAAATAGAAGTAGAAGAGTGCCCTACTCCAAAAGAGTCATAAGGGCTTTCTTTGCGCTTTGGGAAGCCCGACACGCCACCATACAGCCGATTGGTGTGGAAACTCTCGCGGCGGCCTGTTAGTATTTTGTGTCCGTAGGCTTGGTGCCCTACATCCCATATCAACTGGTCGTCGGGGGTATTAAAAACATAGTGGAGAGCCACCGACAGTTCGACCACGCCCAAACTTGCCCCAAAATGCCCGCCATAAACCGATACCATGTCAATGATATATTGCCGTAATTCTTGCGCAACTTGTGGTAACTGAGCGGCATCTAATTTGCGTAAATCATCGGGATTGTTGATTTGGGCCAATAAGTTTCCAGGAGAAATTAACATGAAAGGTCGTATTTAGGGCAAAAAGTGTTTTATTGATAAACACATTGCCAATGAAAGTGTTTGACAAAAATACGAATTTGTACTTACTGACTGGCTTTATACAGCTTTTGTTTTTCCTCACGGCTTAGACTTTCGTAGCCCGACCGCGAAATTTTGTCCAAAATAGTATCTACTTCGTCTTGGGTGGGCGTTGATACAGCAGTGGGTGTTTCGCTGTTGAAGGTATTGAATTGACGCTTATTGGAAGCAGCCGTAGTGCGGGCGCGTTGTGGAACACGGGTTGTGGTTTGGCTTGAAAGAAGCAACGAGAAAAAATGGCCGATGGCGTAAATAGGCATTCCCCAATCGTGGCCGTTTTTTAGGGCTTTAATAAACCCAAAACCTATCAATGCGCCCGCTAAGTGGGCCAAATTGCCCCCTGCATTGGGTCCGACCAATTCGACCATTGAGAGCAAAATATAAAATGCCGCAATGTATTTGATGCGTACGGGCCCAATAAACAGCAAGAAAAATGTGTAGTCGGGTAGGAGCGTGGCCGCGCCCACGATGACGGCAAAAATAGCTCCCGACGCGCCCACGAGCGTAGCCGAAGACAGTTGATTGCCAAAATAAGGGAGCAAATTGTATATCAGCAAAAATACGGTGCCGCCCGCCAAGCCACCCAAAATATAGAGCCCAATGAGCCGCCTGCTGCCCAAATACTCTTCTAACAAACGCCCAAACCAGTACAGAAACAGCATATTGAACAAAATATGCCAAATGCCTTCGTGAATAAAGAAGTTGGTAAGCAAGGTCCAAGGTTTGTAAATAAACGACTGAAAAGCCGCCGAAAGGTTGAGATTGTGCATAATCTCGGCATAGACATTGGCGTAGTTGCCGTAGAAAAAAAACACGCGCAACACAATGACGCTCACAAAAACCAGCACATTGAGCAAAATGAGTTTTACAACGGCGTTATTGGCCTTGCTAAATTCATTTCTCAAGTCGGTGAAGATTCCGCTCATGCTATTTACTTGATTTTAAGAACGCTAAGTTATAAAAGTAATACTTAAATACCAACTCAATAGGAACGTTTGATGCGCCACCATTTTAGGAGCAAAAACGCGAAAAGCATACCGCCAATGTGGGCAAAATGCGCCACTCCCGAATCTTTCTGATTAATACCCGAATAGAGCTCGTACAATCCGTAGGCTGTTACAAAATATTTGGCCTTGATAGGAAACGGAATAAACAACAAAAACATTTCCATGTTGGGAAACAAAAGCCCGAAGGCCATGATAATTCCAAATATAGCTCCCGAGGCACCCAACATTGGGATATCAACTTGTTGGTCAAAACGTCCCGTTACAAAACGTAAACTTTCTTGGATATAAGTTGCATCGGCGGGTTTTGCTTCAAAACTATTCAGGAAGTCAAGCACACTGCCATCTCGTTTCAGACTGGGGGCAAAACGGGTTATGAAGTCAAAGAATGCGTCGGGTGAAGGGTATTGGGTGTATAAATCAACGGCCTGTTTGAGCTGCGACATTTCGTAGTAGTTGATGCCTGCGTACAGCAAACCCGCGCCAATACCGGTTACAAAATAAAAAATCAAAAAACGTTTAGTACCCAGTACTTGCTGCTCCAAAACGGGTCCGAAAAAAAACAGCCCCAGCATGTTGCTAAAAAGGTGGCTGGCGCTTCCATGCAAAAACATATAACTCACAAACTGGTGCGGCATAAAGGCCGACGAAAACACCGAATGGAGCGAAAAAAAGCCAACCATTGCTGGAATTACACCTTGTAGAAAGAAAAATACTACGTTTATAATCAATAAATTACGTACAACGGGGGTAATATTAAACATGGGAATTACGATTTGAAAAGAGATGCTATTTTTTCTAACGTTAAAACAGTAAAAATGGGTTCACCGTGGGGCGTGTTATTTGAATTGGAAGCGGCAAATACTTGGTCAATCAAGTGGGTCATTTCGTGCAATGAAAGTTTTGTCAAATAACGCCCCGCAAATCTACGGGCCAAGGCACGCGCCGTGGCTTCGGCTTGTCCGCGTTTTATTTCGTCAAAATTGAGTTTAAATTGCTCGGCCATTTCTTCAAAGACGCGCTGCACGTCTTCGTTGGGCAAGTCGGGCGGAAGGCTCCGCACTACGAGGGTATCATTGCCAAGGGCATCAAACTCAAACCCCAAAGCCGAAATGCTGTCTTTGGTAGCCAGCAGCAACGACACATCGGCCACGCTCAGGCTTACCGTGGCCGGAAACAGCAACTGCTGCGAGCTGCCAGGCGCATGTTGAAGTTGATGCAGGTAGCGGTCGTAGAGCACGCGCTCGTAGGCTGCGCGTTGGTCAATGAGCATCATTCCCGATTTAACCTGCGTCAGCAAGTAGCGGTTGTGCAGTTGCACAATGGTTTGGTCGCTATCGGTATTTTTGGGACTGGTTTCGAGCTGATTGATGCGGCTGCTTACCGTCAGCAGTGGCGTGTCGTGGTTTGCTGTTGGTTGTTCATACAGGCCAAGTTGCGTTTGCGGATTTTTCTGAAAACCATCAAAGAGTTTTTCCCAGTGGCCAGAGTTGGACTTGTCGCGCTCATAAGTGGGACTGTTCTTAAAATCTGTCTGGGGCAAAATACCACTACCACCCGCTGGCTGGCCGCTCATATTTCCCAAAAAATTGACGTTGGCATCAAAGTCAATTGAGTTTGACAAATGATTGACACTGACTGCTTTTCGAACCGCTGCCATCAGTAAGGCATACACCGAGCGTTCATCGTCAAATTTGATTTCGGTTTTGGTTGGGTGAATATTGATGTCAATGTGTGAAGGGTCAATTTGGATAAACAACACATAAAACGGGTGGCTCCCCTCGGGAATGGTGCCTTCGTAGGCCGACAGCACGGCATGGTGTAGGTAGCTGTGTTTTACAAATCGCTCATTGACAAAGAAAAACTGCTCGCCGCGCGTCTTGCGCGCAAAATCGGGCTTTCCTACGTAGCCGCTCACGTTTACGTAGGAAGTATCTTCTTGGCACGAAATAAGGTTTTCGCGGTAGTTTTTGCCAAACATATCAATGATACGTCGGTTCAATTTGCCCGCGTACAGGTTGTAAACTTCGGTGTCGTTGTGGTATAGCGCAAAGCCTACTTCGGGGTTTGCCAAAGCCACCCGCTGAAACTCGTCTAAAATATGACGCATTTCTACAGAGTTGGTTTTCAGGAAGTTGCGCCGAGCAGGAACGTTATAAAACAAATTTTTGATGAGCAAATTTGTCCCAGGCAAACAAGCTACCGACTCCTGCGATTTGATTTCGGAGCCTTCAATGCGTAGCAGCGTGCCGATTTCGTCCACGGGGCGGCGGGTGCGCATCTCTACCTGTGCCACGGCTGCTATTGAGGCCAAGGCTTCGCCCCTAAAACCCATCGTTTTTATTTTGAACAAATCGTCGGCAGTGCGAATTTTGGAGGTAGCATGGCGTTCAAAACTCATTCGGGCGTCGGTTTCGGACATGCCCCAGCCGTCGTCAATGATTTGAATAAGGGTGCGGCCCGCATCGCGCACAATCACTTGAATGTTTTTGGCGTGGGCATCGATGGCGTTTTCCATCAGTTCTTTTACGACCGAAGAAGGGCGTTGTACTACCTCACCAGCTGCAATTTGATTGGCAATGGCATCGGGCAGCAAACGTACTATGTCTTGCATTTGATTGGGGGATGTTTTATTGGCTTAATAACACAATAAAGCCGCAAAAGATTGTATGTACGGCTACATTAATTGAGACAATAAATAATCAAAAAGATTTTTAATAGTAATATAGGATAGAAGAAATAAAAACTTTACTTTTACGGTTAAGAATCCCCTGTAATATACCCTATTTTAACAGATAAAAGCAACTGTTTGAAAAGTTTGGCACGCTATTTGACACAGGCTTTACAGAGGCCAACCAAAGTAGGCAAGCTTGTAACTTAAATTTATCGCTTCCATTTAATCTTAGACCCAAATGAAAAAGTCCAATCTTCACATGGTATTTCAATGGCTGTTGTTTCTGCCTGTGATTTTACCGCTTTGCATCGTTTTTGGTGCCTTGCAAGGAATGTTTAATACTGTAGAACAAATGGCGCAGCAAATGTGGAGCGATGTATCGGCAGTGGAGCGTCCTATTGGGCATACCGAGCTATAATTTTGCGCGGAAGAAAAAGTTATTTAAGCGTTTAAATAGTTTTTTTTCAAAATTCCAGAAGAAGCGAAATTGCCCAAAAACCCACCCGTACCCCAATAAGATAACTTGATAGAGTGGCAAAACAATTCCCAAATTTAAGAGCCATTTAGCCCAAATTGCCGTTTCACTGTTGAAACCGAGCATCGAGGCCAGCCACCTTTTGGTGTACATCGCCGTAAAGCCAGTGCAAGCAAATACCAGTAAAATCACGGCTACCTGCCAGCCGCTTTGTACTTGCCAGCGTATTTTAAGTTTTTCTATCCAATTCATTGTTGCGCAATTGTTCGTCGCCCTGTTTGCTCCATCAAGGTCGGCTAAGTATTACTCGTTTATTCGTGCAAAATTCCCAGGTGCTCTACCCCAATGGCTTCGTCGTCGATGGTCAAAAATTCTTCCCAGAACGGGTCATTTGGTAGCGCAGCGCGGCATAAAATTGGCTCTTTTTTGACGGGATGAATAAAATACAGACGGCGGGCGTGGAGGTTGATGTTATTGTCGTGGTTAAACTTGCCATAGCCATACTTCACATCGCCACGAATAGGGCAGCCAATGGCGGCCAGCTGTACCCTTATTTGGTGCGGCCGGCCCGTTATGGGTTTTATTTCGAGCAAAAAATGCTTGTTTACTTCGCCCACCAGTCGGTAAGACAACTCAGCTTTTTGCGATTCTTCTATTGGGTAATCGTGCGCCGAAACGATGTTTCGCGCTTCGTCTTTTACGAGCCAATGCGTGAGTTTGTCTTGTTTGAGGGGTGGTTTTTTCTTTACTACGGCCCAATAAGTTTTTTGTACGTCGCGTTTGCGGAAGATTTCGTTCATGCGTTCGAGGGCTTTTGAGGTACGCGCAAACACCACCAGCCCACTTACCGGACGGTCGAGGCGATGCACACAGCCCAAAAAAACCTCGCCAGGCTTGTCGTATTTTTGTTTGATATAGTCTTTTAATAAATCTAAAAGCGGCACATCTCCCGTGGAGTCGGCTTGTACCAATACACCTGCTGCCTTATTGACAATGAGCAGGTGGTTGTCTTCGTATATCACATGGAATGCCTTCATAGTAGTTTGTTGGGTGATACAGTTGGTCAGTGGTAATTACTGATAAATGTCAATAGCATTCTTTTTCGTTCGGAAATTCGTTGTTTTTTACGTCTTTTACGTAGCTCGATATGGCCTCAGTCATGCTCGTGTGCAGGTCGGCGTATTGGCGCAAGAAGCGTGGTTTAAAGTCTTTGTTGATGCCCAGCATATCGTGCAGTACCAAAATTTGCCCGTCGGCGTGCGGCCCTGCGCCAATGCCTATCGTTGGAATATGAACCTTTTGAGATACTTGCTTGGTTAGGGTGGCGGGTATTTTTTCTAAAACCATGGCAAAGCAGCCCACTTCGTCGAGCATTTGGGCATCTTCGAGCAATTTTTTGGCTTCGGTTTCTTCTTTGGCGCGTACGGTATATGTGCCAAATTTATAAATAGACTGCGGCGTAAGCCCCAAATGCCCCATGACGGGTACGCCCGCGCTCAAAATGCGCGTGATAGATTCTTTGATTTCTAAGCCGCCCTCCATCTTGACGGCGTGCGCCCCCGACTCTTTCATGATGCGAATGGCCGAGCGCAGGGCTTCTTGGGAATTGCCTTGGTAGGTGCCAAAAGGTAAATCTACCACTACCAGCGCGCGTTTTACGCCCCGCACCACGGCTTGGGCGTGGTAAATCATCTGGTCGAGGGTGATGGGCAGCGTGGTTTCGTGGCCTGCAATAACGTTGGAGGCCGAGTCGCCGACAAGAATCAAATCAATGCCTGCGGCATCAACAATACGCGCCATCGAATAGTCGTAAGCCGTAAGGGCCGAGATTTTCTCGCCCCGATTTTTGAGTTCTTGAAGGGTGTGCGTGGTAATGCGCTTGGCCTCGGAGCTAAGTTGAGTGGACATGGGTTTTAGCGTGGGGCGAGCCACTTTTCGGGGTTCATTTTGTCGGTATTTTTCCAAACCTGGAAGTTGATTCCCGACACGCCGTCGGTGTCGGTGGCTACGATGCCGATTGGCTCGCGGGCTTTCACTTTTTGGCCTGTTCGCACGTTCACGCTTTTGAGTTTGGTATAAATGGTGTAGTAGTCGCCGTGTTGAACATACACTACATTGCGGACAATCCCCATGTTTTCTACGCCCACCACTACGCCATCGTACACCGACCTTACGGCCTCTCCAGCGTTGGTTTGAATGTCCACGCCGTCGTTTTTTTCAAAAATACGGGGTAGAGTAGGGTGGGGTTTGGTGCCAAAATGGTCGGACACAAAGCCGCTGTTGACGGGCCACGGCAAGCGTCCGCGCGAGGCCGAAAACGAAGAAGCCAGGGCCATTTCGGCTTCATTCATGCCGCCAGGGTTGGGGGTTGGTTCGGGTTTTGTGTCTATTTTTGGTTCTTTTTTGGCTATTTCTTCTTCGGTTTTACCGGCGGCTTTTTCGGCTTGGCGTTCGCGCGCTATTCGGTCGCGTTCGAGGCGGTCGCGAGCGGCTTTTTCGCGGGTTTCGCGCTCGCGGCGTTCTTTTATTTCACGCCTAATAATATTGGTTAGGGTGTTTTCTACTTCGCGGTTGGCCTTTCTGATTTCGGCCAGTTCTTGTTGTAATTCGTTTTCGCGGCTGCTTAGTTCTTTTACTACTTTGTTTTTGTCGGTTTTGAGTTGTTCCAAATTTTTGCCTTCCAATATTTTCACTACCAGCGTGCTTTGTTGGTCTTTTTTCTTGGTGGTAATGCTATTGGTTTTTGTTACCATCAAGTTTTGTACTTGTTTCATTTGCGTTACTTGTTTTTCGCGCTCTTGGGTATATTGTTTTAGGTACTTATAACGAATAAAAAACTGGTTGAAAGTAGATGCCGAAAACAAGAAGCTCAATTGGGTGAGGCTGTTGTTGCGTTTGGAAGAAGCATAAATCATTGCGCCGTATTCTTTGCGTAGTTTGCCCAAGTCTCGGTCCAGTTCCATGCGGGCTACCATCAGCTCGTGGAGTTCGGAGTTCATGAGCGTAAGGTCTTCGTTGAGCAGGTCAATTTTGCGTTTTTGGGTTGAAATCTGCTGACCAATGGCCTTCAACTGGCCGATGCTGGCGCGTTTTTGGGCGGCGGTTTGTTTCAAAATACCGCGCACTTCGTTGATCCTTTCCAGGTTTTCGCGTTTTTCTTTTTCGAGTTGTTGCCTCGATTTTTGGGAAAATGCGGGAGTGATAATACCTAACAAAAACAAACCGAAGCATATAAACTGGCGAGCACACGCCCGATGGGTCCAAAGAAAACGGGAGTCATTATGTAAAAACAGTTGTTTCAAAGCAAGTCGAAAATAAAATTTAAAAAAGCAAATAACGCAAAAATAGGATTTTATTTCTGCTTGTACTTAGCTGGTACCACAAACGGGAACTCCAATTTTTGATCGGTAATCTCAATTTTTTGGTGTTTTATTTTAAAAACAGTTTGGTAAAATTGCTGGTCTTGCACCGATTGGTAGTCTAATTTGAGCAAACTGGTATAAGGAAACAAGAAGCTGTTGAGCTCTGTAAAGTCTTCATAATCAAGTGTTAGTGAGGTTTTGCTGGGCTGGTCGGTGGCCATTAGTTTTTTGAGTCGGCGGTTTTTTTCGCCTATGTAGTTATCAATTACAATTTTGCCTTCTTGCTGGCGCAACATAAAATAATCTTTTTCTTTTTTGAATTTTTGGTTGGGCTGCCTAGGAATGGGCATATTGCCAATCAAAATAGACTGAATCAAGTTGTAAGATAGTCCAAAATTGAATTTTTGGCTGAGTTGTGGGTAGCTATAACTAAAATATTCGCCGTGGATTTTGTCCATTACAAACACTGAGTCTTGCTTCAAAACGGCGCGTACGGCCTCAAATCCCAATTTAGAAACGTATAGCCAAATAATGCTATCTTTTTTGATTCTCATGCCTACGTTGGCATCGTTAATGTCTTGATCTTTGCTTTTGAAAGATATTTTAGACTTGGCTGTCAGGTACTTAAAGTCAATATCGGCTACGTGGAGCTTGATATCTTCGGGGTCGGCGATGGTGAGGGCCGCCGAGTCGCTTGGTAATTTTTTGAGTGAGTCTATCAGCACTACGGCGGTAGCGTCGCTATTTTGCGCTGTTTGGGTTTTGTGGCGTGGTTTGTGGCAGGCCGTCAGGCCTACTGTGAGGGCTATCAAGCCGCCGTACCACCAAATTTTATTGTTCATGTATTTGTTGAGTTGCAATTTTTTTATCAATCTGCGGGCTGTTTTCGCCCATACTTTTGGCTTTTTTCCATTGTTCGAGGGCTTGTTCTTTTTCGCCCATCTGAAACAGCACATCTCCGTAATGTTCAACAATGGTACCGCTTATGCCTTGGCCTGCGCCGAGGGCTTTTTCGAGATAGGTGCGGGCCAGGGCATAGTCTTTCAAAACGTACAAAACCCAGGCGTAGGTATCGAGAAAAGTAGCATTGGCGGGATTGCGCGCCACTACGCCGCTGGCCAGTTCGCGGGCGCGTTCAAGTTTTTGTTTGCGTAGCGACAAAAAATAGCTGTAATTATTGGCCACGTAGTCGTTTTCGGGGTCTTTTTTGAGCGCAGCCTCGTATGCTTCGTCCGATTTGGCGTGGTTGCCCGTACCATTGTAAGCGTCGCCGAGTTGGGCTTGGATAACGGTAGTTAGGTTTTGGTTTTCGGACGACAGTTTGAGGGCTTCTTCGAGTGCATCAACCGATTTTTGGTAGTTGCGTTTCATCAAGTAGGCGGTGCCATTAGCATACCAAAACATGCCCTGATTGGGGAAGAGTTCAATGGCTTGCTCTGAATGGGCTAGGCTGCTGTCTATTTGGTTGAGCTCGCCGTCGAGTTGCAGTATGGCGGCCCACAGTTCAAACATAGATGGCTCAATGCGGGCGGCTTTTACGTACGCGTCGCGGGCATCGGCTTTGCGGTCGAGCTTGCTCAAAATGTCGGCATACACGGCGTAGGCCCTTACTTCTTTGGGGTGTGCTTTGATGAGTTCTTGGGCGCGGGTCAGTACTTCTTGGCGGGTAGCGTCGTCTTTTGATTCGCGCAAGAGGCTCAAGAGTGCCTGCATTTTTACGTCCACATCGGCGTTTGGATTGGCAAACATCTGCCCCATTTGTTGTTCGGCAGCTTGTTGATTGCCACTTTGGCGGTAAATTTCGGCCAGTATTATGCGGGCATCGGCTTCGTCGGGGTTTAGTTTGAGGGCATTTTCGAGTTGTTGTTGGGCTTCTTTGGGGCGTTTGGCTGCCAGCAGCAGTTGCGCCATTTCTACCAAATACCGTGATTCGCCTCGCTCTGAATCTATCAATTTTTGAGCTTCGTTGATGGCTTTATCAACTTTGTTCAATTTCAGGTAAATGCGTTGTTTTTGGTGTATAATGTCCTCGTCCACGCCCAGGGTTTTTTCTACTTCGTTATAGGCTTTGATGGCTTCTTCGTACTTATCGTCGAGCAGATAAACGGCGGCAAGTTCTAGGCCATAAGCGGTATTGTCGTCGTTTTGATTGATAACAACTCGGTACAAATCAGCAGCTTTGGCGTATTTGCGTTGTTGGGCAGAAATTTCGGCAAGTTCTAGGCCATAATATTTGTTTTCGGGGGCGAGTTCGTAGGCTTTCTGGGCAAAAATGGCGGCCTCGTCGAGTTTTTCGCGTTTGATTAAGACCCTTGCCAGTTCATAATTGATAGCGGCTACGTTTGGATTGGCTTGCAGGGCTTTTCTAAACGCCGTGTCGGCGCGCACGTATTCTTCCATCATCGCATATTTTATGCCTTCCAATAGCAGCCATTCGGTATCAAATCGCTGCTTTTTTTGCGCATTGGTTTCGGCGGTCGATTTGTTTTTTTGGGCCAAAGCGGTATTGATAGCAAATGACAAAGCCCAAAAAAGGTGGAAATATTTCATGCTGTGAAGTTTTAAAGTAGGCGTTTTAATTCTAACGAAAAACCGCTCAATACATTTTCGCCCGAGAGTGTTTCCGAAAGATTATCTATTTTTTGAAAACCTTCTCCTATTCTATAAACATAAACGTGCTGGTTTTTGAGGTCGAGTAGCCAGCCCAAGCGGCAGCCATTGGCCATGTATTCGTCCATTTTCTGTTGCAACGACTTCAAATCGTCGGTTTTTGACCTGATTTCTACCACAAAATCGGGGCACAGGGGCGCAAAGCTTTCTTGTTCGGCCACCGACAACGCCTCCCAGCGTGCTTTGGCCACCCACGCCACGTCGGGCGAGCGCGTGGCACCGTTGGGTAGCTTAAAACCCGTCGAAGAGTCGAATAAGTAACCTAAATTGTTTATCCGATTCCAAATGTACAATTCTCCATTGACGGTGGCGTTGGAGATTCCAGTGGTAGAGGTAGTAGGAGGCATAACAATAATTTGGCCGTCGGCGTTTCGTTCAAAAGCAAGGTTGTCGTTCATCTGACAGAACCGAAAAAACTCGTCGTCGGTCATGTAGTCCCCCATTTTTATGGCAATTTGGTATTCCATCTGCGTATTTGTTTGCTCAAAATTAACAAAAAATCTGCTTTATTTCAATTCTAACCAAACGGGGCAATGGTCGGCGTGGACGGCATCGGTGAGTTGCTGACAAGCCACAATGTTATTTTTGAGCGCGTCGCTTACAGATTGATAGTCAATACGCCACCCTTTGTTGTTGGCCCGTGCGCCTGCGCGGTAGCTCCACCAGCTGTATGCTACCAGCTCGGGGTTGGCGTAGCGAAAGGCATCAACAAAGCCACTTTCGAACCAGCGCGAGAGCCAACCGCGTTCTTCGGGTAAAAAACCCGTGGTATTTTTGTTGCGCACGGGGTCGTGAATGTCTATTTCTTGGTGGGCTATGTTGTAGTCGCCTACAATGACGAGTTTGGGGCGTTGTTGGCGTAGGGTTTGCGCCCAGGTTTCAAAATCGGCCAGAAATTGCATCTTCACGCCCTGCCGGTGGTCGCCGCTGGTGCCCGATGGAAAATAGGCGTTGACAATGGTAAGTGCGCCAAAATCGGCGCGAATGATGCGGCCTTCATGGTCATATTGGGCTATTTGGCAGCCTGTTTGTACAAAATCGGCGGGTATTTTGGCAAAAATCGCTACTCCGCTATATCCTTTTTTTTCGGCAGCAAACCAGCTCACGAGTTCATAGCCCAAAAAATGAAAAGCCAGCAAATCAACTTGGTCGGGGGTGGCTTTTACTTCTTGGAAGCACAGCACCTCAAAAGGCTTGTCTTTGAGCCAATCGAGCAGTCCGTTTTTGATGGCCGCGCGCAGGCCATTGACGTTATAAGAAAGAATTTGCATGAGCTTTGAAAGCGAAACCACAAAGATAAACCATTGTGGCTTCAGAATTGAAAACTTGTAATTTTTCTCGTACGTTATTGTTGATTTGGCAACTAAACTGCTATTTGATTGTAAAAATCTTAGAAATGTCTTGTAGAGTTGAGGAAAGAATAGTTACTTTGTGGCCATATTTTGATCGTCATCGTGAACACAAAGAAATCTAAATAGGCACGCGGAACAAGCTGGGACACCGACCCAATTTGCCAGCGTGTTTGTCTAAGATTGATTTTGAACCTTCGCGGCGACGATTTTTTTATAATTTAGCCCCCGTCCCCAGCGCGGGCAGTCTTACAAAAACTCTCCCTCTGGGGGCGGGGGGCTTTAATCATCATGAAAATTGCAGTTGTTGGCGCTACCGGCTTGGTTGGCGGCGAGATTTTGAAAGTATTGGCCGAGCGTAATTTCCCAATTACCGAGCTTATTCCCGTTGCTTCAGAGCGGTCTATTGGTAACAAGATAACTTTCAAAGGCCAAGATTTTACGGTAGTGGGCTACGAAGCTGCCATTGCGGCCAAGCCCGCCATCGCTATTTTTTCGGCGGGCGGTAGTACTTCGTTGGCCTTGGCTCCCCAATTTGCCGAAGTAGGCATTGTGGTAATAGACAACTCGTCGGCGTGGCGCATGGATCCAACCAAAAAGCTGGTTGTACCCGAAATCAACGCCCATACCCTCACCAAAGAGGACAAAATCATTGCCAACCCAAACTGCTCGACCATTCAGATGGTGGTGGTTTTGAACCCGCTGCACCACAAATACAAAATCAAGCGCGTGGTGGTAAGTACCTACCAGTCGGTAACGGGTACGGGCAAAGCCGCCGTAGATCAACTCATGGCCGAGCGACGCGGCGACAACACGGTAGCCAAAGTGTATCCGCACCCCATTGACCTCAACGTGTTGCCACACATTGACGTGTTTTTGGACAATGGCTATACCAAAGAAGAGATGAAAATGACCAACGAAACCAAAAAAATCATGATGGACGACACCATCGCGGTTACGGCAACGACGGTCAGGATTCCGACCATCGGCGGTCATTCTGAGGCCGTAAATGTGGAGTTTGAAAATGAATTTGAGCTTGCTGAAATTTACGAAATATTGGGAAAAGCCGAGGGTATTGTTATTGAAGATGACCCACAAAACAAAATTTATCCCATGCCACTTACGGCTCACGGCAAAGACGAAACTTTTGTGGGGCGCATTCGCCGTGACGAAAGCCAGCCCAAAACCCTCAATATGTGGATAGTAGCCGACAACCTCCGCAAAGGAGCTGCCACCAACGCGGTGCAAATTGCCGAATATTTGGTAAAAAATGAGTTGGTGTAAAACCTAAATCTCTAATGTAAGATACGATTGTGCAAATGATTTAGTACTTGGCATGGCAGGTACAAATCATTTCAAAAACACCTTTGCTTCTTTGATCAAGGCTTCGTATTCGGCTACTTCCTGCATTTTTTTGTAATAAATGATTGCTTTTTTACGGTCATTGTTGCGGGCGGCAATGCGGGCCAAACCCGCAAGGGCAAAAGCATGGTATTCTTTGGTGTGCTCGTCGTCGTAGGGTATTTTGAGGGCAGCCTGATAAAGCTCGGCGGCTTTTACATCGTTTTTGAGCGATTTTTCGTGCAATAGTCCTTCAAAAGTGCGGGCGGCCAACACAAAAAAAGGCGTGTTTCGTTTTTGAAATTTTTCCAAAATGGGCTGTGCCTCGTCAAAGTGGTTGGCCAAAAGCAGGGCTTCAATTTGCCGCATCTGAAAAATAGCGTTGTTGGGATATTTACGCGCCAAACCAGTGAGATAATTTGCCGCTTTGTCGTATTGCTGCTCATGTTTTAGACAAATTCGGGCCAAAAAAAACGCCGATTCGGTGCGCGTGAAAGTTCCTTTTCGAGCTGCCAAGTCCATTTGCTGCAATCCTTTGGGCATATTGCCATCTTTAAAAAACCACATAAGGGGCTTGACAATGGGATGCTCTTGCGGGTATTTTTCGACGTAATAGTTGTACAAGCCCGTTGAAAAATAAAACTCAGCATTGATTTCGGTAAATTTAAACCCGTCCATGACATAGCCATAGGCTTTTTTGCTCTCGCTCAGGGCTTTCAAAAATTCGTTGTTATAGTTGTGAACCAACGCAATGTAGCCGTGGGCTGCCATCAAAAAAAAGGTAGCTTCTGGTCTTGTTTTTTCGTTTTTTTCGAGCAGGTTGGCCTTTTTAATACAGTCTTGGAGCAGTTGAAAATAGACTTTCAGCGTATTTTTGTTGTCTTTAACCGGAAAATACTGCCACTGCAATTGCAACGCTTTAAGCATTGGATTAACTGGGTGGTTGGGGTACTTGGCCCGAATTTGCAACGCCAACGGCTCCACTTCGCCAAACTCATACGCATAAATATGATCAATGGCCCGTAAGACCAGTCGCTGCGTGGGTGCGTCGTAGAGCAACTGGCTACGAGCAGATTTTGCAAAAAAACAAAGCAGCAACAGTGGCCACAAAACTTGCATTCTACGCCTTAAAAACACACTCATTTTTATTTTCATGGGCTGATTTGATAGAGGTATTTGCTTACATTTGCCAAAACATCAGTTCGCTTAATAACGCATGATTCACTACGAACAGTTCACGCTCGACAACGGCCTTCGCGTTTTTGTACACGAAGACCACACTACGCCCATGGCCGCCGTCAATATTTTATACAACGTTGGCTCGCGCGATGAAGATGAACAAAAAACAGGATTTGCCCATCTTTTTGAGCACCTCATGTTTGGAGGGTCGCAGAATGTGCCGTCTTACGATGCCCCACTGCAAAAAGTAGGCGGCGAAAACAACGCTTTTACCTCGCCTGATATTACCAATTATTACATTACACTGCCTGCCAACAACTTAGAAACGGCTTTCTGGCTCGAATCTGACCGAATGATGGGCCTGTCTTTTGACCCGCAGGTGCTAGAAGTACAACGCAAGGTAGTGATTGAGGAGTTTAAACAACGCTACCTCAACCAGCCTTACGGCGACGTGTGGCTCAAACTGCGCCCGTTGGCCTACCAAGTGCACCCCTACCGCTGGGCTACCATTGGCAAAGAAATAAGCCACATCGAAAACGCTACGCTCGACGACGTAAAACACTTTTTTTTCAAATACTACATTCCCAACAACGCCATTCTGGTAGTGGCTGGGCACGTCAAAACAGCGCAAGTAAAAGCACTGTGCCAAAAGTGGTTTGCACCCATCAAGGCGGGTGTGTCATACATGCGCAACTTGCCCCAAGAACCCCTTCAAACCGCCCCGCGACTGCTGGAAGTGGCCGCCAAAGTGCCGCTCAACGCGCTCTTTAAATCGTACCATGTTCCCGCTCGTTTTTCCGAAAACTACCAAGCCGCCGACCTTCTGAGCGACGTACTGGGGCGCGGAAAATCGGCGCGTCTTTACCAAAAACTATTGAAAGAGCAGCAATTGTTTGCCAACATCAACGCCAGTATGCCGCCTGCTTTGGAGTCGGGTATGCTACTGGTGCAAGGTACCCTGAACGAGGGCGTGCCGCTCGAAACCGCTGATGCGGCTGTGGAAGCAGTTTTGCGAGAAATTATCGAAAAAGGCGTTTCGGAAAATGAGCTTGCCAAAGTTAAAAATCAGGCCGAATCTACGCTGGTATTCTCGGAAATCGACCTGTTGAGCCGCGCCATGAACCTGGCCTACGCCGCCAACGCGGGCAATGCCGACTGGGTAAACGGGGAGTCGGAGCGGATTCAGGCCGTAACTACGGACGATGTGAAGCAAATGGCCGCGCAAGTATTGAAAAAATCTAACAGCGCTACGCTTTATTATCGGGCTGCGTGAGCTGAAAGGCGCGCGAAGGTCTTTGCTTATTTCTTGACAGCCATTACCATCTTGATGTCCAGTTTGGCTCCGATGGCCAGTACGTCCACCAAGTCTTGTACCGAAATAGACTGATCAACTTGCAGCAAAACCGTTTTTTCTACTACGTTGGCAAAGGTAGCGGTGAGTTGCCGCTCCAAGTCGTCTTTTGAAACGGGCTGGCGGTCGATAAAGTAATTTTTTTCGGCATCTACGGCCAGCGTAGTTTGCTTTTTTTGCATTTGCTGCGCCGCCGAGGCTTTGGGAAGCATCAGCTTGATAACATTTGGATTGACCATCGTGGAGATAATCAAAAAAAACAGCATCAAGAAAAACATGATGTCGTTTAATGATTGCGTGAAAACTTCGGGGGCAAATTTATTTTTTCTTCTAAATTTCATTAACGTCGGTTCATTAAACGGTTGGTATTCAAGTGGACATCAATTGATAGATGAGCAAGAAATCCTTTGTGAAAATCAAAAACTACCCAGCTACTTCACAGGTTTTTGCAACACGTCCAAGAAATCAAACGCACTGGCTTGCATTTTAAGCGCGAAACGGTCGAGTTTCATATTCAACACGTGGTAGCCCATGTAGGCAATCAAACCCACGATAAGGCCCGAGCCAGAAGTAATCATTTTTTCGTACATACCGCTGGCTACGGTGCTGATATTGAAGTCGTTGGATAGCGAAATACTGTAAAAAATATTGATAATACCCGAAATTGTTCCCACAAAACCAAGCATGGGCGCAATACCCGCAATAACGCCGAGGTAGGCAATGTTGCTTTCCATTCGGGCTATTTCAATTTGGCCGGCATTTTCTACGGTGCTTTCAATATCTCTGATAGAATAACCGATGCGCCCGACGGCTTTTTCAAATACGCGCCCTGCGGCACTTTTCTGATTGCGGCAAAGCGACTCCGCCGACTTGACGTTGCCCTGTCGAATAAAATCTTTGATGTTATCAATAAAACTATCGTCAATTTTGCCGTTGGTGTTGATGGCCAGCCAGCGCTCAACAATGAGAAAGACAGTGGCAAAGAATAAAAAGCCGAGCGGGAACATCACCCAGCCCCCTTTCATTACTAAGTCTATAACGTGAATTCCTTCGGTGGCTGCCGCAGCGGCGGCGGTAGAGTCAATGGCAGTTGAGGCTTGTAATAAAATCATTGATTATGCGGTTTTTGCTTTGTCAAAAACGGGTTATTGGTTTCAATATTGTGCTTTAAACTGCCAAAGATACAAATTTTGGCGTTTTTCTATTCATTTACTTGCTGATTATCTACGGTTTTTAAGATGTTGAGCATGGTCTCAATGAGGTTTTCGATGCACTCGTGGCCTACAATGCCTTCAAAGTTGTGGTAAACACCCTTGATTGCCACGCTCACATCTTGACATAATCCCTTGCCGCGTTCGTTCAAAAACAGCAGCGGGGCGCGGGCAGGTTTGGGGCGGCATCTGAGTGGCGTTTTATGCGCCACACCAGCCGCCCAATAGAACGGTCGCCGAGGGCCTTCAATTTTTCGTAGTAAAAAAATTTTTTCAAGGAGGCGTGTTGGAAATAGTTTTTTAATTTTGGGCAACAATTCCAAAATAACCCAATGAAATCTCCTTTTTTTGATGCCTTATTAATTCGCAATGCGCTCATTACTTTTGGGTTAGCCCTCATTGTGTTGATTTGTTGTTACGCAGGGCCGTCGGTGCATTTGCCTTTTTTGGCGGTCATGTTGGGCGGTATTGGCATTGGTTTTTTAGAACCCAAACGCGGCTGGGCTTTGTCTTTGTGGCTGATACTGCTGGTGTTGATGGGTGGATTTTTAATGAAAAATTACCTCTTAATGAGCGTTTCCCAAGCCCAGCGTACCCAGTTTGTGGCATATCTTGCTTTTTTTCCTGCGCTGACGAGCGGCTTTTTAGGTAGTTTTATCAAGCGCGCGTTGGACTAAAATAGCTAAATAAAGGTAGTTTTTGTGTGGGGTTTACTTTTTTTAAATATTAGCAAAAAATGCCTCTACTGCATGCCAAAAACTACCTTTCCTGCTATCAATAATGGCTTTACGCCGCACTACCACGCGGGCGAAATTGGCTTGCTCAACTCGGTGGACTGCGTTATCTTTGGCTTTTTGGAAAAAGAGCTTCACGTGCTGTTGTACCGTTTTCCTTACGCACCTTTCAAAGGACATTGGGCCCTGTTGGGCGGCTTTGTGATGCCCGCCGTGGGGCTCGACGAGTCGGCGCGGCAAACGCTGGAACGGCTTACGGGCTTAGAAAACGTGTATATGGAGCAGGTTTATACCTTCGGCAATGCCCAACGTGTGCCTACTGAACGCGTCATCACTACTTGCTACTACGCGCTCATTGAGGTAGCGCCCACTTTGTCTAAATTAAGCGAAGAATACGGGGCTACTTGGCTGCCTATTTCCGAAGTGCCCACGCTCGATATGGTCTATGACCACCCGCTGATGTTTCAAAAAGCCCTCGACCAACTGCGCCGCAAGGTGCGCTACCAACCCGTTGGTTTTGAGCTTATTCCCGAAAAATTTACCATGCTCGAACTCCGAAACCTCTACGAGTCTATCTTGGGGCGACCGCTCGACAAGCGCAATTTTAGCAAAAAAATACTGGGCATGAATCTCCTACAAAAACTAAAAGAAAAGCAAAAGGGCACCTCACGGCGTGGGGCGCATTTTTTTCAATTTGACGAAAAACGCTACCAAGAATTGGCTGCTTCGGGGTTTTTGTTTGAAGTATAAACAAGATTTAACCGTAAGTTTGCGCCGATAATTTTTGCTTTTTTATGTCCAAACCTATTTTAGTTTTAAAATTTGGCAGTGCGGCCATTACCAAACCCAACGGCGACTTGAACCAGTTGGTAATGGTAGAAGTAGCGCGGCAAGTGGCGCAGCTACTCGCTCATTATCATGTCGTTATTGTGTCGTCGGGGGCAGTGGCGGCGGGCAAGCCGTTTGTCAAAAACTACGCGGGCGAAATGACCCAACGCAAGGCCGCTGCGGCCATTGGCAATATTTTGCTGCTCAACAAGTATGCCCAGTTTTTTTCGCCTTACGACATTCCGATTGCCCAAAGCCTGTGCGAACGCGGCCACTTTGCCAACCGCGACCAATTTTTGCAAATGAAAGAAACGTTTCAAGAACTGTGGCAAAACGGCGTGGTGCCCATCGTAAACGAAAACGACGTGGTAAGCAGTCGCGAGCTGACTTTCTCTGACAACGACGAACTGGCCACGCTCATTGCCGTGGGCTTTGGAGCCGAAACCCTGCTGCTTTGTACGTCGGTGGGGGGCTTGATGGACGATAAAGGCCAGGTTATCAGTCGAGTATCGCAGGTGAGCGACGTTTTTCAGTATGTTCGCAACGACAAATCGGCGGTGGGGCTGGGCGGCATGAGTTCTAAACTCACTTTTGCCAAACTCGCTACCCGCATGGGCATCAAGGTCGTGATTTTTGGCATGACCGAACCCAACAGCATTTTAAAAGCCCTGCGCGAAGAAACAGGCACCGTTTTTGCCCCGCAAGAAAGCAGCCTTTCGGCCCGCAATCGCTGGCTTGGTAGCGGTAGTTTGGTGGCGGGGCAGTTGCGCGTGGACGCGGGCGCGGCCCGCGCCGTGCGAAACCGAAAAAGCCTGCTGGCCGTTGGAATTCAAGAAGTTACGGGCGATTTTGAAGCGGGCGAAGTAGTGGAGATAGTGGACGAAAACCAAACGTCCATTGCCGTGGCCAAAGCCCGCGAAACATCTGCGGTAATAGCCCAAAACCTAAAAACGCAAAATTTTGAAGTAGCCAACGCCAGCGACATCGTGCTGCTGTAAACCAAAAATCCCCGCCGTTGCAGGGCAGGGATTTTCAAAACTTACGCTACTTCAATCAAACGTTGCAAAGGTTTTGCTTCCTCTTTTTTGGGAATTTCAACCTTCAAAACCCCGTCCACGTAAGCGGCTTGAATGTTTTCGCTTTGTACGGAGTTGGGCAAAGTGAAAGAACGTTGAAACGCGCCAAACGAAAACTCTTTGCGCGTAAATTTTTCGTTGGTTTCTTCGCTTTTTTGTTCTTTTGTGGCCGAAATCGTCAAGACGTTCTTTTCGAGATGCAGCTTAAAATCTTCTTTCGACAAGCCTGGTGCGGCCACTTCGAGTCGAAAACCGCCCTCGTTTTCGATGATGTTTACGGCAGGTACACCATGCTGGTTCAGCGCGGCGGGCGAAAAAAACTCGTCCATTACGTTTCCAAAAATGTTCGGGAAGGCGGCGTTGGTTCTTACTAAGGTTCTCATAATTGTGCTGTTTTTGTTGGTTGTTTTTATTTAGATTTGATTGCTCAATTGCAACGTTTACTATTCTTCAATTTCTGTACCAATGGTTTTAAAGATAGCAGCTAATAAATAAAAATTAGTTGCCTTATCCGTTGTTTATCAATTACTTACTGAAATATTGAATTTTTGAAGTGCGTTAAAAAAATAAATAACAATGACAAAATGGCGTATTTTGTAAAAACATCAAACTGTTCGTATGTCAAAATGGCATAAAGATAAATATTTATACCGATTGATAAGCCCTCATTTTATTCTAAATCATGCAAGAGTTTGTGCAATTGGCCCGTCGGGGCAAAAATAGTGTGGGCTACTACGTGGCTGTTTTTATGTTGGTTATGGTGGCTTGGACGCTTGGCTCGGTGCCTGGTGGCTGGGCCTTGGCCAACCGCAACACCGACGCGTATTTTATTCCGACTTATTGGGTAACAGGGCTTATGCTGGCGGGGTTTGGTATGGGTTTGTGGGCGTTGTGGTTGGGCGTGAAATACATCCACAAACGCAATCCGCTCACGCTTATTTCGGGCAATGCCGTGCGTTGGAGGAGAATGGCGGCCTCGGCGGGTTTGTGGCTGGGCTTGTCGGTGTTGGTCGAACTGGCCACCTATTTTATTTTGCCCAACTACTATCATTTTAGTTTCAAATTTACTGATTGGTGGCCGTCGCTCCTCATTGGGTTGCTGGTTGTGCCTATCCAAACTTCTTTTGAAGAACTTTTTATTCGGGGCTATCTCATGCAGGGCGTTGGTTCTTGGCACCTCTGGGCGGGGGTGGTGGGTAGTTCAGTATTTTTTGGACTGCTACACAGTGCCAACGACGAAGTGGCCGTTGTGGGTTTTGCTACGGCCATGACTTACTACGTGGGCGTTGGGCTTTTCTTTGCGTTGTTGGCGGTTTTCGACAAAACCCTCGAACTGCCGTTGGGTATCCATGCCGCCAACAATTTTTATGCTTTCGTGCTGGTAGGCTATCCAAGTAGTTCGTTGCCAAGCCCCACCGTTTGGGAAACCACCACGCTCAATTTTCCGCTTATGATGGCGCAGTGGCTGGTAGTGGTGCTGTTGTACGTACTGGCAGCGCGGCAATTTTTGAAGATTGGCGTTGCGAGTTAGGACAATAAATGCGTTTTCTTATTCAAACGCGGCGCGGAGTTCTTCTTTGTCGTCAAAGTGCTGCTTTATACCTTGGGCATCTTGGTAGGTTTCGTGGCCTTTGCCCGCCACCAAAATAATGTCGTGCGGTTTGGCCAACGACACCGCATATTGAATGGCCGCGTGGCGGTCTTCAATGGTTTTGGTCTTCTTGAAATCCAACGGCGGCACGCCCGCTTGCATGTGTTCTAAAATGGCCATTGGGTCTTCCAAGCGCGGGTTGTCCGAAGTCAGAATTACGTAATTGCTCAACTGGCAGGCTATTTTGGCCATTTCAGGGCGTTTGGTTACGTCGCGATTGCCGCCGCAGCCCACCACCGTTATCACCTGCTGGTTGCCTTGGCGCAGCTCGTTGATGGTTTCCAGCACGTTTTTGAGCGCGTCGGGCGTGTGGGCGTAGTCCACAATTCCTACTATTTCGTTGCGACTCATTACTTGCTCAAAACGACCTGGTGGGGGCGTAATTTCCGAGAGCAGCGTGAGGGTTTGCTCGGGGTCTTGGCCCATCAACACTGCCGCGCCGTACACGCCCAACAGGTTGTAGGCATTAAATCGCCCAATGAGTTTGAACCAAACCTCCTTGTTGTCCACCTCCATTTGCAACCCAAACAGACTATCGGCCAGGAGCCTACTTTTGAAAGAAGCGATGGTCTGCAATGAATAAGTGTGGATGCTGGCGGCGGTGTTTTGCACCATCACTGCGCCGCGTCGGTCGTCCACGTTTACGAGGGCAAAAGCGTGCTTGGGTAGTTGGTCAAAAAACCCTTTTTTGGCCTTGATGTAGTTGTCAAACGTTTTGTGAAAATCGAGGTGGTCGTGGGTGATGTTCGTAAAAAGCCCGCCCGCAAAAGTCAGGCCCGCAATGCGCTCTTGCGTCACCGCGTGCGAGCTTACTTCCATAAAACAATGCGTGCAGCCGCGTTGCAGCATTTCGGCCATCAACGCGTTGATTTTCACCGCATCGGGTGTGGTGTGGGTGGCAGCAATGATGTCGTCGTCTATTTGGTTTTGTACTGTCGAGAGCAGCCCCACGCGGTAGCCCAGTTGCCGAAATAGCTTAAAAAGCAGCGTTACAATCGAGGTTTTGCCGTTGGTGCCCGTTACGCCCACCAAATTGAGTTTGGCCGACGGATTTTCATAAAAATTGCTGGCCATAAAGCCCATTGCCCGCGCGCTGTTTTCTGCCTGCACGTAGGCCACGTCGGGGTTGAGGTGGAGCGGCAGTTCTTCGCACAAAATGCCGCTGGCTCCATCTTGAATGGCTTTTTCTATAAATTGATGCCCGTCGGTTTGGGTGCCTTTTTGGGCCACAAACAAGCAGCCTGCCGATACCTTGCGCGAATCAAAAACGATTTCAGAAATGGGTATTTCTGGGTTGCCGAAGATGCCCAAATGGCTCACCTTGTTCAGAAGTTGAGGTAGTGTTTTCATTACAGTCCCATTTTGGTCAAAAGTCCTTCTACCGTGTCAGCAACTGCAATCAATTCCCGATTTTCGGGCTGCAAAAACCCCTCGGCGGTCATGCGGTCGGCATGAAGTAGCAGCGCGTCATAAAAACCGTTTGCGTTCAAGACACCAACGGGCCCGTGAAAAATTTTGAGTTGCCGCCAGGCCAAAATCTCAAACAGCTCGTCGAGCGTGCCATAGCCGCCAGGCAGCGTTATCACGCCGTCGGAAAGCGAAACCATGCGCGCCTTGCGCTGGTGCATGGTTTCGACAAATTCTATTTCGGTCAGGTTTTGGTGGGCCACTTCGAGGTTGGCCAAAAAATGGGGAATAATGCCCGTTACCTGCCCGCCGTTGGCCAGCACGGCATCGGCCACTACGCCCATGAGGCCGCCGTTGCCGCCGCCATAAATAAGCCTGATTTGGCGTTGCGCCAATGCTTTGCCGGTTTCCTCGGCTATCTGCCGATAAACAGGGTTTACGCCCATGCTGGACGCGCAATACACTACAATTGATTTCAAAATGTGACTTTTAGTAAATTATGCGTCAAAAATAGGAATTTTCTAACGCCATTGATTGCCTAAGTTGGGTAATTTCGTCATTAGGACTTGATTTTAAAGTCAACAGACGCATTGTCGGGTAGAATAGCTACTGCCAATGACCTGCCCTAACCCCATAAATAAGCACTTCATGTTTAACTCTTTCAAAGCAGCAATGCTTTTGGGGTGGTTTTTTGTGGTACTTAACTCAAATGCACATTCCCCAAAAGTCTTACCCACGCTAAGTATCAAAGGGATTATTTGTCCCAATATTTGTCGCGGCGAAAGTACGTACAAGGTCATCTTTGCGGCTTCGGGCGGCACTGTTACGGCCAGCAGCGGCACCGTAAGCAACGATACCATCGTTGGGGTGTTGGCGGCAAACTACCAAATAACGATTACCGTATCGGGTTTGGGTAATGAGGTGCTGCAAAAAACGATAGATTTGCCCACCTGCGACCCAATTTTACCAGATGCACCCATTGGAGCCAGTCGGTTGGCCTGCGAAGGTAGTGTGTTGCCGGGCTTAACGGCGATTTCGCTCAATAGCAACACGGCCATTGATTGGTTTGACCAGCCCATGGCAGGCCGCAAGATTGCCACCGATACGCCCGTTTTTCAACCCACTTCGGCAGGCGTTTTTTATGCCGAAACCCGTTTTAAAGACTCGGGCTGCTTGAGTTTATCGCGTACGCCCCTTGGGCTTATTGTACGGCGAGCTATCTGCCCTTTGATAACTGTCAAAAAGATACGTAGGCCCAAGAATTGAGTATTGGGCCTTGGGAATATATAATATGCTGATATACAGTTGTTTGTTTTACCCAATACGCACTATTGCTACTTTATTGATTCATTTTTATTCTTTTTTAAAAATGACAAAAGGCAGCAGACACCGAAGTATCTACTGCCTTTTGTCATTTTTGAGAAGAGTTGAAGTAAATGAGCAATATTAAAACACCCAAGACTACTTAAGTTAATTTACCACGTTCAAACGGTAAAAGAATGGCGAGCTATAAAATGCCCCACCCGTAATGTTGACACTCGTATTTGCGGCATTGAACGATCTGCCGTTGGTCAGCCTCATAGTACCCGTAATCTCAAAACGATCGCCCGCCAACACGTCGGCGTTGGTCAATTGAGTAGCCGTTAGGGCTTCAGCACCCGTTACGATGAGTGTCAGTCGTGGATAACCCGTGGTGGGGTCTTTGGCGTAGGCCGAAGCAGGAATGACGCGCAATGGAAGCACTGCTGTTGTCCTTGTGCCGTTGGCAGGCGTTGTATCTACAAATCTGATAAACAAATCGTAAGAGGCAAACAAATCACCTGCATTGGGCGTAACGGCCTCAGCCACCAATTCCATTCTTGTACCAGCCATGTTGGCCCTGCTTGCGCTAAAAGTAGCTGCTACTACTGGAAAAGGGGTAACGGTACGCATGTAGCCGCCAGTTTCTAAGGCAAGCTCATCGAACTTTTCAACCATTTCTGTTTTGCAGGCAAAAGTACCAGTCACCAGCAAAAACAGCATTGAAAAACCTTTCATATATTTCATAAAACAAGTATTTTAATGTGTTAAAAATGAGTTTATTACCTTAACATACCCGCTGGGTTGTTGTCCCAAAATACGGGGGTGGTTACATTGGCTTTTTGTCGGGCGTTGGCGTTTCTGGTTACAAAAGCAGTAGGATAGAAATACGAACGTACAAAAGCACCGGGGTTTGGTTCCAAGGCAAGTTGCTGCGCTGGTCTGCCCGTGCGGCGGTATAAGTTGTACGACTCAATACCATTGCCATGCAGTGCAATCCAGTATTCAGTGGCAATTATACCCAATCTAGCGTTGGGGGTAGTAGCGGCATCGTAGTCGGCCAATACCCTAGTAACGTAGCGGGTAACATCGGTAGCCCACACAATTCTCTGGTCTGTCTCAAAGGTTGCAATCCTGCCTGCTTCGGTTGAGCCTAAAGCCAAGGCGCGTACATCATCCATTGATTTTTCAATAGCAGATCTCAGCAACGTCCTGGCATCGCCCGTTGTTCCGAGCGTCAAAGCCGACTCGGCCAACATGAAATCTACAAACGAGCGCATTAAGATAGGATGAATACCTGCCCCACCAGCACCTGCACCCAAAGAAACGGGGCGGTTGGCATTGTTGTCGTACAAGCCTCCGGCTGGATACAAGCCCCAAGCCGTACGGCGCAAACCATCTGGTGGAATACCCTCGTTGCTCAAATGGTCGCGGCCCCAGTAGCCAACAGTTGTGGGGTAGCAAAACACGTCCGTTGCAGCATAATGATTTGGTCTTTGGTTGGTAATACAACGAATCTCGTTTACGTTTGTAGAGTTGGTCGTAGTCTGGCGGTAGAAGTAATAACGCATGCGTGGGTCGGGGAAGCCTTTGTCGTTGAACATGGCACCCATGTACGAGTTCGACTGGTAGTCGCCGCTGCCCGTTGGCGAGTATTGGACAGCATAACGTGGGTGGCGCGTATCGGGGTTTGATAAGTTTGAGCCATACTTAAAAGTAAAGTTTTGGGCGTTGGTAGCAATTAACCTATTATCTGCAATCAAGGCATTGATGGCCGAGGTCGAACCAGCCCTGTCTATCAAGCGGCGGTTCAAAAGCATCTTTAATTTGATGGTATTAGCGGCACGTGTCCAGTTGTCCACGTTACCACCGTATATCAAATCGTTGCCTGCTGCCGCACTTGACGGCTGCCCAAAGTTTTCGATTGCCTTGTCGAGGTCGGCAAGGGCAGCCGTGTAGATACTTGCCCCACTATCTACTATGGGATTAAAGTTGGCAACATCAAGTGCTTCGGTGTAAGGTACATCTCCGAAACCATCTACCAAGTTGGCCAAAATAGAAGCCCGAATGGTACGCGCAATCCCCGCATGGACAAAGAAGCGGTTGGCTTCGGCCAAAGGAATTATCGTTTTGACATCGTTCAGCAGGTTGGCGTAGGAGATGTTCCAAGCGAAATCGACTCCCGCAGGCGTAACGGCGTTGTCATAAATGGCCGCTCCCGCGTTGAGTTGGCGCGTAAGGCGCATGCCTGGATCGCTCATCTGGTTGAAGTGCACAGGGTAGCTTATCACAATGTTATTGAGCAAGTAGTTTATGTCGGTGTTGTTGGTAGTTACGGCGTTTGGATTGTCCAATAAATCCAATTTACACGAGCTTACCACGACCATAAACAGCACCAAAATGGATATGTTTAATTTATTCATCATTGTTTTGAGAAAATTTTAAATGAAAATTGTAAAAACTTAGAACGACAATTTAATCGTTCCGCCGAATCTCCGGGCACTTGGACCCGTTAAGAACTCAAAACCAAACCCATTGCCTACACCAAGCCCTAAGTTGTCGGTGTCGAAGTTGAGGCCAGGAGGGAAATTCAGCGCCTTGTACCAGAGGTTATTGCCCGATACTGAAAGGCTAATGCCTCTAAAAGGCAATCTTGCGAGCAATTTTTTGGGCAACGAATACGCCAGCGAAAGCTCTTGCAAACGAATGGTAGAACCGTCGAAAATACGGCCTTCGTCGCCAAAGAAATAAACGTTGTTAAAGCCTACATCTGCGGCTGTCATCTGAATATCGTTGGGTTGGCCGTCGGCTTTTACACCTGCAAAGATAAACGTCTGCGCGCGGTCGTAGCCTTTTGAAAGCCCCGTGTCTTCGGTCAAACCACGGCCCAACAGCGCACCTGCCGTTGAAGAATACATGGCACCACCGTGCCGATACGAAAACATAACGTTGAGCGAAATACCTTTGTAGCTAAACTCGTTGATTAAGCTCGTCAAGAAAGCAGGGTTTGGGTCGCCCAAGATAATGGGAGAGGTGGTTGATTGTAAATTACCACCACCATCAATCAACAATTGACCTTGCTCGTTGCGGCGGTAGCCCGTGCCTTTGATCATGTTGAAAGGCTGACCAACAATTGCGTAGTTGCCCAATGCAGAACCAAAACCCGATATCTGAACTTCCTGAAGCGTGCCGCCCAAGTCCACTACCGTAGGTTTGTTGCGCGAGAAGGTGCCTGTGATGTCCCAAGAAAAATCGGTAGATTTTATGGCCGTTGCGTTGAGGCTCAATTCAATACCTTCGTTGCGAATCTGACCGATGTTGATGGTTGTAGCAGTATAACCCGTACTGGCATCAAGCGGGGCGTTGGTTACTAAGTTGCGGGTATCGCGGCGGTAGACTGTCAAGTCAAAACCAACGCGGCTTCTGAACAATTTGCCTTCTAAGCCAGCCTCATATTCGGTGTGCAACTCAGGCCTCAAGTTGGCGTTGCCCAGGGTGTTGTCCACCGAGTGGGTCTGAACGGTATTGCCCGCGGCGTTCAAGAAACCCCTTGCATTTTGGTTCAAGATGTTGCGCGTAGAGTAAGGATTTGGAAAACCTGCCGACGTACCCACGCCCGCCCGAATTTTTAGGAAGCTCAAAAAAGGCGACTCTAAGCCCTTGAAAGCCGAGGTAGGTACAAACGACATACTGGCCGACGGATAGAAAATGCGGCGATTTTCTATTTCCACGGTTGAAGTCCAGTCGTTGCGGCCTGCTACGTTAAAAAACAAAAAGTTGCTCACATCGGCCGTAATCTCTCCAAAAATACCAACCCGGGTTTGTTCAGAGGTGAAATCTAAGGCTACGTTGTCGATAAAGTTGTTGTGGCGGAACAAGCCCCGGGCCAATTGGTTTTGGCTGTTTACGTTGGTCAAAGCAAAGCGGTCGTTGCGCAGGTTTCCGCCTACTTTGGCCGAAAAAGACAGCTTATCGCTCACTGGTTTGTTGTAAGACAAAATCACGCTGTGGTCCCATATCGTATTTTTGAAATTAACGGTGTTGTACAAACCGTTTACCAACTGAACGCCTCCTTTGTTGATTTGGAAATCTTGTACTTCATCGTACGTATCAAAACCTACTTTGTAGAGCAGCACCAAGTCTTTGGCGAGGTCATAATTGACAGTAGTAGCCGTAAAAATACGGTTTACTACCCCCGAGGTTCTGTAGTTGTCCAACACCCAGCGTGGATTTGGAATATCGTTGCCACTACGAAAATAAATCGAAGTACCATCTACGGGGTTGGTGGTAGGCCAGTTTGTTAAATCCACTTGACGCGGCGTGTATAGCACGTTGGCCAGCACAGACGGAAATTCGTTGGCATTGTTGCCAGTTCCCGAACTCAACGGAGGTGAGCTTTGCACCGTGTTGGCAAAGTTGATGGAAGTGGTGATGCTCATTCTCTTGTTCACTTGGGCGTTTAATCCCAAGCCGATGTTCAAGCGAGCAAGGTCGTTGTTGGGAATATACCCACCTTCTTTGTTGTAGCCTGCCGACACGTTGAAGCTTACTTTTTCGCCACCTCCCGAGATGTTCAGCGAAGTATTGGAGATTTTGCCCGTACGGAAAAAGTCGTTTACGTTGTTTGGGAAAATCTCCATTCTATAAGGCCCCAATTCAGTCACGTAGTTGGCCATGGCATTGCGGGTAGCCGCTACCGAAAAGAAAGCAAACGGGTGAGTATTTAATGCCACATTGGTGTTTTGCGAGGGATAATTTCTGGCCTCGGTTAAAGTTGGGCCCCAGTTGCTAAAAAAGTAGCCCAAGTTTTGCTGAAAACCACCCACGTAGTCGTTCTGATAACGCGGCAAGTTGGCCTTATTGACAAAAAAAGACTGCGTAACATTGAACTCTGTTTTGCGGGCTTTTTTCGAGCCGTTTTTGGTTGTTACCAAAATCACGCCGTTCCGTCCTTGGTCGCCGTAGGTTACGGTAGCGGCCAGGCCCTTCAATACCGTTACGTTTTCGATGTTGTTGGGGTCAATGTCCAAAAAGCGGCTTGAAGAACTCTGTCCACCCTGAGTAAAACCGCCACGGGTGTTGGTGTTGGAGTTGAAAGGCACACCGTCCACCACAAACAAAGGCTGAACCGAACCCGTGATAGAAGAAAAACCACGGATGTTGATGTTGGTTCCTGTTCCTGATACACCTGACGTTGAGGTAATGTTTACGCCAGGAATTTTGCCTTGCAAAATACGGCCTACGTCAGCTTGGGGGCGGTCTTCGATACCTTTGGCATCTACCGTAGTAACAGAATAGCCCAAGGCGCGCTTTTCGCGCACAATGCCTTGCGCCGTTACTACTACCTCGCTCAACAACTTGGTGTCGGCGGCGAGTTTTACTTCTACTACCGTGCGGTTGCCAATGGCAACTTCTTGGGTGGTAGTACCCACAAAGCTAAATACCAGCGTGGCGCTACTTGGCGCGTCAATGCTGAAAGAACCATCAGCACCAGTGTTAGTTCCTTTTGAAGAACCCTTCACCACCACCGATACGCCCGGCAGTGCAGAGCCATCTTCGGCGGAGGTAACGCTTCCCGTTACTTTTCGGTCTTGGGCGTACGAGGCAGCCAAGGCTGAGCAACAGAACAAGAAGCTCAGCAGTACAATTTTTCTCATAAATTAATTAAGTTAAGAATAGAAAAAGAAAATATTAACACAAAATAAACACACAGATAGTACAATTCAAATTTTTGAACAAAAAATATTTTATAGAATCATTGGGGAATACACTTTTTAGAAGAATAATATTTGGCAAAATATGCCCAGTGCAATCAAAAAGGCGTTTTTGTTGATTTTTATAAAGATTACTTTTTTTAGATAACAATGGGTATTTTGTAGAATAAATACCTCTTTTTGGGGACATAACCCCGTTCTTTACAAAAAAACGACTTTGTGAAGTGCCCGAAATAGCGGTATATGTTAAGTTATACTACTTTTTGTATTAAAGAAAGAAAAAATATCCCCAAAAATAGCTATTTAGGGCTCAAAAACCCTACTAATGCGTGATTCTAGGCATAAATACCTACCGATTTAATAGTAGTTGTTCCCAACTTGATTTTGAACGTACAACCGCCTCGTAGCCTATTTTGAAAATATCGCGGGCTTTGCGCACGTCAAATATATCGTAGCGGCTTACCTCGGGTGGTTCAAAGGTAAAGTGGCACTGGCGCAGGCGGTCGGAGGTTTTGTTGCGTACAGAGAGTAGTAGGCTGCGCTCGAGCAAGTTGGCCACCGAGCGCAACGGTTTGTTGAGCGGGTATGCGTTGCAGTTGCTGCCCACAATGACATCAACTTTTTCGAGCAGCGGCTCAATGGGCATATTGTTGAGTACGGCGCCGTCCACGAGTAGTCTTTTTTGGTAAAGAATGGGTTCAAAAATACCTGGCAAACAGCTCGATGCCATCAAAGGCTTGATGAGGTGTCCAGACTCAAAAAAAACGGTTTTGCCCGCTTGGATGTCGGTGGCGCAGACGGTGAGCGGTATTTTGAGAGCCTCAAAACTATCGTGGGGAAAGTGTTTTAGGTAGAGTTCTTCTACTTTTTCCATGGTCAATAAACTCATTTTACTAAAAGACGGGCGGAAATACCGAAAAAAACGGGTCTGCGTAATGATACCAAGGACCTCGTCGGGCGAGTAGCCGTGGGCAACCAACGCCCCCGCGATGGCTCCCGCGCTGGTGCCCGAAAGGGCGGCAAGCTCAAAGCCTTGCTCTTGCAGGGCCTTCATTACGCCTAAGTGCATAATGCCCCGCGCGCCGCCGCCCGAAAGTGCCAATCCTATTTTCATGGTGGTTGGGTGTTGTGGTGGTTAGGCTATTTTACTAACTTTGGCACAAATATCATACATCATACACCAAATATCCTACATGAATACCCCTGCTGTTGTTGATTTTTCAAAAATACCCTCGCCTTGTTTTGTTTTAGAAGAAAAATTGTTGCGCCAAAATCTGCAATTGATTCGCAACGTAATGGACGAAGCTGGTTGTCAGATTATTTTGGCCCTCAAAGGTTTTTCGATGTACAGTGCCTTTCCGATCGTGAAAGAATATTTGCCGGGAGCTACGGCCAGTTCGTTGAACGAAATAAAATTGGTAAATGAATACTTGGGCTACCGCGCCCACGCTTATGTTCCAGCCTATCAAGATGCCGATTTTGAAGAGATATTGGCGCGAAGTAGCCATTTGACTTTCAATACGCTCTCGCAGTGGGCGCGTTTCAAAGACCGCTTGGCGGCCTTCAACAATGACCACCCCACGCAAGCTGTTTCGTGCGGGATTCGGGTCAATCCGCAGTATTCGGAGGTAGAAACCGACATGTACAATCCGTGCGTGCCTGGTTCGCGTTTGGGCATAACCCGCGACCAGTTTGGCGACGCGCTCCCCGCTGGTATTGAGGGCATTCATTTTCATACGCTTTGCGAAAACGGGGCCGATACCTTGGAGCGTACCCTCGCAGCACTCGAAGCGCGCTTCGGAGATTTGCTCCACCAAGCCAAATGGCTCAACATGGGCGGTGGACACTTGATGACCCGCGAAGGATATGACCTCGAAAAATTGATTTTATTGATTAAAACCATCAAAAATAAGTACAATTTGGAGGTAATTCTCGAACCAGGCTCGGCCATTGCCTGGCGAACGGGCTACTTGACCTGCACTGTGTTGGACTTGATGCACAGCCAGGGCATAGAAGTGGCTATTTTGGACACGTCGTTTGCCGCCCACATGCCCGACACGCTCGAAATGCCCTACAAACCGCGTATTTTGGGGGCGCACCACGAGCCAATAACGGGAAAGCCTACTTATCGCTTGGGCGGCATGACGTGCTTGGCAGGCGATTTTATGGGCGATTATTCGTTTGACGAACCCCTCAAAGTGGGCGACCAGCTGGTATTTGACGACATGATTCATTATACAATGGTCAAAACTACCACTTTCAACGGCGTGGGCTTGCCCTGTATTGGTATCTGGCAAACCGACGACACTTTTCGCCTTGTGCGGTCGTATGGCTACGAGAGTTTTAAAGACAGACTTAGTTAATTTTCCAAAAAGTTGACTGGTTGATTTGGCACAGAATATGCAAAATTTTGGTTGTTTCCAAAAGATACCCGATGAACGACCTGCTCAATAAACAGACCCACTGCCAATACCTGGGCCTTGCCGACTACCAACAAACTTGGGAAAAACAAGAACGGCTACTGGCCGAAATTGTAAGCATAAAAACCCAAAATCGTGATTTGGCCGTTGATAAACAAGTACTTACGCCCAATTACTTGCTGCTTTGTGAGCACCAACACGTTTATACGTTGGGCAAAAGTGGGCAATTGGAAAATCTGCTGCTCGACCAAAATGGCTTAGTTGAAAAGCAAGCCGTTTTTTATAAAATCAACCGTGGGGGCGATATTACCTACCACGGGCCAGGGCAATTGGTGGCTTACCCTATTTTGGACTTGGACAATTTTTTTGCCGATATTCACCGCTACATGCGCATGCTCGAAGAGGCCGTTATCTTGACTTTGGCCGACTATCAACTTGACGCGGGCCGCATTGCGGGTTTTACGGGCGTGTGGCTCGGCTACCAACAGCAGCAGAATCCGCGCAAAATCTGCGCTTTGGGCGTTAAAAGTAGTCGCTGGGTAACGATGCATGGCCTGGCATTGAATGTCAATACCGACTTGTCGTACTTTACCCACATTGTGCCGTGCGGGATTTCGGACAAGGCCGTTACCTCGATGCAAGCCGAACTGGGCCAAAAGGTAGATTTGGCAGCAGTAGCCAGCAAATTGAAAAAACATATTGGACAACTTTTTGAAATGCAATGGGTATAAGCCTTGGAAATATTGCTTCCAAAAAAATAGCTTTGTAGAAAATCATTGAAATTGAACAAGACGATGCAGCCCAATACAGACCCAAAAAAACAAAACACCCAGGCAACGGTTCGATACGATGCCATCGTGATTGGCTCAGGTATATCGGGCGGCTGGGCGGCCAAAGAACTCTGCGAAAAAGGCCTTAGTACGCTCGTTTTGGAGCGCGGGCGCGACGTAAACCACATCACCGATTATCCTACGGCCATGATGAACCCATGGGAATTTGAGCACCACAATCGGCTACCGCTGTCGTTTCGCGAGCAGAACCCCATTGCCAGCAAGTGCTACGCCCTCGACGAAGCCACGCAGCATTTTTTTACGAAAGATGCCGAACAACCTTACATTCAAGAAAAACCTTTTGACTGGATACGGGCTTACCAAGTTGGGGGCAAGTCGTTGCTTTGGGCGCGGCAAGTGCAACGCTGGGCCAAATACGACTTTGAAGGCCCCGCCCGCGACGGGTTTGCGGTGCCGTGGCCCGTTACTTACGACGAACTCGCGCCTTGGTACAGCTACGTAGAACGCTTTGCGGGCATCAGCGGCAACAAAGACGGCTTAGAAAGCCTCCCCGACGGCGAGTTTTTGCCCCCCTGGGAATTGAACTGCGTCGAAAAGCATTTGCAAAAGTCGCTCAATGCCAACTACAAAGACCGAAACCTCATCATTGGCCGTTGCGCCCACCTCACCAAGCCCCAGCCCTGGCACACGGCCCTCGGGCGGGCGCAGTGCCAAGCGCGGCATTTGTGTTACAGGGGCTGTCCGTTTGGGGCCTATTTTAGTTCGCAATCTTCCACCCTTCCTGCCGCTCGCAAAACGGGCAAACTCACGCTGAGGCCCCATTCGGTAGTAGATTCGATTATTTACGACCAAAAACTCGGCAAAGCCACGGGCGTACGCATCATTGATGCCAACACCAAAGAAGTGATAACATACTACGCCAAAATCATTTTCTTGAACGCATCTTGTCTGGCCAGCAACCAAATTTTGCTCAATTCCAAGTCTTCTCGTTTTCCAAATGGCCTCGGCAACGACAACGAGCTGCTGGGGCATTACGTGGCTTTTCATAATTATCGGGGCAATATCATGGCCGACATTGACGGTTTTGAAGACCAGTATTATTTTGGCCGCCGCCCTACGTCGGCGTTTATGCCGCGCTACCAAAACGTGCACAAACAAGAAACCGACTTTTTGCGCGGCTACTTGGTGGCCATGAGCGCGGGCCGAGGCCGCGGAAATGCAATGGGAACAGAAGGCTTTGGGGCCGATTGGAAAGAAGCCAATACCGTGCCTGGCCCGTGGAATTTGTACGTGCAAATACAAGCCGAAACCATTCCAAAGTACGAAAATCACGTTCGTTTGAGTCCCGACCAAAAAGACCAATTCGGCGTTCCGCTGTTGATAACGTCGGTGGGCTACGACGACAACGACCACAAAATGGTAAAGCACTTTTGGGAAACCAACACAGAGATGCTCGACAAGGCGGGCTTTAAGAATATTCGGCAAATTGACACCCAACAAGCACCGGGCCTGGATATTCACGAGATGGGCGGCTGCCGCATGGGTGCCCACCCCAAGACCTCGCTCGTAAACAAATGGAACCAGCTCCACGCCTGTAAAAACGTGTTTGTTACCGACGGCGCGGCCATGACTTCTATTTCAACCCAAAATCCTTCGCTTACTTTTATGGCATTTACGGCCCGCGCCGCCAACCACGCCGTGCAAGAAATGAAAAAGAAAAATTTGTAGTTTATAACGCATCAATACAAACCGACTAAACAATGCAACTCGAAAATTATCAGATAGCCCAACACAACGACGCGCAACTCAAAAAGCACGTGTTTCAGTTGGGTTTTATCAACTCTCAAATTGACGAAACAGCGTCAATTATTCAGCAATTGATTGATTTTCAGATTGCCATTCCATCTTGGGCGTTGGGTACGGGTGGTACGCGCTTTGGGCGGTTTGTGGGCGGTGGCGAGCCCCGTAGTTTGGAAGAAAAAATGGAAGATGTGGGGCTGTTGCACGCGCTCAACTGCTCCTCGGGGGCCATTTCGTTGCACATTCCGTGGGACATTCCAGCCGACCCCAAAGCCATAAAAGCACTGGCCGCCCAGCACGGTTTACAATTTGACGCGGTTAATTCAAATACTTTTCAAGATCAAAGCAACCAACAGCACAGCTATAAATTTGGGTCGTTGCAAAACGTAAATAAGGCCATTCGCAAGCAAGCCATTGCGCACAACATCGAGGTCATTAAGCACGGCGTTGAATTAGGCTCCGATTCATTAACGGTTTGGTTGTCAGATGGTTCTTGTTTTCCAGGGCAATTGAATTTTAAAACGGCATTCCAAAATACGCTCGAAAGTTTACAAGAAATCTATGCCGCGCTGCCCCACAACTGGAAAATGTTTGTGGAATACAAAGCCTTTGAACCCAATTTTTACTCCATGACCGTCGGCGACTGGGGGCAGTCGTTGCTGTATGCCCAAAAACTGGGCAACCAAGCCTATACCCTCGTAGATTTGGGGCATCATTTGCCCAATGCCAACATCGAACAAATCGTGGCGTTGCTGCTTATGGAAGGCAAATTGGGCGGTTTTCATTTTAACGATTCCAAATACGGCGACGACGACCTGACCTGTGGCAGTATTCGGCCGTATCAGTTATTTTTGATTTTCTGCGAATTGATTCAAGGCCAACAGCCCAACAATCCGCCTTTTGGCAAGCAAGGCTTTGGCTGGATGATAGATGCCTCGCACAACGTAAAAGACCCGCTCGAAGACCTTTTGCAAAGCGTAGAGGCCATTATGACCAGCTACGCGCAAGCACTTTTGGTAGATACCAATGCCCTCGAAATGGCCCGCCAAAACAACGACGTAGTAGCGGCGCAAGAAATTTTGCAAGGTGCATTTCGCACCGATGTACGCGCGTTGGTAGCCGAGGCGCGCCTACGGGCGGGAGGTGCTTTGAGCCCTTTGGCGTTGTTTAGAAGCCTGAATATCAGAAAAAACCTCATCGCCGAACGGGGCAATCTAACCGTGGCTACGGGCTTATAAGTTGTCGTGGGTTTTGGGTCGTGAGTAGGTTAAAGTATTGAAAATTACTAAGTAATCAAGCGAACCCAAATAGTAAAAAATAATTAGTTTACTACAATACTTCGCTAAAAACTTCAAGCCGCAATCTTTCCAAAATCTAAGAATAGCTTAATTTTCGATTTATTTTTCTCAAGTTCGGGGTTTATCCCGAACATTGAAATAAATCGTTTTAATAGT
>Ga0105046_10000044_pt1 | contig 118514 bp, 89 predicted proteins | sample MAT03_FD_78385 | JGI IMG/M metagenome (GOLD analysis project Ga0105046, IMG submission 78385) | Freshwater microbial communities from Lake Fryxell liftoff mats and glacier meltwater in Antarctica - MAT-03 (megahit assembly) | ecosystem: Environmental > Aquatic > Freshwater > Ice > Liftoff... | reverse complement strand
GATGGCTTCGATGAGTCGGGTATCAAAAGCGTCCTGGATGCCGAGCTGGAAGCGATGCTCGAAATGACCCTGGGCATGGGTTGAAATGAGGTTGGATCGAACCACCACAGATCAGAGGAGCCGTTGGACCGGGGTGGCGGAGAGAAGGCAGAGAGCGAACACGTGGTCGCTGAGCCCGGCAGTATTGGCGACCGTTCCTTTTGTAGCTTAACAATTATTGTGCGCAATAATTAGGAGGCCCGGCGGTCGGTTGGGATGCTGAATTCGGGGTTAACTTTCAGCCGTCACTCCGGGCGTGTGCCCCAGCGATCGGTAAACGGCCACCATACGAAGCAGTACTTGCCGACGACATTGGTCTCGGGAAAATCACCCCACGCTCGCGAATCGAGGCTGTTGAGCGTGTTGTCGCCCATCACCATGTAGCGACCGGGCGGAATCGAGTACTCCATCCGTTCCGTCCGAAACAATGGCGCGATGTTCGCACCGCGATTCAATGACACCGCCACGGCGGCATTCACGTGACCGGAATACTGGCTTTCGGCGGGCGGTCCATCGAACCCGTAGACTCTTGAAAAATGTGGCACGGACGCATCCAGGCGCTTCCCGTCGATGCTGAGATGGCGGTCGTCACCCAGGCGCAACGTTTCTCCTCCCAGGCCGACGAGACGCTTGATGTAGAACTGGTCCTGGGCCAGGCCCTGAATGCCACGGGTTTCGAACACGATGATTTCGCCCCGCTTGGGTGGCCGGAAGTTGTAAGAAACGCGGTCGACGAAGAGATGGTCGCCGGGGCTGTCGCGGAGCCGGAGGAGGTAGTCACCCTTTTTGAACGTTTGACCGACGGGCAGCGGCTGGTAGAGGCCGGTCTGGCCGACCATGCCACCGACGAACCCGCGGAGATCGCCGCCGTGACCGTCCACGGGAGAGAACCAGATCCGGTGTTTTTTTTCTCGGAGCCCGGAGGCACTTCGGTACTCCAGCACCACATCCTGAAAGCTGATCAAGGCGATCGACCGCCGCGGGTCGACGCGCGCGATCCGGCCGTCGTCTTCGGCCACGAGCTCATGGTAGAATTCGCCGCGGAACACCGCAGAGGCCACCTTACCGAGCGTGCCCGGCACCTCGGCCTTCGGATTGTCGCGCAGGTCCTCGAAGTGCACGCCGTAAAGCGTGGGCTGCATGGATCCGGTGGGAATCTTGAAGGGCTGAAGGAAGAACGTTCGAATCGCCATCGCCACGCCGATCGCGACCAGGAACACCTCCACGTTTTCCCGGATGGAGGCGTTGGCATACGGCCGAAGCCAACGGTTGGCGCACGTTTCGAACTCCCGGATGCCTTCCGTCAGGGCCGGACCCGACGGCTGGGTTCGCAGCACCTGGTCGAAGGCTCGAACTCCATCATCTATCGCGCGCAATGCTTGGGGTGCCAGTTCATCCTTTTGGAAGCTGCGGATCTTCCAGATGTGTTTGCGCATTTCCAAGGCATGGCGGAATTGCCTGGAAAGAAACCACTTCAGGAGCATCCCGGGGTGCCGAAGGCATTGCCGGAAGCCTCCGGACGGTAGTGAATCGCTGTCGGCTGCGATCGAAGCAACCCTCAGTCTTGTGGCTGTGGAATCCATGGAGTCGACGCGCTCTTCGCTAGGCCTTGAGGACTTCAATGAAGGCTTCCTGGGGAATGTTCACGGATCCGATGGATTTCATCCGCTTCTTGCCTTCCTTCTGCTTCTCCAAGAGTTTGCGTTTACGTGAGATATCGCCGCCGTAACACTTGGCTGTCACGTCCTTTCGCAGGGCGCTGATGCTTTCCCGTGCGACGATTTTTCCGCCAATCGCGGCTTGGATGGCGACCTGGTACTGCTGGCGTGGGATCACTTCCTTGAGCTTGGTGGCCAGGGCCCGTCCCCTGCCCTCCGCTTTCGAGCGATGCACGATGCAGGAAAACGCGTCGACCGACTCGCCGTTGACTAGCATGTCGAGCTTAACCATGTCGGAGACCTCGTAGCCGGTTTTCTCGTAATCCATGGAGCCGTAGCCACGAGTGATCGACTTAATGCGGTCGTGGAAATCGATCAGGATTTCGTTCAACGGCGTCCGCGAGGTGAGCATGACGCGGCGGCTGTCCAGCGTCTCGGTGTGATCGATGGCGCCGCGTTTTTCAGAAATCAGGTTCATGATATCCCCGATGAATTCATTGGGAGTGATCACGAACGCCTTCACCATCGGCTCTTCGATGGCCTCGATGTAAGTGAGTTCCGGCATAAAGGCCGGGTTATCGATCTCCTTGACCTGTCCGTCGGTCATCAGCACGCGATACACCACCGATGGATAGGTGGCGATGATGTCCATTTCGTACTCCCGACGGAGACGTTCCTGGACGATTTCCATATGGAGCAGTCCGAGGAATCCGCAGCGGAAGCCGAAGCCGAGAGCCACCGAGGTCTCGGTCTGAAACACGAAGGCGGAGTCGTTGAGCTGAAGTTTCTCGAGGGCGGACTTCAGGTGCTCGAAATCGGCCGGATTGATCGGGTAGATCCCGCTGAACACCATCGGATGGACTTCCTGAAACCCGGGCAAAGCCGGCGATGGATGCCGGGCGTCGGTCAAGGTGTCACCGATTTTGACGTCCTTGGGGCTCTTGATGTTGGCCGTCATGTACCCGGTTTCGCCAACGGTGAGGGCGTCACGCGGGTACGGCTTGGGATTGAAGCTGCCGACCTCCTTGATTTCCACGTTGCGTCCGGAATGCAGGAGCTTCAGGACGACGCCGGCTCGGAGTTCACCATTGAAAACGCGGACATGCGTCACGACCCCCTTGTAGGTGTCGTAAAAGCTGTCGAACACCAGGGTCTGGAGGGAAGGCGCGCCGGTGGGCTTGGGTGGTGGAATCCGGGCCACGATCGCTTCGAGAATTTCTTCGATGCCAATGCCCTGTTTGGCGCTGGCCAGGAGCGCGGTGTCGCCGGGGATGGCGAGAATGTCTTCCAGTTGTTGCCGTGCCTGTTCCACGTTGGCGTGCGGCAGGTCAATCTTGTTGATGACGGGAATGATGGTGAGATTCTGTTTCATCGCCATATGGACGTTCGCGACGGTCTGGGCCTCGACCCCTTGGGCGGCATCCACGATCAGAACCGCTCCCTCGCAGGCGCTGAGGCTGCGGGACACTTCATAGGCGAAATCAACGTGGCCGGGGGTATCAATCAGGTTCAGTTCGTAGGTCTCACCGTTCAGGGCCTTGTAATACATCGTGACCGGATGGGCCTTGATCGTGATGCCTCGCTCCTTTTCGAGATCCATCGCGTCCAGCATTTGGTCATGCATGTCCCGCTGGGCAACGGTGCCGGTGCGCTGCAGCAATCGGTCGGAAAGGGTCGTCTTCCCGTGGTCGATGTGGGCGATGATCGAAAAATTCCGGATATGGGCTGTGTCCATTGACGCAAAAAAACACGCCGGCCCGCGTTTTAGACCGCGATTCGGCTCTCCCCGCGCCTTCCCGGAGCGGGGAGACCTGAAGTTAATCACAACCTCACGCGAGCCAAGGTAAAACCCACATGGATTCAGGCTGCCCTCGAATCCTGGAACTCGACCCGGGCGTCCACCGGGTGCTTTGTCGGAGAGAGGGGTGCTTCGATGAGATTCCTTTGGCGGTGGAGCGGGCGCCCGCTAGTCTGCGCCCCGCTTTGGAGCACGGGACTCTGACCGATATCGCACTCTGTGTCGTCGCCGCATGGTTGTTCGGCGTCGTCGCGCACATCCTGCGGCAACCGGCACTGGTCGCCTACCTGGTAGCCGGGTACGTCATCGGACCCTCCGGCATCGGGCTCGTCAACCATCAGGAGTCCATCGAGTCGATTGCGTCGATCGGATTGATCCTTCTGCTGTTCCTGATCGGCCTCGAGATCGATCTCAAGCGGGTCTTGGGGGCGGGCCGGGCCATTTTCACCACGGCTCTTGTGCAGATCGTGGGCACTGTCCTCCTGGGAATCGGAGTGTTTGTGCTGGCGGGGCGCCCGCTGGGCTCGGGCAAGTTCGAGGCCCTCTACCTCGCGGTGGGGGCGTTCGTCAGTTCCACCGTGATCGCGGTCAAAATCCTCACGGATCGACGCGAACTGGACACCCTGGCGGGGCGGCTTGCGATTGGCATTTCCGTCATCCAGGATGTCGCTCTGATCGTTTTTCTCGGGGTTCAACCGGCGCTGTCCAATCCTTCGGTGATGGTGGTCGTTGCCACCTTTCTCAAGATTGCCCTGCTCATCGGCACGGCGCTCGGCATCAGCAAGTACGTCCTGCCTCCGCTCTTTCACCGGGTCGCGACGCTGCCAGAATTGGTGGTGGTGGGTGCGCTTGCCTGGTGCTTCATCATTGCGGCGATGGCCCATGCACTGGGCTTGTCCCGCGAAATGGGGGCCTTGGTCGCCGGGGTCTCAATCTCCACCTACCCCTATCATCTCGATGTCGCCGCGAAGGTCACGAGTCTGCGGGATTTCTTCGTGACGCTCTTCTTCGTGGGGCTCGGACTCGCCGTTCCCGCCCCACAATGGGATCCGATCCGGCTGGCGATCTTGTTGTGCGGCTTCGTAGTGATCAGCCGGTTCATCACGGTCATGGTGCCGCTGCGCATTCTCGGCATGGGGAATCGAGTCAGCTTTTTAACCAGCCTCAACTTAATGCCATTGAGCGAATTCGCCCTTGTTTTGGTCAGCTTGGGGGCAGCGAGCGGGCATATCGGCAAGGAAGTCTTCGCCCCGGTCGTTTACGCGTTCTTCTTTTTGGCCGTGGCCAGCAGCTACGCCATCGGCAAGTCCGACGTCGTGTTTCGGGCGGTCGAACCGTGGCTGATCCGGTTTGGACTTCGTGATAACTCGGCGTACCCCTCCGACGCTGGGAAGCCTTCCCAGACGCCGGATCTCTTCTTTCTCGGCTTTTCGTGGACGGCCAGCTCCTTGCTCGAAGAAATCACGCGCCGGAATCCCCCCCTGCTCTCCCGATTGGCAGTCATCGACTTCAACCCCGAAGTGCATCGAAAGCTCATTCAACGTGGAGTGCGTGCGATCTGGGGAGATATCTCGCAGCGTGACACCCTCGAGCATGCGGGGCTGCGTTCTGCCCGTCTGATTCTCTGCACCCTGCCCAACTCAGTGCTTCGCGGGACCAACAACCTTCGGCTGGTTCAACTCGTGCATCGATTGAACCCGGACGCCTGCCTGGTGGCCCACGCCGAGGTGCTCTCGGACGTGCCGCGACTCAAGGAAGCCGGGGCGTCGTATGTCTACGTTCCCCGACTCCGCGATGCCGATCAATTGCTCGCGGTCATCGAGGCTTCCGACCATGCGCTGATCACCCAAAAACTCTCGGAACTCGAGAGTCGCCTGCAACAGCGCGTCGAGGTCATCCCCTGATCCGGCGCCTTCCCCAGAACCCGTTCTCGTGAAATCCTATTCCATCCGAACCCTCGTCGCCGAAGCCTCCCGGGCCGCCCGTGAGGTTGGCGCCCTGATGCGCAAAAACCTCCGGCAAACCAAGCGCATCAACGAAGCCACCCAGCATGACATCAAGCTGGAACTCGACGTACGTTGCCAGCGGCTCATCGAACGGATCCTCCACAAAGCCCTGCCCGAAGCCTCCATCCTGGGTGAGGAAGGATCGTCGGGGGATTCCCATTCGCCGTTGCGCTGGGTCATCGATCCCATCGACGGCACGGTCAACTTCACCTACGGCATTCCCCACGCCTGCGTTTCCATCGCGCTTCAATGCATTTCCGAGCCCGCAAAGAGGCCGACGGATCCGTCCTACGAGGACGGCTTCCAGACCGTGTTGGGCGTAATCTATGACCCGTTCACCGACGAGATGTGGACCGCCACCGAGGATGGCCCTGCCCTGCTGAACGGAAAAAAGATCGCCGTCGCCACCCGGAGTCAGCTGGCGGAATCCGTGATTGCCCTCGGTTTTGCCAAGCACCGGCACACGCTCGATCGGATGTTGCCCGTGTTTCAGCAGCTCATCCATCGCGTCCGAAAGATCCGGATCACCGGCTCGGCGGCGCTGTCCTTCGCCTACGTCGCGACCGCGCGATTCGATGCCTACGTGGAAACCGGTGTCCGCTTGTGGGACATCGCCGCGGGCGGTCTCATCCTCCAGCGGGCGGGCGGGGTCTTCTGGCGCAGGGCGGTGGACAGCGAGCAGACTTATGAGATTGTGGTCAGCGCGCCGCCACTCCAGCGGACCTTGCACCGGATGAATGCCAGTTCAAAACCATGAGCCAGCCAATCCCCGACACCTCTGCCCGGCCGGGAAGCCGGCCACGAATCCACGCCCTTGGGTCCCTCGTTCTCATCGCCTGGACCTGCCTCGCCCTGCCTCCCACCACGCGTGCTGTGCCGTCCGCCGACGGCTTATACGCCGGTTTTTTGACGACGGAGGGCGAATTCTGGTGCCGCCTGGATTTCACCAAGGTACCTCGCACCGTCGCCAATTTCGCTTCTTTGGCCGAGGGCACCCGGGATTGGGTCGATTTCAAGACCGCCAAGATCGCCCGGCGCCCGTTTTACTCCGGCATCCAATTCCACCGGGTCATCGACGATTTCATGATCCAGGGGGGATCCCCCAACGGCCAGGGCACCGATGGACCGGGCTATATGTTCGCCAACGAATTCGAACCGACGCTCCGGCACTCCAAGGCCGGCACGCTCTCCATGGCCAACTCCGGGACGCTTCCCCCAAACCCTTCCCGGGGCTCCAATGGCAGTCAGTTCTTTGTGACCGTCACGAACACACCGTGGCTCGACGACAAACATTCGGTGTTTGGTGAGGTCGTCGAAGGGATGGATGTCGTCTACAAAATCAACCGAGTGCCCAAAGATGGCAACGATCGCCCCAACACGCCCGTGGTGATCGAGCAGGTGCGTCTCCTTCGGATCGGAGCGGCAGCCCAGGCATTCGATCCCGCGGGGGTCACTCCGCCCCTTCCCAGCGTCGGGGTGGTTCCGATCGCGCTGCAGAGCACTTCCACCAACCTCAACCTGCTGATGCGATCGCGCACGAACCACTATCAGTTCGCGTATTTTGGCTCCGATCTGGGTACCTGGACGTTTCAGACATTCCGGAGCTCTCCCACGAATCTCAACGCGACCTCCTTGATGGGTTTGCCGCGGATGTTCTTTCGTGTGCTCGATGGCGGCATCGAGCCTTAGAGCCTGCCTGAGGCGAGGTTAGTCGCCTCGCCACACGGCACCTTCGCCCCGTAAGCGCGGGTCGGATGCTGCTTCCAGGTTTGCTCCAACCCTGCCGACCGCCTGGGCGGCTCCCAGTCGGTTGACTTCACGCACCGAATGGCCGCGCTGCCGAAGGGAGTCCACGACTCCGTTACCCCAGCCGCGCTCGACCACCACCTCGTCTGGCTTCCACTGCTGGTGGAGCCTGGGCTGCGCCAAAGCCTCAGCTGGGGTTTTGCCGAAATCCACCACCTGAATCACGGCCATGACCGTCTGCGAGATGATGGTCGGACCTCCAGCCGCGCCGACCGCCAGGATCGGCTCCCCGTTTCGAACGACCAGGGTTGGGCTCATGCTCGACAACGGACGCTTCCGAGGGGCTACGGCGTTGGCTTCGGCACCCACCAAACCGAAGAAATTCGTGCGCCCGGGCTGGGCGGAGAAGTCATCCATCTCGTTGTTCAGAATGATCCCGGTTCCGGGAATGATCACCTTGCTGCCGAAGGTGGTGTTCACGGTCGCCGTCAGCGCCACCCAGTTGCCCTCGGCATCCGCCGCCGAAAGGTGCGTGGTGTGCCGGCCGTAGTGGTCGGTCCATGCCCCGGGGGGTGTTCCGTGACCTGCAACCGGTGTGGCTAAGTCCATGCGGATCTCAGCGGCCCACCGCCCGGCGTACTCGGGCGCCGTCAGACCGCGCGGAACCCGTGCGTGATCCGAATCCCCCAACCAATACGCGCGATCGGCGAACGCACGTTTCATCGCCTCCGCCGTGATGTGAGCCAGGTCCGCCGAACCGGCACCCAGGGACTCCGGGTCGAAGCCGGACAGGGCCTGGAGGATCTGCGCGACGTGTATGCCTCCGGAACTGGGTGGCGGAAAGCCCACCACCTCACAGTCCCGATAGCGGGCAAAGACGGGTTCACGACGTCTTACGCGGTAGCGGGCGAGGTCCGATTTCCTGAGAAGCCCGCCATTCTGGCGCATCCAGGCATCGGTCTGCTCCGCGAAAGGGCCACGATAAAACCAGCGAGCCCCCTGCGCGGCCAGGATCCGATAGCTGCGAGCCAAGTCCGGCTGACGCAACCGTTCCCCGTCGGTTCGAGGGGTTCCGTCCGGACGAAGGAAGATTGCCGCCGCCTCCGCGTGGCGTTTCACGATCCCCGCCTCGTCGCGCAAACGGCCGACCCAATCGGCGCTGACCGGAAAGCCTTCCTCGGCCACTTGCGCCGCCGCCCGCAATGCCTCGCTCAACGGACGTTTTCCGTGATGCCTCGACAGCCACTCAAGCGCGGCGAGTTCTCCGGGCACTCCGATCGCCAAGGGTCCTTCCTGGCTCAGTTCCGGGACGGCTTCTCCGTCTCGGACGAACATGTCGCGCGTCGCCAACGCCGGCGCCGCCTCACGGCCGTCGAGGGCGACCCATCGGCCATTCGCCAGGCGGACTAACGCCAGACAGCCACCGCCAATGCCCGAGTTTTGCCCGTCCACAACCCCCAGCATCAGCGCAGCCGCCACCGCCGCATCGACCGCGTTGCCCCCTCTCCGATAGGCGTCAATGCCGGCCTGAGTCGCCAGCGGATGGACGGTGGCTACCGCGATCTCACGGCTGAAAGCGCGGTAGCTGAGGCAAAAAACCGCCAGCAACGCCAAGACGATCCAGGGTGGTTTCATCTCAGCGCTGAACCCGGGCCCCTGCCCCTTTCATGACTGATTCCACTTCCTTCTGGGAGGCCATGGAGGTGTCCCCCGGGGTCGTCATAGCGAGCGCCCCGTGGGCGGCTCCGTAATCCACCGCCTTTTGCGCATCCCCGGTGGTCATCAAACCGTACACCAGCCCACTCGCGAAGCTGTCGCCGCCGCCTACCCGATCGAAGATCTCCAGATCCGGGTAGGTACGCGATGCGTGAAACTGTCCGCCCGCCCAGCAGATGGCGCCCCAATCGTTGACCGTAGCCGTCTTGGCGGCACGCAACGTGGTCGCGGCCACCTTGAAGTTCGGGTAGGTACGGACGGCCGTTTCGATCATCGCCTTGAACGCCGACACATCGAGGTGAAGGAGGTGTTCGTCGGCACCCTCGACTTCGAAGCCCAGGGCGGCGGTAAAGTCCTCCTCGTTGCCGATCATCACATCGATGAAAGGCGCAATCCGGCGATTGACCTCCTGCGCTTTGGCCTGCCCCCCGATGCTCTTCCACAGGCTGGGCCGGTAGTTGAGGTCATAGCTGACGATTACCCCATGGCGCTTGGCCGCCTGCACCGCCTCGATGACGAGATCCGCCGTGGTGGTGCTGAGCGCGGCGAAAATGCCCCCCGTATGCAGCCAGCGGCAGCCGTCTTTGCCGAAGATTGTCTCCCAGTCGAAATCCCCCGGCTTCAACTGGCTCGCCGCCGTGTGGCCGCGATCGGGCATGCCCACCGCCCCGCGGACCCCGAAGCCCCGTTCGGTGAAATTCAACCCATTGCGCACCGTCCGGCCGACCCCGTCAAAGGGGCGCCAAAGCACGTAATCGGTGGCCACGCCGCCTTGAAGCACAAAATCCTCGAGCAACCGTCCGACATCGTTGTCCGCGAAGGCGGTACATACAGCCGTCTTGAGGCCGAAACACCGGCGTAATCCCCGGGCGACGTTGTATTCGCCTCCCCCTTCCCAGACTTGGAACTCCCGCGCGACGCGCACGCGGGTGTCGCCCGGATCCAAGCGGAGCATGATTTCGCCCAGCGCGATCATGTCCCAGCGGGTGGAGCCGGCGGGTTTCATGGAAAGATCCAGAGTGGCCATGGAGGAGATAGAGCTTGGAGTTCCGTTCACGTGGAGTGCCCGCCAGGACCGACGGGTGACGGTCGGAAGCCTGGAACAGCCCCTCCACCGGAGACAACGAGTTTTCCGCGACCTTCAGCAACCCGAATTTTCGTATTCTCAATTGGCCCATCTCCCGGCTCAATGGGTGCGCGATGCCCAAGCGCACCGATATCCATTCCGTTCTCATCATCGGCGCCGGCCCGATCATCATTGGTCAGGCCTGCGAATTCGATTATTCCGGCACCCAGGCGTGCAAGGCCCTCCGCGAAGAAGGCTACCGCGTCATCCTGATCAATTCGAACCCGGCCACCATCATGACGGATCCGGAGTTCGCGGATCGCACCTACATCGAACCCATCACCCCGGAGTGCGTCGAAAAGGTCATCGTCCGCGAGAAGGAGGAAATGGGAAGGATCGGGGCCAAGGGAAGTCTGGTGCTCCTGCCCACCCTGGGAGGCCAGACCGCCCTCAACACGGCCATGAAGCTCCATGGCAGCGGTGCCTTGGAGCGGCACGGGATCGAAATGATCGGCGCCAAGGCGGAGGCCATCGAGAAGGGCGAGAATCGTCAGATCTTCAAGGACCTCATGCTCTCGATCGGCCTCGACGTCCCGATCAGTGGCACGGCCCACGACATGAACGAAGCGAGAACCGTGGCCGAACGAATCGGCCGACTCCCCCTCATCATCCGCCCCGCCTACACGCTCGGCGGCACCGGCGGCGGCATCGCCTACAACCGCGATGAGTTCGAGGAGATTGCCAAACGCGGCATGGACCTTTCCCCGGTGTCCGAGATTCTCATCGAGGAATCCTTGTTGGGCTGGAAAGAATACGAGATGGAGGTCATGCGGGATCACGCCGACAACTGCGTCATCGTCTGTTCCATCGAGAACTTTGACCCGATGGGCGTTCACACCGGCGATTCCATCACCGTCGCTCCCATCCAGACCCTGACCGACAAGGAGTACCAGATCATGCGCGACCAGAGCTTCGCCGTGATTCGGGCAGTCGGTGTCGAAACCGGCGGTTCCAACATCCAGTTCGGCGTGAATCCCGACACGGGCCGGATGATCATCATCGAGATGAATCCTCGTGTCTCCCGCAGCTCAGCCCTCGCGTCGAAGGCCACCGGCTTTCCGATCGCCAAAATCGCCGCCAAACTCGCCGTCGGCTACCGGCTCGACGAGATCCGCAACGACATCACCCGGGAAACACCTGCCAGCTTTGAACCCACCATCGACTACGTCGTCACCAAGATCCCCCGGTTCGCCTTCGAGAAATTCCCCCAGGCCGACCCGACCCTGACGACCCAGATGAAGAGCGTCGGCGAGGCGATGGCCATCGGCCGCACCTTCAAGGAATCCCTCCAGAAATGCCTACGTTCCCTGGAGATTGGGCGCAGTGGTTTGGGAGGCGACGGAAAGCCCTGGCGCATCGGCACCGAGATCTACGGGGATCGCGACATCCTTCCCCGCGATGTGATCCGGGGAAAACTCAGCGTGCCCAGTGCCGAACGGATTTTCTTTATCCGCCATGGGCTTCGGGCCGGGTTCACGATCGACGAGATCTACAACCTGACCAAGATCGACCGTTGGTTCCTCGCACAGATCAAGGAAATCGTCGATTTCGAGGAAGAACTCGCCGCCACGGCGGAATGAACGGCGAGGCCCGGCCCCGGTTGCACGCGGCCGCCGGCCTGATCGTTCTCGCCTTTATCGCGTTCATCTCGCTCGGTCTCCCCGATGGGCTGCTAGGCGTCGCTTGGCCGTCGATTCGCCAGGGCTTCGGACTCCCGTTGGATGCGCTCGGAGCCCTTCTCTTTGCGGTCAATGCCGGGTACTTGGTCTCCAGTTTTGGCAGTGGGTATGCCATCGGGCGCTTGGGTGTCGGACGGCTTCTCGCGCTGAGTTGCGCGGCCACGGGTATCAGCCTGGTCGGTTACACCCTCGTTCCTAGTTGGTGGCTGCTGGTCACTCTGGGGTTGCTTGCAGGCCTCGGAGCCGGGGCGATCGACGGCGGCCTGAACACCTTTGTGGCCGCACATTTCGGTGAGCGCCTCATGCAATGGCTCCATGCCAGTTGGGGCGTGGGAATTTCGTTGGGGCCATTCATCATGACCACCGGTCTCGAACGATTCCAAAGCTGGCGCTGGGGCTACGTCGCCGTGGGAACTGCCCAGATCGCCCTGGGAGCCTACTTCGCCTTCACCGCATCCAGGTGGCAGTCGCCAACCCGCACCCCCTCGCCTTACGCCACAAACCCTGCCCCACTCCCCACGCCCATCCATGAACCCGCCGCATCCTTCACCGCGACCCTCGCCGATCCCCGGGTTTGGATGAGTCTGACCTTGTTCCTCGTCTACACCGGCATCGAGGCGACGCTCGGCTATTGGACCTACACCCTGCTCACGGAATCTCGCGGGATCAGCGCTCACACCGCCGGTTTCTGGACCGGCGGCTACTGGGTCACCTTCACCGTGGGTCGGATCCTCGCTGGACTGTTTTCCCAACGTCTGGGCGGCGACGCCCTCATCCGCACCTGCCTTGTGGGTGCTACGGCTGGCTCGGCGTTGCTGGCCTGGAATCCAACGCCCGGATCCAGCCTGGCGGGCGTGGTCATCCTCGGGTTTTCCATTGCGCCCGTCTTCCCAGGCCTGGTGTCCGGCACCCGGGCCCGGGTCGGACGACGTCACGAAGCCAACACCATCGGCATGCAAATCGGGGTCGCCAGCCTGGGCGCGGCCCTGATCCCGGCAGTGGCGGGTGTGCTGGCCCGTCGCATCTCGATCGAGGTGATACCGATATTCGTGGTGGTTTTGGCGGTGGTGGTGCTCGCCCTGCATGCATTGGGAACCACCAGGGCCCGATTCAGCGACAAGAAGCCATCCAAGTCATGAGACGACTTTGGCTTCCCGATCGTCCGGTCGAAACCGTTGGACACGGGGCACGGGGAGTGCGCCGAAGACCGGGTTATAGGCGGCATGCCTCGCGCCTTGCTCCCAGCCCTCCCGGCTGGGTAAGATTCCTGGGTCAAGAATTTGGATCGGGCGATTGGCGCAGTGGCTAGCGCAGCTCCTTTACACGGAGACGGTCGGGGGTTCGAATCCCTCATCGCCCACCACTCTATCAACGACTTACACGGGCGGGTGATGGTTCCTGTGGCCAACGGGATTTCGGACCTTTTCCAAGCCCCACCTCGCCCGCCTCGGGATCTTTCCGCCAGAGGAGATTAACGGACGGCCCCATCATCGCAGAGACCTCACTCGCGGGGATGCTGTTCGCTCGCGAGCAGCGACCAGCACCTTCTGGGGATTCCGACCGTCAGACTGGCCGGGGCGATGCAGGACAAGCACCTCACTCCCGACCGGCGGGACGCCATCTTCTTGGTGACCAGACGGTGGGCAGGATTGCGAAGCGATTGGCGTTGGGAAGCCTGGCCTGCGCCCACCATCTGCTCCGGCCGGCGCGAAAGCGCCGAGGGCAGAGTAGACAATATCAAGAACTGCCCCTTCAACAATTGCCATCCCATGCGCAATAAATGCAAACAGTAATCGCTTAACAATCTTGCGCGGTTGCTGCACCCTAAGGATGACTGAGCCCAGGCTGGAGTCCACCGGCCACCATGTCGCCTTGTGTACTTCCAAGGATAACCGATGGCAATTGATGTGTCCTTTACAGCCGGACACATTGGCTAAACTTTGTCGCCGTGAGCCTGCACCCGGTTCTGGGGGAGAAACTGAGCAACGCACTGGAACCAGCCGTCTCGGCTCAACTGACGCGCCGCGAGGTGAGGTTGCCGGCGGTGCCCGGGAAGGCGCATGCCGTCATCGGAATGCGGCGTGCGGGCAAGACCACGTTCCTCAGGCAGTTGCTCGACGAGCGCCGCGCCTATCTGCCGCCGGAACGGGCACTGTACCTGAGCTTTGATGATGATCGGCTGGCGGGCATTGCCGTGGACCAGCTCGGGTTTCTGCTCGAGGAATTCTATCGCCGTCATCCGGCGCTTCGCGGGCGCGAAACCGTGCACTGGTTCCTGGACGAGATTCAGCTCGTTCCCGGTTGGGATCGGTTCGTGCGCCGCGTCCTCGATTCCGAGAAGGTTGAGGTCGTGGTTTCCGGGTCGTCGGCGCGAATGCTCTCGCGGGAGGTCCACACCTCACTCCGCGGGCGGGGAATGGCCACCGTCATCCGGCCCTTCAGCTTCCGGGAATTCCTGCGCCACCGCGGCGAAGAGCCGACAAAAGAGGCACGAAGTTGGACCGCGGCGGGCCGCTCGCTGGTGGAAATGCGGTTCCGCGAATTCCTGATCCAAGGGGGATTCCCCGAGGTCCAGGGATTGGCGGCGGGGTTGCGGATCGAACTGCTTCAGGGCTACGTCGACACCGTTCTGTTCCGGGACATCGTGGAGCGCTACGGCGTGTCCCAAGTGGCGGCCCTGCGCTGGCTGGTGCGCCAGTGCCTTCGGAATCCCGCCGGGAGCTTCAGCGCCCACCGGCTGCATTTGGATCTGAAGGCTCAAGGGAACGGCGTCGGAAAGGACGCCGTGCACGAATTCCTCGGGCACCTCGCCGATGCGTTCCTGCTGTCGGCGGTCGGCCTCGCGACGGAGTCGGAGAGGCAGCGCAATTCGAACCCGCGGAAGATCTATCCCGCGGATCCCGGTCTCATCCGCGCTTTCGACGCGAGCGGAACGCGACAGGTACGCCTTACGGGTAGGCCGAGACAATCCAGTTCGTCATTTGAGGAGAGCCCGGAATCCGGCCTGCTCAAAATGATGATCGCCCGTCAACGCGTCCGTGATTTCCAACCGCCGCATGACTTCGAAGGAGATGCAATCGGTCAGGGTCCACCGCTCGTCCGAGCGGTCGCGATAAAGCGCGATTCCGGCGTCAAACCATTCTGCCGTCGGGGGGAACAACCTCGACTTCGGGAGAATCTCCCAAGGCGTCCATCAATTCCACGAACGCGGCCCCATTTCCACGGGCGGCGCATCCGTCTGCCACCTCCGTCAGCACCCACGCCGTCGTGAGAAGATTCCGATCCGCATCTTCTGCGAACGCGATCGCGTCTCGCTTCCCGCTCAGAATGTCCAATGTCAACATTCGACCCCATTTTCGCCGCAACGTGGCGACTTCGATAGTCGTTGCGAACCTGCCAGACCACCACCGCCCGGATTTGCACGTCGCGTTCCACCCGCCATCACCCTGGCTGTCCTGATTCGAGATCGTAGAGCATCCGCCAAATTCGGTCGAGTTCACCGCGTTCGACGACCTGAAGTGGAGTCGAGCCATCGAAGGCACCATTGGGTGATCTCAACCATCGGCCCACCTGTACCGGTTCCATGACCCGCGCCAGGCCGTCCAGCAACCGGTCCATTTCGACCAGCGCCTTCTCCTGCTTTGGGGAAGGGGACTCGCCCTGGCTCCACTTGGCGACGGAACGGGGCGAGAAACCCGTCAGACGCACCACCAGGGGCTGCGACACGGCAAACTTGTTTCGGTAATGCCGCAGCAGGTCTGGGTAGGTCTTCGCGTCACGATGAGTGAATTGGAATGAATCGAGGGGCCGATGTACCGCCTTCGTCCTTTTCGCGAGCGTGGCCATAATTTGTGCCTGCAAATTAGCCTGCACTTTTGCAGGTTTCGATCCCTCGTTGCACCGGCCAGTTTTGCCAGCGACTCACCGTCCACAACCGAAAGGCGGTCTGCCGCTGCACAGTCGGTAAAGATTGCCACATTCAAGCCGCAAGGTACCGCGGCGGAACGGGCCAGCAGACCGTCGCCTTCCGCACCGGCAACCGCTCGCCCCAAGGCCTGGCTAAACCTTTCACGGTGGGCGTTCTGCAACTTGCGCCAGTCTTCGGACGCCAATTCTTCCAGCGTTACCCTGAGGGAGCGGCGGACGGCGGCATCAGACAGGTGCAGCACCCGATCCAGGCGGGCTTCAATGGCTACCAACAGCCGGGGACTTGCGGTGAGGACGCCGTAGTAGCGGTCATTGGCCTTGCACTCTTCCAGCGCGATCGTGTCGGTCGTGCTGCCATAGAGCGTGGCAAGGCCGGGCGGATTCCAGCGTCCACCGCGATCCATGGCGCCTCGCCCGCAAACACGTCCTGGAGCGTATGTTCTAATACTACTTGGAACCTCCCACCACCGCGATCGATGCCATCGGTCATCGCGTGGTTACGGTCCTCTTCTCGGTCACCAACCCCGAGAACGGTCAGCAACTTTGGGACATCAAGAATGCCCCCGAGTTCAAGCAACCCGCCGGTGCCAGCCGGCTCTCCGTCAACTTCGGATGGACCACTTCGGATTACGAGAACACCGGCAGCGCCGGCGAAACTCTGCCCCAGGTCCCCTTCCGCACCGTCGGTGGTGTGGCCTCGGGCGGCGGTGTCGGACTCGCACCGACCCCAAGCCAGTCCCCCTCCGGGAGGTCGTCGACATCGCCCGCTGCCAGGCCTGCCACGACGGCGAGATCCACAAGGGCACCGCCATTCCCCGCCTGAGCCCGCCCCGACGCGCGAAACGGAATTGCACGACACGGCATCCGAAGTGGTCCCTGGGATCGCTCGGATACCGTGTTCTTCTTTCCGCTGCGGAAGGTTCCGTCGTGTTGCGCGGGGCTACTTGGACCTTCGGTCGACCTCGACCGAAGGCCATCGCCGTCCGATTCTGCGGACACCTTGTTCCACCCTTCGAAACCCGCTGAACGCTTCATCCCCTCTCATCGGTACAGGGACGGGGTGAGGGCCGCCATGCATCCTTCTCGCGCGCCGGTTCATGGGAGCCAATGGGGTCAAGTCATGCCATTTAACAATGGAGAAGTGTCAATTGTCGTGACTTGCCCCGTTGCCTTCTGCACCTCCCTGCCTCCTGGATTCCAAGGAGTCGCGAATGAAAGTGACGTTCATTGGGATGACTGGACCGAATCGAAGCTGGTGGTGGTGGCTGCGAAGGTATTGCCGGAGCATACAAAAAGGCCAACGCGGCTCCTATCACCCAAGGTCGTGGGAAGAGACATCCGCGGATCGCCCCAGTCGCGGCCATCCGTCGAGGTGAAGATCTGCGTTTGCCCGCCTGCCTGAACGAGTTTGAGATGAATGGGCAGCGTGACCTTGCCCAAATCCCTTTTCTGGTTATCGTCCTGATCTCCGGACTTTTTCCGCCACCGGCAGACGAGTGAACCGGAGGCCTCTACCTGAATGAGGGCATAGCGTCCGCACTTCTCGGTGAGAGATTCCCGGATCATTAATCCCGCCACGGAAGGCGGTCGAGGGTCCCATGAATGGGACGGTCCACCGACGTTGGGAGCCAGACGGGTGAGGCGGGCGGACAAGGCAACGTCGCCCGTCACGGGCATGCTGACGAAGGCTCCCTGGTCCCGCACGCGTTCCCAGAAGGCGGTCATCGCATGGCCGCAGCCCGTGAGCGTGAAGACTCCGTCTACGATAGAAATCGATCCGGGGATGATTGGCGCGTTGAGTTCGTCGTAGCGCCACGCGGCCGGAAGCGTGGAACGTACCACGGTGACGGCGCAGGTCTGCTGCACCTTGTCCACGCTCGCGGTGAGGGTGCAGGTGCCGGGAGTCTTGCCCACGACGACCGCGATCTGCTCACCAATCCTGCGTACTTCGGCCACGGTGGGATCGCTGCTCGACCACCTGACTTCCCGTTCGAATGTTTCGATGGGCGCCAGCGTGGCGTTAAGCGTGGCCCGCGCATTGACCGCGAGGCTTAGGCTTTCGTGGTCGAGGCTAACGGTGGCGACAGCAACCTTGGGCCGACAGTGGATTGCCTCATTCAATTCAAGCGTTGCGAGGACAATGCCTTCCTGTGCATGGGCCGCGGAGACATCGAGCCGGTAGAGGTTCCACTTGGCCGGCTTCGCAATGGCAAACTCGTGGCGACGGGTCTGCTCACTGAAATCTGGCGCCTTCTGAATATCCAGTGAGGTCCACGTTGCCCCGCCATCATTGGAACCGGACAATTCCAGGCTGCGCGGCACGCGCTCGTGGTCAGGGCATACGACCACATACGAGGTCACGAGGTATTTCCTGCCATCGACATACTCGCACTGCAGCCATCCCGACGCGGACTGGGTCACCCAAGCCGTGCGTTCATCGAGATCGAAAGCCTTAATCGCTGTCGTAGCGGAGTCCGCTCCGCCACTGCCCGTGATCCGACACATGCCCGCCGTGGCGTAATAAGTCGTGTTAAACACGAGGCCCGTCGGATGCGGTTTGCCCGCGACCATCAAGTCTTCCAGTGCCTTCTCGACTTCGGCCTTGAGCAAGGTTCGATTCAGGACGAGGTAGGAGTGGTTGGTATTCCCATCGGCCTGCCAATGATTGATCCCTGTGGTCGCATCCACCATGTTCCTGCCACCGCTGACGACCGAATAAAAGGGGACGGCACCGCGCACCGCCACCAGACACGAAACAGGGTCCCAGCTCAAACGATCCCCGGCGAAACCGACGTTTGGATAAAGCCGATAAGCCATGTTCAGCGGGTTGTGCTCCGGCATCTCGTAGGTCACTCGGCGACCGGACATCGTCGATCCGCCTTCACCATTGAAGAGCACGGGTGTCGGCCAGGTGGAACAAACCAATGCCGCCGCCGCAGGGTCTTCCTTGAAGTTATACTCCGCGTCCTTCGTGCCGGCATTGGGTGGATAGTTTCCTCCCATGATCTCAAGCCGCCGCACCTTCTTCGCCACGAGTTCGCGGCCATCCATTGGGCTTATTATATCCGGATTCGACTTCAGCAGGTTCGCCAGATTCCTCAAGGGACCGACCGCCACAATGACTACGCTGTCATCGGGTTCCTTAGCGAGAGTGTGCCGGTAGAGGGCGACCGCGTCGCGGTAATCCTTTCCCGCAGCGAACTGATGCGGGAACCGCCGGGCCAACTCGGTGGTGTAATGTGGCCCGATGAGAAACCCAGGATCCTTCAGCGTCCCCACAGGAATTTCCGGGCGGCCAAACCACGTGTTGATCGCGTCCAGCGCCGGGGCAATCGCGTTTGCCGAAACGCAGCCCATCGTCGCGAGAAGCCTCGCTTCACCACGTTCGACAGCTCCGTGCAGAATGAAGAGCGCGCCGACATCATCGCAGTCCCCACCCATGTCGGTGTCGAAAATGATGGGAACGGGAGGACGAGGAGTTTCACCCTCCGCCCGCTGCGCCCGCGCGGAGTCCGCCCAGAGCAGACAGCCCACGGTGCCAACAAGCGAACCAAGCCACCGGGAGATCCGAAGTGCCGTAGGCATGAATAGAGGTCTCTTCATAGGTTGGGAACCGTCTTCAACGAGCCAGGGTTACCAGAGACCAGCCTGCGGGTGATGCTTCCAGAGCGTTGCTGCCTTGGTATTGGTCGTACACCTTCTCCATCTCCTCGATGCTGTCGAACCAGCCAACGACATAGGCCGCGCCAAACGATTCGCCCGCCTTCACCGGACGCTCTCCGACTTCATGGATGAAACAAACATAGCCCGTGCGCTGATGACACCAAGCTTCGGACGTGTCGGAGGGATTCAGGGTCATGCCCGCGAGCCACGGGCCGTCCGCACCGGTCTTTGGATCGCGCGTGCGGTAAGCGCGGATCATACGCTTCGGAACGCCATCGCGGTCGCGGCGATAGTTGAATTTCTCGTCTGGCGCGAAGTCACTCGCGAACTCCGAGGCTGGAATCCTTCCGCGATAGCTGAGATAAATCTCACTAAAATTATCACCGCCCTCGTGCTTCAAATGCCCCGGCATGTCCTGGCGGAAGAACAAATTCTCGCCGGAGTTCTTACTGAGGATGCGATCCGACGAAAGGAAGTATCGCTTCCCCGCTGGAAAAACGAGCGTCTGCTTCCACTCCGATCCGGCCTGCTTGCCGGGCGCGGCCAGGGTGTAATTCCAGCTTTGCTCGATTCCCACGAAATCTTTCCCCTGAATCACGCGCGGTTTCAGTTCCTTCGCCTGGGTGCAGATCTGCGGCCCCTCGATGCTGCGCTTCGGAGTCTTGCCGTGGTAAGTGTTGTTATAGTCGTAAGGCAAATCCCCCGGAAGCTGGCTGCGATACGCCGCGTCGCTGCCCGGCTCCATGATCCAGTCCTGAATATCCAGCCCAAAGCCGAGGTCGCGCGCGCCTGTTTTCCGATCGAGGAAACTGCCCGCCTCGACGCCGCTCACATATCCCTTCTTTTTGATGGAGGCCTCCAGCACCACGCCCCGCAACGTGATGCGTTCATCGGTCTCGGTTACCGTGAAGGAGCTTTGCGCCCCCGCTGCATGGATGAACGAGATGGTGGCGGCGCAGAGCGCCATGGAATGTCTCATGAGATTCGAGAGGAATGGACTCATAGGTTCAACGAAGGGGGAGTAGGCGATTGGAAGACAGCTTAGGTGTTGAGCGATCGAGATTGCCGACCCATTCCTCGTGGGCCGGCGTGCGGTTTGCGTGCCCATGCCAAGCACCCATTCCGCCTTCAACCCATCGCTGGTAAACCAACGCCACTCGTGGATGTGATGGGGTTGGCACGGCCCGCCGGTGCTGGCGTTTTTCCGCAGCGCCGAGGCGCGCAGGCAGGCTCGTCATCAGGAGTCCGAGAATCAGGCAAGGTGGGATGGGTTGGGTCATCATCGGTGCTGCGTCCTCTCTTGCGGCTAGCGGTCGGCTGCTGGCGCGCCAGGACGCCAGCGATAGATGAGGGATTTGGCCTTGTAGTTCTCTTCGACGAACACCAGGTATTCGCCGTCCTGTCGGCGGAAGGCGTTGATGCCGGTCAGCAGGTCGATCCAGCCGGTGTTGGCCACGCCGCCGACCGTCGGACCGGGATCGAGCACGCCGAGTTCCGCGCCGTCGCTCAGGCGGTTCACCCAGATGCGACCCCGTTCTTTCCAGCCGCCGGTGAACGCATAGTCGCCTGCCGCCGTGAGGCACGCGGCTTCATTGCCCGCTCCGGGCGCGAACGAAACCGTCTCACGTTTTCCAGCGCGGTAGCCCTTGCAAACGAACACGCGGCTGATGTGGCGCATGTCATGGCCCTCCTCGGCGACCATCAGCGTGTCGCTGTCGTCGAGATAGCAGACGCGGGCGACCTTGTTCACGCCCTCGGGCTTGTCGAGCACGGTGATTTTGTCGGCGCGGTAGATTGGGTTGCCGTGTGCATCGAGCCCCTGGAAGTCGTAGCGGAAGAAGCCATAGGCCATCCAGATGTTGCCCTGCCGGTCCACCCAAAACGGACCGGGCTGCACGCGCGCAGTGTTCAGCGCGAACTCGTCCGCCTGGTAGTCGCCATCGCCATTCAAGTCGCGCCAGATGGAAGGTCCGGCGGGTTTGTGCGGCGGCCACTTGAGGTCGGTGTTGTAAAGGTCGTTGCCCCATTGAAGGATCAGGCTGGCCGGAACGGCGATGCCATCTTCGAAGCGGAAGATGTTGATGAAGTTGCTCGCGAACATGCCGCCCACGAACAGGTAGCGGCGGCCGTTGAGGTAAACGATCTGGGGCGAGGTCAGTCCGTGCTCGCCCTGCTGCTTGACGTGCATGAGGCCGCGCGGATCGTTCGGATAACGATGTCGGTCGAGCGTGTAGCCGGTCCATTTTGATTCACGTCCCGGCGGTTGGGACCAGTCCATCGCGTAGCGCTCCTGGATTCCCCAGACGGTGCCTGCGTCGTCGGCCGGATCGGCGGTGGCGACATCGCAGAAGAATTCACCGTGCAGTTCCCAGCGGAGCTTGCCCTCCAGCGTAAAAGACCGGAGGACGGAGCCCATTTCGCTCATGGCGACATAAAGGTTGTCGGCGGCATCCATGCCCAAGCCGCGGATGCCCCAGAACTTGGTGGGTGAAATCTCGCCGGGGGTGCCGGCCCGAATGCCGCCGCGCTCGCCAAACGTGCGGGCAAGCCTCGGGTTGGAGGGATCTCCGATGTCGTAGAACAGCACCTGTTGGCGGGGACCGGTGAGCGAATCGGCCACCATCAGCTGACCGTTGTTCGCCACCGCCAGGGCCATGGGCTGGAAGAGTTCGGGGAAGCTCACCGGCTGGCCGTCGCATGTGATGCCCTTGGTAACGAACTCCCATTCCTGGTGTTTCGGGTCGGTGTACTCGACTTCGAGCTTCCAAAGCCGGGCCTGCTGGTCGCGCGCCTCCAGGCTGTTTGGGTTCACGTTGGTGTTCCCGATCACATCGCCGTCCTTGTAGACGCCAAACTTCTTCCCGCCCTCATCCCAATGGCTCCAGGTGTTGACCGTGCCATCGGGCTGGACCTGGGTATGGATGAGGAAATTCTGCACCCACTTGTTGGTTGCGCCGGAGAACGAATTACCGACCCATGACACCGAATATCGGAGCGGCTCCGCAGCGAGCAGAGTTGAAGCGGTGAGCACCAGACTGATGGAGGCCAATGGATGAATCTTCATGGAAACAGCCCTGGCTGGGTCAGCACCCGGTCGGAGCCGAGAGTGGGGTCAAGGATGTTCTTCAGACCGGAATCCCGCGCCAGGTTGAGCGCCTTCTCGGCGTCCTCGACGCATTTCTGCATCGGATACTGGTAGCCCTTTTCCCAGTCCCACATGTCGCGGGAGGCGATATTGCCGCGCAGGTTCGCCTTGTCGAGTGAGACCTGCGCCCAGAGGTAGTTGTTGTAGTAGATGATGGGATTGTCCGGGCCGACACCTTGCAGTCGCACTTCGCCCTCTTCGATCGTGTGTTCAGGCACGATGGCGGGGAGCGGAGGGGCCAGGGCAAACAATATCATGACGGTGGACAGGAACGCGGTATCGCATCGTGATCGCGAGCTTCGCGTGCTCCAAGCGCGCAGATCCAACCCGTGTGAGGTGCGGCATCCCCAGCGAACCCGTGGAGGTCCGAGCGGTGACGACGAACCAGCCTCGCTTCCCGCTCAGAAAATGAAATGTCAACATTTGATTCCGTTGCCCTTTTTTCAATCCCTACCCGTGCCGAAGCGCTTCGATCGGATCGAGATAGGCCGCGCGGCGGGCGGGATACACTCCGAACACGATTCCGATGGCCACACTCATGCCAAGGGACAGGGCGAGACTCCACGCCGTGACCTGGGTGGGCATGAAGGCGATGTGCGTGATCAGCTTAGGAATGAAGAGGCCCATGAGGATTCCCAGCAAGCCGCCGATCGTGGATAAAACAACGGTCTCGATCAGGAATTGGCGGACGATCTGACGGCGTTTGGCTCCCAGGGCTCGTCGGATTCCGATCTCCCGGGTGCGTTCGGTCACGGTTGCGAGCATGATGTTCATGATTCCAATGCCCCCCACGAGGAGACTGATTCCAGCAATTGAGCCGAGCACGATGTTGAACGTGCGCTTGGTCGCCTCCGCCTGCCGCAACAGCGCCAGGGGCACGCTGATTTGGAAGTCGGCCTGTTCATGAAATCGCCGAAGCATCCAGTCGATGGCGGCGGCGGTGGGTTCAACCGAGGCGGAGTCCGCGACTTCGACGATGATCTGGTGAAGTTCAACCTGCTCCTGAATCCGGGAGCCCGCGCCGCGCTGGGAGAGAATGTCGCCGAACCGGTTCTGGGCGACGATCAGGGGAATGTAGGCGTCCACATCGCGATCCGGGGACTGGAGGGAGCCACCTGGTGCATCTTCGCTGCGCACGATGCCGATCACCCGGAAGAAGAACCCGCCGATGCGCACGGGCTGGCCGATCGTATCCTGCGTTGCCAGCAGACGCCTTGCGCCGTGCTCGGTGAGGACGACGACATCCGCCTGACGTGCCATGTCGAGGTCACTGAGCATGCGGCCCGCGACACGCTGGCGGCGGACGAGGTGGAACCAGGCGGGTGTGGTCCCCACGAGCCGGAGATCGAGGGTTCGGGCTCCGAGTTGTCCCTCGTGGCGGAGCGCCTTCACGGGCACGACGTGGCGCACGAGAGGAAGGGTCTCCTCGATTCGAAGGCAGTCCTCGTACTTCAGGCCATAGACGCTCATTCGCGCGAGCGCCACCTGCGAGCCGGTGCCTTCGACGGGCCGGATAGTGTCAATGAGGATGTTGTGGCTGCCGAGTTTCCGAATCTGATCAAGCGCCTGTTTGCTGGCGCCTTCACCGACGGCGAGCATCGCGATGACGCTGCCCACGCCGAAGACGAGACCGAGCAAAGTGAGCACCGACCGAAGGGTGTGCTGCTGGAGGCTCCTGACACCGGCGACGATCTCCCGGATGTATTGGGATGCAATCATGGCAGCGGCGGCGGAGGAGGGGCTGGGTTCGCACTAGCGGCCGAGGGCCGCCGACTGGGAGCCCGTCCCGGGCACGGCCGTAAGTTCGGGCCTCTTTCCGGAGGGATTGTTGGTGGACGGCCCGGCCGGAGGGTCGAGGACCGACCCCGGACTGGGGGAATGGAGCGGGGGCGTCAGGAGGATCGTCTGCCCTTCGGTCAGGCCGGCCAGAATCTGCACGACCCGGTTGTTATCGAGCCCGAGCTGGACCGGCGCCGGTTCGAGAACTCCACCTTCGACGACGACGAAGACGGTTGGCTGGCCACCCACCTGCACCACGGCTTGCATCGGCACGTAGAGGGTGTTGGGGAACCGATCCACGATGACCTCGACGCGGCAGCTCATGCCGTTTCGCACCAACATTGGGGCGGGATCGAGTTCGATGACGGTGTTGTAGAGTTTCAGATTGGGATTGAGGAAGCGGCTTCGCGAGTCGGGGAGCGATGAGATGGTGGTGACCCTTCCGGAAAGGGTCTGACCTGCCAGCGCATCGACGAGAATGCGCGCCGGCAGGTTTGGCCGGAGCTTGGTTAGGGCCACCTCGGGAACACGGATGTCTACGTCATACTCCGCAGCGGTGGGGAGGTGGATGATCTCGCGACGCTCGTCCACGAGCGCGCCGATCTGAATGCGGGGATCCTCGTCGTCCCAATCACTGGAGACGCTGGAGGCATAGAGCACCATGCCGTCGATGGGGGCGACGATCTTCGCCTTGGCGATCTCAGCCTCGACGCGTCTAAGCCGCTCCTTGTCCTCTAGGTACTGGGCCTCCCGGGCGCGCACCTCGGCGCGCGCCTGGGCGATGTTCGCGACGGCCTTCCGTCGCATGCGCTCGAGCGCCATGACCGCCTGCTTGGCCGCGCTGCGGAATTCGGTGACCTGCCGGAAATGGGTGTAGTTCGTGGCCAGCCCCAGTTCCTCACGGGCCAGTTCGACATCCAACCGTGCCTTTTTCGACGCCAGTTCATCCTGCTGGAGGTCCGACTGGGAGAGGTACTTTTCTTTGAATAGGATCTGCGACCAGCGCACGTCCTCATCGGCGCGGCCCAGTTCCGCTTCGGCGAGCGTAATCCGTGCCTGCAATTCCTTGAGTTGCTTCGGGTGCTCGCCCTTGAGGTACTTTTCGAGATCCAGATCGGCGAACCGAAGCAGCAGCTCGGCCTGTTCAATGTCGGCCTGGGCCTGGTTTGTAATGACGTTAAAATTCTCCTGCGCGTAGACCAGCGCGGCCTCGCCGTTTTGGACCCGGATGCGTCGCTCGACGCGCTCGTTCTCGAACACGGTGGCGTCGAGTTCGACAAGCAGCTCCCCTTGGCTGACCAGTGTGCCCTCCTTGACGATGAAGAGGATGGTGGAATCCTCGTCCATCTCGTTCCGAAGGATCACCTGCCGTCGCGGGCGAATCGTCCCCGACTCGAGCACGCTGATGGTGAGGGGACCGCGCTCGACCACGGTCGTGGCCGGTGACGTGCCGTCGACCCCTCCTCCGCCCGTGGACAACCGCCACGCTAGGAGGGCGGCGACCGCCACGGCGGGCCAGACCCATAGCCGTCCGAAGCGGGATCGAATCGTGGTGACCGGGTCAGTTGTCGGAGTGTTCACGTTGCAAGGATTGAGGGTTAAGCTCGGTCCAAAGGCCATCAGCCCCGACCTCCAGCACGCCCAGATCGCGTTGAAGCTCGAGTTCGGCCATCCGGTAATCAACCGCCGCGCCCGTCAGCGCGTTTTGCGCGGAAAGCAAATCCTCCTGGGCCTCGAGGAGATCGCGGATCTGGACGCGCCCTGCCTGCAGATTCAGGTCGGCTCCGCGCACCCGCCGGCGGGCCAAGTCGACCGAAACCGCCTGGATCCGGAGGCTCTCGCGGGCCTCGCGCAGGTTGCGCAGCCGCTCCCTGACGTCCTGCTTGATGGCATCCTCCAGCCCCTGAACACCGCGGACCGCCTGTTCGAGCCGGAGATAACTCCCACGGTAGGCGATGGCTTCGACCGTACGTTCGAAGGGCAGATCAAGCGAGAGCAGGGCCTCGTAGTCGCCCCGGTCGAAGCGGAGCTTGCTCACTCTGTCTGCCGGGATTTGGGCACGCCCAAACAGGGTCAACTCGGGCCGCAACCGGTCTGCTGCCACCACCACGCCGCGCTGGGCATCGAACACCCGTCCCACGGCGATCCGCAGATCCAGACGATTATCGAGGGCGACCTGGATCGCGGATTCCGGCTCGATCTCGAACGGACCCGCTCCGTTCCGTGACGGTTCCTCCAGAATGATCGTCGCGTCGGCTGGCGGAATGACTTCCTCCCTCTCCGGGTTCATCGCGCTGGCGGTCATGCTGCGGGCAAAGCCGGCTAGCTTCGCGGACTCCGCGCGGTCGAGGCTCACCCTGGCATCCACTGGAAGGCCCAACAGGGACTTGAACGCGTCCAGCGTGGCCGTTTGCGACTCGCGGGCGCTGATCCAGCGGTTGCGTGCGTCCAGTTCATCCTGCATAGCCTGGTCCACCTGGATCGGCGGCAGGTTTCCCGCATCCAGCAGGCGCCGCGCGCGCCGGGTCGAGGCGATCAGGCCCCGGTAGTTCTCCTCCGCGTTCTTGACCTGATCGAAGCTCTGCAGGACCGAGAGATACGCGTCCGCCACTCTCACGGCAAAATCCCGCTTGAACCCTTCGAACTCGTACACCTGATAGACCACGTTTCGTTCCGCTTGGGTCAGCGATTCGGCCGCGATGTGGCGTCCGGCACCGCGCAGTAACGGAATGGAGACCGATGCGTCCCCGAACATGGACCGCGAGGCAAAGTTTTCCGGTTCGAGCAACTGAACGAGGTTCCACCCAAGCCGGAGCGAGAAGGCCATCCCGTTCTTGAAATCCCGGCTGGCGGCCGTCGTGGCGTCGACGCCTGCCGACTCGGCGACCGAACCGCCTGCTTCGTTCCGACCCGAGCGATTGTGTTTGAAGAAACCCGAGACGAGGCCCGCAAACGAGGTCCGGAACTGGTCCCGCTCAAGGTCGAGATCCAGGGCCGACTGAAAGACCTGCTCCTTCTGGCTCTGGTAGTCGCGACTGTTGCGGGCGGCGACCTGAAGCGCATCGTTCAAGGTCAGGACAGGTTCGTCGGGAGACGCGGTGGCCCTGTCGTCCGCCGTCGATGCCTTCCGCGGTTCCGGCCACCTTGGCATTGCGGGCAACCGATCGGAGCCGAGCGATGCCTCGCCTGTGTAAGGTAGTCGTTGCGAGAGTAGGAGGCGCCGACGGAGCGTGTCGGCGGGGGACTCGGCAGTGAAGGGTTCGACCCGATTGAACGCAGACCGTTGTTTCTCCTCGATGATGTCGTAGGCGCGCGCGTCGACCTTCCCCCGATGTCGACTGGCACTGCACGCCGGCAGGAGCAGGCACAACGCCGCCAGGATTGCCGCGGTCCTCCGCGGGGCGGTTGGAGCGGAGCGTGCCTGTCTTGAGGGAAATCCCGTCACTACGAAAAGGCTAGCCTTCCGAACCTTACGGAAGGATTACGCCGCCCCGGAATTCCCGGCGACGGGGGCGCCTGCCGATGGCGCTACCGTGATCCGTGGACTAACCCTCCGCCGGGCGGCGGAGGCCCGTGAGGCGGAGAACTAGCGTCTCGGGCCCCGGCATCCCCGCCGACACGCGGGCGCCCAGGCATTGCGCGACGGCCCGAACCAGGGCGAGTCCAAGTCCCGCGTGCCGTGAATCCGTCCGACTGGCATCCTTGCGCCAAAACCGCTCGAACAGGCGTGGGACGTCTGCCGGCGTGAGATCACGGGTCGAGTTGCTGATCGCGATGGTCACCTCGTCCCTGAGACCCGACTCGCAGGAAACGTGAACGCGGCCACCGGCCGGGGTGTACTCCACGGCGTTTGCGAAGAGGTTGGCGATTACCATCTCCAACAGGATGGGATCGGCGACCACGCGGAGGTCCTCCCCCATGTCCCATTCCACCCGCAGGTCGCGTTGATCGGCCAATGAAGCAAAGCCGGTCCACACCCGATCGAGGAACCCCGGCAGCCGGATCGGCTCTGCGAAAACCAAGGTGCCGCCGGTTTCGCTGCGCGCGATGGTCTGGAGGGCCAGAACGAGCGATTCCATCCGGCGCGCAATGGCGAGGGATTCCTCGTAGTTCCGGGTGGCTTCAACGGCCCTGGGCGGCCATTTCAGAGCTACCTCCGAAAGCGACCGCAGTTCCGCGATCGGTGTCCGAAGTTCGTGGGCGACGTCGGCGCTGAAGCGCCGCTCGTGCTCAAACGAGGCCTCGAGCCGCGCCAGTAACTCGTTCAAACGGCTGCAGATCGGGACAAGTTCGACGGGCAGCCGATCGGTTGGAAAGCGGGTTCCCAGCGTGCTCGCATCAATAGCCGAGGCTTGATCCGCCACCTGACGGAGGGGTGCCAGTCCTTTGCGAAGAGCGAAGCGGACCAGGATCAGCGCCCCGGCAACGGAGATGGAACCGGCGCCGAGCAATCCGAGCCTCAGTGACGCCAAGGTCTGGTCGAGTTCCCCGCGGAGCGCACCCACCACGAGTTCCAGATTGAGGTTGGGATCGTAACGCCGTCGGTCGTTGGAGTCCGCGTGGGGCACGAATCGCAGGCCAATGGCACGAAGGCGCTGCCCCGTTGCAAGTCGCAGGTCCCAGTAGACGGGCTTGTCCAACGTTCCAAAAGTCTCGGGTTTGGGTAGGCTCTTTCCCTTCAGAGAGCCGGACCTTTCGATCGTCCTGCCTTTCGGATGCCAGACTTGGAAAAACTGGGTCGCCACGTCGTCATCGAACTCCCGGATATAACGGTCGGTGAAATCGACGTCCACGCCGTCTCGCTCCTGTACCGTGTAGGTGATGATCGTCAGCGCCTCGACGCGCAGCTTAGCGTCAAAGCGTTCGATCAAGGCCTCCCGAAAAAGCAGGTAAATGAGTCCCCCGCCCGCACCGAGAAGCGTTCCGAATCCCGCAATGAGGACCCACGCTAGCGTCCGCTGGATCGACGTCATTCGACCTCCAGGATATAGCCCATGCCGCGACGGGTGCGGATCAACGGGCGGGCATCGCTTCCCCCCAGCTTCTTGCGCAGGGTGCAGATCGCCGATTCCACCACATTGCTGAGGGGATCGGCCGCCGCATCGTACAAGTGTTGCTCGATTTCGAACCGCGACACGACTTCCCCTCGCCGGAGCGCGAGGAACTCAATCAGTCGGAACTCCCGCGGAGTGAGATCCAGGGGCTGGCCGCCACGGCGGGCAACCCTTCCCGCAAGGTCGATCTCGAGGTCGGCGAACCGCACCACCGAATGCTTCTGACCGTAGCTCCGGCGACACAGCGCATCGACCCGGGCGAGAAGTTCTTCCAGCGCGAACGGTTTGACGAGGTAGTCATCAGCGCCGGCGCGCAATCCGACCACGCGATCCTCGACAGCGCTTCGGGCTGTCAGGACGAGGACATGACGGTTGTCGCTCCGCGCCCGCAGCTGCTTCAGGAACGCCAGTCCGTCCATTCCGGGCAGCATGAGGTCGAGAATGATCAGGTCGTAATGGTTGCCTTCGGCGAACCAGAATCCCTCTCGTCCATCACCGGTCGCATCGACCACGTAGCCCGAATGCTGCAACGCCGTCGTCAGCGAACGGCGCAGGGGACCGGAGTCTTCCACCACGAGAATTCGCACGGGAACTTAGGTGAAATACGGAACCGCATGGGGATGTCAAGCCTGGTTTCGCCGCTAGAGCCACAGCAGGTTCAATGGGGTCAAGTCACAACATTTTAAAATCGAACAGTGTCGGTGCGGAGGAAACTTATGGTTGGGCCTCGCCGACATGCACTGACAAGAAGCGTCCGCTTACTGCCCGAGACAGTCCGATAACCCAGGTGCCACACCGCCGTTGCTCCACCTTTCCCAATTCAAGGGGATTCGATGCCGTGGCGGTCTGGGTACGTCCTGGAAGGTCTTACCGAACAGGAGTTCGTTCAGTGCCGGTTGGACCGACTCCACAAGCTTCGTCCAACGATGCCAACGGCAAGGGTTCCCATCGCCATCCAGGTGCTGGATTCGGGAAATGACCGATTCGCTCCAAGGGGCCTGGAGCCAGGTGTACAGCGCCCAAGCTGAAATGGTCGCACTCCTGAAGGCCCATTGCCCTTCGCCGCGACAAGCAGCGGCCCAGGAAGCGACTGCCCAAGCTCTGTCCCTTGCTACCTGCCGAATCGATTTTGGACTCAGCGGTTGGCGGTTTTCGCCCGCAGGTCCGGCCGCGGCCACGCCACGGAGTGCAGTCGCTTCTCACCAATGCGAGCCACCCAAAGGCGGCCGTGGGCCACGAGGGAGCGTTGAACCACGTAGTTCCAGCGGGCCAATTCCGTCCGAGGATCGACGGTGGTGATGGTCTTGGTTTCGAAGTCGAGCGTCATGAAACCGTACGTTCCAACGAGGAGCCGGCCGTCGGCCGCCGCCAGGGACTTCACGGCGATGTCCGGCAATCCGTCGATCTGACGCAAGGTTTGCCAATCATTGCCGGTTTGTCCGACGTGAAGAAGACCCGAGGTGGGCCCGGGCGGATCGAATTGGTTGGCCCCGAACCACACGCGGTCGGCGCAGGCCGCGATCGAGGTGAAGTGCTGCGGGTGCTGCCAGTGGCTCCATCGGTTCGCGTCAATCTCGTAACAGTAAATGGCGCGATCGAGGGCGCACCACAGGCGATCGCCGACGCGTCGCAGGCAACGCACCGGGGCCACCGGTGGCGGATGGTCCGGGAAGTCCTCGGGAATGAAGCTCTGCCAGCGTCCGGTTCGCAGGTTCAGGCGCGCCACGCCTCCCTGGCCAAGGGCCTCCGCGTGGGAGGTGCCCCTGTTCTCGAGGTCGACGACATTGTCGGGAAACCAGAAGTTCGGGTGAGCCAGGCCGACCCAGAGACCGCGATCGTCGGCGATCAGGCTGGTGATCGTGCCCTGGGGCAGGTCGAAGGGGTCGGCCACCCAGTCCCAGTTCTCGGCGTGGGCCGTGTAACTCGGAGGGAGGGAATCGTTCGCAGGCAGGTCGAGCTTCTCCCGACAACGAGCCTCCCACGCCAGGGCCTCGTTCCGGAAGCGGGCGGCTTCACGATGACTGGGATCGAAGGTGTGAAAGCACTCCAAGGCGATGGCGAACTGGCCGAGAGCGAAGGCGCATTGTTCCAGGAGGAAGGTGGCCGTGCCGACCTCGTGGTAGTTCCGCACGAGGCCGAGCATTTCGGCGGCCTCCCGATGATGGCCCTGGTTCATCCGGCGCCGGGCCCATTCGATTCTCCAGGGGTCGATGCGCACGCCGATCACCGAAGGATTGTGGTCGGTTTTGAGAGCGGCCTGGCTCGCCCGGACGATCCAGGTGTCGAGGACCACTTCCGGGGCGTGATAGCGTTTGTGGTTCTGCAGCCAGTAAAGGGTCAGGTAGAAAGCCTGCTCCGGGTGGCCGCAGATGAGCGAGTCAAGCACGCGCGTGCCTTGGTCCCGGACGGAAGCGATTCGAGGCTTGGGCGGGACGGGATCGGGGCCCGACGGGTGAACATGGACCTGGGTGAGTTGGAAGAGGTGCACCACGTCGCCTTCCTGACAGCTTCCCCAGCCAAGGGACTGGTCGATCCAATTCCGCGCGAGCTCGATCGCCTTTCCCGGGTCCGACTGGTCTTGATGCGATTCGACGAGTTCGGCGAGACGTTCCGTGTTGGAAAGCTTCGCCTCCCAGCTCCCGGGAAGCTCCTGAATGATCCGTTCGCGGATTTGACGGCGGCGCTCGGGCGGGGCGTGATCGGCGAGGAATCGCCAGGCCGGGCCCCGGTAAGCGGGGTACATCGCGCCGACCTCTGCCGCGAGGTCGAGAGCGAGATCCAGATCGTCGACCGAACGGTCGCAGAGGAGGGAGCTCAGCAGGACTTTGATCCCTGGGTGAAGGTGCCCGTGGTGAGCAGTAGGGCGTCGGCACCCAGCCAGCCCGGGGCGGAGGCGAGGTTCGTCGGACCGAGAGATCGGGCGTGCTCCCATTCCTGGAAGAGGCGCGGCAGGTCGTCGCGTTCGACGACCTCGAACAGATCGGACCTGGCGAGTTCGAGGGCGAGCACGGACTGCCAAAGTTCGGCTTGTTCGAAGACGGCACGGCCTGCGGCGTCATCGGCCGCTGACACGACCGGACGCGGCAGGGCGATGCGCACTTGTTCGGCACGGGTGGGTGCAGGCCGCCCGATCAGGATCAGCGCCATAACAAGGATGACGGCAGGCCAAGCCCTGCCCTTTCTGGCGAACTCCCACGGGCCGCACTTTTTGGGCGGGGCGGGACAGGGGCTGTCGATCCCGCGGGTTATGGGCGTTTCGACTGGGGTGTTCACGGGCCGGTCAAGGCGTCAGGCGAGGAAGGACGCGTTCCGCGAGGGTCAGAGCCGCCTCTTGAAGGGCGGCTTTGGCGGCGATGGGCTCCGCGATATCGAGGGCAACACTGGTCTGCCGGTCGGCGAGACGAAGTCGGCCGGAGCGGGTTTCGTGAATGCGGATCTCGAGCCGGGCCCGGCAGGCGACAAGGTTGCCTTTGCGCAGGCCAAACGCGCTGAAGGCTTCGCCACCCAGCGTGAGGTCGGCAGGCTCCTTGGATTGGCGGTCATGCACGGTGAATCCAGCGCGTTGGAGCACTCGAATCCATTCCGTCTCAGCGGCGGGGTCGGTGGCAGGAGCGCCGATGTGGTTCTCGGAGATGCGCACGGCCACGGTGGGGCGAGGTCCATTCTTGAGGGACCGCACCAGAGACTCGAGGCGTTGTTCTTCGGATCGAACGGGAGCCACAAGCGTTTCGTGCTTCTCGTGGAGGGTTCGGAGGATCTTCCGCGCGATTTTTTCGGACACCACGGTCGGGTCGTCGTCGCGTTCGCTCTTGGCTAATTCGCCGTATACGCGGCTGGTTTCGGTGCCGATGATTTTGGCGACCACCACCGTCTGGTTGCCCGCCTTGAAGGTTCGCCCCGTCACCAGGACCTTGGCGCCGAGCCATTGACCCGTTTTGGCACTCGCGTCCGAAGCCGTCACACCCAATAGCCCCAGTTCGTGTTCGCTGAGGATCTTGGCGATTTCGGCCCGTTCCACGGTGATGAGTTCGGGATCGGTGGAGAGCTGGGCATGAACGAGGGAGGCAATCTTGGCGCCCCAGGAATTGGAGGGCTCGTCTTTCGACTCGAAGTCGAAGACGGCCACGGTGAGCCAGGGAGGCGTGGCGGCCACCATCGTCCAAGGGAGCAAGGCCGCGGCGACGAAAAGAGTCAGCCTCTGCACGAGAGGCATCATGGGCGTCAGCCGCCTGGAGGACGAGATCGGAGCCACCCGGATTCCGCAGTGGACCGGCGGTGTCGAGACGGGAAAGGGTCGAAGGGTCATGGGTCTTGGTGGGTTGGGGATTCTGGCAGTCCAAAGGTTTGTGGGTGTACGGCGTGGCGGGCCAGCAGGATGAGGTTCTGTTGTGCCCGTGGGTTGATCGCCAGATCGCGAACCAAGTCGCCTTGGGCGACGATAACAGTGGCCCGACCGAACTGGACGGCATGAAAGGAGGGGAGAAACGGAGGGGCGGGCGAGGTCGCGTCCGCGGGCGGACAAAGCCACACGGCCGCGAGCGGCTGTGTGGAGCGGATCCGGAGGTTTCGAGCCAAATCCGGCGGCGCCGGGTGTTCGCGCGAGAACGGACCGAGGATGGCCAGCCGGCCTTCGAAACCCTGGAGGTCCGAACGGGCGAGATCCACGGACGGGATGCGCAGCGCCTCGAGTCGAGGCTCAAGCTGGCGTTGGGGATCGAGGATGCCGATGGGCAAGCCGCCGGCCAGGGAGGCCAGTTCGGAGAGGAGGTTCGTGGGATAAACCTCAACCTCGGTGGAGCCCAGGGCTTGCCCGTCCTTCATGAGCCACCGAACCAGGAATCGGGTGGGGGCCCGGACGGCGGGAAACGGCACGGGGGGCGAGTCGAACAGGATCGGTCCAGCCGGCAGTTGCATCGGTCCGAGGGAGATCGGTTCGAGAGGAGCGGCAGTGCTGGCGGCAAACTGGAGCCGGTGCACAAGCACCTCGGTGTCGGGCCCTGGAGGTGGGGTCGCGTGCAGGCGGGCGGGTACCGACCACGCGGAACCTCCGAAGACCGCAAAGGACGGCGGCTCGGGACGAAGTTCCGACGCGCGGGAGACTTCCTGCCCGAAGGCCAGGAGCAGTGAAAGCCACGGGATTCACGCGAGGTTGGCCGACCAGGGTGGCGGCCTCGGCCAGATCCATGCGGAGCCCGTCGCGGTCCTCCGCGATCGATCGGAGGCGCCCCGGGAACAGGGCAGCGATCTCGTCGAAGCAGGTCACGATTCCGTCGGTGTCCCGAAGTGGGGGGCGTGCCGGACGGAGGGCGAAGAACACTCCGGCGAGCAGGAGGGCCAGGCCGGTGGTGGCGGCGACGGTCGGGAACCGGAAGCGACGCAGGACCATGGGAACCGGGGCTTGGGGCGACTCCGAAGCCGCTCGCTGAATTCGGCGAGTGACCCGGGATGGGAATTCGTGCCAGTAGTCGTCTCCGGGGTCCGGGGTGTTGGCCCTTCGCAAGCGGGCATCGAGGTCGGAAGGCTTCATGGTCGTTTTCCGGGGCCAAGGTTTGAGCCCTGGAGTAGGCGCTTCAATCGAGACCGGGCCATAAACACGCGCCAGGAAACGGTGGCTTCCGAGCATCCCAGCATGCGGGCCGCTTCGGCGTGGTTGAGGCCGTCGTAGACGGTGAGGACGATGGCGGCCCGCTGTTTCGCGGGCAGTTTCAGGAGGGCGCTCTGCACCTCGGACAGGATCGCATCCAGAGGGGTCGTGTTCGCGGCGGTCTCCTCCGTCCAGGACCGGTGGAGGCGTTCCCGTCGCTCGCGGCGCGCCAGCCAGTGGAGGGACTGGTGGACGGCGATGCGGTGGAGCCAGGTGGAGAACCGGGCTTCGCCCCGAAACTGGTCGAGGGCGAGATACGCCCGTACGAAGGTCTCTTGAGCGAGATCGTCGGCATCGGCCAGGGACCCGGTCATTCGGTAGGTCAGCACGTGAATCCTGTTCTGGTAACGGAGCACCAGTTTCTCGAACGCGGAGGGATCGCCCAGGCGAGCCTGTTCGATCCACGACCCTTCGTCTTCGCATTCGCTCATGGAGCGCTTGTTCGAGAGATTGCACCCGTCGCCTGGAGGAATCCTTTGAAAAAAATTGGCGCGCCCATCTCGGCACTTCTCGGCACTCAGATTGTCGGATGTCAATGTTGGACCCTATTTCGAAATCCGGCCCGCAATTCAGCAAGCACCACAAAAGGGACGAAAATGCATTTGGCTCGCCCCACCGGCTCCACGATCTCCGGCAGCCCGCGACAGAGATCCGTGTAACGGTCCTCAAGCCCAAGGAAAGCGGCTTTGAGTTCACTCCGAATTGGTTCGGGTGCTACGCTTGGGATCCGGTGAACCGGGTCCTTTACTCGTCGTCGATGGGAAACCCGGTTTACCGGATGGCGCTCTCTCCATGATCAAGCCTCTCCGAATCGGCACCCTGGGTGAACAACGCTTCACCGTCGAGGCCCGGCACGCAGTCGACTTTGCGGATGACAGGATGCCCGCCATCCTTTGCACACCGTGGCCGATTTTGTTTCTAGAGCATGCCGCGCGAGCGGCGGTGATGCCCTGCCTCGAACCGGGCGAGAGCACCGTCGGAACCGAGCTGGAGATCCAGCACCTCGCCGCCACCCCGGTAGGTCAGGTAGTCGTCTGTGAGGCGCGCGTCGTGCGGGTGGAAGGGGTCGAGGTCTCTTTTCAATTGGAGGCGCGCGACCCGTCCGAACGGATCGCGAACGGCTACCACAAACTGAGGGTGATTGGCGTCGATCGGTTCGCAGCCAGGATCCGTCGGAAGGCGCAAGCCGGCAGTCGCGCCCATGATCGGGACGCTGGACAAGCGCCCTGACGGCGGATCATCGCATGATTGTGATTGAGCCAGGCATTCGTCCGACCGCGCCATGTCGAGCAGATTGCCAGGAGGTTTCCGGAGCGTGATGGTCGGCTTGCTGACGCCTGTCCGAATGAACCTCGAACAATGTCCTCCCAGGACAATACGGCATGGATCGAAGAGCAGATCGCCCAGTGACGGAGCTACCTCCGCCGCCGGCAGGCGATCCACTCGGTCGACGTGGCGGAGCTGGAAGACCATCTGCGCGAGCACTTGGCGGCGCTGGCCGACGCAGGACTCGCGTCGGATGAAGCTTTTCTGGTGGCCGTGAAGCGCATCGGAAACCCGACCTGCTCTCCCCCTCCGCGGGAGCCAATGGGGTCAAGTCACACATTTGACAAGAGAGCAGTGCCAGGTGCCGCACCGCCATTGGTCCGCCTTTGCCAATCCCAGTCCACGGACGCGTACCGGATTCAGATGAAGTAGAGCGCCACCTCGACCACCCCTCCCCAGTCTTCGATGAGCAGCGACCGGAAGTGTCCATTGTCATGCCTTGACCCCATTGCCCCTTCAGGGAGGCGGGTTAGACCCCATAGCGGATGTTTTGGGAGGGTCGTAGACTCACAACCATGACGGTAACGACCCTATGGATGACGGCGGCTGCAAGGCGCAAGGCGCGACTCCCACCACGATTGATCGGCTGGATGGCGCTTGCAGCCCTCGCCCCGATCCTCGTCGCCAAAGGAGCACAAGCACCCGTTCCCCTCGCTTCTGCCGCACGTTTTGCCGTCCTAGCTGGCGCCACGGTCACGAGCACCGGTGGCACTGTGATCCAGGGTGACCTCGGCACGGGTCCAGGATCTGCGGTACCGGGGTTTCCGCCCGGCGTCATCAACGGCACGGTCTACGCGGGTGGTCCTGTGGCATTGGGAGCCCAGGCTGACCTGTCCATTGCGTACAATGATGCCGCGGGACGATCATTGAATCCGGTCACAGTGGCGGGGAACCTTGGCGGCCAGACTCTCTCACCCGGTCTTTATAAATCGACGTCCTCCCTCGCCATTTCTTCCGGCGACCTCACCCTCGACGCTGGCGGCGACCCCAATGCTGTCTTTATTTTTCAGATCGCGTCCACCCTCACGACAACGTCCGGTCGCCAAGTCATCCTGATTGGCGGAGCTCAACCCGGGAACATCTTCTGGCAGGTGGGCAGTTCCGCGACACTCGGAACATCATCGGCCTTCAAAGGAAGCATTCTCGCCGATCAATCGATCACACTCGAGACGGGAGCGACACTGGAGGGCCGTGCCCTGGCTCGGATTGGCAGCGTAACCCTGGATGCCAGTACCATCACAATCCCCATTTCGAGGTCAACACCGCCCCACTTCGGTCCCGTCTCTCGCGCCCCCGACGGTATCGTGAGCCTGAGCATCACCAACACGCCCAATCTCGAGTTGGTGCTGCAGTATTCCACTAATCTCATGACATGGACGCTACTTTCCACGTCAACGCCTACGTCGAGTCCCTACCTGACCACCGATGCGACCTCCCCTGCTGATGTCACGCGCTTCTACCGGGCATTTCATCCCTAGACGATGGCAGGGAAATGGGATCCGTGCACAACCGCGGCCGCAGCGCGAGGAGCGTACTCAGTCCCACTGCTGTGGCGAGTCCCGCCAAGCCAGGCTCAGGCACCAAGGTTTAGGCGAAGAGCCAGTGGGGTCAAGTCACACATTTGACAAGAGAGTAGTGTCGGTGGGGGGGGGGAGACCTTTGGTTGGGCTTCGCCGACATGCACATGGGGAGTGTGACGTGATGCGTAGATGCCATACGACTAAGAAGTTCAGACATCGGGATTCCGCTGTCTGGAACGGCTAACCAACTGAGTTACCTGTTCTGGGTGCATTCTGCCTTGGTGCTCGTTGCGCGCGTGCCCAGAGTATACCGCGCTCCGGGGAGGGGGTGCGCAAAAAGCCGGGTGTCGACTCGACCTTTGCCGTATCACGTTGGATCCTTCGACACCCAGATTGCGGAAATTCTCTACTATGAATCGAATCATGACAGCGGTGGTGGCGGGCGGGCTTTCAGCCATAAGTGCCCAGGGGGCGCTGGTGACCTACAACCTGTCGGGCACAGGATCGGGCGGCACCGTGGCGAGCGGAACATTCTCGTTCGATACGAACGTCATCGGCGTGAGTTATTTTGGATTCTCTGCGCTTGACGATTTGACGAGCTTCTCGGTGACGCTGAGTTCGATTCCCGGGGGCGGCCCGGCGTCGACCACCTTCGCAAAGGGGGTGGATTCGTCTTTTCTCTTCCCAATTGCAACGGACAGCAGTGGCGTGATCCTGGACTTCAACCCCGGTTTTACTACCAACGTCGATGGGTACTCGCTGTCGCCCTCTTTCCCGAACGCTGGTTCCCTAGAATGGTCGGGTGGCGGCACGGTGGACTCTATGACGTGGTCCTACAGTACCGTTCCGGAAGTGGGCCCGATGGCGGTGGCGACGGGGCTGGGACTGATCGGGTTTATGGCGTTACGTCGTCGATCAGGGTTGCGGCGCTGACGAAGCGGGCGGCGGTGCTTCCCAGGCCAGGGTGAGTTAGAATGTGGTGCCTTTGTCGGGATGCCTCTCGGCGCCGACGTCGCTGCAGTGGGCCTGGATGGTCTGAAGGAACGCGTGGTTCAACCGACCGGTCGTTACCCAAATCGCCGCTTACGCAGCGATTTGGAAGTTGGTTGCGACGTTGCCGAACGCCAAAGGTCTTGGCACCTTACCCGCTCGCGTGGCGGAACTTGGAGCCTTTTTGCATCGTGTCGGAGGGTCCTGGATGGCGCGCGCCTGGTTGCTGGTTGGGTGGGACTCCCATGCGGCGGCAACGCGACCCAAAGACCGGGGATTTCCGAAGCTAAGGAGCCAGGGAAGGTCTCTCCGAACCCTTCGTCATCGGCATCACCAATCTGGCCCGCCTCTACGATCCGCTGAGCACACGGACCCTTAAGCGGGCTGAAGCGTACGAACTCCCGACTGCCATTGCCCGAGTCAATCGTGCCGGCAAGGAGGTTTTCACCAAGCTTCCCTTCATCCTCCGTTCCCGCCTTCGGTACGATCCCATCAACCACACCCTCGAGTTCTCCGGAATCCTCGACGAACTTTCCTACGCCGGTGAACCGCTGCTGCTGCCCAACGTGCTCAGTTCCCGGGAACGCGACGTGCTCAAGAGCCTCGCCGAGGGCGACACCGACTGGGCCGGCGTGGTCGATAGGCTCTACCACCTGTCGCGCAATCCCAACGGGGTCGACCTGAACCCCGTTGACCTGCCCCCGGATCAAGATCTGCGCCTCGGATTGGCGCCCCAGTACGTCTACACCTTCAACGAGACCACCCGAAACGCCAACATCGGGGTCTCCACCACGCTCAACCGAACCGCAACGACGTTGAAAAGCCCGGCCGGAACCGACCTCGCCCTACTGCCCGGATTTCGTATCACGGGAACCACCGTGGTGGTCGAACCGCTCGGAGACCTGCCCAAGGCGCTGACCGCAGGACTCGCCGGAATTCCCGCGGCCAACCCTGAACCCGGCAGCGCCCTGCTATTCAACGGCAACACCAACAGCGTGGTGCATCTCGGCGGTTCCACCCGTCTCGCTGGGCGGCCCTTTACCCTCGAGTTCTGGGTCCGCCGCGACACGGGCAACGAACGTCGCGTGTTTTTCCGCGGCGGCAATTCGTCGCCACGCGGCCGCCTGGCCATCGGCTTCACGACCCTCAACCCGCTCTACTTCGAGTTTGAACAGGTCAGCCCGCCGATGGTACCCGTCACGCCTCAGTACGCCAGTGACCTGAAGGAATGGGTCCACTGGGCCTGCTCCTACGATCCCGTCGAAAACCTCCGCCAGATCTTTCGCAACGGTCTGAAGGTCGCTGAAGACAACCCGCCAGGTGGCGCCTTCGAAGGCACCGGCGACCTGTTCCTCAGCCAGGACTTCGGAGGCGGCGCCACTTCCGCCAACAACTTCATCGGCGCTCTTGATGACAGCCGCATCTGGACCTCTGCCCGCACCCGCTTTGGCATCCTGCAAGATCTCGCCAAACGCCTCACCGGCGATGAACCCACCCTCGCCCGGTATTTCCGCTGCGACGAAACCACCGCGGGCATCGCCAGGGATTGGAATCCGGACAGCATCAACGCTCCGTTCGACGCCGGCGTCTCCCGCATCACCTCGGATGCCCCCACCGGCATTCACCCGCGCTACTTGACTCTGGTGGAAAACAACGATGTCGCACTGGGTGCCCTGCCGGTTGTCGTGCACATCATCCGGATCGATGACGGCACGTTCGCCGGAGAAATCGGTGACACCTCGGGGACCATTCGTCCGCGCGCTGCCCTGGCCGAAGGTTGGGTCAAGCGGGTCATCCGCGGCCTCAATCCCTTTGATGCCCGCGTCAAGGATTTCCATGCCGCCCCCATCAACACCTTTTCGAGCATGCTCGTGCAGGCGGGACAACGGTACGAGGGTGACATTGCCTTCAATCCCAGTGCCGACAACCAGAATGGCATCGGCCTCATCGAGGCGTACCAGACCGTCCTGAAGCGGGCTCGATCGTTGAGCATCGAGGGAACGCCGCCGGTCAATTTCAACCCAGCCAATAATGCGCTGCTCCTGGCATCGAGCCGCATCGCAGACCTTTACATGCTCCTTGGCAATGAGGCGTATGCCGACGCCCAGGACCCCACCATCGGCTTCGGCACGACCGGCATCGAGTCCGGCTCTGCCGCCTCGTCCATCTTCTCGTTCCAAAACCAGATGAGCTCGCTCCTGGACGAGGAACTCTCCCTCCTCCGGGGCAGGGATGACACCTTCGCCGGCGTTGGCGCCCGTCCCGTCTACAATCGTCTGTTCTGGACCTACTACGCCCTGCTCCGGCATCCGCAGTTCACCTGGGTCCCGCGCACCGAACGCGTCAATGTCGCAGGGGTCGCGCAAGAGGTCGATTTCCTCGACGAACGCAAATTCGCCAAGGCGGCGTCCGCGCGCGCCAAGGCCGGTCGCGAGACGGTGGACCTCACCTACCGCCTGGATTACGTCGAGGATCCCGCCGGCCAATGGCAGGGCTATCAGGATTCCCGTCCGGCTCGCGCCTGGGGCGTCAGTGACTGGGCGCGCCGCGCCGGTCAGGGCGCCTACCTCGACTGGCTCACCGCCAATGCCATTCTTCCGTCCATCGACCCCGACTCCATACACGTCGGCATCCGGAAGATCGATCGCCAAACCGTGGCCGAGCTCGGGGAGATCTCCGACGAAGCCCACCAAGTGCAGGCCACACTCGACAAGGCGGACCTTGGACTTAACCCCGTCGGCCTCGCCAAGGGCGTCGTGACCTTCGATCTCGACCCCACATTCAACGAAGTCGGTTCCACGGCTCAAAAACTATGTCTTCGACAACACGCCGGCGACGAACGCTCCGATATGGTGGGTCAATCCGCCCGCGAGCCCGGCTCTTCACGAAGACCCAGCGGCCGCCGGCCCGGTCCAATCCGCTCGCTCGCTCGGTTTTCAATCCATCGCCTCCGGGAAATCCGGATCGGACGTTACCCGATTGGCTCCGGCCAATTTCGCGCCGGCTCAAGCCACCCCGGTGCGCATCCTGGTCCGTCCTGAAGCTTCGACCCTTTCCTTTGCGGTGGAAGAGACACCGCCGTCGGGCTGGATCATTCGAAACGTAAGCCACGGCGGGCGCATCGATTGTGTGCATCAGAAGATCAAGTGGGGACCGTTGTACGACACCGAGGTCCGCGAATTGACCTATGAAGTCACTGCCCTGCCGGGAACGTTGACCAGCGGTTCATTCCAAGGAATCGGATCCTTCGACGGCCGAAGCTTCGCGCTCGCCGGGGTCCAACAGGTCCTTCCGCCGGGTGCGGCGGCACCACCGACCCTCGCCTCGACGCTGTCCATCGACGGCCAGTTTCGCTTCCAACTCACCGGGAGGCCGGGAGGTCGCTACGTCATTGAGGCTTCGGCCAACCTCCGCGTCTGGAGCCCCATCCAGTCGGTTACCGCCGATGATTCCGGCACCCTCGACTACGCCGTGTCCCAGCCGGGTTTGACTCAGCGATTCTTCCGGGCCCGGGCCGCCGACTGAATGCCCCATGCGTTCCGCTGTTCCATTCGGTTCCTGGAATCCGAGAGCCGAGCCCGTCTTGGATTCGGGCCGCCCATGGACCCGATTCCTGGCCGCCCTGCTGGTCTGGCTGCTCCCCGCTTCGGGATTCGCCGCCCAAGCGCCCGGGGCGACGCGAATCCTTCCCGGCTTCTTCGAAGATCAGGTGCTTTTTCGCGTGCTTGTTGAAGTCACTCCACCCGATTCCGCCTCGGTGCATTCCGTGGAGGAACGGTTCCCGCTGGGTTGGAGGGTCTCCGAGGTCACCCACGGCGGCACCATCGACCTCGCGGGACACAGCCTCAGGTGGGGGCCCTTCGCCGATAACCTGCCTCGGACACTCGGATACAAACTCATGCCCCCGATCGACTTTTCGTTCGAAGGGGTTTTTCAGGGGACCGCGGTTTTCAACACCAACATCGTCCCCATCCAGGGCCCGACCACACTGGTCAAGCGCCCCGGCCGGGTGGAGCGCACCCTTCCCTCCTCGTACCTGCCGGGGCAGCCCATCGAAGTCCAATTGGCCGTTCGCCCCGGAGCCAGTGCGCTCGCATGGGCCCTCCAGGAAACGATTCCGGTCGGCTGGAGCCCATCGTCAACCCCAACGCATGCCAGCTTCGACCCGCGAACGCGTGCGTTGAAGTGGGGCCCCTTTCTCGATCCCGCACCCCGTGGTCTGACCTACTCTCTCCGGCCCAACCTGGTTTTGCGAACGCCCGCCGTTTTCTCGGGCACGGCCATTTTCGAATCCACGCCTGTCCCCGTCACCGGGGATTCCACGTTCCCTCTGAGGTCCAGCCGCATCACCCGAGTGCTTCCGCCCCCCTTCACTCCAGGCACGTTGGCCCGGATTCAGATCGAAGCCGACCCGGCCCCGTATGTCGAAACCTACACCGTCGAGGAGGATGTTCCCGCCGGCCTCAACCCCGACGTCATCAACCACGGGGGCATTTGGGATCCGATTCAGCGACGCATCAAATGGGGGCCCTTCCGCGATGCGAACCGTCGGACGTTGAAGGCGGAGGTCCTGCCGGCGTCGGACCTTCGGCTCCCGGCGGACCTGCTGGCCGAAGGATGGTTCGATGCCCAGCAGATTGTCGCCGCCGGCAACTCCCGCGTTCAACCCACCCCGAGTGTCGTCAGCCGAACCCTGCCTCCGCGCTTCACTCCCGGAGTTCCGTTCATCGTTCACATCGAGTTTCAACCGGCACCCACCGTTGAACTCGCATTCATTGAAGATGCAGTTCCCGCGGACTCCACCCTTTCCCAGATCTCCGAGGGCGGATCGTTCGATGCGGCGCAATCCAAGGTCAAATGGGGTCCCTCTCCAGGCAGTGTCCGGCGCTCCCTGAGTTACAGGGTTACGCCGTCCGGCAGCCCCCGGCAAAACGCCACGTTCTCGGGTGCAGGTGTTTTCGATGCCCTAGCGGTCCCCATTGCCGGCGATCAGATCGCGGCCCTCAATCACGCGCCGACAGCCCAACCCGACCCGATCCAGCGTCCTCCCATCCGTTCGGCGAAATTCTCAGTCATCGAAGTTCTGGCCAATGACAGCGACGTCGATGCTGACACCCTGCGGATCCGCGGCGTGGGAGCCACATCGGCGGCGGGGGCCAGCGTCCGGATGACTGTACCCTGGATCTATTACGAGATCGCCTCGGGCCCGCCCATCGAGGACCAGTTCAGTTACACAGTGGAAGATGCCTACGGGCTTTAGTCGGTCACCTCAGCCACCGTGCTGTTCTCGTCCGTTCCCTCGACCTCCCGGATCGCCATCACCTCCGTGCTTCCCGAATCGGGCGGCCGGGCGCGTATTCGCTTCCGGGCGGTGCCGGGAATCACCTGTCGCATCGAGGTTTCCCCGGATCTCAGGACCTGGACGTTCCTGGCTGAGGGCATCACGGGGCCCTTGGGATTCGGGGAAGTAGTCGATCCCAACGCCAACGCCTCGCCGATTCGGTTCTATCGGGTGTCCGTCCCATGATTCATCCTATCCCCACCACCGTGCTGCCATGATTCGACTGCTCGAAAAACTGATCGATACCGCGTCCGACGCTGCGTTGAGGTCCCCATGGTCGCCTTTTGCGAACTCGCCAGCCGGGGACGATGCGGTGGTCCGGAATTTCGACTTTGCAGGTTTGCCATTGCCGCTCACTCCCGGGGATGGCAGCGGTTTAGGCATCAGCGACACCCGCACCATCACGTCAAACATCGCGGCCATAGGTGATGTGAACGTGTGGATCCACCAGGAGAACCCGACCGCCGGGGGTGCCTTCAACGGGGATTTCTACGCCACGCTTTCCCATGACACTGTCTTCGCTGTTCTCTTGAACCGACCCGGCCGTCGGGGGGGAAGTGACCCGGACACGTACGGCTATCCGGACAACGGCTTTGCCATCACCCTTGATGACCAGGCGCCGGCCGGTGACATCCATCTTTACCGGCTCCAGCTTCCCCTCACCGAAGGAGGCCCCCCTGGCCTCAGCCACTCCACCGAGGTCGATGCCTCCTACCAGGCGGCCCTGACCGGCCGTTGGGCCCCGGACGGACGCCACGCACATCCGGCCGACACCACCTCCGACATGGCCCGAACCCGGCCACTCAGCCAGTTCAACGGCCTCCCGGCGTCCGGTCAGTGGACTCTCTTCGTTACCGACCTGAGTTCTGGGGGTTCGGCCAACCTCAAGGCGTGGGGATTGAAAATCACGGGGTTGACCGCCATCCCGGAACCCGCCGCGATGTTCGGTTGTTTCGCCGCCGTACTGGTCGCGTGGGCAGCCCGCCGTCGCCTCAGCAAGCCCGCCCAACGTCGCCCGTCCTCTCTCTGAGTTCCGGACGGGGGGATCCGGGTCTCCCTTCCGGGGGTCCCAGCGATTCCCGTGAACTGCCTTAGGTCTTCCCCGCAAAGGCCTCATCCAGCAGGCGGGTCTGCTCTTTTTTGTGGGCATTGCCGGAACCCGTCGCCGGACTTGCCGAGGCCGGACGGCTGACATAGCCCAACGGGAAACGATCCAGCAGGCGGTCGAAGAACTGGACCTTCAGGAACCGCAGGGCTCCCATGTTGGCAGGTTCTTCCTGCACCCAGAAGGCAGGTGTTCCGTCCGCGTAGCCCTTCAATGCTTCCGTGAGCGCGGGCAGTGAGAGCGGGTAGATCTGCTCCAACCGCACGATCGCCACGTCGGAGCGCTTCAGTTTCTCCCGCCTCTCCACCAGGTCGTAATACACCTTGCCGGTACACAGCAGGATGCGCTTCACCTGGTCCGCGGGGATGGAGGCATCTGCGAGGATCCTGGCGAAGGTGCCCTGGGTCAGGTCCGCCAGGGGTGAAACGCACGAGGGATGTCGCAGAAGGCTCTTGGGCGTCATGATGATCAGCGGTTTTCGCCAGACGCGCAGCACCTGACGGCGCAGGAGATGAAAATACTGGGCGGGCGTGCTCGGATAGCAGACTTGGATGTTGTCCTCGGCCGTGAGCGCCAGGAAACGTTCCAACCGGGCGCTCGAGTGTTCCGGCCCCTGCCCTTCGAAGCCGTGCGGCAGCAGCATCGTCACTCCGGAAAGCCGGCGCCACTTGTCCTCCGCGCTCACGATGAACTGATCGATGATCACCTGCGCGGCGTTCGCAAAATCACCGAACTGCGCCTCCCACATGACCAACCCGTCAGGGGTATCCAGGCTGTAGCCGTAATCGAATCCAAGAACGCCCACCTCGCTGAGGGGACTGTTGTGAACTCGAAACGCCGCCTGGGCCACGTCGAGTTGGGTCAGCGGCGTAAACTTCCGACCGGTTTGAACGTCATGGATGACCGCGTGGCGGTGGCTGAAAGTCCCCCGTTCCGCATCCTGACCCGACAACCGAATGGGCACGCCCTGGGTCACCAGGCTGCCGAACGCGACCGCTTCGGCCGACGTCCAGTCCAGGCTCTGCCGCCCGGCCGCCATCTCCCGTCGTGCTTCCAGAATCTTCGCGAGCTTGGCGTGCGGTTTGAAGTCTGCCGGCAATTCCGCCTGCTTTGTGAGCAGGGCTGCTGCCCGCTCCAGGGTCACCGCCGTCTCCGCGTCGGGTACATCCTGGTCGGCTCCACCGATGTAGGCACTTCGCGCCCAGACTCCGGGCAGGCGCTCGTTGGGGTGCTGGTACCGGTCGCTGGTCGCCTCCCCCAGTTCGTCTTCGAGCCGCCGACGGCATTGTTCCGCGATCTGATCGGCCTCTTCCCGGGTGACCCCGCCCAACTTCAGGAGGTTGTCGAGGTAGCCTTCCCGAACCGTCTTTCGCTTGCTGATGGTCTTGTACAAGAGCGGTTGAGTGAAAACCGGTTCGTCGGTTTCGTTGTGCCCCAACCGGCGATACCCATACATGTCGATGAACACGTCCCGTTTGAAGTCGGCCCGGAAATCCATCGCGACCCGCACACACAGGGCCACGGCGTCCGGATCCTCGCCATTCACGTGCAAAATCGGCGACTGCAACATCTTCGCCACATCTGTGGCGTACGCGAAGGCCCGTGCCTCGCGAGGGCCGGTTGTGAATCCGATTTGATTGTTCACGACGATGTGGACGGCTCCCCCCACCCGGTAGCCCTCCAGTTGGCTGAGATTCAAGGTTTCCTGAACGACGCCTTCGCCGGCGAAGGCTGCATCGCCGTGAATGATCAAAGCCATGCAACCGCGTCGCCCCACATCGCCCACGCGATCCTGCTTCGCCCTCACTCGTCCCAGCACGACCGGGTTCACAAACTCCAGGTGGCTGGGGTTGAAGCACATCGAGAGATGGACCCTTCGGCCCGTCGCCGTGATCCATTCACCGCTGTGACCCAAGTGGTACTTCACGTCGCCTCGTCCGATGTACAAATCGGGGTCCTTGTCGGCGAATTCCCGGAAGATCTGTTTCGGACTCTTTCCCAGAATATTCACCAGGACGTTCAACCGACCCCGGTGCGCCATTCCCACCACGATCTCGGCCACCCCCTGGCCGGCGGCCTTCTCGATCGCCAAATCCAACAACGGGATCAAGGTCTCGCACCCCTCGAGGGAGAAACTCTTCGCCCCGACGAATTTCTTGCGAATGAATTCCTCGAACATCACCGCGTCTGTCAACCGTGTCAGGGTCCGTAACTGCTCGTCCCGGCCCAACTGCATCCGGGTCTCGATCGGTTCCAACCGCCGTTGCAACCACCGCCGCACATCGATGTCGTCGATGTGCATGTACTCCACCCCTACACTGCTGCAATACGTGTCTTTCAGCCGCGCATGCAACTCCCGCAACGGCATTTCCCGGCCATTCTGGAAGGTTTTGCAGGACACCTTCCGGTCCATCTCCGCCTCCGAAAAATTGAAATACGACAGCGTCAATTCCTCCGGTGTCTTGGTCCGGTCCTGATCTTTCCGTTCGTCACAGAGCGGATCAAAACGGGCAATCACATGCCCGCGAACCCGGTAGTTCCGGATCAACTGGCCCACGCGGTCCTGGAAGCCGGTCAGCTTGGTGTCCTCAACCACCGTCTCGGTCTCGGGACGCGCGGCGGCATTTCCAAATCCTCCTTTTTCAGTCTTCGTCGAGGTTTCACCTAAACCGCTCGGATTGAAGAGACTGCGCGGTGAAACCGTAGGTCCAAGGCGCGAATGTTCCGGCCAAGCGTCCCCGTTGTTTCCCTGCCGGAAATAGTTCTGCCACTCGGGCGGCACCGATGCCGGATCCGTTCGATAGGCCTCAAAAAGTTCCTCCACGTACCCAACGCTTCCCACCGGTGACTCGAGACTGTCCGTGCTCATGGCTGAATATTCGTGAGAGACTGCAATGCTTTCCCGGCTTCGCAACCTGGGCCCTGCCCTGGCGCCCTGCCCGTTGCCGGCCATTCATCATGTCTTCACTTCCCGCCGTTTTCACCTCCAACCTTTCACTCGCCGCTTTCCTGGGGAAGAATGCCTTCAGGTCCAACACGGATCATCACACCGAATCGGAGACCCAACCCGTGCCAACCCCGCCTGATTCACCCTCCGAACCGCCGGTCATCGACGTCGATGTCGTGTCCGAGGATCCGGCCGCGGCGTTGCCGGCCGACGACCTCGCCGCGCTTCGTCGGGCCCGGAAACTTCTCACCAGCCCAGGCGCAGCCGTCCGCTTTGCCAATCTGATCGGCACCCCCATCGAACACGGCATGCAACAGTTGCCTGCCAGTGCTACCCGCATCATTCAAAGAGCCACCCAGATGGCGCTGAAGCGCGCCCTCGAGGTCGCCTTGGTTTCCCTGGATCGCGGCGAATCGTCCCTCCCAAAGAACCGGTTCCACAAAGTTCTCGCCGGCGCATCGGGCGCCATCGGAGGTGCCTTCGGTTTCGCCGCCCTGCCGGTGGAGCTCCCAGTTTCCACCACGCTGATTCTCCGATCCATCGCCCAGATCGCCTCAAGCGAAGGCCACGATATTCGCTCCCTCGAAACCCGCCTCGCCTGCCTCGAGGTCTTTGCCCTCAGCGGCGACAGTCGCTCGGACAACGCCAGCGAGACCTCCTACTGGGTCGTCCGAACCGCCCTTTCCAAGGTGGTCGGCGAGGCCATCGGTATCTTCGCCGGCCGCTCGGTTGCCCTCGAGACCGCCCCCGCCGCCGTGCGTTTGGTGGCCGCAGTCGCCGCCCGCTTCGGCGTCGTCGTTTCGCAGCAGGTCGCTGCCAAAGCCGTTCCCATCCTGGGCGCCGCCGCCGGCGCTGCCATCAATGTCGTCTTCATGGACCATTTCCAAAAAATGGCCCAGGGACATTTCATCGTCCGCCGACTCGAACGTCGCCACGGCACCAAATCCGTCCGGCTCGCCTACGATTCTCTCGCTTCCACCCTCTGACCTAATGCCCGATCCCTCCCCCTCGCCCACCGTTCCTCCGGCCATCCTTCGCCGCCCCATCCACGCTTGTACCCGCGATGACATCGAAGGGTTCCTCCGCCAGACCGGGGAACCCAACTTCCGTCTCGATCAAGTGCTCTCCTGGCTCCATGCCCGACGGGTGGGAGGCTGGGACGAAATGTCGAATCTCCCGAAAACGCTCCGAGGCCGTCTCGCGGAACATTTCGAGTTCTCCCTTCCCGAACTGGTCCTACGCCAAGGCTCCGCCGATACCACCCAGAAGTTCCTTTGGCGGCTCCGCGACGGAGCGCTCATCGAAAGCGTTTTGATACCGGCCAACCCCGCGCTCTTCAGTGACCGCTCGGATCGTCATACCCTCTGCGTCTCCACCCAGGTCGGTTGCGCCTACGGCTGTCGTTTCTGCGCCAGCGGCCTCGAGGGTTGGAAACGAAACCTGAGTCCCGACGAAATCGTCGGCCAGGTCCTGGGGATCGAACGCTGGCATCGCACCCAGACCGCGAACACCCCGCCGATGCCTCCTCCGACGGTTTCCGTCGCGGCGTCGCCAGCCGACACGGCCCAGGCCGAGGGTTTGATTATGGCGACGCCTCCCGCCGCCCCAGCGACATCCAGCGCGGCAGCCCCTGCGCCCCTGCGCCTCATCGACAACCTCGTCATCATGGGCATGGGTGAGCCGCTCGCGAATTACGACAATCTGCTTCGCGCCCTCCGAATCCTGAACGCTCCCTGGGGCGGTGGCATCGGCGCCCGCAAGATCACGGTCTCCACCAGCGGCCTCGCTCCACAAATCCGCCGCTTGGCCGATGAACCGGAACAGTTCCGTCTCGCCATCTCGCTCCACGGCGCGACCGACGCAGTTCGCAATCAGATCATGCCGATCAATCGCAAGTACCCGATCGCTGAACTCTCCGCTGCGTGTTTGCAGTACCTCGAGAAGAAGGGCCGCATGATCACCTTCGAGTACATCCTGCTCGCGGGCATCAACGACGATTTCGCCCAGGTGAAACCTCTCGCGGCGCTGGCCCGCCGACTCCACGCCAAGGTCAATCTCATCCCCTACAACGTCGTGGAAGGCCTTGAGTGGAAACGCCCGGAAGATGCCCAATGCGCGGCCTTCGCCAAGCACCTCGAACGCCTTGAAGTCATCACGACGCTGCGCATTGAGAAGGGCCACGACATCGACGCCGCCTGCGGTCAACTCCGGCTTAAGACTGAGCGCCTCGCCGACGGGGTTCCTCCTCAAGCAGTGGTTGCGTAACCGCGGGAACCTTCCGTCCGAGACCTGAATTCCCCCTCGCCCATCGACCAATCGCTGGACCCGTGGTATCTCCACCACCATGTCGCGCCGCGTCGGATCGCATCCGCATTCTTTCAGGGGCCTTTTTGCGGCCCTTTTGCTCTCCTTTGCGGTCACCACGGATATTGCCAGCAGCGCTGACCTCGTCATTTCCGAGTTCCTCGCCGCCAACGAGACCTCGCTCCTGGACGAGGATGGCGCCCCGTCGGATTGGATCGAACTCCACAACACCTCCAACTCCGCCCTATCCACCGCCGGTTGGTCCCTCACCGATGATCCGGCGTTGCCGAGAAAGTGGATTTTTCCGGAACGCGCCCTGGCAGCTGGCTCTCACCTGGTTGTTTTCGCCTCCGGTAAGAATCGGGCTCCCGTTGTACCGGGACGGCTTCACACCAACTTCCGACTCGAAGCATCGGGTGAATACCTGGCCCTGATCCGGCCGGATGGCAGGACGGTGGCCACCCAGTTCCACCCGTCCTTCCCCCCTCAGGATCCCGACATCTCCTTCGGCACCCCGGCATCGCCAGGCAGGGTCAGTCTCCACGCCGGCGCGCCAGTAACGGTGCTTGTTCCCGCCTCGGCGGCGGACATTCCTTCCGACTGGACCACCGGGGGCACGTCCGCCACCGCGGCCTGGACGTCCACCCTCGGATTCCCTATGGGCTTTGATTCCACGCCAGCCAGCCCCGGCGGGGCCACCAACCTGGCGCTGGGGGGAACCGCCTCCCAATCGACCACCGGCTATGGCCTTGGCGCCAGCAGCGCCAATGACGGCGACCTCAACACCTTCTCCCACACGGCCTCCGACGACGACGCATCCACCTGGTCACTCGACCTGAGGACAGTCTATGAAATCAGGCGCATCGTCCTCCACAATCGCGCCGAGTGCTGCCAATCCCGCTTGCGCGACCTCACCGTGACCCTGCTCGCCGCGGATCAACAGACCGTGCTTTGGACCTCCGATCTGCTGAATCCCGAGAACAGTCTCGATAGTCCGGCGTCTTTGACCCTCGACCTCCTGGACCTTGATGTTGAACCCGTGCCCGCCCGCTTTGTGCGGGTGTCGCGTCGGCCCGACCCTGATTTGTCCGGTTCGGGCGGAATCGGGAACCAGGACGAAGACAGCGTCCTCTCCCTCGGTGAGGTGGAAGTTTACGGCGTGGAGTCGATCTCGTACGCCCCCTCGCTTCGCACCGACCTCACCACCCTCCTCCACCGGCGCAACGCATCCGCCCTGGCTCGGCTCCCTTTTCAACTCGAATCTCCCGACGCCCTCCAGTTCCTCGATTTGCGCCTGCGCTACGACGACGGTGTTGTGGTGTTGCTGAACGGCCAGGTCGTGGCCTCCCGCAACGCACCGGCCACCTTGGCCTGGAACGTGGCTGCTCCGTCCGAGCGCACCAAGGTGGATGCCCTCGCCTCCGAAACCATCGATCTGGTTCCGTTCCGGTCCCTGTGGCGAGCCGGTACCAATTGGCTGGCGTTTCATGCCCTCAACATGACGGCCGACGACCCGGATTTCCTGCTCGACGCGGACCTCATCACCGAACAATCGGCTTCCCTCTTGGCCGTGTACCTCGAGCGGCCGACGCCGGGTTCATCGAATGATGTTCCCTGGAATCTCGGGCGCGTCGCCGATACCCGCTTCAGCGTCACCCGCGGGTTCGCGTCCGCGCCCTTCGACCTCGCCATTCTCAGTTCCACGGAGGGCGCCGAAATCCGCTACACACGGGACGGCAGCGTTCCGACGGCTGAGTTCGGTCAGATCTACACCAACGCGATCCGCATCAGCCAGACCACCGTTGTCCGTGCGGCGGCGTTCAAGCGGGACTATCGCCCGACCAACGTCGACACCCACACGTACGTCTTTCTCGATTCCACCATCGCACAACCGGCCCGGCCGCCCGGGTTTCCCACCACCTGGGCAGGGCTCAGCCCGGATTATGGTATGGACACCCGCATTACCCAGAATCCGGCCTATGCCTCGCGCATGATTGAATCCCTGAAATCTCTGCCGACCCTCTCGATTGCCACTGAAGTCGACAACCTCTTCGGCCCCAGCCGAGGCATCTACGCCAACCCCGAACGAAGCGGGCTTTCCTGGGAACGGCCGATCTCCCTGGAATGGATCGAATCCGACGGCGGCGAGGTCTTTCAGGCGGGCGCCGGCCTCCGCATCCAGGGCGGCTATTTCCGCAGCCGTAACGCGACCCATAAGCACTCCCTTCGGCTCGTCTTCAAAGACGAGTACGGTCCAGGTCGCCTTCGCACGGACCTCTTCGAGGTTTTCGGGGCCACCCGCGATTTCGACACCCTGGTGCTCCGCGCCGGCGCCAATGACGGCTACGCCTGGGATGCAGCCCGGGATACGGAACAGTTCCTGCGCGACGAGTTCGGACGACGGCTTCAACTCGGCATGGGACAGGTTTCGCCCCATGGCCGGTTCGTTCACGTCTATCTCAACGGACTTTATTGGGGGATCTACAATCTCACCGAACGCCCGGCTGAGGATTTTTCCGTCAGCTATTTCGGTGGGAAACCGGAAGACTGGGACGCCATCAATTCGGGTGAGATCAAGAGTGGGAGCCTGACCGCCTGGAACACTTTCATTTCCCGGGTTCGAACCGCCGCCACGCTCGCGGATTATCAGAAGCTCAAGGGCCTGCTCGCCGACGGATCCACCGATCCGGCCGCCCCGGCCTTTTTCGATCCCACCAATTACATGGACTACATGCTGCTCAACATCTGGGGCGGCAACTGGGACTGGCCCAACAAGAACTTTTGGTTCGGACGCGACCGCACCGGAGCTTCCGGAGGCTTCAAATTCTACCTCTGGGATTTTGAGAACACGATGGGCAACAACCGTGACCGTTCCCCCCTCGAAATGGTTTCGCCCCGCGCGGGCGTCACCGGTTCCTGGGTCGGTGAGCCTCACGACCGCCTCCGTCGACTTGCGGAATACCGCATCGAGTTTGCCGATCGCGTCCATCGCCATTGCTTCGGCGCCGGGGTCCTTTCGCCCACCGCACTTATCGGACTCTATCGCGTTCTGGCCGCCGGTCTTGAGCCCGCCATCGTCGCCGAAACTGCACGTTGGGGTGATGACCACCACTCGCCGCCCCAGGACCTCACCGATTGGCAACGGGAACGCGACTGGCTCCTCGGAATCTACCTTGCCCGCCGAACGGACGTCGTTCTCGGTCAGTTTCGTGCCGCCGGGCTCTACCCCCAGACCGCTGCTCCTTCCTTCGTGCCTGCCGGCGGTTCGGTGTCACCGTCCACCCCCGTCTCCCTGCGAACCGTCGGAGCCTCAGAACTTCTCTACACCACCAACGGTCTCGATCCGCGTCTACCCGGTGGCGCCATCCGCCCCGACGCCATCCGCGTGGCGCTGGCCGATCCAGGCCCGACCGTCTCGCCCAATCTTGTTCGCTCCGGGCAGGTCTGGCGCTACCTCGCGGACGGCTCCAATCCTGGTGCGACCTGGAACCAGACCAGTTTCGCCGACGCCGCCTGGCCGGGCGGCCCTTCGCCCTTGGGTTACGGCGACGGCGACGAAACGACGACGGTTCCCTTCATCGATGCCGATCCGGCCACGGCCGGCATGCAGAAGAATGCGACGACCTTTTTTCGCACCACCTTCTCGGTGGCGAATGCCGGGACGTTTTACCAGCTCCGTCTGACCCTCACCTACGATGATGCCGCCGCGGTCTACCTGAATGGCACCGAGATCCTGAGGACCGAGAACCTTCCCGCCAACGCCGGCAGCGGCACATACGCGTCCGGGGCCTCCTCCGACAATGCCGTCGTCACCCGTGATTCCATCCCGGCCCAACTCCTTCGAGCCGGCAACAATGTGCTGGCGGTCGAGATCCACCAAAGCGACGGCGGAAGCTCGGACATTTCCTTCGACCTTGAACTTCTGGGCGGGGTGTTGGGCGAATCCAGCATCCAAACCATCGGCCCCCTGTTTTTCTCGGGTCCGACCCGGCTGATGGCCCGGGCTCTACGTGCGGGCGAATGGAGCGCCTTAAATGAGGCACTTTTTCTGCCGGGCACCGTTCCGGCCAGAGCCACCAACCTGGTCATCTCCCAGTTCTGCTATCGTCCGCCGGAGCCCACACTCGCCGCGGAGACGGCCGTTTCAACCGACCGAGACGACTTCGAATTCATCGAGTTCCTCAACACTTCATCCTCTCCGCTTGACCTCGGGGGTGTTCGGTTGACCGGTGGTGTGTCGTTCACCTTCACGCAGGGCCAGGTTCTCAATCCGGGCCAACGCACTCTCCTGGTCCGGTCGAAGCCCGCGTTTCAAGCCCGGTACGGGGCCCACCTGCCGGTGGCCGGCGAAGTTCAAGGCCGGCTCGCGAACGCCACCGATTCCCTGGTCCTGACCGATGCCACGGGCGGCGCCATCCTGGCACTGACCTACTCGGATCGCGCCCCCTGGCCCGCCTCGCCCAACAGTGGCTTTGCGATCGTCCTGATTCAGCCGGGCAATCATCCCGACCCCAACGATCCTGCGAATTGGCGTGCCAGCGTCGCCCTGGGCGGTTCGCCCGGCGGAACCGATGCCACCCGTTTCCAGGGAAACCCCACGGCCGATACCAACCAGAATGGTCAGGCGGACCTAATCGACTATGCGTTCGGCATCTCGCTGGATTCGCAGGAGAACGGGATTGCGGTGGGCATCGAGGACATCGCGACGGTCCACGGCCTCCAACGCCACTGGTTACTTTCCTATCCGCGCGCTCTCGCCGCCGAGGATGCACCGGTTCGGGTGGAACAAGCGGACCGGATTCAGGGCCCGTGGAGTGCCACCTCAGCGGGCTGGGTTCTCGTCGGAGAAACGCGCTTGGGCTCGGGCATTGCCCGTTTGACCTATCGCTCGGTTTCACCCGCCGCTCCGTCGTCCCAGGCGTTCCTACGGCTCTCGGTCCGGGCGCCGTAGGCCTCCCTGCGGGAAGTTCAGGTCACAAACTCCAGGTCCTGCCGATGTGGGATCAGACCTCGCTCGAATGCCAACCCGAGGAAGCGCCGGATGCTCTCCCGCCCTGGGTCCCCATAGTCCAAGGTCCAGTGGTTGACGTACATCCCGACGAAGCGGTCCGCCAGCTCCTTGCCCATGTCGCGGGCGTACTGAAGCGCGTGCTGAACCGCCTCATCCCGATGGTCCAGGCTGTATTGAATGCTCTCCGTCAGAAGCGATGAGATCACCCGCCGGGTTTCCAGATCGAACCGTTTATGAATCACATTGCCACCCAGTGGCAGGGGTAGGCCTCCGTTTTGTTCGCCCCACCAGATCCCAAGATCCACGCAGCACTCCAACCCTTCGTTTCGATAGGTCAACTGACCCTCGTGGATGATCAACCCGACGTCCGCCCGTCCCTCCCGGACGGCTTGGAAGATTTCATCGAAGGGCACCACCACGAAGTCGAACTCGGCCGCCGGCTTCCCCAACCAGAGCTGCAAGGCAAGGAAAGCGCTGGTCATTCGACCTGGAACCGCGATCCGCGCTTGGGCCACTTCATCCCGTGTCATCCGACGCTTGGACACCAGCATCGGCCCGTAGCCATCCCCCATGCTTGCCCCGCTCGGGAGCAGCGCATACTGTTGGCTGACAAAGGCATACGCGTGAATGCTGATGGCTGAGATGTCCAACTCCCCGCGGGTGGCGCGTTCGTTCAGGGTCTGGATGTCCTGGAGAATGTGCTCGAAATGGAAGCCACGGTTCGCGATCCGATCCTTCGCCAACGCGAAGAACATGAATGCATCATCCGGGTCGGGAGAATGTCCTAGAGTCAACGCACGCAACGCCATGCCCCAAAGGATACCCGAATTCCTGCGCGAGTTCGAACCCGTATCTTTGTCTCGCTCGCCACCCACCCCTTCTTCGGAACATTCTTCGGCCGATGCTGAGCCTGGAACATCTCGCTGAACTGGTCGAACGCCATCGCCCCGCCCTCTCAGCCCAGGTCGCGGCTTTCGATATCGGCGGTCGAAGTTTCAACGCCAACCAACGCCCGGCGATCATGGGTGTCGTCAATCTGTCCCCCGATTCATGGTACCGGGAAAGTGTGGTGCTGACCGCCCAAGCGGCCATCCAGCGAGCCTCGGTTCTCACCGCCCAAGGCGCTGACATCATCGATCTCGGAGCCGAGTCCACCCTGCTTCACGCCGCGCGCGTCGATCCGACGGGCCAAAGCAACCGTCTGCTCCCCGTCATCAGGGAACTTCGGGATCGCGGCATCCTCGTTTCCGTCGAGACCTACTCTACGGAGGTCACCCGCGCCTGCCTGGACGCAGGCGCCAACGTGCTCAATCTCACGGGGACCGATCCCACCGCCGAAATGTTCCGGATCGCTGCCGACCATTCCGTCGCGGTTATTCTCTGCTATGTCCAGGGCGAGAACGTTCGGGCCGTGGCCGATTTTGATCTCGCCGCGGATCCGGTCACCCTCCTGTACGATTACTTTGCCCGGCAGATCGATCGAGCCACCGCCGCTGGTGTGCGCCGTCTCTTCATCGACCCGGGATTGGGGTTTTACTACCGGAATCTTCAGGACAGCGCCGTCCGGGTCCGGCACCAGATGAACATTTTTTTGAACTCGTTTCGGCTCAGGCCCCTGGGCTGGCCCGTCTGCAATGCCCTTCCCCATGCCTTCGAGTACTTCGGTGAGCAGGTCCGCTGTGCCGAACCGTTCTTCTGCCATCTCGCCGCCCTCGGTCGCACCGACCTCTTCCGCACCCATGAAGTACCCCGGATCAAGGCCGTGCTCGACACCCTCGGGGCATTCTAGCCCGTTGACTTGCGCTCTCCCACCCGCAAACTCCGCTCACGGATGCGTCACGACCTGACGAACTTTCTCCGCAAGTGGGACTATCAACCGGGTGAACTGCGCGTGCGCCGCTTTAAGGGGCGCGACGGGCAGGAAAAGATCCAGTTGAGGGTCGACCTTGGCGTGCTCCAAATGGAAGCCGGGGGGCGGCCCGACGGAAAACGCCCGATGGGCCATGAGTCATGGCTCCAGTTCTACCAGGCGCGGCTTGGCGAACATATTGCCGAGCACGGAGACGATGATGGCTTTGCCCTGAAGAGCGAGGATTGCCAGCGGCTCCAGCAGGAAGCCATCCAGTACTATCACCGGTACATCTGCCTTTTCCAGTTGGGCGACCACCCGGCCGTCCTTCGGGATACCGAACGGAACCTCGAGGTCTTCAACATGCTGGAGACCTTTGCCGAAACCCCCGAATTGGGTGCGGCCCTTGCCATCTTCAAACCTCAGGTTCTGCTCATGCGAACCCGAGCTCAGGGCGCCCTCGCCCTGGAGGCCGATGACCCTCGCGGTGCCGTTCAGGCCATCGAAGCCGGCGTGGAAGCGATCCGCCGCGTCTTCCGTGACCATGAGCAAACGGACATGGCGGAGCAGGCCTCCGAGGTCAAAATGCTTGAATCCTGGCTCCAGGAACTGCGCCCACACCTCCCACTCTCGAAGCGAGAACGCCTCGAGTCCGACCTCAATCAGGCCATCGCTCGGGAAGACTACGAGAAGGCCGCTGAGCTTCGCGACGCCCTTAAGCAATTGAAGGAATAGGCATCGCAGTGCTACCTCCGCTGGGACTCATAGGTCCCATAGGTCCCATAGGTCCCATAGGTCCCCCCCCTGGAACCCATGCCTAAAACTCACTTCCTGGCCCAGACCAGCGCTCGTACAGCGTTCTGCCCCCGCCGGCTGAAGTCGATCGACTCACCGAGAATCCGCACGGACTCCTGGGGTGCGTGAAATCCCATCGAGTTCTCCGCTTCGATGAAATCGAGGTAAAACTGAGCTTTGCGCTGGAAGTCCTGCCCGGTCAGTAACGCCGGATCGTTGGTTGAGATTCCCGACGTTTTCGCGCCCTTCAGGTCGTCCACCAGGTCCATCAGCGCGTCCATCGCCAGATTCCGCATCCGGAAAGTCCGCTCCTGGATCGTTGTGGCACGATTCTTCAACTCCTCCTCCGGCCAATGATGGCACGTCTGGCAGGCTTTCTGGATGTTCAACAACGGGCTGCGGACATGGTGGTCGCTGATCTTGTGCGCCCCCACCCGCTTGTACGGCATGTGGCAATCCGTGCAGGCAACGCCGGAACGCGCATGAATCCCCTGGCTCCAGAGCTCGAACTCGGGATGTTGCGCCTTCAGCACCGGAGCACCGCTCTCCGCGTGGACCCAGTCCTTGTGCTTCACCTCGTCGTAGTACGCGAGGATTTCCTCCACCTTCACTCCGTTGGCCCAGGGATACACGAGCCGCTTTTCCTTCCCCTTGAAGTAGTACTCCACATGGCACTGGGCGCAGACGTAACTCCGCATCTCCTGACGCGAGGCGTCCCGGTTCACATCGTAATCCGCCACGCCCTGATGCGCCTTCAACGCACGAATGCCTTCGATGAATCCCGGGCGCGTGATTCGCAATTGGAGGGTCTGGGAGTCATGGCAATCGATGCACGCCACCGGGTGGGAGACATCTTTCCGAGCTTCGGCGAATGTCTTTTGGTTCATCTTCTCGAATCCTTTGATCAGGTCTCCGTCCCCCGCCTTGCGGTAGGCCACATACACCGAGGCATGGCAGTGAAGGCAGGTCCCCGGCTGAGTCACCACCTGCTGCCGCTCAGTGAAGGTCTGGTCATCCAGCATGAACGCATGCCCGCGGTCCTCGCGAAAGTCCTTCGAGAACGCATAACCCGCCCACATGCGCTTGAGCCGTTCGTCCTCCTCCAACCGCGACTGCGCCACGATCGAGCGCGGATCCGCCGCCGATGGCGTCCGAGGCATCGCTTCACTGCCCCCAAATCGGGTCCGCTGCTGGTCCGAGGTCCGCCTGTAATCGTCATATTGCAGCGGGAAGTTCTTTCCCCAAAGGGCCGGATCCTCGGTGTCATCCGTCAGGTCCACCACCCGGAAAAAGGGGTTCTTACTCTCCTGTTTTCGCTCCATCACGTTCATCAGGAGGCCGAGGCCGCCCACCGCGAAAACCGAGGCAGCGATGGCGATCCCGGCCATCCACCCGAAGGATCGACGTCGACTTTCATGGGCGGCCTGGGCTTCGGCGTGGGTCTGGTTGTCGGGGGGCTTCATGGCGCTGGTTCGTTCGTCGAAATCCGTTTCACGTCGCGGGCTTCCTTCGGAGGGGCCATCCGGAGGTTGTCGCCCGCCTTTCCATCATCGATTCGGGTGGCCCACATCGCGGTGACATCGGATGCACTGCATCTCCCGGCCGTGTCCCGCCTGGGAGTCGATCTGGTCCACCACCTCCTCGTGGCACCGGCGGCAGTTCTTTTCAGCAATCTTCACGCTGACCTCGCGCGCGTGAATGGGATCGGGGTGGCTTCCGGTGGTGAAATAAAACGAATGCCAGAATCCATTCTCAGCCTTCACCAGGTACTTCGGGATCAGGCTGTGGGGCGTGTGACAGTCGTTGCAAGTCGCGACTCCGTGGTGGCTGCCCTTGTGCCAGGCATCGTACTGCTCCTGCATGATGTGGCAGTTGGCGCAGGCGGCCGGGTTGTTGGTGAGATAGGACCAGCCCTTCGCATAGATGAACGTGTAGGCTCCCACCCCCAGCGCCACACCGAGCGCCGCTCCCACTGCCACGCCTTTGATGACACTCGCTTTCATCGACTCCCCACCCCTCTCACGGCTTCCGCCGCCGTTACCCGTCAGTGATCATGAGAACCACACACCTCGAACCGTTCGGGATTGGTCTCCGAACCCGGCTTGAACTCCACCTGCCAGGTCCCGTCCGGCAGACGGGTGGTTTCATGCGAAAAACCGCACATTCCCATCTTGGTGTACAGCGGGACTGGTTCAAACGACACCAGAACCACCAGCGACTGCCCTGGGATCAGCTTGGCCACCGCTTCCTCAATCGGTCCGCAGGGCGTCCCACCCCCCGCCAAAATAGGCCGTACATCCAACGTCAAGGGCTTTACGAATTCGATCGGAACTGCCGCTGGACGACACGAACCCCTGGCACCCCGTTCCGGCCGGAATCCCGGATCCTCGAACCGTCCCTTGGCAATGCGAACCCGCCAGGTCTCCGGTCCGCGATCCAGGTATTCCCAACGGAATTCTCCCGGGAATTCGGCCGCAAACTGATAGTACAAGGGCAGCGGATCGTGGTCGTTGACCAAGAGGATCGTCCCGCCATCCCCCAATGCTTCCCACATCCCAAAAATGCGCGGATGCCGCTCACGCGGAGGGATCGGCCGCACATCGATCACGGATTCGCCTGTTGTCGTATTCATGTCGCCGCCTATCCAACGGGATCCTGGTCTTGGACTCCTTGATCTGTATCAAACCTGCATCCCGACACAATTCGCGTGATTGGATTTTCTTGGTCGGCTTGGATGCCCGCCAAACACCAGCCACCCCCAACACCTACCCTTCCCCTGATGAATCGTCGAACCTTCCTGCGCACCACCACCTCCGCGGGTGCCATCGCCACTGCCATCCTTGCCTACCCGACCGGCTCTGCCGGGGCCGTCACCCGCCGGTTACCCGAACCGTCACCCCGAAAGCTCCCGCCCTGGCGCGGCTTCAATCTCCTGGAGAAATTCACAGCCCGCCGCGGTGGCAATCCACCGTTCAGTCCCGAGGATTTCGCCTTCATCGCAGAGTGGGGCTTCGATTTCGTCCGGCTCCCGATGTCGTATCAATGCTGGGCCAAGGGCGACCCCTCCGAATGGCTGAAGCTCGATGAATCGCAATTGCGGCACATCGACCAGGCGGTTGAGCTCGGACAAAAGCACGGAATTCACGTCAACCTGAACCTCCACCGCGCTCCCGGATACTGCGTCAATCCGCCGGATGAACCGCTCGACCTTTTCAAGGACCCGCAGGCGCTCGACGCCTGTGCGTTTCACTGGGCCCACTTCGCCCGTCGCTACCGCGGGCTGCCGAATACCGAGGTGAGCTTCGATCTTCTCAACGAACCCAAGGACCTTCCCGATCCCGCCTACATCCGCGTCGTGACGGCTCTCGTCGAAGCGATCCGCGCGGAAGATCCCAAACGACTCATCATCGCCGACGGACTCCGCTGGGGTCGAAAGCCGGTGCCGGGTCTAGCGTCCCTGAACTTGGGCCAAAGCACCCGGGGCTATGATCCGATGCAGATCAGCCATCACAAGGCGAGTTGGGTGAATGGCGAAGCCTGGCCCGAACCGACGTGGCCGCTCAATCCGGACGGCAAGGACCGCTGGGACAAGGACCGCATCCGCCGAGAAATCATCGTCCCCTGGCAGGAACTCGAGCGCCAGGGCGTCGGTGTACATGTCGGGGAATGGGGAGCCTTCAACAAGACCCCGCACGCCGTCGCCCTCGCCTGGATGAAAGACCTGTTGAGCCTCTGGAAGGAAGTCGGGTGGGGGTGGGCCCTCTGGAACTTCCGCGGCAGCTTCGGAATTCTTGATTCAGACCGGACCGACGTGGCCTACGAGGATTTCCGTGGCCACAAGCTGGACCGCGCCATGCTCGAACTACTCAAGGTTGGCTGACCCTCCACGGGTGGCGGCCCCCATTTCGCGAGTTGCATGGTGCACCACCGCTCGCCACCCGCGTCTGAACTACCCGGAAAGTCCCGCCACCGCCAGCGAGCGCCGGGCGGACTTCCGGAGTAGCCCTAAAGTGCCCACTCGATAGGCAACCCGCAGCATCGCATTTCGGAAGCGGACCATGCAGGGAGGCATCAGTAGCGCTTGGCCACCGAACCCAAGATTGAAGAAATCCCGCCGGTTGGAGAGATCTTTGGGAACTTGGGTGCCGGCCGTCATCGCTTCGGCGGTATCGCGGTCCAACGAGGCAAAATCCAGCCACCGGAATTGCCGTTCGGCCCCCCATCGGATGATGTCGGCCGTGGTCAGCGTGTTGGCGTGGGCTTCATGGGCTGTTTGGTCCCACCCCTTCTTCCAAAAGTTCACCCGGTTACCATGAAGGAGCGCAAGTCCGGCCGCGATCCTGCGCCCCTCCCGGACCGCAAACCAGATCCGAGCCTTTCCGCGCCTCGCAAAGGCATCCACCAACTTGACGGTCGCCTTCAGTGTCCCCGGATTGGGCCGAGTTCCCTGCCTTTCACAGGTGCTTTCCATCAACGAAAAAAAGTCCGCCGTGTCCGCTGCCGTTCCTTCGACGATGACCACACCGCGTTCAGTCGATTGTCGGATTTCCCTTCGGGTCGTCCGGCGGAACCCGGCATGAACCTTTTCCCAGCCTGGCGATAGATCAATGAGGAGAGTCGACGAGATGATGGGCAGCAGGCTCTCCTGGACGAATCCGAACCTTCCGAGCGACGGCAAAATCGCGTCGCCGCCATCCGGCGGATGGGCCATTAGCGCCAGGTAACCGACGCTCTTCTGAATCTTGACGAGAGCTTCCAAGACGGCGTTAAGCGCGTCTTCCCGTCCCTCGATCACCAGCGGGCCCTTGTTGATCAGCCCCATTTTTCCGAACCGCGTCGCTTTTTCCAGAATCTGGGCCCCCGCGATAATCCGATCGCCCTCCCGAACGACAGTCCTGCGGACCTCCCATCGCTCGGCGGATTTCGCCTCAGCCCACATTCCCGATTGTTGAAAAAGGCCCTGAGGATGCGCTTCAACGAATTGATCCCACTCCGGGTCCTGAATGACGTTCGAACATTCAATTTTCATGTCCTGTTTCATCCAGAAAACATCTGCGCCTTGCCCAGTCCCCATTCATTTCAGCTCCACCTTCGGGGTGATCGGTGCTCCCACGCGTTCGGCAGCCGTCTCGCCAGGGTCCTCATTGTCACCGAACAACTTACGGTACGCACGAGGTGCCATCAGTCGAAGGACCACGAGTGTCAGCGGATTTCCACGAATCAGCGCCGGTTGATCGAAGTACTTGAATCCGCGACGCAGATAGAAGTTATCCAATCCCCGCGGCATGCCAGCCCCCGCCGAATGCACCCGGCTCACACCGGAATCCGGCGCGGCCGCCGCTGTGCGAACGGTGTGAAGCATGCAATCCGAGGCGCAACTCCCGAGACTGAACGCATTCCCAAAGTAGGAGCTGTAATGAAGTGTCTCCCCCACCCGGAATGTGATCGCGACCGCCGAAAGAGAATCCTCGTGGTAGGCCCCAAGCACCCGGATGTCGCGAAACTCGAAAACCCGCTTTACCCAGTCCGCGAATCCGTTCTGGTCCAAACGCTCGATGAGATGCTGGTAATGGGTGCGTTGTTGGAACTCCCGATAGACATGGAATCCATGCTCGACCATCGCATCGGCAGTCTGAATCCAACGGATTTGATGATTGCGGCAACCTTTCCGAATGTCTCGCTGGACATTCGAAGGCAAAGCACTGGCCGAGTATGCTTGTGGAGCATGGCCCACGATCATGCGAATGAACGACCGCGCCGAGTCTGACTGTTCGACGGAGAACTGCACTGCTCCCAGAGCCATTCCAAGTCGTGGACCCCGAGTGCCCACCGGATAGGCGACGTGAACGTTCAAAGGCCTAAAAAACAGCGAACGCACTCGACGCCACCAAACCCCGTCAACACGCACCAGGGGTGTCCGATTGACCCGCATTTCGTATGCGGCCCATTCGTCCATCCCCATCGATGGCCAGAGCAACTCGATCATTTCCGATGCCACAATGCCTTCATTCCTTCCAATACTCGGTAGTTGCCCACGGCGCGTTAACCCCCTTGGAACCGGATCGCATCAACCCTTACTATTAGTCAGGCTCTGGCACCGACTTTACACGATGACAAGTCCACCCAAGATCCGTTGATAGCAATTTCCGCGCCAGATGACCAGAAGAAACACGGATTCAGCCTAAACTGCTTAGCTGGATTGCTTTAAAAAAATGGCACAAGAAGTTCATGGAGCGCAGTGTTGCCTAATGTGTCAAGTAAACCGACGCTTTCATTCACGGATCCCATCGATGGCGGTTGGTGCAACCCGGATGCGAACCGTCTCCAGCGCACTTCCTTCAACTCACCGGCCAACCCGGCGACCGACCACACATCGCCGACGAAGCTCACGGCATACCCCAGTCCGTCCGTTCGGAACGTAATGTCCGCGATGCGAATGTTGCGCCGCCAGGGGTTGTCCCGTGGCACCCTCACTCGATCCACTAAATCCGCCCATTTGGCGATTCTCCGCCTCTTCACCGGCCCAGCCCTGGGTGACCAGCGCCCATGCGGTCAGCCCGAGCAGGAAGTCGCGCGCCACCTCGGCGTTTCCTAGTGCATCTCGATGTCGCAGGTGCCGATGGCACCCACAAAATAATTGAACTGCACGTTCGGGTGATCCGCCAACAGCGACATGGGTACGGCGGCATCGACGATGCCCTTCGCGATCATGTACGCGGTCAACCGTTGGCCGAACGGGTTGTCATGGCAGCCCGGATGCCAGATCGAAACCTTGTCCGCCAACCAGGTTTCCTTCGGCCCGACCGTCACCGCCTGGGTGGGAACCAGGGTGATGTTTCCGCCGGCGCTGGTCCGGGCATTCTGGGCCAGCGTTAGCGGATGGAGATTCACCACACGCGTCGCGAGCCTGCGGTATTCGGAGGCCGGAGGCGGTTCCGCCTTCCAACGCCCCTTTCGCGGGAGGGGGTCATTGAAGGCCCAGTGCTTCACGTCGCCCTGCCCGCCCTGCATCACCGCGCACCGCACTCCCGCCGTCCATGACTGGCGATAGTCGGCGGTGTCCGCCTTCGGGAAGTGAAGGTTCGCATCCGGCATGCATCGCTGCCGGTCGATCCGGTTGAAGCACAGCTCGCGGTCGCATCTCTCGAAGCTCAAAGGGTGGGAAACGGGCACCTCTTCTCCGGTTGCCGAATCCACCCACTCGTCCATGCCCCAGAAGTGCGCCGACCGGATATCCATTCCGAGGGCATTGACGATGCGCGCCACAAGCGGGAGTTGCTCGGTCGGCCCGATCGGACCGCAGATCCCCGCCGGATTGTCCTCGGTGCTGGACCGCCATGCTTCGATGTATTCCAGCGCTTCGGCCAAGTAGAACTCCTCGAGGGTGGGATAAAACACCACCCGGAATCCGGGTCGCGAGAGTCGGAGAATCTCCTTGGGGGTCAGGCGGGCGACTTCCGCCACCAGATCGGCATCCAGGGTCGTGTAATCCCACCAGTCAGGAGCGATGGAGCTGAGCTTGCGCGGCATGCCCCCGCCTATGCCGTGAAACCCGTTGTCGGGTCAACGCCCGTTTCCAGGCCGCTTCAATCCCGGACTCCGACCCGTGTAGACGTTTGAACCCAGCACGTCCCGCAGGGGATCGGCATCCGCGGGGCAAAAGCCCAGATGGGTGTGTCGTCGCCATCCCTCCGCGAAGGTGAACCGACCGGATTGGCGCCCCACGTCGCGGCCGAAATCGTCCATGGCCTGAAGGTAGGAATCCATGCCCTGGCTTTCGTCCAACCACGCGCGCTGGCTGTGATGCTCCGCCAGCGCCTCACGCTTCGCCGTCTGCACCGCCGAGGTGTTCACCCACATGGAAGCGGTCACCGGTTGGCCGAGGGGATCGCACAAACCATGCGGCATCGAGTGGTACACCGTCACGTCGCCAGCGTAGGGCTTCATCGGCGGCGTCGTCCGGTAGTTCGGCATCCCCCGTGCAAATGCCCCCGTCACCGCCAACCGGCAGGTGTTGACGTGGTCTTCCATGTAATCCACGGGCGCGTGGGTGAGAACCACGGTGGGCTGAACCCGGCGCACAATCGCCGCCACCTTTCTCAGCAGCGGCCCCTCGTAGAAGATCTCGAGATCATCGGCGATGGGGGCATGCCACGTGGCCTCCAGGCGCCGGGCCGCCCGTCGGGCTTCCTGGCGGCGCAACACCCGGAGCCGGGTTGCCGGCACGGTGGAAGATCCACAGTTTCCCGAGCTCAAGTTGAAGTAATGCACGTCCCACCCGGCCTGGCCGAGCAGCAGGAGCGTTCCTGACATCAGGAACTCGATGTCATCCGGGTGGGCCGCGATGGCGATGGCAGCAGGCATGGCGTCTCAAACCGGCGGATGCTTCCGGTCATGAACCGCCGCGGAATGGTCGGACGCGAAGATCACCTCATGTGTAGCGAAGGCGTCGGTCATGCTCGTGAGAGGCATTTCCTGACCGAGGTCCAAGGCATGGAAGAACGCCTCGAACTGGGCCTGGTACGGGTGGTCGGACACATCGCCGGAATCGAGCATGGGGATGCCGAGCCGGCTCCATTCCTTCTTGTTCAAGCCGCCGAGTTTCGTGCTGTAGAACTTGTCGTCCAACAGGGTTCCGTCGCTCCCCACCAGGTGGATTCGAAAGTAGTAGGGCTGCTGGCAATCGATCACCGACGCGCACTTCCCGACCCGGCCGTCCCGGAACCGGAGGATCGTCACGCTGGTCGTCGGGTATTCGTACGCTGCGAATTCCTTGGCGGTGGAATGGGTCGAGTAGCTGCTGACGTCCTCGACTTCCGGCCCCATCAACAGCAACAACGCGTCCATCGCGTGACAGCCCGCCGACAACAGACTGCTGCCGCCGGCCTGTTTGCGGATGTTCCACCGGTACTGCCCGTACCAGGGACCTATGCCATGGAAGTAGTCCACCTCGGCGTAGTGCACCCGGCCCAGGAGGCCTTGATCCACGAAGGCCTTGGCGGTCCGCAGTTGTCCCGAATACCGGCATTCGAAGCAGACACAGGACCGGACGCCCGCCTCAGCCACCGCGTCCCGGACCGCCACCAGGTCCTCGTGATTCAGGGCCACCGGTTTCTCCAGGATCAGGTGTTTGCCGGCGCGCGCGACCGCGATCGCCTGGCGTGCGTGCTCCTGCGGATAGGAGCAGACCGACACGACCTGCAGATCCGGCTGCGCCAGGAACGCTGCCTGGTCTTGGAAGACCCGGACCTCGCCTCCGTACTGCGCCGATAGTTTGGCCGCATCCAATGGACGGGAACTCAGGATCGAGGTGATCCGTGCCCGTCCCGTTGCCTGGAGCGCCGCGATATGTGCCCCGGCCACCCAGCCGTACCCAATGATACCAACGTTGTAGGAGTTCATGATCGTCCCAGTCGCTGCCAATCTAAAGACGTTGCCGATGTCAGTCCTTCACCCGTGCCTGCTGAGCCGTCAACCTGACCAATCGCGCCCCGGATTCAAGCGCCGGACAATGCCCGGGCCGCCGCATCCAGGTGGTCGCTCAGGGCTTGGGCCACCGGCGAGAGCTTCTCCACCCACAGGACACCGATTGAAAGTCGCGGAAAATCCGAGAGTCTAAGCACCCGCACCAGGGGCGAAGGCTTCCCCCCCGGGATCTCGATCCCCAACCCGATGCCGAACCCCTCCGCGGCGTAGGTCATCACCAGCTCAAGCGTGCCCGCCTCGATGGAGGTGGGCCAGACCAGCCCGCGTTTCACCAGTTCCTGCTGGAACAGCCGCGGCAGCGCCTCGTCGGGGCGCATTGAAATCAACGGTTCGTCGATACGATCGGCACCCAGGATTTCCTCCACCGTTCGCGCCTTGGATCCTTTCCCGAGGTAGAGGGCGAGAGGCAGTTCGATCAGGGTCCTCGACTTCAATCCCGACGCGATGGTGCGGTCGATCACCGTCACGGCCAAATCGATCTCGCCGGCCGTGAGCATTCGTTCCAGTTCCTGCTGGTAGCCCGCGCGCAGCACCAGTTTCAGCCGGGGAAACCGATCCCGCAGATCCCGCAGCACACCGGGCAGATGGTCTTTCAGAACGGTCTGCGACGCGCCCACACGAAGCCGTTCCGCCACCCCTCCCCTGATGCGTGATTCGATGTCATTCAATCCCGAAAAGAAGGGGTCGATAAAAGCCAGCAGCTGCCGTCCCGGCTCGGTCAATTCAAACGGACGCCGACGAAACAGGGTCACTCCCAGCTGATCTTCCAGCGCGATGATCTGCGCGCTGATCGCGGGCTGTTGGATGCCATACGGCATGTTCCGGACCGCCTGGGCGATCCCACCGTGCCTCGCGACGTAATAAAACAGCTCGAGATGGTGGATGTTCAGCATGCCCTTCAGCGACGGAAGGATTTCTCGAAGTCGTCGGCCCCCGCCTTCTTGACCTGCTTCTGGAAGCGGGAGTTGGCAATGAGTTCGTTCAGCTTCGCTTCGTAAGCCGCACCGTCGAGTGGCAGGCGGATGGTTTGATCCGCCAACGAGGAATACAGGATCGCATTCGCCAGCTCGATGGATTGCATGCCTTCCTCACCCGCCACCAGCGGCGGTTTTCCGTCCAGAATCCCGTCCACAAACGCCTGGATGAGCTGGGCGTGGGGCAAGGTCGCATTCCCGAAAGGGATCTCCACTTTCCAGGTCTCCGGCTTCGCAAAGCCGCTCGTCGAGGTCCGGTTGAATTCCGCCGAATCCACCTCGTTTCGATCGAAAATCATCCGATCATGCTCAAGCACCAAGCGGCCACGGGTCCCAGCGATCTCCAACCGGTTCGTTCCCGGCGCCTCGGCTGTGGTCGACACAAATGTTCCCGTCGCGCCATCCGCCCATTCGAGGTACGCCGTGACGGTGTCCTCGACCTCGATGTTGCGATGCCGGCCCAGGTGACAGAACGCCCTCACCGTCTCCGGCATTCCCATGAGCCACTGCAACGTATCGAGGTTATGCAGGCACTGATTGATCAGCACCCCGCCACCTTCGCCCTTCCAGGTCGCCCGCCATCCGCTGCTGGCGTAGTAGGCGTCCGTGCGGAACCAATCCGTGTTGATCCACGTCACTCGCATCACTTGACCCAGTTCGCCCGTCGCCAACAGTTGGCGGAGCTTCTGGTAGCGGGGTTCGACCCGCAGCTGGAACATCGCGGCGAAGACTTGGCTCGGGTGGCCCTTGGCCACCTGGATGAGCCGCTCCGCGTCCGCTTTGTGGGCCGCCACCGGTTTTTCCACCATGATGTGCAGCCCGGCTTCCAGGGCGGCAATCCCGATCGTCACGTGCTGGTAGTGCGGGGTCGCGATCACCACCGCGTCCACTTCTCCCGATTTCAGCAGCGTATCGGAATCTTCGAAGAGGTGGGGAACACGTCCCCGGTACGTCGCGAGCTCCTGGGGAACGACGCTGCACAAGGCCGTCAATCGCGCCCGACGCACTTTACCTTCCAACAAATAGTTCGCGTGATGACGCCCAATGTTGCCCACGCCGATGATCCCAAGCCGTATCTCGTTCATGCGGAAAAGGTCTCCAGCGAACCTACCGGCCACGCGCGCTCCCGGCCATCCTTTGTTCTAGCGACTGGAACCCGGGAACCCGTGCCTTGTCTTGACAGGTCACTCCAGCAGACGGCGCAACCGCACGAAACCAGCGGATCCGCCCGCCGCCGGCACGGTTCCGCCCAGCCGTCCGTCGGGGGCCCCTACGGTATCCACTCGCAGCCAGTCCACGAAATCCGTGGATTGCTCCACCGCGTACGACTGCCTGGGCCAGGCCTCCGCGCTCCAACGGAGTCCGATGGCACCCCATCCCGCCCAACCGAACCGAACCGGTCCCGGCGCGGAAGGCAGCAGAACCGCCAGGCCACCTCGCGGCACCCCCATGACTTCGGTGAAAACGCCACCCAACACCAACCCGCCGTCGTCCCGTTCCGCCAGCGCCAGGACCCAGTCATTCGGTCCCCGACCCGGGTCGAAGGCAGGATCCACGGTTCCGTCGTCCTTGAGCCGTGCCACCCGGCTTCGCGCCAGTCCGTCCATCGAGACAAACTTCCCGGCCACCCACAGAGTTCCGTCGTGGCGCGCTAAGACGGAGAGAATGGCGTCATCCGCTCCCGAACCTCCGCTGGCCCGGAACGTGCGGTCCAGTTCCCCCGCTTCCGTCAAACGCACCACCCGACCCGCCGCCTGGCCGTCAAAGCGGGTGAATTCTCCGGCCACAAGAATCCGTCCCTGGACATCCACGGCTAGCGCTAGGACCGGCCCATTGGCTCCGCCCCCGGTTGCGAAGCCTTGATCCAGCCGGCCGGAGTTCAGCCAACGCGCCACGCCTCCCCGCGCCTGGCCTTCCACCCGACCAAAGGATCCGCCAGCGATGGGCCGCCCCACCGCATCCACCGCGACCGCGTACACCGGTCCATCGGCTGCGGACCGGGTGTCGAAGGAGGTGTCGATGTCTCCGTCCAACGTGATCCTCGCCAAGCGCAGCGCCGTCACGCCCTGAACGGAGGTGAATTCGCCACCGACCACCACCTTGTCCTCAGGCGCCAATGCCAAGGCGTGGACCACGAGGTCGGTCCCGGTTTCGAACACGAACTCGGGGTCCGGTTCGCCACTCGGCAACAGCACGGCAACATGGTTGAGCCGGACGTCATTCACCGTATTGAATTCACCGCCCAACAGCACCCGGCCATCCGGCATACGCAGCACCGTGTTCACTTCATACTTCACTTTGACGCGAAAATCCGGGGCCACCGTCCCGTCCGTTCGCACACGCGCCACTCGCGGTCGGTCCATGCCGTCGTAGGTGGCGAACCCGCCGCCCACGATCACCTCGCCATTCCCAGGCCTCATCGGTGCCAACGCACGGACCACGTAATCCGCTCCCGGACGCGCCCGGAAGCTCGTGTCAAGCAACAGGCCCTGGTCCGACTCATCATCCCGAAGGGTCAGGAGGACCATCGCCGCCGGACCGATTGCCAGCCCGGGGGTGGATTCACTCAGGGACATCGAGAACTGGCGGTGTCCATCCTGCTGGGCGTTGTCGCGCAGGTTCACCGGCACTTCCGCGGTCGCCCCCTCGGCCGGGAGCGCAATCACCCGATCGACCGCTTCATAGTCCACACCCGCGCGCGCGGAACCGTCGACGGTCCGGACGCGCACCGTTCCAGGCGTCAGCGCTCCCGTCCGAATCAGGCGGAGCTGAACCGTGCCGGCGTTTTCGTCGATGGTGATCCCGCCGGTCCCGAATCCCAAGCGGCTTGCCGGCTCACGCACCGCGGACACCTTAGGCGCCACGTAGTTCAGGGTGCTTGCATTGTCCGTCACTCCCCCTACTCCCGTTGGAACATCGCGGTACGCGACGGTTGGATTTGAAAAGTGGGGAATCTGAATGCCGGGTCGGTAGGCCATCACGGTGCGATAGGTCTGCCTGTCCACGACGAAACGCGCCCCATAAGCGCCGTTGAGCAATCCGCCTTCGGGCGAGGTGTCCCGGTCGTGATTCGCCCCGAGGAGGTGTCCGATCTCGTGCGCCAGCGTGTAATTTCCCAGCAGATACGGCCGCAAACAAACCGTGTAGCCCATTTGCAGCGAGGGGACTTCCACGTTTCGGAGCTGATTCGCCATTCCCGCGAACTGGTTGCTTTTCTCCGACTCGGTCACCAGGCACACGATATCCGCAGCGTGACTGTCCCGGAGTCGCTGGACCTCATCCATCCAACCGTCGTCAGCCCGGGTCAGCCGGGTCAGATCAGTCCTCAATTCTCCCGATTCGACATAGTCCACCGAAACAAGGCCCACCAGCCGAAGGCGCACCCGCACATCACTACGTTCGAAGGCATCGTTCGATTCGGCGACCGCCAGTTCCACCAGCATCCGGATACCCGCCTCACCTCCGGCACCCGCGGTTGCGGCGGGAGTGTGCCCCACCAGCAGGTCGACTTCGTAGGGCGCCCCCGAGCCACCGGCGGCATGCAAGCGTCGCGTGGCCGGTATTCCCGTCGAGTCCCCGCCCAAGCCACCGGCTTTCAGGGGTTCGGCCTGAAATCGGACGTTCTCTGCACCGTGATCGTGGCCGCCCACCCCGGGTCCAGCATTGCCACAGCGAACATGCTCGTCGCCTTCCCATGCCGAGATTCGATGACCTCCCGACGGGTCGGGAGCCACCACGAACCGGGTGCCGTTTCCGCGTCGAACGACCCCAGCCATGCCACCCTCTCGAAACACCATCCGAATTCCCGAGCCAGCATCGCCCTCCAGCCGCCCACGCACATGGACGCTTCCGGAACCGTCGCTCCGTACTTCCACGACTTGGACGATCGCCGGGAGGGTTCCGGGAATGGGCAGTCGCCAGCGGTCGCCTTGGCGCCACGCGGCGGCATCCTGATTCCAAGCCGGCCGAACCGAGATTTCGCTGGAGTTTGTGGTCCTGGCCAGCCGTGTTCCAATGGCCGCAGCCGTATCTGCCACTGGCTCCAGCAACCAGCGCACGCCCGGGGAGGGCTCCGCCCCCACCGCTGCCAGGATCCCGAGGAGGACGGATCCGACGAACGTCAGTCGTGCACCAACCCCACCGCCCTGGCGTCGGTCATGTCCAAGACAGCCGGTCACGCCGTTCCCAGGTTGGCTTGGTGAAATCCTGAAAGCGCTACCGAGGCCTGGTCCCATTCTTTTCGGATCGCGTCCATTTGCTCGCGAGAGCGTGACAAGTCGCCAGCACGCGCCGCGAGCTCCAGAGCGTTGCAGGCTCGGACCAGACGAACGGCCCCCATGTAGCTCGAACTGCCCTTCAGATTGTGTGACTCCGCACGCACCTGCACCGCATCCCCCGCGGTCACCGCCGCTTCCAGAGCCGCCAGGCGTTTCGGTCCTTCTGCCAGAAACTCCCGAATGAACTCGTTCACCGAATCGGGATCCTCGGGTGACGCCAGGGCGTCCAGGGGAGCGGGATCCAGAACGGGGGGTTCACTCTCTCCTGCCACCGTCGTCTCGGGTGCCTGCGGGGAGGCCGCAGGGACGGCCGGGGGCATCGGCGACGGCGGCCTGAAGGGCGCGGATTCGCTCGCCACGTTGCGCAGCACGCGCGCCATGTCCGGTTGCGCCAGTGGCTTCGTGAGATAGTCGTCCATGCCCGCCTCCAATCCTAGTTCACGATCCCCCTCGAGCGCATTCGCCGACAACGCCACGATCGGCACCCGAATCGCAGGCTGGCCGTCTTGTGCCCGCTGCTTCTCGATTTGCCGCAGTCGCCGCGTGGCTTCGTACCCGTCCATCTCCGGCATCTGACAATCCATCAGCACCAGGTGGTAGCGGACCTTCCCGCAGGCCTCTATCGCCGCGGGACCGCTTGGCGCCGAATCGGCCACAGCCCCGAGGCGTTCGAGCATGGTGCGAACCACCCGGCAGTTCATCCAGTTGTCGTCCACTACGAGAACCCGGAGACCGATCCCAGGAAGGTCGCCCGAGCCCTCGGAGTTCGTTCCTTCCATCACCGAGGCTTCGCCGCGGAGCACCGCCGCAATTTCATCGGCCAGTTTCGACTGTCGGAGCGGCTTGAACAGCGTTCCCCGCACGCCGGCCGATTCCAGACTGCGCGGGTCCGCTAGTGAGCCGGGTGGAGTCAGTGCGATGAGATCGCCGACCGCTCCCCCCAATCTCAGACGACGCGCGGTGTGGATGGCGTCACTTTGGGACAAGTCCGCGTCGAACAGCACGAGATCGAACGGCTGGCCCTCGCGCGCGGCGGACCGGAGGAACTCCAATGCCATCGCGATGCCGCCTACGGATTCCACCCGCTCAGGTGCGAGCGCCCCGATCGCGTGCTTGATCGCGGCCCGCTGGGTTTCGCTGTCGTCCAGGATCAGGACGCGGTGGCCCGCCAGGACAGGCGTTGGCGGAGGGATGGTCTTGGGTTCTAGCGCCTGCTTCATCCGCACCGTGAACCAGAAGGTCGTCCCCCGTCCCACTTCGCTCTCGAAATCGATCTCGCCCCCCATCATTTCCACGATGCGACGCGTGATGGCCAGTCCCAGACCCGTGCCGCCGTACCGGCGGCTCATGGACCCATCCGCCTGCGCGAACGCCTGAAAAACACGCGAACGTGCCTCCTGCTTGATCCCGATGCCCGTGTCCGAAACCCGGAATCGCAACACCAGGTCGTCGCCCGATGCCTCGCCTCGATCGAGGTGCACCACCACCTCCCCCTTCTCGGTGAACTTGATCGCGTTGCCAATCAGGTTGTTCAACACCTGACCTAGGCGCGACGGATCCCCGCGGACCTGCCGCGGCGCCTCCGGCGCGATCACCCCGATCAGCTCCAGCCCCTGCTCATGCGCCCGGCCGGCAAAGAAACTTACCGTCCGCTCCACAATCTCGTGCACGTCGAAGTCAGTGGACTCCATCGCGACCGCTCCGGCATCAATCTTGGAGAATACCAGGACGTCATTGACGACCTGCAGCAGCATCCGCGCCCCATAGTCGATGCTCTCCACCAAATACCGCTGCTGGCGATCCATCCGGCACTGCATCAGCAATTCCGTGGTCGGGAGGATCGCGTTCAGGGGTGTGCGGATTTCATGGCTCACGGTGGCGGCGAACTCCGACTTCAACCGGGCCGAATCCTCCGCCTCCTGCTTGGCCTTGTCGCGCGCCAGATCGAGCTGCTTGCGCGCGCTGACGTCCTCCAGGGAACCCTCGAAGTAGATCGGCCGCCCCTCGCGATCGCGGACCAGGCGCGCGCTTTCCGACACCCAGGTCCTCGAGTGGTCCTTCCGGTAGATTTCGGACTCGAAGCCGGTGATGCTGCCCTTGGCCAGCAGTTCCTGAACGAAATCCTCCCGGCGCCCGGCCTCGACATACACCTGGGTCCGCACGTCGGTCACCAGGGCCATGACCTCGTCCGCGCTGGCATAGCCATAGATCCTCGCCAGCGCAGGATTGACCCGCAGGAAGCGCCCCTCGAGCGACGTCTGGTAGATGCCTTCCACCGAATTTTCAAAAATGCCGCGGAATTTTTCTTCGGCCTCGCGTAAGGCTTGTTCGGTTTCGATCAACTGGGTGACGTCACGCACCACGCCCACAAGGCCGAGGGTTTCCCCCGAGCGATTGTAGATTGGAATTTTGGTCACCGACCCCCACGCGGCCCGACCTGCCTTGCGGCTTAACTCCTCCACCTTGTTGATGATCGGCTGACCGGTCCGAAGCATTTCCTGTTCCTCGGAATGAATGGCTTGAGCCCGTTCCTCGCTCCAGAGATCGAACACCGTCCGTCCCACCAGAGAACCTTCGTCGGCCACGTTGAACCAGTGTGCCGCGGTACGCCCCGCCTTCACGAACCGCGACTGCGGATCCTTGAAGAAGATCACGTCCGGACTGTGATCCAGCAGCGCCTGCAACAGATCCCGCTCGTACGCCAGGGCATCCTCGAGGCGCTTGCCTTCCGTGACGTCCCAGAAGATTCCCTGGATGCCGGTCACCGCCCCATTGGCATCCTTCAGCGCCGTCTTGATCACCTCCACCCAGTGAACCGTTCCGTCCGGAGTCACATTCCTCTCCGTCTGCCGCACCGATTTCCCGTCCAACATCACCCGCTGGTCGTCTGCCTGATACTTCAGCGCCAGTTCTGGCGGAAAGAGGTCGAAGTCGGTCTTCCCCATCAGGGCCTCCCGCGAGACTCCCACCGTCTCGCAGAACCGGCTGTTCGCGAAGATGAACCTTTCATTCCGATCCTTCCGCAGAATGTTCTGCGGCAACTCCTCCACCAGCGAATGGTAGAGCAGCTCCGAGGTTCGGACCTTCTCCTCCGCCTCCTTCCGATCGGTGATGTCCTGGACCGTCCCCTCGTAGAATTTCACCCGCCCCTGGTCATCCCGAACCACCCGCGCCGTCTCCGCGATCCACAGCACCTGACCATCCTTCCGTCGGATCTGCGCCTCGAAATTCGTGATCAGTTCCGTCCGCTGCAAGGCTGCCACGAATCGATCCCGCGCCGTCGGATCCGTGTAGATCTGGACCTTGATGTCCCCCACCGCGTTCATCAACTCGTCCGGCGACGCGTACCCATAGATCTTCGCCAGCATGGGATTGGCCGAAATATAACGCCCTTCCTGGGTGGTCTGGTAAATGCCCAGGACCGTGTTCTCGACGATCCCGCGGTACTTCGCTTCGGCCTCGCGCAGCGCTTCCTCCACCTGGGCGTGTTGCGCCTCAAGTTCCTCCAATTGCCGCTGACGACGCCCCAAGTCCAATTGACCCATCACCATCCGACCCAGGGCTTCCAACGACTCGGACTGGCTGGGAAGGAGATCCCCCGCTTCGTAGTCCCAGACCGAAAGAACGCCGACGGCACAACCTTCCGGCGAGACCAGGGGCACCGCAGCGTAGAAACGGATCCCCCGCGGGTCCCGCACCAGGCGACGGTCCGAAAAACGCCGATCGCATCGCGCGTCAGAAATCACCACGACTGCCCGCGAATCAAGGAACTCCGGGCACAACGCCTCAGACCGGGCGATCCGGCCGGACTTGAGCCCCGCCGAAGCCACCAGGACGACAGCGTCTTCCAGCACCAACTCCACGGCCGCCATGGGCCGATGGCACAGGAGAGCGGCCAGTCGGCAGGCCTCCGAAAGACCCACGTCCATGCCCGGCTCCGCCACGGGGTAGCTCCGGGTGACCTGGATGCGTTTCGCCTCGGAATCGGATATCGTGTTCACAGCAGATTCGATGGCCTCGGTTCCGCAGACTGTACGGTCCGCCCGAAACGGATCCAGACACCAATTGGGCCCGATTGGCGGCCGGCGCTGAGGTTGCGTCCCCATCGCCCGCATTGACAGCCGCCTCCATTTGGGGCACTACGCGGCCCGCGTGCAGACGCCAAAGGCGGATCCGAATCATGGGATCTGCCGCGGGGGAACCAGGAACTCTGGCTGAACAGCCACGGTTCGGGGCAAACGACGGGTGAGACCGCCGTGGTCATGGATTCGACCCAGCCCGTCCGCTAACCCCGTCGGCGAAGGACAGTTCCAGCGCCGCGTCCAGGCCCCTCGCCGCCATCCAGGGTGGGAAGGGGCCGGTCGCGTTTTGCGGGAGCCTTCGTCGCCAGGCTGGGAACGCGCGATCGATCCTAGATGAACACCGATGCATCGCCTCGCCGTACACTCGGCCTCGCCCTGGGAGCCTTGGGGATTGTCTATGGCGATATCGGAACCTCGCCGCTCTACGCGTTGCGGGAATGTTTCCATGGTCCCCATGCCCTGGCTGCAACCCGCCCCGCCGTGCTGGGTGTACTCTCCGCCGTCATCTGGTCCCTTATTCTGATTGTCTGCATCAAATACCTCTCCGTGGTCATGCGGGCCAACAACCGAGGCGAAGGTGGCATCATGGCCCTGCTGGCCCTAACTCTCAGCCGTCTCGGCGCTGACTCGGCCCGCTTCCCGCTCATGATTCTTGGGGCTTGCGGCGCCGCGCTCCTGATCGGCGAGGGTATGATCACCCCGGCCATCACCGTGCTCGGCGCGGTCGAAGGCCTACAGGTCGCCGCCCCGAGCCTCAGCCCCCTCGTCGTCCCGATCACCGTCGCCATCCTGATCGCCCTCTTCGCCGCCCAACGCATCGGCACCGGTAGCATCGGACGCCTGTTCGGCCCCGTGACACTCGTCTGGTTCGTCACGCTGGCCACGCTCGGGATCCGCGGCATCGCTCAGGATCCCGGTGTGTTGGAGGCGTTCAATCCGGCCCATGCCATCGCCTTTCTGAGCCACCAGGGTTCACGCTCGTTTGTGGTCCTGGGGGCCGTCTTCCTGACGCTCACAGGTGTGGAGGCGCTCTATGCGGACATGGGCCACTTCGGGGCCGGCCCCATCCGCATCGCCTGGTTCGGTCTCGTCTTTCCGGCACTGCTGCTCAACTACCTCGGCCAGGGCGCCTGGATTCTTGCCCATCCCGGCCCCGTGGAGAACCCGTTCTTTGATCTCGCCCCGCCCTGGGCCCTGTACCCTCTGACCGCCCTGGCCACCGCGGCGGCAGCCATCGCGTCTCAGGCCCTCATCGCCGGCGCGTTCTCCATGGCCCGGCAGGCCATGCAGCTTGGCTTCCTTCCGCGTCTCAACATTCAACACACCTCCTCCACCGAGCGAGGGCAAATCTACATCGGCGCCATCAACTGGCTGCTCATGGTCGCCTGCATCGGCCTGGTCCTGGGATTCCGAACCTCGCGCGATCTCGCCGCCGCCTATGGCATCGGCGTGTCGCTCACCATCATCATGACCACGCTCCTCCTCTACTTCGCCGCGCAGCGGGTCTGGAAGTGGCCTCGCTGGCGCGCCGCCGCCCTGTGCGGCTTTTTCCTCGCCATCGAGAGCGTTTTCCTCGCCGCCAATCTCATGAAATTCAGCAGCGGCGGCTGGTTCCCGATCACTGTCGGAGCGCTGGTGTACCTCCTGATGGCCACCTGGTTCCGAGGCCGTCGCGCCGTTCAGAAGGAATTGGTGGCCGGCTCCCTGCCGCTCGGCATGTTCCTTGCCGAAATCGAACGTAAACCTCCCGCCCGCGTCGCCGGAACCGCCGTCTTCCTCACCGGGAATGCCGAAAGCACCCCCGGCTCCCTCCTCCACAACCTCAAGCACAACAAAATCCTCCACGAGAAGATCATCATCCTCCGCTTCGCCGTCTCCGACGCCCCGTCCATTGATGACGCCGAGCGGCTGCAGGTCGAAGAACTGCCGCTCGGCTTCTACCGGGTCACCGCCTTCTTTGGCTTCATGGAATCCCCTTCCCTTGACCGTATCCAGCCGCTCTGCGCCAACGAGGGGCTCGATCTCGATCCCATGAAAACCACCTATTTCCTGGGACGCGAAACCATTCTCGCGACCCGCAAACCGGGCATGGCGCGATGGCGAAAACAGCTGTTCGCCCTCCTCTCCCGCAACGCCCAACAAGCCACCGCGTACTTCCGTCTCCCGCCCAACCGAGTCGTGGAACTCGGCATGCAGGTGGAAATCTGATCGTCCCGGCTAAAGTCTCTCCCGTTCTCTGGATCGCCCCAAGCCATCGCCTTGAACCCATCCCCTCCACGCCCACATTCCGCCGTCCTGGCCCTCGGAGCCCTCGGAGTTGTCTACGGCGATATCGGAACCAGCCCCATCTACGCCTTCCGAGAATGCGTCCAGAATGCCTCCGATCCGGCCACCGTCCTCGGCTCGACTTCGTTGATCCTCTGGACGCTCGTCGCTCTCGTTTCGGTCAAGTATCTCATTCTGGTGCTGCGGGCGGACAACCATGGCGAGGGCGGCATCCTCGCCCTCATGGCACTCGCCACCAGTAAAGCCACCCGCTTGGGAAATGTCCTCACGCTGGGCGGCATTCTTGGAGCGGCCCTCCTTTACGGCGATGGCATCATCACCCCGGCCATCACCGTCCTCGGCGCGATGGAGGGGCTCCAGGAAGCCTGGCCGGCCACCCACAGCCTTGTCGTCCCGTTAACTCTGGTGGTCCTGGTGGCCCTCTTCGCCGTCCAACGCCACGGCACCGGCCGTGTCGGCGCCGTCTTCGGACCGATCATGTTGGTCTGGTTTTCAACCCTGGCCATCCTCGGCGTCTCCTCCATCGTTCGACACCCGGAAGTCCTGCACGCGCTCAATCCCACTCACGCCCTCCATTTCCTTTCGACCTCCGGATGGCGCGGCTTTGCCATTCTCGGCTCCGTTTTTCTGGCCGTGACGGGCGCCGAAGCGCTGTACGCCGATCTCGGGCATTTCGGCGCCCGCCCCATCCGGATTGCCTGGACCCTGGTGGTATTTCCGGCCCTGGCGCTCAACTACCTCGGCCAGGGCGCTCTCGTCCTTCAGGATTCTACGGCCGCCTCCAATCCCTTCTTCCGGCTGGCTCCGCCCGCTTTCCTCGTCCCGCTGGTCCTGCTCTCGACCGCCGCCGGCATCGTCGCATCCCAGGCCCTGATTTCGGGTGCGTTCTCGCTTACCATGCAAGCCATGCAGCTGGGTTATCTCCCGCGCATCAACATCGACCACACCTCGGCCCATCAACGCGGCCAGATTTATATCGAGACCGTCAACGCCGCTTTGGCACTCGGCTGCATCGCGATCGTCCTCGGCTTCCGCTCATCCGCCGCCCTCGCCGCCGCCTATGGTATCGCCGTCGCTCTCACGATGGTCATCACCACCGCCCTGCTCGCCTGCGTCGCCAAGACCCAATGGCAATGGTCCACTCCCAAGGTCGGCATCCTACTCGGCGGGTTCCTGGTCCTCGATTTCGCCTTCCTGTCCGCTAATCTCCTCAAGATCCGCGACGGCGGCTGGCTCCCTCTCGCGTTCGCAGCCGTCCTCGTAACTCTCATGCTCACCTGGCATCGAGGTCGCGCAGTCGTCGGTCGGCGTCTCCGGGCGCGCCTCACCAGCCTCGACGAATTCATCGTTCAGATCGCCCAGGACCCCACCATCCAACGCGTTCGCGGTACCGCGGTCTTTCTCACCTCCAACCCGGACGGCACTCCCGTTGCCCTCGCTCAGAACCTCAAACACAACCGCGTCATTCACGACCGCGCCATCGTTCTCTGGTTCCAAACCTCGGCCTTCCCCCATGTCCCCGTCGATCAGCGTGTCACCATCGAATCACTACCTCACGGTTTCTGGAGGGTCACCGCCCGGTTCGGGTTCATGGAAGACCCAGAAATTGGTCCCGTGCGCGACGCGTGCGCCGAGCTCGGCCTCGTCTGGAATGATTTCGAAACCACCTACTTCCTCGGTCGCGAAAGCATCGTCCAATCCCGGCATCCCATCCTCCCTCGTTGGCGCCTGGCCCTCTTCGGACTGCTTTCGCGCAATGCCCAGGAACCCGCCGCTTTCTTTCGAATCCCACCCAATCGCGTCATTGAGCTGGGGGTCCAGGTCGAGCTCTGATCTTCCCCTCGTTCCTCCCGCCCCGACATTTCTCATCGCATGTCGTCCATCGTCCTGAGTGATAAATTACTCGCCGGCCTCGCCGGTTGGGATGTGGTCAAGCTGGCCCGCTCCATCGTCGCTGAAGGCCGCGTGCTCAGCAGTTGCTGGCAACCCCCGGTGCTCCGCGGCGTCGTTCAAGCCGGCACCACCACCTACCGTGCCGGGCTTATCATCCAGCGTGAGAACGATGCCGAGAATCTCTGCACCTGCCGCCAAGCCCGCGAGTGGGGCACCCTCTGCCCTCACTCCATCGCGGTCGGTATCCACGCCCTCAAGCTGGCCGTCCCCGCCCTCGAACTCCACCACCCCGCAAGCACCCGGCCCACTGGCAGCAGTACCCTCTCTGCAAACCCGAAATCCCCGGCGCATGGCACCCGCCCCGTCCTTCGGTCCAAGGACGCCCGCCGCATCCAGCGCGTCCCCCTGCCCGGCGCCGCTGCCGCCGCCGTCCGTCCGGACGCTGCCGCCGAGGACCTCGCCATCCACGTTGTCCTCCCGCCCAACTTTGCCGATGCCCTCGCCCGTGGACGTCCCACGGTCTTCTTTGAAGGGCGCACCGCGCGCGGGAGCGTGCCGCTCGCGACCCTCGCCGAAACCCGGACTTTTACCCTGGATGCCGGCGATCACCGGCTGCTCGACGCCGCCGAAAGCATCGCCGCGGGCGACACCCCCGCCATGCTCCAGATCTCTGGAGACGATCTGGCGCTCCTGCTCGAAGCCCTGATCGACCACCCGCGGGTCACGTTCGCCAAAACCCAGGCCGCTCACATCCACGCCGATCCCTGGCGGATTCCCATACGCGCCCAACTGCTGGCGTCCGGCGAGATCGAGTTGCGGGTCAAACCGCTTCCCAAACCTCCGACCCTGGTGCCGGGATCGCGTCTGTGGGTGCTGGTGGGACAGGAGTTCAGGCCCCTGCTCCTTCCGACCCCTTGCCGCGCCATTTTCTCCGGGCCGCTCCGGATACCCCGCATTGCGGTTCCTTCATTCCTTCAATCCACGCTGCCCAGCCTGGAGGCCAATACCGAGTGGGAGGCCGACTTCGGCGCGTCCGAGTTTCAGTTGTCGCCCCAACCGCCCCAATTTGCGCTCCATCTTGCCGGCGGCCTCGCGTCACTGACCGCCCAACTCCACGCCAGCTACGGCCCCCGAATCGTCACGGCGGGTCTTGCGGTTCCCAACGAGCCCCCGTGGATGCCGGATCCCGACAACATCCGCCGATTCAATGCGCGCGATCTCACCGGCGAACGGTCCGCCCTCCAACGGTTGCAGCGCTACGGATTCACCGGCCCCGATCCGCAAGGCCGTCTTCAACTGAACGGCCAGAACCCCATCCTCACATTCTTCGCCCGTGAGTTTCCACGACTCGAACGGGATTGGAAGGTCACCCTGGAGGAACGCCTGGATCGCAGCACCCGCCAGAATTTCGAGCGCATCGAGCCCCGCTTCTCCATCACGTCGTCCGGCGACCAGTGGTTCGACCTCCAGGTCCAGTATTCCAGCAGCAGCGGCGAACGCCTGCCCGCCACCGAAATCCAGCGACTGCTGCGCGGTGGACAAAACCACACCCGGCTCAAGAATGGGCGCATCGCCCTCATCGACACCGGCGCCGTCGAGCAGTTGGAGGAGATTCTCGTCGATACCGCCCCCGAACAGCACGCCGGGGGCTATCGCATCGGCCAGGCGCAGGCCGGGTTCCTTCACACCTCCCTCACCCAGCAGGGTTGGCAGCCCAACGCCCCTGCGGCCTGGCGCGACAAAGCCCTTCAGCAGACGGGCGCCGTTCAACTCGATTGCCCACCCCTCGGCGCCCTGGATTCCGTTCTCCGGCCCTACCAGAAACAAGGCGTCGCCTGGCTCGCGTTCCTTCGACGCAACGCGTTCGGCGGCATTCTCGCGGATGAAATGGGTCTCGGTAAAACGCTTCAAACCCTCGCCCTGCTCGCCACCACCCGCACCTCTGTTCCCGAACCGGGATCCGGTCCCAAGGCCCCGCATCTCGTCGTCTGCCCGACGTCCCTCGTCTTCAACTGGGTCGCTGAGGCCACCCGGTTCGTCCCCCACCTCCGGGTCGTGGCCCTGCAAGGCTCCGTGCGCCATGCCCGGTTTGCGGAGATTCCCGAGGCCGATCTCGTCGTTACCAGTTATGCCCTCGTCCGGCGGGACCTTGAAAAGTACCGCGGGATCGAATTCGACACCGTCGTTCTGGACGAGGCCCAGCACATCAAGAACCGCCAAACCCAGAACGCCCAGGCAGTCAAAGCCATCCGGTCGCGGCGTCGTCTGGTTCTCACCGGAACCCCCCTGGAGAACTCCGTCCTCGACCTTTGGAGCATTCTCGATTTTCTCATGCCCGGTTACCTCGGCACCGCTAAGGATTTCCGCGATCGGTACGAGGTTCCCATTGTCCGGGAGAAGAGCGTCGAAGCCCAAACCCGACTCGCCCGGCGGGTGAAACCGTTCCTCCTCCGACGCCTCAAGCGCGACGTCGCGCCGGAACTGCCTGCCCGAATCGATCAGGTCGTCTGGTGTGAGCTCTCTGAAGACCAAGCCCGGGTTTACGGGCAACTGCTGGAGGCCACCCGGAAGGATGTGACCGCGGCCGTCGGTGCCCAGGGCCTGGCCCAGTCACGCATGCTGGTTCTCACCGCCATTTTGCGCCTGCGCCAGGTCTGTTGCGATCTTCGACTCCTGGGAGTCGAGGACCCCGAGGTGCCGGTCGCGGAACCGACATCAGCGGAGGTGGCGCCGGGTACCCCGGGTGAGAAGCCTCCGGCGGCCTCCCGCAAAGCCACTAAATCTTCGGCACCGTCCGGCAAACTGGATGCCTTCGGGGAACTGCTTGAGGAGGCTCTCGATGGTGGCCACCGGGTATTGGTCTTCAGCCAGTTCACGCGTCTCCTGCGCCTGCTCCAGGAACGTCTGGCCGCCGAGAAGATTCCCTGCTGCTACCTCGACGGCTCCACCCGCGACCGTCAGGGCGAGGTTGCCAGGTTTCAGCAATCCCAGGACATCCCCGTCTTCCTGATCAGCCTCAAGGCGGGCGGCGTCGGACTCAACCTCACCGCCGCCGACACGGTCGTGCATCTGGATCCGTGGTGGAATCCAGCGGTGGAAGATCAAGCCACCGACCGCGCCCACCGCATCGGGCAGACCCGGGTGGTGACCAGCTACAAACTGATCACCCGCGGCACGATCGAGGAAAAAATCATGGCCCTGCAGCAACGCAAACGTGACATCCTCCAAGGCATCCTTACCGGCGAGGAACAGCTCACCTCGTCCCTGACCTGGGATGAGATCCAGGACCTGCTGGCGTAGGAGACGGAGCTCTTGATCGCGGGTGGGTCGCGGATCGGCGAAACGACGCCCCCCTGGCGACTCACGAGCCCATGCTCACGAACCTTTACCGCCGCACTTTTCTTCGAACGTGTTGATGTCGTCCTTGTGGCCGGCGACGTAAATCAGGTCGTTTTCGTGCAGCACGAATTCGGGGGAGGGCAATTCCTGCTTCGGGTTCCCGCTTCCTTCGGCGCGCAGAATCAAGATCGGGATGAGCTTGAACTTGCGGGAAAGCGCGGCGTCCTCGAGCCGGATCCCGGCGAGTTTGGTTCCAAGCCGGACCTGGCCCAGGTGGAATTCGCCGTCGATGGGGTGTCGTTCGCCGCGGCTGCCGGCGTCGATTTGCTCTGCCAACCGCATGGCGCTTTCGCGGGCAGGCGACACCACCTGATCGGCCCCCAGTTTGGTCAGGATCTGGGCATGCTTGTCGTTGATGGCTCGTCCAATCAACCGCTTGACCCCCATTTCCTTGAGGGTCAGTACCGCCAGGATGCTGGCCTGCATGTTTTCGCCGATCGCCACCACCACCACGTCGGCATCGGGAACGCCGGCCGCCCGCAGGTCGCCCGGGTCATCGGCATCGATCCGAAGGGCCCGGAAGCCCGCCTCCGACAGGTCCTGGACCAGCCGGGGATCACTGTCGGCCAGCTGGACGTCGCAGCCAAGTTCACTAAGGCGCGATGCCAGATGGGTTCCGAACCGGCCCGCCCCAAGAATAAAGATGCGTTCTGCCATAAGGATGATTCATCCGACTGCCACGTCCTCCTCCGGATACGACACGCGGCCGGGCACCGCAGGCTGCATGAGATGCATCGCCAGACAGAGCGGCCCGAGCCGTCCCAGAAACATCAGCACGATGATGATTCCCTTGCCGGCCTTTGTCAGGTCCGCGGTGATTCCGGTACTCAATCCGACGGTTCCGAAGGCCGAGACGGCCTCAAAAACGATTCCCAGCCAGCCATGAGTTCCTTGCGCTGCCGGGTGGCCCAATTCGGTCTGCATCAACACGCCGCATCCGACCATGACCAAGGCTCCCGAAAGGATCATGATCATGACCGCCGCGTCCGCCTGCCGATGCGGCAGAGAACGATGACCCACGGTCAGCTCGACTCGGCGACGCAGTGCCGCCGAAGTGGCCGCAAACAACAACAACAACGTCGTAATCTTCACCCCGCCCGCCATCGAACCGGGAGCTCCACCGATGAACATCATCGGCAGGGTGCCCAGCAACGTCACCGGTTCCATCTTCCCCAGGTCCACCACGTTGAAGCCGGCCGTTCGTGTCATGACCGAGTGAACGAACGACCACAGCAACCCCTGCCACCATGACGTATCCTTGAGCGTGCCCTCCCATTCGCTCAACCAGGTGAACAGTGTGCCCCACACCAGCAGGAACACCGTCACCCAAAGACAGATCCGGGTCTGCAGGGTCAGTTTTCCCCGCATGCGCCGGTCGCTCCTCCAGAAATAGAAGTAGCGGAAATTCACCAGGGTCAGGAATCCGATCCCTCCGGCGATCACCATGCTGCTGACCACCAGCAGATTCAGCGGCCGACCGGCCCACTCCTCAAGACCTCTCGGGTAGAGGGAGATGCCAGCATTGCAGAACGCGCTGACAGCATGGAACGTCGCCTCCCAGACGGCCGCATCGAAGGTGAGGTCGTCCCGCTGGTTCAGCAGGAGATAGGTCAGCAACACCGTCCCCACCATCTCCACCAGCACGACCAGGATGATCGCGTAAACCAGCACGTCGATGGGACGGGCACCCCTCAATCGTCCGACGTTTGCCCCGATGAACTCCTCGCTCCGGAACGTCGCGCCCCCACCTCGCATCACCAAGAAAAACGTGCCCGCCATCATCATCCCCAAACCACCCGTCTGGATCAGCCCGAGAATCACCCACTGCCCGAACACCGTGTAAGTCTCCCCCACATTGACCGTTGTCAGGCCGGTCACGCAGACCGCTGAGGTTGCCATGAAAAGACTGTCGATCCACGACACCGCGTGTCCGGGATGTCGCGCAGTCGGCAGGTGCAGCAAGAGGGTCCCCACCACGATCAGGATGCCAAACGCCGCCATCGTTTTTCCGATGGATGAGGCCGTGGCCAACCGTCGGTAGATTGCGGTTTGGCTGACCGCCATCGGGCGCGTTTCGGAAAAGGATCGCACGGGGTGGGTTCGGTATCGGGATGCGATGAGGTCCTGCCTACTCCGCCTTCACCTGGCTCCAGATCTCGTCGTACAACCGTGTCTTCATTCCCAAATCCACCAGCCATTCCAGTTTCGCCATGACCTCCGGCGACGGATAAATCGCCGGATTTCGAAGATCCTCGGGGTTCACGAACTTTCGGGCCGCGGCGTTCGGTGTACCAAACTGGGTATAGTTGGAAATCCGTGCACCGATCTCGGGTTCCAGGATGAAGTTGATGAAGGCTTCCGCCAGATCCCGGTTCGGGGCCCTCACGGGCACCGCCAGGTTATCCAAGTAGATTTCGCTGCCTTCTTTCGGGATTCCATAGGCCGTTTCCGGATCTTCCGCGATCCCGCGCGCCGCTTCCCCACTGAAAACGATCGCCACCGCGGCCGTCTTGCCCACCACGCGATTCTTCCCTGCCACACTCCCGTCGAAGGCCAGACAGCGTTTCTTGGCGTCCCGCAGCGTCCCGCGGGCCGCCTTTAATGCCGGCAGGTCCGTGGCATTGAAGCTCTGCCCTCGGTACTTCAGCGCCGCACCGATCGCGTCCCGCATCGAATCGAGGATCACCATCGGACCCGGTTGCTGGGCCGGATCAAAAATCGCCCCCCAGGAGTCCGGAGCCGGCTTTCCCGGGACCTTCCGATAGTAAATTCCCAGTGTTCCCCACTGGTAGGCCACCGTGTGCTCATTCTTCGGATCGAAGGGCGGCCCGCGGAAAGTGGCCTCCAGATGTTTCAGGTTGGGAATCCGTTCATGCCGCAAGGGCGCCAGCAGCTTCAGCTTCACGAGGCTCGAAACCGCATGATCGGGTGGCACCACGATGTCATACACCGCCGCCCCCCCTCCCTGCATCTTCGCCAGCATCGCCTCGGTGTCCTCGAACAGGTCCAGGGTTACTTTGGCGTCGAAGCGTCTCTCAAACTCTTTCACCACCTCCGGATCCATGTACTCGCTCCAGATAAAGACGTTGAGCTTCTGACCGGCCCGGGCCGTCATCCCCAGCCAGCCCACCGCCAAACCCACCAGCATCAGTAGTAGCGCATGTCGGTTTTCCATGAATGACCGGCGCTGTTTGGGTGACATCCAGCGTTCGGTCAAGTCTGCATTCCCCCCTGGTGCACCGCCGCCTTGTCACGAGCACCGGCCCATCTATCCTCCCGAACCATGTCGCCACTCGCCCCATCGGTATCCTTGCGCTCGCGTTGGGCCGTTCTCACCCTCTTCCTCGCCTGCGGGAGCTTCCCCGTTCCCCATGGAGTCGCCCAGGAATCCGGCCAGACCCTGCGCAAACTCACCGAGGGTCTCGTTTCACCCCTCAATCTGACCTCCCTTGACACCCAAAACGTTCTCGTCGGCGATCAGATTGGCTTGGTCCACGTCCTCGATGCCTCCGGCAACCGCAGGCCCGCCCCCTTCTTCGATATCCGCCCGAAACTGACCCGGCTGAATCAGGGCTTTGACGAACGGGGACTGCTCGGTTTCGTCCTTCACCCCAAGTTCCCTGCCAACCGCCACGTGTTCGCCTATTACAGCGCCCCACGAAGCGCTTCCTGCCCGACCAACTGGGACCACACCAGCCACGTCAGTCAGTTCACCGTCACTACCGATCTCCAAAGCGTGGATCCCGCCTCCGAAAAGCTCCTTCTCCAGATCGACCAACCGTACTTCAACCACAATGGCGGCCGCCTGGCCTTCGGCCCGGATGGATTCCTCTACATCGGCGTCGGGGATGGCGGGAATGCCAACGACCAGGGCTTCGATCGCAGCCCCATCGGCAACGCCCAGGATCTGACCACCCTCCTGGGCAAGTTCCTCCGTATTAACGTCGATGAACCCACCGATTCACGGCCGTATTCCATTCCCGCCGACAACCCGCTCGTCGGGAAGTCCCCCGCCCGCCCCGAGATTTTCGCCTGGGGCGTTCGCAATCCCTGGGGCATTTCGTTCGACCGCGGCGGTACCCGGGAACTGTTTGCCGCCGACGTCGGCCAAGGCCGCTACGAGGAGGTCAACATCATCCGCAGCGGCTGCAATTATGGCTGGAACCAGCGTGAGGGACTCCACCCGTTCGATCCCCAAAACCCCATTGCCGTGACGTCGATCCAAGTGGCCCTTCCGTCCGATCCCAGCGGTTTCATCGACCCCATCCTTGAGTACCGGAACCTCAACAGCTTCTCCAAGGACCCGGACGCCCACGGGATCAGCGTCACGGGTGGCTTCGTTTACCGGGGCAAGGCTCTCCCCCATCTCCAGGGCCAATACATTTTCGGGGACTGGAGCCGGCAATTCAGTGTTGCTGATGGACGTCTGCTCGCGGCGACGCGCCCGACCGACGCAGGCACCCCGTCCTGGTCGGTCCGAAAGCTGCCCGTGGCCGCATTCCCGGACCACAAACTCGGGCTGTACGTGCTCGCCTTCGGTGAGGACGCGGACGGCGAACTCTACGTGCTCACCACCCAGCGTGGCGGTCTTGTCGATCGCACCGGCGCGGTTTGGAAACTGGTCCCGACCACCCCTTGAACCGTCCGAAGTGATCGTCAGATCCGCAGGAAGATCTGACGGCGATGCATCCAGTAAAGGATGAGCCACAGGACCAAAAGGACCGCACCCCCCTGCACCAAAGGCGCGTAAGCGTCGCCCAGGGCCTGGAAGACACCCGCCCCCAGGTGGGTTTTGAGCCCGCTCAGGATGAAGCCGTCCCAGAGATGCGCGATGCAGTAGGCCATGATCGAATTCATCCCGATCACCACGAGCGGAAACGCCCAGCGTTTGGTCCCGTGCAAATCCATGACGGCATAGAAGGCCGCCAGGAGCACAAAGCACCATCCTCCGCTAAACAGCACCCAGGACGGCGTCCAGATGCGCTTCACCACCGGGCAGATCCCCAGCCAACCCACCAGCGCGCCCAGCCCAAGTCCCAGGCAGCCCAACAACACCAACCGGTTGAATTTCTGCTTGGGCTCCTGGTCACCGCGAAGGACGCCCCCCGCCAACAATCCGAGCACCATCGTCGCGAGCGTCGGCACAAAGCTGAGAGTCGAGTACCCGCCGCCATTGAATTCCCAGGGAGTCTCACGCGGGAACTGGTTCATCCACCAAAGATCCGCTTCCCACGCCAGGTTCGAGTTCTTCTGCCAATGCGCCGCGAATCCCTGCAATCCATGATCCGCCAGCCACTTCTCGGTTACCCCCACCTTCGTGTAGTCGAACTCAGGGCCGGGCAGCGGATGCACCGCAAAGGCAAGCCACACTCCCACCAACAACACTCCCAACGTGAGCCATTGATCGCGTCGGGGCCGAAACGCCAGCAGGAACAACGGCACATACCCCAGACCGATCTGCGTCAGGGTGTCCTCAAAGGTGAAATTCGTCTGCTCCGCCCCGACCGACCTTAACAGGATGCCCAGTAGACTCAGCGCGAACGCCCGCCAGATCGCGTGACCCAACATGGGCAGAAACGGCTGGCCCTTCGCCTGCCGATTCGCCACCGAAAACGCCAGTGCTGTTCCCACCAGGAAGCTGAACGAGGGCTGGATCAGATCGTGCAAGGTGCACCCCACCCACTCGATGTGACTTTGATGGTGCGCCAGGAACTTCCAAAACCCGCTTTCCGGAAAGTTCCGCGCCATCCGGCTCAGGTGGAGGACCTCCGCCATCATCAGGAACATGACGAATCCGCGGTAGCCGTCGATCGACGCGAGCCGGGCCGGGCCGGGACTGGTGGGAGTGCCGTTCATGGATTCTTGGATGGCGGCCAGACACAGTGCGCGTCCTTCCAATCCCTGCAAGCCGAAGCTTGGTTAGCCCGCCACGCTGAACGCCCGGTGCGCATGCCGCAGCATCCGCTCGGTCGTCTCCCAGCCCACACACGCGTCCGTCACCGATACCCCGTACTTGAGCTTCGAACGATCCGCGACCAACGGCTGACTTCCTTCCTGAAGGTGGCTTTCCACCATCGCCGCCACCAGCGTCCGGTTCCCCGCCAACCGCTGCTCCACCACGCTGTTCCAGACTTCCTCCTGGCGCGCAAAGACCTTGGCTGAATTGGCATGGCTGCAATCCACCATCAACCCCGCCGGCAACCCCGCCTTCTTCAATCCCGCCGCCGCCGCGGCAATGCTCTCGGGATCGTAGTTCGTCCCCGCCTTGCCCCCACGCAAGACCACATGCCCCGAAGGATTCCCCGTCGTCCGCATGATGCTCGTCAAACCGCCGCTATCGATCCCCAGAAAACTGTGCGGATGCATCGCCGACAGCATCGCATCCAACGCCACCTGAAGTCCGCCGTCCGTGCCGTTCTTGAACCCCACCGGCATCGAAAGTCCACTCGCCATCTGCCGGTGCGTCTGGGATTCGGTTGTCCGCGCCCCGATCGCCGCCCACGCCACCAGGTCGTCGATGTACTGCGGCACGATCGGGTCGAGAAACTCCGTTCCGGCGGGCAGACCGAGGCCGTTCACCTTCAAAAGAAGCTCCCGCGCCTGATGCAGGCCCAGTTCCACGTCGTCCGAACCGTTCAGGTTCGGATCGTAGATCATCCCCTTCCAGCCGATCGTCGTCCGGGGCTTCTCGAAGTACACCCGCATCACGACGAATAACCGGTCGGCCACTTCCTGGCTCAAATGGGCCAAACGCCCCGCGTATTCCAGCGCACTCGCCTCGTCATGGATCGAGCAGGGCCCTATCACCACCAACAGCCGCGAATCCGTGCCGTTCAGGATCCGTTGAACCACTTCACGCCCCTCCACCACCGTCCGGTTCACGGCCTCGGTGATCGGAAGCTTGGCCTTCAACTGGGCCGGCGTGATCAGCCGGCGGACTTCGGTGACTCGGAGGTTTTCAGTGCGTCGAATCATGCTGGGATTCCACGCGGGCCGGCTTCGGGCGCCGGGTCCGCGCGAGCCACAATGCTGGTCACGTCCCCTTCATGCAGTCGAGTCCGCAACTGCATCCCAGGGACTATCTCGGCGGCCCGCCGGACCACCTGCCCGGTCGCGGCATCCCGTGTGATGGAATAACCCCGGGCCAAAACCTGCTCCGGCGATAGCAGTGCCAATCTCAATTCCAGACGTTCCAACCGTTCCCGCACCGCATCCTGTGCCCTCCGGACCGCTTCCAGCAGGGCTGCCTGCGCCCGTCCCCAACGTTCGCGTTCCCGGGTCAGACGCCACCCCGGCCGGATCGCCCCCAATCGCACTTCAACCTGATCCAGCCGGTGAGACCTCTCCCGCAGCCCGTCCCGGCCGCAACGGGTCAGCGCCGACTGGAGATCATCGAGCCTCTGCGCCTGCTCATTCAGGCGCCGCCTCGGATGCGCCCGCCCCAGCCGCCCTTCCCACCCCTCCAACCGTTCCCGCGCCAGATCAAGCGCGTTCCATGCCCGTCTCCCCAACGCCTCTGCGTTCCGTCGCAGGGTTTCCCGGCTCTCAACATACCCCGCCGTCAGCAACTCCGCCGCGGCGCTCGGCGTCGCCGCCCTCAGATCCGCCACGAAATCCGCGATTGTGAAATCAATCTCATGCCCGATCGCCGACACCACCGGAACGGTCGATCCGAAGATGGCACGCGCCACAGCCTCCTCATTGAATGCCCAAAGGTCCTCCAGGCTGCCCCCGCCGCGCGTGACCAGGATGACATCCAATTCCCGAGCCGCCGCCGACGCCGACCAGGCGTTCAATTGCTGCACCGCCAGGGCGATCTCCGCTTCCGCCCCCTGGCCTTGGACCCGGCAAGGTGCCAGCAGCAGTTCCAGCCCTGCATAACGACGCCCCAACACATGCAGCACATCGCGGAGCGCTGCTCCGGTCGGCGACGTCACCACTCCGATCCGTCGGGGAAACTTTGGAATCGGTCGCTTTCGCGCGCTGTCGAAGAGCCCTTCCGCCGCCAGTTTCAACTTCAGTTGCTCAAAGGCGGCCTGCAATGCCCCGATGCCCTGAACTTCCACCGAACGCACGATCAGTTGGTACTGCCCTCGCGGCTCGTAGACCGTGACAGCCCCCTGCACCGAAACCTTCTGGCCGTCCTTCATCGCCGCACGCAGAGCCGCGGGCACCGCCGTGCCCCGGAACAGCACGCAACTCAATTGAGCTCCCGCATCCTTGAGGGCGAAGTACATGTGCCCGGAGCTTTGCAGCCGCAGGTTGGTGATTTCCCCGGAAACCCAGACATCCCCCAGTTGTGCCTCCAGAAGGCCCTTCACCTTCGCCGTCAGCTCCGTCACCGACAGGACGCGCCGAAGGTTTTGTGCGGGAAAAAGCTCGCCGAAGTCCCATCCGGTGTTCGTTTTGCGTGGCATCCGATCGCTCCGTGTTCGGCGTCGTCCGCTCAATCGTGGGAATCCCCACCCGCTGGCACAGCCTCCGAAATCCGCTGAATCCCGACCGCACGACCGGTTTCCGGGTTCACCCGCACGATGACTCCCTGCAGGAGCACCCGTTCCTTGGCGACGGCGAACCGCTGCGGGGTGCAGGTCCGGAATCGGCGGATCACCGGCTCAATCTCCCGACCCAGCACGCTTTCGTGTGGCCCGGTGAAGCCAGCGTCACAGAGGAAGGCCGTTCCCTTCGGAAAAATCTGTTCGTCCGCGGTCTGGACATGGGTATGGGTCCCCACCACCGCGCTCACCGTCCCGTCCAGCATCCGGGCCATCGCAATCTTCTCGGAGGTTGCCTCCGCATGCATGTCGACCAAGATCACTGGGGTCACTTTTCGCAATCGCTCCACCTCCGCCGGAACCATGATGAACGGGTTCTCGAGGGCGGCCATGAAGCTCCGACCCTGGGCATTGATCACCCCGACTGAAACCAACCCCTGCCGCTGCCAGACCGTGCTCCCCTGCCCCAACGTGCCCGCCGGATAGTTGATCGGACGCACAAACCGCGGCTCTTTCAGCAGCAGTTCCGTGACCTCCTTCTGATCCCACAAATGGTCACCGCAGGTGATGATGTCCACGCCTGACGCATAGATCTCCGATGCCGTCTCCGGCGTGATCCCGGAACCTCCGGCGGAGTTTTCGCCATTCGCGATCACCATATCGATTCCACATCGGGCACGCAGTTTGGGCAGCAAGGTCCGAACCGCCTTACGACCCGGCGATCCGACAATGTCCCCAATGAACAGCAACGTCATGGCCTCAGTTTATCGGCCCATCCACCCCGGTGCAGCCCTTGTTTCACCCAGACTTCCATCCATTTTCCGTTTGCCTCCAACCTGCCAACCCCGTGAACGTCCGCCCGCCATGACCCGAGCCACGATGATCGCCTCACTCGCCTGTTGGATCAGTGCGGGTTCCCTTTTAACCGCCCAAGCCGATGGCCCGGGCGTCGAGATGGCAACCGCCGCGAACCATTTTATCGCCTCGCTTGACGAGACCCAGCGCGCAAAAGCCCTCATCCCCTTCCAGGATGCGGAACGTCAAAACTGGCACTTCATCCCCATGATACGCCGCGGACTCACCTGGAAGGAGATGACGCCCGCCCAACGTCATCTCGCCACGTCCCTGCTCGCCTCCGGCCTCAGCCAGCGCGGCTACATCAAGGCCAAGACCATCATGAGCCTCGAACAAATCCTGCTGGAACTCGAACAGGGCAAAGGCCCAGTCCGCGATCCCGATCTCTATTACTGGGCCGTTTTTGGCCAGCCTTCCGCCGACGGCACCTGGGGCTGGCGAGTCGAAGGCCATCATTTCTCCGCCAATTTCACCGTCGTCGAAGGCCGACACATCTCCGCCACCCCGTCCTTCTTCGGCAGCAACCCCGCTGAAGTCCGCCAAGGCCCTCGCCAGGGCCTACGCGCCCTTGCCGCCGAGGAGGATCTCGGCCTCGAACTCTTCCGGTCCCTCGACGACAAGCAACGCGCCGTCGCCGTCATCGCTGAGGAGGCCTTTCCCGACGTGATCACCGGTGACAAACGCAAGGTCGCCCCGCTCTCTCCCGAGGGTCTGTCGGCCTCCAAAATGACATCTTCCCAACGTGAGTCGCTCAAGCGCCTCATCGAGGAGTATGTCCGTCGCGCCCGCCCTGAAGTTGCGGACGCCGATCTCGCCCAGATCGAGAAAGCGGGGTTCAAGAATGTGCACTTCGCGTGGGCCGGTCAGGATGCTCCAGGCAAGGGCACTTACTACCGCGTGCAGGGTCCGACCTTCCTGCTCGAGTACGATTGCACCCAGAACAACGCGAATCACATCCATGCCGTCTGGCGGGATTTCGCCGGCGACTTCGGCGAAGACATCCTCGCCCGGCACTATCGCGAAACGCCCCACTGACGTTCCGGTGTGCTGAACACGCTCGCCGTCACCGCTGTCGCCGCCTACGTCCTGGGTTCCATTCCCACCGGATATCTGGTCGGTCGCGCCCGCGGACTGGACCTCCGGAAGCTAGGAAGTGGCAACATCGGCGCCACGAACGCCCTCCGTGTGCTCGGCAGTGGACCCGGCAGTTTCGTACTCCTGATGGATGCCTTAAAGGGCCTTCTCGCCTGCACGGTCCTTCCTTACCTGGTCCACGATTTCCTCTCCACCGGCGGACCCGCCCCCGAACCTTCGTCGCTCGTGCCCGTCGTCGGCGGAACCTGCGCCGTGCTCGGGCACAATTTCACGTTCTGGCTCCGTTTCAAAGGCGGCAAGGGTGTCGCCACCTCCGCCGGGGTCCTTGCCGGGCTTCTCCCTCTCGCCTTCGGAATCGTTCTCGGCATCTTCCTGATCGTCCTTGCATGCTTCCGCTTCGTGTCGCTCGCCTCCCTTGTTGCCGCCGCCGCTCTTCCCGTGGTGACCTGGGCTTCCCGACACGACCCCCTGCTCTTGACCTTCGCCCTCGTTCTCGCCGCCATGGTCTTCTGGCGGCATCGGTCAAATATCCATCGCTTGCGCACCGGCACCGAACCCCGGATTGGCGCCAAACCATCCACGACCCCGTGAACGTCACCGTCCTCGGAGCCGGCGCTTGGGGTACCGCCCTCGCCCTCGTCCTTCATCAAAACGGACACCGCATCATCATGTGGGGCCATGATCCGGTTCACCTCGACACCATGCGGCGCACCCGCGGCAACGAGTCCTACCTTCCCGGCATCCTTTTTCCGGAGGATTGGGAATTCGAGGCCACCGCGTATCGCGCGGTTGTTGGTGCGGACCTCGTCCTCATGGTCGTTCCGTCCCAGGCCTTTCGGACCGTCGCCCAATCGCTCGGGACGCTGAAGACACCGATCGTCACCGCCACCAAAGGCATCGAACTCGAGTCCGGCCTGACGATGGGCGGTGTTCTGGAATCGTGTTTTCCCGGCCTCCCTGTCGCCGCCCTTTCAGGGCCCAGTCTTGCCCCCGAAGTCGCCCGCGGCGTCCCCACCGCCGTGGTTGCAGCCGCTCCCGATCCCGATACCGCCGCCCACATCCAGGCCGCTTTCCATCGCCCGCAGTTCCGCGTCTACCGAAGCACCGACCGCCTTGGCGTCGAACTCGGCGGCGCCCTCAAAAACATCATCGCCATCGGCGCCGGGGTCTGCGACGGGCTTGGCTTTGGCGACAATTCAAAAGCCGCACTGGTGACCCGGGGCCAGGCCGAAGTCCGACGCCTCGGGGTCGCCTGTGGAGCCCGTCCCGAAACCTTCTCCGGCCTCAGCGGCCTCGGCGACCTCACCGTCACGTGCTTCTCCAAAATGAGCCGGAACCGCCGACTCGGCGAACGTCTGGGCCATGGCGAAACGCTCGCTCAAGCCGTCGCCTCCTCGTCCTCCGTCGCGGAAGGTGTGCCCACCACGCGTTCCGCACTTCGCCTCGCCGAAGCCCGCGGCGTCGAGGTTCCGATCATCCACGAAATCCACTCGATGCTCTTCGAAGCCAAGGACGTTCGACAGGGCGTCCGCGACCTCCTCGCCCGCGACCTCAAGGCCGAAGACTGACCGATCGCTGATTTAGATTTCCCCATGCGCTCCGTTTCCATCCGTGTCCCCGGAAGCACCTCCAACCTCGGCCCCGGCTTTGATTCGCTCGGCATCGCCCTGCGCGTCTACAACCGCGTCGACCTCACCCCAACGCCCTCCTCCCGTCCTCGCATCACCTCTCCGATCGCCGACAGCGCCCGGAAGCAAGCCACCCAGCTCATCGCCGACGCCGCACGCGCCTTCTTCCGAAAGACCCGGCAACGATCGTTCGGGTTCGATATCCATCTCTCCGGCCACGTCCCGATCGCCCGGGGACTGGGTTCCTCCGTCACCGTGCGACTTGGCACCATCGCGGCCCTCAATGAATTGACCGGCGGAAAGCTCTCCCGAACGGATCTCTTCCGCATCGTTTCGGATCTGGAAGGGCACCCCGACAATGCCGCACCTGCGACGTTCGGCGGGTTTAGCGCAGCGGCGATGATCGACGGCGAAGCCCGCTGTGTTCGGCTTGCAGTCAGTCCGAGGTTTCGCTTCGTGACGCTCGTTCCCGATTTTGAAGTTCCCACCCCGGAGGCGCGACGCCTGGTCCCCGCCACCTTCAGCAAGGCCGACGCGGTCCACAATCTCACCCGCACCGCGATCATTACCGCTGCCTTTGCCAAGGGGGACGCCGAAGCCCTGAGGGGCACCTTCGCCGACCGCATTCATCAGCCTTACCGGCAGGCGCTCATACCTCAGCTTCCGAAGGTCATTCGGGCGGGCGAACGTGCCGGGGCCATCGGGGGATGGTTGAGCGGTTCGGGATCCACGATCATCTGCCTTGCGGCCACCCCGGAGACTGCGCCCGCCATCGCCAAGGCCATGCTTCGAGGCCTGCCAGGGTCTGAAGTATTCACCCTGGCCGCCGACCCCACGGGCTTCAAAGTTCTCTAGGTCGCTTCAGCCCAACTTTCTTACCTCAGCTGCAGCGCAATCTGCTTGTCGATCTCGGCCGCGAGGTCGATGTCCGCGCCGCCGCCCTGGGTGCGCGCTTGAACCAGGACTTGGGTCAGGGCCGGTTCCAGCTCGGTGAGCTTCACGTAAACCGTCCGGGTATCCACTTTGCCCACCAACACCCGGTTGACGATGTCATCGCTCACGATCGTCCCGTTGAACTGAAGAACCTTCCGGGCCCCGGCCTGAACCAGTTCCACATTGCGTTCATATTGGCCGGCGATTTTGTCCTTCTTCCAGGGAACGCCCATCTTCGAGCGATTGTCCATGGTCTGGTAACACCCGGGCGTGACGACCACGAGACCGGCAAGGAGAGTCAGGACAACCGCGAAATTCTTCATGGCCCCGATGCAAACAAAAGGCTTCCGGCGCATCAATGCTGAAACCGAACGTTGCTTACGCCTCCTCCTTACCACCCCGCCTTGGCCGAATCGTTTCAGGGGTGCCTCCAGAAAACAGGCGTCCAACTTGCCTTTCATTCCTTCGAAGTCGGGATCTTCTCCTTCAGCTTCTCGAAGGGTTACCGGTCGGAGTTGTTCTTGCCGACGTACCGGAAAACTTCCTTCCCGTCCGGGCCCAGAAGAATCAGGGCCGGAAAATGCACCGACTGCCCGTGAAACGAGTAGCCCCCGGAATGCCGAAGTCCTTCGCCAACCGGGCATCTGCATCTCGATAGATCGGGTACTGCGCCAGCATTTCGGCTGGAAGTTTGGAAGCCCACGTCCGGATCTCTTCCTCCGTGTCCGGTTTCAGGAACACCTGAGTGACGTTCGGCAGCCAGGATCATCGGAATCAGGTCCGGTGGAGACCACGAACGGATGCGGTCGCAGGCGAAGGCGTGCCGGCCTCGCCACGACACTCACGGCGAGGGCTTCCAGGGGCATTCCATGGGGCCGGCGCGTTGACAACCGCTGGCTCCGCCTGTCTTGCTCGTTCGATGAAACGGGCGGTAATGGCTTGTGTCGTCGGGTGGATCTTCTGGATCCCATGCTGCCCGGCCGCTCCCGCCTTGACCTGGAAGCAGGAGACGGGCTTCCGAACTCTTCCAGTCTTTCCCCCGTCGCCGGGCAAGCCAGGCTTCACCGACATGGCCCCCTCCGCCACCGGCGTGGCGTTCACCAATCAGCTCGAGGGCGACCTGTACCTGACCAACGCCGTTGCCCATAACGGCGCGGGAATCGCCATCGGTGATCTCGATGCCGATGGCTGGACGGATCTCTATTTCTGCAATCTCCAGGGTCCGAATCGACTCTACCGTAACTTGGGCGGCTGGCGCTTCGAGGAAACACCGCTGGGCGAAGCATCCTGCGGCGATCAACTCTCAACCGGCGCCACCTTCGCAGATGTCGATGGCGACGGTGACCTCGATCTTCTGGTGAACGGAATCGCCGCGGGAACCCGGCTGTTTCTGAACGACGGTACCGGTCAATGGACGGAGTCCAAGGATTCCGGCCTATCCCGAACTTCCTCGTCCACCTCCCTCGCTCTGGCGGACATCGATGGTGACGGGGATCTGGACCTCTATTGCACCCATTTCATCGACGCAATGCTCCTGGCGGACCCCACCACCCGCTTCGCCCTCGCCCGACGCGGTGAGCAATGGGAAGTCACCAAGGTCAATGGCGAATCGACCCGCGCCCCACGGTGGAAAGGGCGGTTCGAAGCCTTGCCCGGCGGGAAAGTGCGGGAGTTACCCGAAGTCCACGGCCTCTACCGCAACGATGGCAAGGGTCGCTTCACGGCGATCGAATTTGAAGCCGGCACTTATCAGGATGAGAAGGGCACGCCTATACCTCCCTTCCGGGACTGGGGCCTGGCGGCCATGTTCCGGGACCTCAACCGGGATGGACATCCGGATCTCTACGTCTGCAACGACAACACCTCGCCGGACCGGATCTGGATCAACACCGGCAAGGGTACCTTCCGGTTGATCGACCCCGCGGCATTCCGACACACCAGCCGCTCTTCCATGGGTATCGACGTAGGCGACCTGGACCGGGATGGATATGACGATCTCTTCGTCGTGGACATGCTGGCTTGGGAGCACAGCAAACGGATGACCCAACTGGTGCGGGACCGACCCACCCTCGCTGAAAGCGAACAACCGGACTCCCGCCCCCAATACAACCGCAACACGCTTTTCCTGGGGCGTCCCGATGGATCCTACGTCGAGGCCGCGTTCATGGCCGGGGTCGCCGCCACCGATTGGACCTGGAGCCCGATCCTGCTGGACGTGGATCTTGACGGTTACGAGGACCTCCTGATTACCAACGGCTTTGAATTCGACGTGATGGACCAGGATGGCGACGACGCCATCAAGGATCCTCGACGGCGCCTGACCGACGCCCAGTTGAAGCGGCACATGGGCATGCGCCCCCACTTTCGCACACCGAACCTGGCCTTTCGCAACCGCGGCGACGGAACCTTCGAACCCGTTGGCGCCACCTGGGGATTCGATCACGCCGGAGTCTCGTTCGGCATGGCCCAAGGTGATTTGGACAACGACGGCGATCTCGATCTGGTGGTCAACAATCTCAACGAAGCAGCCAGCCTGTATCGCAACAACAGCGCCGCACCGCGACTGGCCGTGCGCCTGAAGGGGCCGCCCGCCAACGCTCAGGGTGTCGGAGCCCGGATGGAGTTGCGGGGCGGAGCGATGACCCAGGCTCAGGAAATGATCTGCGGTGGCCGGTACCTCTCAGGCGATCAGGCCATGCGGGTGTTTGCCCTGCCCCCCGGCGACTCCACCCCGACCCACCTGGAGGTCCTCTGGCCCGACGGCTCGCGAAGTACCGTGACCCCGGTCCGCTCCAATCAGATCTACGAGATCTCTCACGCTTCCGCTCATCCGCCCGGGAATCGGAAACCCACCGCCCCCTCTGCCCCCCTCTTCTCCGACGTCAGTTCGCTCCTCAACCACGCGCACGTGGAGGAATCGTTCGATGACTGGGCCCGCCAGCCCATGCTTCCTCGCCGCCTCAGCCGCCTCGGACCTGGGCTCGCCTGGTACGACGGGGATGGCGATGGATGGGAAGACCTGTTTGTCACCTCGGCTCGTGGCGGAACTCTCGCGGCGTTCTCCAACCAACAAGGGCGCGGTTTCAAGAAAGGAATCGGAGCACCCGTCGCCCGCGGTGACCAAACCGCCGTCGTCGGATGGTCCGATGGCCAGGGCCATCGACTCCTGCTCGTGGCCACTTCCAACCAGGAGTTTACCTCGGACGCCAAATCCGAACTCTCCGTGCACGCCCTGCCCCAAATCGATGCACCGCAGACGCTCACTTCCGGCTGGGCCAGCCCGGGACCGCTCACCACCGCGGATGTTGACGGGGACGGTGATCTGGACCTTTTCCTCGGGGGCCGCTTCCGGCCTGGACGCTACCCGGAGCCCGTCGCGTCGACCGTCTGGCTCAACGAGAATGGCAAACTGGTGGCCTCCGAGGCATGGAGCGCACCGTTCAAGTCGGTGGGTCTGGTGAGTGGCGCGACCTTCGCCGACATCGATGACAACGGAACGCCAGACCTCGCTCTGGCTGTCGAATGGGGGCCGGTGCGGCTTTTCCTCAACCGGCATGGACGCTTCACCGACATGACGACGGAATGGGGTCTCGCCAGCCTGAGCGGGTGGTGGACCGGGATCACCGCCGGTGATTTCGACGGCGACGGCCGGATCGATCTGGCCTGTGGCAATTGGGGCAGAAACTCACCCTACGAATTGTTCCAACCCGCCGCACTTCGACTCTACTACGGCGACTGGAATGGGGACGGAACCCTTCGCATGATCGAAACATGGGGATCGGGAACCCGTTGGTTTTCAGTTCAAGACCGTCCGTGGCTCACGCGCGGCTTCCCTGAGTTGGGCATTCGGTTTCCCACCCACCAGACGTTCGCTGCCGCCACGGTTCAAGAACTGCTCGGGTCTGCTTTCCAGACATCCCATTTCCTCGAAGCAACCCACCTTGCCTCTACCGTTTTCCTGAACCGCACGAGCCGGTTCCTAGCCTCCCCGCTGCCTCGGGAGGCCCAACTCGCCCCAGCGTTCTCCATGAACGTCGGCGACTTGGATGGCGATGGAATCGACGACCTATTCCTCAGCCAGAACTTTTTCGGTTCGATTTCCGACATCTCCCGCGACGACAGCGGACACGGCCTCTGCCTTTTGGGAACCGGCACGGGAACCTTTCGGGCACTCGATGCGCAGGCCACGGGTATTCGCGCGCTTGGAGAACAGCGAGGAGCCGCTTTGGGGGACTTCAATCATGACGGACGCGTCGATCTCGCCTTCTCACAAAACAACGGACCCACCCGGCTTTACGCCAATCAGGCTGCCCAACCAGGTCTTCGGGTGGTCCTTCGTGGGCCCGGCGCCAATCCTGATGCCGTCGGCGCCAAACTCCGGCTCGTCTATGGTGACGGACGAAAGGGACCCTGCAGGGTCGTCCAGGCAGGTTCCGGATTCGGATCCCAGGACGCTGCGGTATCGGTCCTCGGCTTGCTAGAAATTCCCCAGGCACTTTGGATACGCTGGCCGGGCGGAAGGGAACAAACGATTCCCGTCCCCCAGCCGACCGGGACCCTCCAGGTCGTCTTCGAGAACTAACCATGCGCTCTCACCGAATGCGGCCTGTCCTCCGATCGATTCACGGGTTCGTTGCGTTGGCAACTCTTGCCTGCGTGACCGGATGCGACCGCCCACCTTCCGCATCGCCACCCGACTCACCCCAGCCCGCTCCCGCCACGCCAGCAACCGCAGCCGCAGTCGCAGTCCCACCGGCCCCCCAACCCCCTCCGATCGTCGTCATTCCGATCACCAACATGGTGGCCATCAAGGCCGGTACCTTTCAGCGCATCAAGTTTCCCGTCACCCTCTCGAAAGACTTCTGGATCGGAAAATACGAGGTGACCCAAGCCGAATTCACCGAGGTGCTGGGAAGAAACCCCAGCCACTTCACGGGAGAACTCCAACGCCCCGTCGACAAAGTGACCTTCCTTGATGCCAGCAACTACTGCGCCACGGTCAGCGTCCGGGAACGTAACGCCGGGCATTTGCCGCCCGGGTACCTCTACCGACTCCCCTACGAGGCCGAATGGGAGTACGCCTGCCGGGCTGGAACCACCAACAGCTTCGGCTTCGGTGACAACTCCAGCCTCGCCGGTGAGTTCGCCTGGACCGCTGAAAACAGCGACGCGACGACCCATCCGGTGGGTCAGAAGCAAGCCAACCCTTGGGGCCTTCACGACATGCACGGCAATGTCTGGGAATGGTGCCACGATTGGTTCGAACCGTACCCGCCAGGCCCGCTACGGGATCCCATCGGGCCCGCCACGAGCAAGTTCAAGGTCTTCAAAGGCGGCGGCTGGAATCAGGACATCGAATACGCCCGCTCCGCCAACCGGTTCATGATGGCGCCCTCCAACGGAATCCATTTCGTCGGCTTTCGCATCGTCCTCGCCCAACAACCCGTCGCGTCTCCCCCGCCCATCCCATGAACGGTCACCCTTTGCAGCATGGGTCAGTCACCCATGTGCTTGCGCAGACACTACGGTTCATCCTAGGCCTCCATTGCCTCATGGTCGTTGCACCCGCACCGCCCGCCTACGCCGCCAGCCCCACAAATCCCCTCCCCATCATCAATCCGTTCGGGCAGACCGAGAAAACCCTCGCCGCCCTGGAGGAAAACCGACGCCAGCAGGTCGAGAAGTCCAAATCCTGGAAAACGTTCCATGACTTCACCTTCCGGGACCGGCTCCCAGAAAGCGGTATTCGTTTCGAACAGCACCCGGTGGACGACGGCGCCAAAACCTACAGGGCCGTCCATTACGACCACGGGACGGGCTTGGCCGTGGCCGATATCGACGCCGACGGCCGACCGGACCTGTACTTCGTCAATCAAATCGGAGGCAACCAACTCTGGCGCAACCTCGGTGGCGGTCGGTTCGAAGACATCACTGAAAAAGCCGGCGTTGGCCTTCGCGAGAAGGTCTGCGTCGGCGCCTCGTTTGGGGACATCGACAACGACGGGCTGCCGGATCTGGTGGTGACGACGGTGCGCATGGGGAACGTCCTTCTGAAAAACCTGGGAGGCGGAAGATTTCAGAATATCACGCCAACCTCGGGTCTCGCGAACACCCGCCCCGCCCATTCCTCAGGCGCCGTCTTCTTCGATTTCGACCGTGACGGGCTGCTCGACCTCTTCATTTGCAATGTTGGAGTTTATACCCGCAACGAAAAGGGACGTGGCGGCTTTTATCTGGGACGCTCCGATGCCTTCCAGGGGTGGCAATTCCCGGCCCGCGAAGAGGCGAGCATCCTCTATCGGAACCTCGGTGGAGGCCGATTTCAGGACGTTTCGAAGGAGAAAGGCCTCGAACACCGCGGATGGAGTGGGGATGCCACCGCCTGCGACCTCAATGGCGACGGCTATCCCGACCTCTACGTGCTCAGCATGTCGGGCGAAGATCGATACTACGAAAACGATCTCGGCAAGAGATTCGTGGAAAAAACCTCAGCCCTCTTCCCGAAAACACCGTGGGGTTCGATGGGGGTCAAGTTCTTCGACGCCAATCTCGATGGGCGTATGGATCTGTATGTCACCGACATGCATTCCGATATGACCGGTGCCCAGATTCGCGCGGGCGACCAGGACTTCTCCCCAGCCTTTGAAAAGCAGAAAAGCGATCCGTGGTGTTCCGTCGAATGGAATGCGACAACACTCCTGCGCGCGACCAATTGCATCCGTGGCAACGCGTTCTACCTCAATCAGGGCCAAGGTCCATTTCTGGAAGTCTCGGCCCAGGTAGGCACTGAAACCTACTGGCCCTGGGGCGTGAGCGTCGCCGACTTCAATGCCGATGGGTATGAGGACGTGTTTGTCACGGCGGGCATGGGATACCCGCTCCGCTATGCGATCAATTCCCTCCTCCTGAACGATGGCGGCGCGGAATTTCTCGACGCCGAATTCGTTGTGGGTCTGGAACCACGCCCAGACGGTCGCATCGAAAAGGAATTCTTTACTCTCGATTGCTCCGGCGAAGATGCCCGTCATCCGCTTTGTCGGGACAAGACCGGCTCATGGAGTGTCGTCGGAACGACCAGTTCCCGATCTTCCGTCGCCTTCGATATCGATGCCGACGGCGACTTGGACCTCGTCACCAACGAATGGAACGACAAGCCCCGGGTGCTGATCAGTGATCGCTCTGAAAAGGGCTCGCTCCACTACGTCCAGATCCAGCTTCAGGGCCAACGATCCAACCGTGACGCCCTGGGAGCCACGGTGAAAGTTCGATGCGGGGATACGACGTACACCCGCTATCACGACGGGAAATCCGGCTACCTCTCCCAAAGCTCCCTCCCCATCTACTTTGGCTTGGGAAATGCGCACAAGATCGACCAGGTCGAAATTCAATGGCCATCCGGCCGGAAACAGACCTTAACCCAGGATATCCCCATCAATGCCCGATTCCTGGTCGTCGAGATCCCGTGATTACCGGGAGCCAACCGGCGGCGGATCAACCTCGATTGAGGGCCGATATCCGGCGTTTCGAAATTCCGGAGCTTCCGGAACGAAGTTCGCGCCGAATCGCGGCGGCGGGGGCGCGATCATGTTTTCCTGGGCTGAAACGACCTTGCGGACATCGTGTATCGCGCCGCGGATGCGACAACCTTGAACTCGGGCACCCGCGTTGACCGCCAATTCGTACCGCGCATACCCCTTCAAGCCCGTATCCAGCACGTTGTCGGCGAAAATCGAATCGATGTACTGACTTTCACCGCCCATATCATCGACCCCATTCCGGTTTCCCGTAAACGTGCACCGCTCCACGTGCACTCGGGACTTCCAAAACACCGTCAAGACACCGTTGTTGACGAAGGGCCGTTCTCCCGAATTTTTTGCCACCTCATCCTCCCCCGTGTTGGAAACATTCCCTTCGAACAAACAATTCACCAAGCGCGCGGCACTTCCCGCCAGCAGATCGACCGCGGCGCCGGTCCCCTGGGCTCGGTTCAAACGGAAGACGCAGTTTTCGAGATGCACCCAGTTCTTGGAATAGCCTTGATGCTGGATTGAAATGCCTGCACCACAGGGACTTGTGAAGTTATCAACGATCGAAAGATCGACCAGGACCGGATACGACCGTCCAAACACCTTGATGGCACCGCCATCCGAATAGAAAAAGTGGTTCCTCGGAATCGTCTTGCTCGGCTCCATCAGCGTCGTCCCCTCTCGCGTCAGAAAACCGTTTGCTCCGGTGATCTGAAACCCTCGGAGCACCGTATTGGAAGAAACGCCATCCCCAAAGTACACAACATGATTGACGGCAGCGGGATAGCCCTTGTCAGAGGGCAACCCAAGAACGGGATTCGCAGCAGTCAATATCACGGGCCCAAGGGCCCTGAGTTGGACACCGTCATGCTTCTTGTTGAACCAGACGAGCGCCTGACGCTTGGCATCCGGCCGATACTCGCCGGCATGGACCCATACGGTCTTGAGGGTGAGATTCGTCGCAGCCCGCTCGATCGCATCCTGAATACGGTCTCCGGGATGAATATGGTAGCCATCCGGCGAAAGAAGGACACCGGCCTGTAATCCCAGAATCGCCAAGGGGGCCCCCAGCCCTAGGTAAACCCATAGCCGTATCATTCGATGCAAACTTTTCCCCTTCTCCCCTCCCACCCGACAAGCCAATTCCCGGATGCGCATCGAATACAATCGTCGCAAGAAAATCGCTGGTAATTGATTTGCTGCAGCAGGAATATCGCTCGCTGCGCAGTCGGTCGAACCCACCACAAAAAGCTTGATTCAAAATAAATCGTGATTGTGAAACGAACTCCACTGAAAGCGTTGACGTCAATCGCCCTTGGCCTGTTCGGGCTGGGCGCGACGGCCAACGACATCGAACCCGGCAAGGAATTTTACAACGTCGTCTATGCCCCCAAGGCCATCACCCTCGATGGCGACCTTGGTGAATGGTCCGGCGTGCCCGTGCTTGCAGATCCCAAATTCGCCGTGCCGAAGGGTTCCGGATCCAGCGCCTCGCCGAACTACGTCCTCTTCGAGGAATTCAACGGCGGAACGTGGAGCGGCCCCGATGACCAGACCTCGGCCGTCCAGATCGTTTACGACGCCGATAATGTCTATTTCGGCTTTGTCGTGACCGACGATTACCACGAGAACGCCGCCAACAGCGCGTGGAATGGGGATTCCATTCAGTTGATGATCGCGAGTGCCGACCGTACCTCGCAGGTTGCCCTCTACAACTACGCTCTCGGCGGGGTCGAAGGCGCCATTGGTGAAGTCATCGTCAACCATGAATCGGGCCCCGGCGGCAACGAAGAGTGCGCCTGCCCCACCGAAGCCGTTATCAAGCGGGATCCGGCCACCAAGAGAACGACGTACGAGATCAAGCTGCCCAAGGCAGCTCTCGGACTGACCTCCCTCAAGGGCGGACCCCAGTTCGGTCTGGGCATGGCCATCAATGACGGGGACGAAGCCACGCCTGGCCAGAAGGGTTGGGGCGGTTTGGGTGCCCACGCGATCGTCTTCGGCAAAACGCCCAGCGAAACCGCGCTGATTACCCTGAACAAGGGCAACGACATCGAGCCGACCAAGGAATACTACACGGCGCTCAAGACGACCCAGGCCATCACCATCAATGGCAGTCTTTCCGAGTGGACCGGCGCCCCGGTCCTCGCCGATCCGAAATTCGCCATTCCGAAATTCTCGGGCACCAATCAATCCCCGAACTACGTCCTCTTCGAGGAATTCAACGGCGGAACATGGAGCGGCCCTAACGACCAAACCTCGGCCGTCCAGGTCGTCTATGATGCCGACAACGTGTACTTCGGCTTCGTCGTCACCGACGACTACCACGAAAACGCTGCCAACAGCGCGTGGAACGGCGACTCCATTCAGCTCATGATCGCCAGCGCGGACCGCACCTCGCAGGTCGCCCTCTACAACTACGCCCTTGGCGGTGTCGAAGGCGCCATTGGTGAAATCATCGTCAACCATGAAGCGGGCCCCGGCGGCAGCGAAGAATGCGCCTGCCCGACCGAAGCCGTGGTGGTTCGTGACGCGACCGCCAAAAAGACCTACTACGAGATCAAGCTCCCCGCGGGCGCCTTGGGTCTGACCGCTCCTTTGACGGTCGGCACCAAATTCGGCCTCGGCATGGCCATCAACGACGGCGACGAAGCCACTCCCGGTCAAAAGGGCTGGGGCGGTCTTGGCGCCCATGCCATCGTGTTCGGCAAGACCCCCGCCGAAACCGCGGAAGTCACCCTCGGAACCACCGTCACGGGCTCGGATCGCCTCTTCCTCTCGGCCGTCAATCCCAGCCCCTCGGCCTTCACCTTCCGTGCCACCGACAAGGGGGCTTCTATCGTCAATGCATCCAGCGCCAAGCTGACCATCCACGGCGTCGACGCCGCACTGACCTCCAAGAAGAGCGGTGATGCCACGGACTTCACCCATGTTCCGCCGTCGGCCTTCCTGCCCGGCTCAACTCATACCTACACGATCGCGGTCAGTGACACGCTCGGAACCACCGTCATGGATTCCGGATCGTTCAAGATCGCCATCGTCAAGATTGGCATGAACTTCGGAACTGAGATGCCGGATCCCTCCATTCCGTCCTCGCTGCTGCCCGAAGACGTCGCTGGCGTCCCGGCGGTGGCTCAGGCGAATTGGAATAACCTCTCGGATCCGACGCCCCTGACAGGCCTGCCTGTTCTCCTGTACACGGATACCAGGGCAAACACTGCGGCGACCGTCTTCTGGGAAGCCGCCAACAACTGGGCCTCGACCGGCCTCGGTGAGGAAAACAACGCCTTCACCAGCGCCAATCTTACGCTCCTGACCGGCTATCTGGACACGGGCGATGCCACCACAACCACGGTGACCATCGAAGGTATTCCCGACGCGTTGTACGCCGGCAATGGCTATGACGTGTATGTCTACGCGCTCGGCGGCGTTCCCGGCCGTGGCGGTGGGTATCGAATCCTCAGTTCCTCCGGAACGGTCCTGAAGCCCTACGTCCTCGCCAAGTCCCCTACCAATCCTTCCTCGTTCACCATGGTACCCCAGAACCTGGGTGCTGGCGTCCACGGCGAAGGCAATTACATCGTGTTCACCGGCCTGAAGGCCCCCGGAATCAAGATCGAGGCCACCTCCGTTGCCCCCCAAGGCACCAGCGGCACGCCTCGGGCCCCCATGAACGCCATTCAATTGGTTCCGTCGGCTCCTCCGGCCAAACCAACCCTGGCTGTTAGGAAGGTCGCAACCGGCATCGAAGTCACCTACCAGGGCACCCTCCAGTCGGCGGCCGCGGTCAACGGTCCCTACACCGATGTGAGCGGCGCCACCAGCCCCCACACCTCGGCCACCACCGGCGCCCCGAAGTTCTACCGGGCCCGCAACTGATCGGCCACCATCGTCAAACGATTCGAAGAGACCGGGGTTCGCCCCGGTCTCTTTTTTTGTCGTGCGCCCTGTTCGACGGCTTCGCCAAGGTAGTGCGTCGATGCCGAACACGCCTACGTCTCCCCCCCCTTCGCACGCTCCCGGACGTCCGGCGATGGGTCCCGGCGTCGTGGTGTTCGCCCACGTCCCCCCTCCCCACCACGGCCAAAGCTACGCCGTCCAACTTCTACTCGATCGACTCCGCGACCCCCTCGCGAAAACTGCATCCCCCTTTCGCATATTCCACGTCGATGCCCGCCTCTCTGACGACATTGAGGCCATCGGACGATTTCAACCCCGGAAGGTTCTTCGCCTGCTCCGGTACTGCCTCCAGGCCATCTATTTCCGCCTCCGGCACCAGGCCCGGGTGCTTTACTACATTCCGGCGGCTCCCATGCGTTCCGCAGTGTATCGGGACTGGCTCGTCATGGCGCTCTGCCGTCCGTTCTTTTCCCGCGTCATCTTCCATTGGGAAGCCGCAGGTCTCGGCGAATGGCTTGCGTCCTCCGCCAAACCTTGGGAACGGACCCTGACCCATCTCCTGCTCGACCGCCACACCCTGAGCGTCGTCCTTGCCGCTCACGGCAGATCGGATGCCGCCACCCTCCACGCCCGAAACGTGGTAGTGGTCCCCAATGGCATTCCCGATCCGTGCCCCGATTACGAATCCCGTCTCGGCCCGCTCCGCGCCGCACGCCGACGCCAGCTCGCGGACTCCGACATTCAGGGCGCATCGGCACGGTTCCGCGTCCTCTACCTGAGCCTCTGCATCCCGGAGAAGGGTCTTTTCGACGCGGTCGACGCCGTCGCCATTGCCAACGCCCACCTGGCTCGAAACAGCAGTCCCGTGCGCATCGAGCTCAGCGTGGCTGGGAAGTTCTGGAAGCCTGAGGATCGGGAACGTTTCGAAGTCCGTTGTCGCGAGATCGAGTTGCAGATTCCGGATTCATCCCCGACCGCGGTACGACGCTCTTCTCCGGCAGTTCTCTACCGTGGATTCGTGGCCCAACAGGAAAAGGTCGGACTCTTCGAGTCATCCGACGCCTTCGTCTTCCCCAGCTACTATTCCGCGGAGTCCTTCGGCTTGGCCCTCGCCGAAGCCATGGCCTTCGGATTGCCCTGCATCGCCACTCGATGGCGTCATATCCCGGAGATGTTCCCCGACCAGTACCCTTTCCTGGTGGATCCAAAATCTCCCAAAGCCATCGCCGAAGCCCTCGTTCACTTGGCGTCCGGAAGGGATGCTGTCCCTCTTCGAACTCACTATCTACAGCATTTCACCGACCGGGCCTACGCCGACGGCCTGCGCTCCGCCTTTACTTTGGCAGCGCAGGCCGATCAACCTCGATCTGACGCGAACCGATCGCCGCATGGGACGGGATAGGGATCAAATCTGGCGACGGCGCCTGTTAACCCAAGTTCCAGTGGCAAGCAGTCCGAGCGAAACCATGGATACCACGGTTGATGTTTCAGGAACCAGAGGGGGCGGATCATCCCGCGTCGTGAACCCTGAATACAGCACATCGCCCTGGGAGTAATTGTAGAACCCGAAACCGCCCGACAAGAACGTGGTGGCATTCACCACCCACGATTCCAGAGTGGCCGCGCCCTGCTTTAACTCGATGGAGCGGGATTTCGGTGACTGTTACTCCGGCTGACGGGATCACTCGTATCGAAGCGCCTCGATTGGATCCAAGTTGGCCGCCTTGAGGGCCGGGAAGAATCCAAACACCACCCCAATGACCGCGCTCACAGTGAATGCCAAAATCACTGAAGACTGGGAGATCAAAGTCGGGAATCCGGCAAACTTGGTCAGCAGCGGCGCCAGCCAGTAACCGGTGGCGATTCCCAGCAAGCCGCCCAACGCACTCAGAAGCACGGCTTCCAACAGAAATTGGCGCAGAACGTCGCGGGCTCGCGCCCCCACCGCCAGGCGAATCCCGATCTCACGGGTCCGCTCGGTGACGCTCACCAGCATGATGTTCATGATGCCGATGCCCCCGACGACTAAGGAAATACCGGCAAAGGCCCCGATCAGGATGGTCATCACCCGGTTGCTCGCCATGGCGAATTCACTCATTTCCTGCTGGGTGCGGATCGAGAAATCCTCTTCCTTGTCCCCGGAGATCTGATGCAGTTGCCGTAGTACCGAGGTGATCTCATTCGTCGCATCCGGTAACGCCTCGGGACTCGCCACTTGCAGGCTGAACGATCGGAACTTGGTGTCGCCGGAAAGCCGCTTCATGGCACTGGTAAAAGGCATCAGAATCACGTCATCCTGATCCGATCCGAACGCGTTGGCCCCCTTCGATGCCAGCCAGCCCACAATCGTGAACGGTACGTTCTTCATCCGAATCACCTCACCGACCGGATTCACCCCCTCGCCAAACAAGGTGGTCGCCGTCGTGTTGCCGATCAGGCAAACCTTATTCGCCGTCTGCACATCCAGTTCGGTAAAATTCTCTCCCGCCTGGAATTTGAACGAACGAATGTCCGCATAGTCGGCGCTCACGCCAGTCACGCTCACCGAAGTGTTCTGATTGCCCGCGGCCACTTGAACCGATGTGCGAACCTCCGGACTCACGCCCGTCACCCCTGGGATGTCTCTCCGAAGTGCTTCGTAGTCCCGGTCGGTCAACGTACCGGACATTCCGAAACCACCACGGACACCACCCCGGGACATGTTCCCAGAGAAGATGATCACCAGGTTGTTGCCCATGCTGGCGATCTGCTTTTCGACCTCGGCCCTCGCTCCGGCACCCATGCTGACGCCCACGATCACGGCCGAGATGCCCACGATGATCCCCAGCATGGTCAGGAAGGATCGGAGAATGTTCCGCCGGATCGCTCGCAACGCGGTTTTTAGAATCGCCAGCATAGGTCAGAAACCCTCACGCGAGGTGAACCGCCTTTTGTTCCGCATCCAACCGGGCCAGCGCATCGGCGGCAAACGAACGGTCCACGACGCGCTCGTCGCTCCGAATCAGCCCATCCCGCATGACCACCTTGCGCTTGGAAAATGCCGCGATATCCAGCTCATGGGTGACCATGACCACCGTGATGCCCTGTTCGTTCAAGGACTGGAAAACCCCCATCACCTCCACGCTGGTCCTGCTATCCAGATTCCCGGTGGGCTCGTCCGCCAAGAGAACACGGGGCTGATTCACCAGAGCTCGTGCAATCGCCACCCGCTGTTGCTGACCGCCCGACAGCTGGTTCGGCTTGTGATCGGCTCGGTCAGCCAAACCGACCATCTCCAGCGCCTTCATCGCCCTAGAGCCCTGCTCACGTGAGGAAATCGCTGGCCGGGAATACAGCATCGGTAGTTCGACGTTCTCGAGAGCCGACGTGCGGGACAGCAGGTTGAATCCCTGGAACACAAATCCCAGCTTGCGATTTCGAAGATCCGCCAACTCGTCCCGATTCAGCTTCCCAATATCGACGTCATCCAGCAGGTAGCGTCCCTCCGTCGGCCGGTCGAGACAGCCGATCGTATTCATCATGGTCGACTTACCCGAGCCACTCGCCCCCATGATGGCCACGAATTCCCCGGCAAAAATGTCCAGCGAAACTCCCCGTACCGCCTGAACTTCCAACGATCCGTTCCGGTACGTGCGCCGGAAGTTCTCCAGTTTGATGATCGGGTCCATGTCCGAGGGTATCGCGCCTTAACGACCCCGAGGCCGACCGCCTCCGAAGGGACTGCCCAAGGGGTTCGGCACTGCTGATGCCGCAGGCGAGGCTGCCACGATCGTCCCCGTCGCCACCACGTCGCCTTCCTTCAGGCCCTCGAGAACCTCGGTGTGCGTGGCATCGTTGATGCCAACCTTGATGGTCACAGGCCTCACTAAGGTCTGCCCGCCTGTCGTCCCATCCTCCGCCTTTTCTATCAGGTGAACCGTGACGCTCCGCGGCCCGGTCGACTCGGGCCGACGACGTTCCCCTCCGCCTCCGCCTCCGCCACCCGCCCCACTACCGCCGCCCCCTCCGCCGCCGCCGCCTTGCGCAAACCGAGCCCGCATCTCCGCGGTGATACGGTCGTACTTTTCCTTCTGTTCCGGAGTCAACGAGGCCGCATACGCCGCCCGTTCCTCATCCGAAGGCCGCCGTCGCTCTCCACCCGTTGTCCACGGCATCACCGGCAAGCCCGCAAACGGACCGCTCTCGATTAGTTCCGTCGTCGCTGCCGTCGCTGCCGATCCAGCCAGCGCATTGGTCTCGCCCACAATCACCGCGTTGGCCGGAGGGCGGAAACGAAGCGCTGAATTCGGAATCCGCGGCACGTTCTTGCGTTCAGCCGTGATGATCCGGGCATTGGCCGTCATTCCCGGCCGTAGTTTCAGGTCACGGTTATCGACCCCGACCACAGTCGTGTAGGTGATGACACCCTGGTTGGTGGTGGGGGCGTACCGGACTTGCAGGATCTGGCCGTTGAATTGCCGTCCTGGAAATGCATCCACCGTGAACTGGACATTCTGACCGTCTTCAACCCCCCCAACGTCCGCTTCGGAAACCGCCGCTTCGATGCGCATTTTGGCGAGGTCGTTCGCGATCTGGAAGAGGGTCGGGGTGTTCATAGTGGCTGCCACGGTCTGACCAATCTCGACTTTGCGGGAGATCACCACGCCGTCCATGGGCGCCGAAATCGTGGTCCGCTCCAGATCCACCCGCGCCCGTTCCACGTTCGCTTCCCGGGTTTTCACAGTTGCCTTCGCCTGGCTCAGGTTCACCCGACGGGTGTCAAAATCGGATTTCGAGATCAAATTGGCCGCCAACAGCTCCTTCGCCCGGTCAAACTCCAGCACCGCCAGTTCCTCCGTCGCCTGCGCATTCACCAACTGCGCATCGGCTTCTCCCAACGCCCGCTGGTAGGAAGCCGGATCAATCTGTGCGACGATCTCTCCCGCTTTCACCCGGGAGTTAAAGTCCACCTTGATGTCCGTGATCATCCCCGAAATCTGGCTGCCGACTTCCACCATTCGAATCGGCGTCAGGGACCCGTTCGCTGTCACCGATTGGATAATGTCGCCGCGGGTGATCGATGCCGTTTGGAACTCGACCGGAGCTTTCGCTGGCTTCTTCCAATACGAGTACCCGGCATATCCCGCTCCACCGGCGAGCAACAAGATGACCATCCACTTGATCATAGAAAATTTGGATCACCGACTTGGTCCTGGCGGCCCTTCGCCACGTTTGCTCCGAACCGTCCAGAACCGCACACCCATTGACCCCGCTCAAGACCGACGACGACCTTCAACGGTTACACTTAGGTTGGGGATATGGCCGCCCGCCGGCTGCCCTTCACACAGGATTGCGTGAGCTTGTGGCTTGGGTGGCTTGGGTGCAACGCGGGACACGGCCGAACTTGTACCCTCGGCATGAGCCGGATTCCTCGCGCCCTCCAAGAGGCGCGTCTGAGTGCCCTTTACCGAGATCTCGCCCCGGATCTACCCCGCGGCTATGCTCCCACTTCCTTGAGCGACATGTCGTCCAGCGCCCTCGTCTCCGCGGTTCGAGGGCAACCCGATTACCGCAGACCGGCCGCCATTCTCCACAGCGTCCAGGACGCCCTGGCTCGGCTTCACCTTCCTCCCGACTTCATCCGCCCAGGGGATCGGGTCGTGCTCAAACCCAACTGGGTCAAGGAACACGACGAACGCCACCCCGGTCCCAATGCCTGGGAACACGTCGTCACCCACCCTGCGATCATTGAGGCCGCCATCCGCTGGGTCGCCCCCCAACTCCAAGGCCGAGGATCCCTCGTCGTCTGCGATGCACCCCAAACGGATTCCTCGTTTGCCACCCTGCGGAAATACTGCGGGCTCGACGACGTCATCGACGCCTGCCGCAGCCAGTTCCCGGGCCTCGCCATCGATCTCCTGGACCTGCGTCCCGAGGAATGGCACGCCGTCGACGGTGTCACCGTGTGCAAAACCGTCCTGCCTGGCGATCCTCTGGGGAGCACCCAGGTGGCCCTCAACGCCGCCAGTGAATTCGTGGGGTTTTCCGGCTGCGGCCGGCTGTATGGAGCCAGCTATGACATGGCCGAAACCAACAGCCGCCATCAAGGTTCCCACCACGAATACCTTCTTTGCCGTACCCCAATGGAGGCCGACGTCTTCATCAATCTGCCGAAACTCAAGACCCACAAAAAAGTTGGTCTGACGTGTGCGCTGAAGAACTTGGTGGGAATCAACGCCAATAAGAACTGGCTCCCGCACCATACCGAAGGCACGCCATCGCAAGGGGGGGATCAATTCCCCGCTGACACCGCCAAAGCCCGCCTCGAACACTCCTGGATGGGCACCGCCAAACGGTTGCTCAAGAACAGTCCGACGCTCTCCCGTTTCTTTGTCCCCCTCAAGAAGGCCGGACGAATGTTCTTTGGCGACACCCAACAGGTCGTACGGTCCGGCAATTGGCACGGGAACGATACCTGCTGGCGCATGGTGCTCGATCTCAATAAATGCCTGTTCGGTTTCGACGGTGCAGGCCGCCCCCGCACGTCGCCTCGCCGTTACCTCGCTATCGTGGATGGGATCGTCGGGGGGGAAGGCAATGGACCGATGGCCCCCGACCCCCACCCTTGCGGCGTCCTTCTCGCCGGAACCCACCCGCTCGCTGTCGACTGCGCCGCGGCGACTCTTATGGGCTTCGACTGGAATAAGATCCGCATGCTCAAAGGGGCTTTTGGAATGCGCCCACCGCATTTCACCGACTTCGATCCGAAGGACCTTCGCCTGTCCTCCAACCATCCCGCCTGGGACCGCGTTCTGGCTGAGGTCGACGACCCTTTCACCTTCCAACCTCATTTTGGTTGGGTTGGAGCCATCGAGCGCCGCCCTTAACCTTGGAGACGCCCACCTTCACTTTCCTTGGAATCTCTACCTCTTGTTCCGACAGCGCTTCGGCATTCCTGTGCACCCTGCTAGGCAAAATCTTCTAGACACTTCAGCAGGAGCCTGTGGGTTCTCTGAAAGGCAATGATTCTGGTCGACAGGGCCGGGCTCGGGTTTTTAGCGTTCCCATCACGCTGAAGCCTTATGCCGCATCCGTTCGCCACGATCGCCTCAGCGCGAAACCTCGGAAGCCCTGTTCACAGTAGAGGAGCGGCTGCCACGTTCCCCGTCCGGCTCGGCACGTGCATCGAACCTGGTCAATCTGGGTGGTAGGAACGACCTGCGCCCTCTGTTGTGGCTTGCCCGCGATCGGGGCGGGACCGGCTTCGGTGTCGTCATCGCCCCAGCCCACACATGGCCCCTTGTATGTCGCCCTCGATCAACTGAATTATCGGGTCGAACCTCTGGCTTCATCCTTCCGAGTCAGCGTCGTTCTGGCCCCAATCCCCGGAGCTGGCATCGTCAGCTATGGCATCACTCTCAAGTTCGACTCCGACGCTTTCGAACTCGGACGTCCTGGACTCGAGATACCAGCCGGTCTCAACTTTAACGGTTTCGCTGGCCCAGGCGCCCTGTCCGATTCCGGGCCTGGTTTTATCTCGGTAAAGGGCACCGTCGACCTGCTCGGGCAAGCCATCGTTCGTTACGACGCACCGCTCGTCGTCTCCATCATCCTGGCCCCCAAGAACGCTGTCCCGGGAGAAACCTCGGTCCTCAGTCTCGAGCCCTACTTCACCGCCGGTCCTGAAGAATCCCTTTTCATCGACGGCGACGGCCGGGTGCTGGATCGCGACCTCATCTTCGGCTCAGCGACCGTCGAGTTTGTCCCGGAACCGTCCACCCGTGCGCTTCTCGGCCTGGGAGCCGCCCTCCTCTGCGCCCGCCGCCGCCCGGGCCGCACCCTTACCAAGAGTCGGGCAAGCCGAACGAGGTGCCTAGCATGAGAACCGGTCGCCGAGGTTTCGACCCATTCCAGCTGGAGAGCCTCGAGCCCCGGGTGTTGCTTTCTGCCGCCCCGGTAGACGCTCCCCAGGCGGCTTCCAGTGCCTCCCACGTCGATGATTGTTCGGAAGTAGCCTCCGTCTCCTTCCAAGAATCCAACCCGTTTTCCGGCCCAACATCGGAACATGGGATGGCCGATCTCCTCGCTCAGACCGGCCCCCTCCCGAGCCTCGAGGAAACCTCTGAGGGTGTGCCCAATTCGGACTCGGCTGGACCGGTGACGGAATTCTCCCTGGCCCATGAATCAAATCTCGAACCGAGTCCCGATGATTCATCCGCAAATGGTATAGAGAATACAAAGCCGGACTCCCTTCCGTCGCCGACGCTAACGTCCCCACAGACGCCATCCGAACCTGGCCAGGCGCTCCCATCCAATCCCTCTCCCATTTCCGATATTCTGGTTACCACGCTTCGCACCGGAAACGGACCGCCTTTAACGACCGATACCCTGCGCGCCCTCGATTCCGAGTCGGCCCGTAAACTCGCCCTTCATTCCATCCCGGAGCCGGCACTCGCCGATCCGTTCGATTCGTTCCGCCATCTTCAGCTCGCCGCAACCTCGTCAGGAGGCAGTTTGACCTCCAATCAGACGTGGAACGGCACCATTCATGTTACTAGTAATCTCTTCATCCCCGCCGACGTCACCCTGACGCTCGATCCTGGGACGGTGCTCAAAGTAGGTCCCGGCGTGATTCTTCAGGTTCAGGGAAGCTTGCTCGCCCGGGGAACTCCGGCTCAACCCATCTTCATCGTCTCGGCGAATGACGATTCCGTTGGTGAGGACGTTTCGGGCCCCGGCACCGCTACTCCTTCCCCGGGTGACTGGGAGTCCTTGATCTTTGTTGCGGGTTCTTCTGGTTCAATACTAGAGAATGTCGAGCTACGACACGCCGGAATGAGCAGTCCGGGGAACCGTGACTACCGGGATGCCATGCTCATTCAGTCCAGTTCGGTGAGTCTTCGGGATGTCCGACTCAGGGACTCGGCGTCGACAGGGATTCGGGTCACAGGACCCATTGCACCCACACTTGATGGCGTCGATGTCCAACGATCGGGCAACTTCGCCTTTTATTTCACGAGCGATGCCAAACCGGTCCTAAATCGCCTCTCCTCTGGAAATAACAAGACGGAGGGGCTCTGGATCGACGGGGGTATCATCTTGGACCACCAGGCATGGACCTACGTCGGGCTGCCGTATCACTTCACAACGGACGTTACCCTTGCCGCCGAACGCACACTGGATCTTGGACCCGGGACGATCTTCCGTATGCCAGCGGGAGCGATCTTTGTCGTTACTGGCACCTTACGCGTCAACGGCACCGCCGCAGCCCCGGTGATCCTGACGGCCCGTACAGATGACACGGCCGGCGGCGATTCTGACCACGATGGTTCCGAGGATGCCGCGGCCCCTGCCGCAGGCGATTGGGAACAGATCTACTTTGCCACCACGTCGGGAGCCTCCGTCGTCAACCACTTGGATGTCCGTTACGCGGGTATGAGTGCCCCCCGCAATCGGGACTTTCGCGATGCCGTGCTGATCCAAGCCGACGTCATCCTCCGCGATGTGCGTGTCCGTGACTCCGCTCAGTGGGGTGTCG
>Ga0105046_10000043_pt1 | contig 119111 bp, 117 predicted proteins | sample MAT03_FD_78385 | JGI IMG/M metagenome (GOLD analysis project Ga0105046, IMG submission 78385) | Freshwater microbial communities from Lake Fryxell liftoff mats and glacier meltwater in Antarctica - MAT-03 (megahit assembly) | ecosystem: Environmental > Aquatic > Freshwater > Ice > Liftoff... | reverse complement strand
TTTCAAGCGAAGCAGCCAACAGTTTTTTCTGGTGCTCCTTTTCGGAATTAGCGCGCTCGGTCTTGTTGGTCTGCATACGTTTTTGATAAAGCAGAACAATGAAAATTATGAAGAATACTAAAAAAAGTATTCCCATCGTACCAATAATAATTAATACAGATAGATCTATCGAACCTTTGTTTTCCAAAATCCTATTCCAAAAAGTATATTCAATAAAATATTAATTGTTGAGTGAATGCTGTACCATACCATATGATATCTTTCCGGTTCAGTTTCGAACAAGTAACTACTGAAAACAAATAAAATTAAATTTCCCGAAAAGTAAATTATTATCCCAGCATTAATCCAAAAAACCGGCGCAGCCAATAAATTCTCAAAAAGCAAATTTTTCAAAATGTAATAAAATAAAAAAAGAGAGTAAAAAGTCAGAATAATTGCTTCAACCGAAATTGAAAAATCATCTACACTATTAAATCCGTTAATTCTGTAGTCAATATAAGCTATAGCAAAAAACACAAAAATGAATACAATTATGATTGGCGCTTTAAAATACCGATTAAAAAATCTATAGTAAAATAAACTAATAAGGCTAAATTCAAAAACTGAGAAAAGATGAAAAATGTAATAGTTGTTGATGTTTGATTCAACATGTATTTCATTAATAGCTTCAACTATTACGGTTAAAATGACTAAAAAGAACATTGGTTTTAAAATCCCAGGTATCGTCTTAAATCTAATTATACTTATAATGAGAGGAATTATACAACTCACTTCTGAGATGTAACTAAATATATGAAATAAATAATTTTTTACTACCACAATAAAAAAAAACGGCTTAGCCGTCTTTAAATATATACAAATTTTTCTTTTAAGAATTTAACGGATTAGAGGCGCTGCACATCGTAGGACATGCTCGTGACCTCTCCGCCAGCTTACCCTGAAACAGATCGTTCTCGCTGGCATTCGCACCCACAACGATTAACTGTTTTTGTCCATCAACATCTAGTGCATAATAAATACGAATGCCCACACAAGTTTCCTGATCCAAGATATCCTGGATCGCTTTCTTCCCGAAAAAATGAGAAATGGTAGATCCTGTAGGGCTACTCACTCTGTAATTTTTCGTCAATTCCGCAGCCGCAGCTAATGGAAAATCATGTTCTTCGTTTCCTGTAAAACTCATAAGAAGTGTTTTTAATTAGTTAATAATTTACGTTTTCAAAGATACCTTTTTACTTGAATTCGATTCTTGAAACAAGGGCGAAAAAACACTGCTTTTATTGATTATCAGTACTTTAACCCCCATTTTAACAAAAAAAATGTGTAAAAATACCTAGTCTTTTCGTGTAAAAACCACATTCTACGGCCAAGTATTTCTACGTTGTAAACCGAAAACATAAGTCCGAACTTTCACTATAATATCATTTTAACCTCTGTATTGTAAACGCATACACCGTGAAATGAGCATTAAATTTTAGATCGGATGAACTTATTTTTTGAAGAGATAGATGTTACGGAACAGGTAGGGAAGGAACAGCTATTGGAGCAAAGCGTTGCGGGATTTTTTAAAGTGTTTAATGCATCACCAGGTGGCATGTGCCTTACAGAGCACTCTGTCATTATCGAAATCAATAACACATTCGAATCGTTATTTGGTTATAATAGGGAAGAGGCCTTGGGTCAAACTAATTTTACACTTGGAACTGTTGACTCTTCTGAACTATTGCGCATTGGTGAGATTCTGAAGGCAAATGGTAAGCTCCTTAATGAGGAAATGGCCGGTAGGCATAAAGATGGTCATAAAGTATACAGCCTTGTAACAACACTGCCTTTTGAAATTGGCGGCAGACAGTTTATGCTCACCTCTTTTAACGACATCACGCGTATTAAAGAACAGAACAATATCATTGTTACCCAGCATAAGGACATCTTCGATAGTGTGAACTATGCAAAGCGTATTCAGGAAGCGCTCTTTACTCCGAAAGAACAAATAGATAAACTACTTCCAAAGAATTTTATTCTTCTTAAGCCCAAAGCAGTAGTTACCGGCGACTTTTACTGGGTTGAAAAATGCAAGGATAAAATATATGTTGCAGCCGCCGATTGCACCGGACATGGTGTTCCCGGCGCACTGTTAAGTATCATTGGCCATAATCTTATTTCTAAATCATTCATTGAAAACGAAAACGCAAGACCCTGCGATATTTTAAATGCTCTTAGCCTTGGTGTGTATAGAACATTAAGGCAAAACTCCAATAGCTGGGGGGTTAAAGATGGAATGGATATTTCAGTAATATCGATCGATGAAAAAAATGGTGTCCTTGAATTCGCTGCCGCGCGTCAGCCTGTTTATCGTGTGAGGCATAACGAACTGACGAAGCTGGTTCCAGACCGCTTCCCGATCGGCATTCATTCGGGACACCACCTCCAGAAATTCAACAATCAACAGATCCAAATTCAACGCGGAGACACCATTTATCTTTTTACAGATGGTTATTCCGTTCAGTTTGGCGGACCGGAAAGAAAAAAATTTACACGCATGGGGTTCCAGAAACTACTCTTGTCGATTCAGGAATATTCTATGGAAGAGCAAAAACTGATACTTGATAAAAAAATTGAAGAATGGAAAGGTGACTCGGAGCAGATAGACGATATCATGGTGATTGGAATAAGAGTTTGAAAACAAAAATTTAACAGCGTTAAAACTGCCTAAACCCAGAAGTACCAAAGCAGGCGACAAGCTCCTTTTAGGGCTTGTCCTTGCCGGTATTCTTTGTTTGATTATTTACTACAGAAACTCATAATACAAAAAAACTACTTCTATGAAAAATGTCAGTCTCCAATACAAAGGTTCACTTAAAAAAGTAAGTTTAGCGGTAAATAAGGCGAACGAAATTCTAAATTCAGAAGAATTTTATAACCAGATTCGCGCCTACAGGAAATTTGACAACAGCACGTTGAGTCCCGAAGTGATCTCCAGGCTTATGCAGCACTCTGGCCATAAAATAGAAGTAAGCGTTAACTGGATCGTACCCATTGCAAATCCCCGCCACGATAAAATTCACGTCTCCGGCTGGGATTTTAGTCCTGTTATGGGCACAGGAGTTAACAATTTAATTTACGAAACAGTTCATTGTATTGACTGTTTGTACGAAGCCCTCCACAAAAATGGTATGCAAAGAAAGTCGGCAAACTTAACGGCTCCATGGGTGATAGGAGCCATTGCAGAAGTAATGGCCAAAGAAACAGGAATAAGCAATTACAAGCCGGTTGCATAACATGGAAATGAAAGCGCGGAACTAACATGATCGAAACCAACCAGTACAAAAAAGGCGTAATTGCATTAATACAAATAGCGAAAAAGCTTAATTCCCAACTTGGCGCTTACAAAAACCATTTCATCACCGAAAAGGCTCAGTTTATTATTGAGCTCACAAACGGCTGGCTGGAGGTGGATATCTATATCGCACGGGAATGTGAAGAAAATCCTGAAGCTATTATGCCCGAAAAATTAAAAAAAGCCGCTCAGTCGTATTGGAACGAAGATAACCCCTACGCACGTCCAAGAACCATCCAGAAAGAATGGACCGGATTATTTTCAGACGCAAAGGACGCTGACAGCAAAACCGAAAGGCGTACTGGCTTCTAAATACTTTATTTGAAAAAAAACGTTTATTGCAAAGCCCTTGTTTTCCTTATCTTGCGCTCTTCTATGATGCGCGTCAGATTCGTTATTCTTCTTCTTTCCCTTTGTTCCTTCCAGGGATTTTCCCAGATTAAACTTTGTTCGTGGAACCTTGAGAATTTTGGAAAATCGAAAACGGATAGCGCAATTAATTTTATCGCCAATACATTGAAAGTGTTTGATATTGTAGCGGTAGTAGAAGTGGTTGCCGGAACTGGCGGTGCGCAAGCCGTAGCAAGACTCGCAGATGCACTCGATCGAAAAGGAGCTGACTGGGATTATTGTATCAGTGATCCTACTACCGGGTCACCAAACAAAGTCGAACGTTATGCTTTTCTTTGGAAAACGAGTAAAGTAAAAAGGAAAGGTAAAGCTTGGCTGGAACCTAAATTTAAAAACGAAATCGAACGGGAACCTTATTTTGTTGATTTTACTTCTGAAGGAAAGGAGTTCACGGTGGTGGCATTTCATGCTGTACCGAAAAACAAACAGCCGGAAACTGAAATTAAATATTTTAAATTTATGCTGGACGAATATCCAACTAGGAATATTATTTTCTGCGGAGATTTTAATTGTCCTGAATCGCATACGGTTTTTATTCCTCTCAAATCGAGGGGATATAAATCTATTTTTACAAAACAAAAAACTTCGTTAAAAAGAGAATGCGTCGCAAAGGAATGCCTTGCTTCGGAATACGACAACATGTTTTACAACTCTTCGAACATTACATGTTTAAAATCAGGGGTGATTGAATTTTATAAAAATTTTAAAACACTGAAAGGTGCACGAACTATATCGGATCATCTTCCAGTCTGTTTTGAGTTTTCACTTCAACCTTAAGCAGGTTAGCCTTGTCAGGGTTAAGCAAAATAGCAGTCTAACCTTGATAGGGTTACTGAGATTTTACGGAGTAACGAAAACCAATGCCGTGCAGGTTTTCAATATGAATATTTTTTTCTTTGGCCAGAATTTTACGGAGACGAGAAATAAAAACATCCAGACTTCTTCCCAAAAAATAATCGTCATTGCCCCAAAGTTTTTTTAAGATGTCCTCGCGCTTCAAAACCTTATCCTTATTGTCTAAAAAAAGCTGGAGTAATTGCGCTTCCCTTTGAGTAAGAGTTATTCTCTCATACTCATTGTATAGAAAATAATCCGCCGTGTTAAATCGGTAATTTCCAATTTCGTAAATGGACCGATTGACCTCTGCACTTTTTTTAGAGCGCGTTAGAAATATTTCGATCTTCAAAAGGAGTTCCTCAATGCTAAAAGGCTTTACGAGGTAATCATCCGCGCCCAGTTTTAACCCTTTGATCCGGTCTTCCTTTAAAGTTTTTGAGGATAGGAAAAGAATCGGAACATCTGGATTTAATTTTCTTATCTCCGTCGTCAACTCAAAGCCATCCATTTTTGGCAACATGATATCAAAGACACAGATCTCAAATTTACCATTTTTAAACATCTCCAGACTGCTGAGTCCGTCTGTGCAATGAACGACTTCATAATTATTTTGCTCCAGGTTATCCTTTGTGAGATAGGCCAGCGTCTCATCATCTTCCGCATATAAAATTTTAACCTTGCTCATAAGTAATTTGGAATTTGAACATAAATAGTTATGCCAGAGGTTGCGTTGTTGAGCGCATGTATTTTCCACCCGTGCAGCAGGCAGATCTTTTTTACGTAGTACAGTCCCAAACCAAAGCCATTCACTTCGTTGCTTCGGGAATTTGGAATTCTGTAAAATTTGTCGAAAATAAAAGCGATTTTCTTTTTAGAAATGCCGATCCCGTTATCGCTAAACTCCAGGAGCAGTCCTTTTGCTTCATTCGATAAACAAATGGTGACTTCCGGTGTGTTTTCGCAATACTTCACTGAATTGTCAATCACATTGTAAACAAGGTTGGTGAAATGAAATTCGTCTGCGTAAACCGTGGTACTCTCATTAGCAAAATCAAGATCCACTTTGAGAACTTCGTATTTTAAACGGATATTTTCAATTACATTTTTAATAAGCGGCAATACGATAATCTCTTTCTTTTCAAGAGTCAAAGGAGCATTGTCTGAGCGGGCAATATTCAAAACTTTTTCAATATGGCTGTTCAGTTTGTTGCTCTGATCGATAACGATTCCTGTATATTTTCCCAGTTTCTCATCGGATCGAATCTTCTCTTGTTTAAACAAATAATTAGAAGCGATCAGAATCGAAGACAAAGGTGTTTTGAATTCATGTGTCATATTATTAATAAAATCTTTTTGCAACTCCGAGTACTTTTTTTGCTGGAGGAGCGTAAAGATCGAATAAACGTATATGATAAGCACCAGCACCAGGATACCCGATAAAATTAGCCAGAAGGTTAGCGAACCAATGAGATAACTTGTTTCATTGGGAAAACGGATCGCAAAATAATAAACCAGATTGTGCTGCTTCGGAAAATGAAATGTTGCCTTTTTTTTTACTTTGTCGTTAAACGAAACATAATTTCCGTAAACCATTTCATCGCTCTCACACTTGTAAATGGCGTATTCAAAATCCGTCAATAAATTAGAACGTTCGAACTCTGTCCTGAGACAAAACTCTAAAACCTGCGCATCAAAATCATTGTTAACGTTTACGATGTAATAATCGTTAGAGACTTTGTTGATTGGATTTTTTAGAGGAAACTCGTTATTGTTTAATTTATAAAGCCGATCCACCACATGCAACTGAATTTTTTGCCTTCGTTATTAAAAGCCTGTTTGGTCCAGAAGAACTGCACAATCAGTATGCCGATAATAGCTACGAGCCCCAGTACAATAACGCTATTTAATTTATTGATTTTCAATTCTGGATAATCAGTGCCTTAATATTACTTAAAATAAATCTCTGTGCCTCCTCCATTAACATGTCATTAACAAATATTTGATTTTGCTTAACAGCCTTCTACTTTAACGTTCTCTAGTTTTGCAAACATCACCTAAACCGCTAATTCAGTTTCATGAAATTAAAAATTATTATCTCAGCCGCCCTGCTCACTTCCATTCTGCCTTGCGTGGCACAAACCAATCCTTTAATTGTTCCGGCAAAAGTAAGGCTGCCAAAAGACAGTGCGATCTTGCCGAGTCTGCTAGAAGCACTTAATGGCTTCCTGAAGGAAAAAGAAAAACCAAATAGTGAAAACAGCTTCGTATTAAAAAAGAACTTTTAGAGACTTCCGTCCTACTTGATGAAATAAAGGGCGTAGAAAAAAGCGGCAAATTAAAAGATCCGGATTTTTACAAATGTTATCTCACAAATGTAGTCGGTTTTGAAAGCAGCAGTTTTCTGATCCAGTTTTCCTACATAGGCGTGAATGAGGCTGCACCAATGTTACGAGCTGGTTTTACTGTTTTAGCTAAAAAAGATAAAGGGCGCTATTATATTCATTCTCCTTTAAAGTACAATACAACAAGCTGGAAAAAAGAGAAAAAAGGAAGTATAACCATTTATTATCTCAGCTCTTTCAACAAGGCCAAATGCCAAAACTATTTTAGTACGGTCGAAAAGTACGATAAAAAGTTAATGATTGAGGGGAGTCCGGAGATCTTTTATTCCTGTGCAAACTACAACGAGGTCTTACAATTAATAGGCGTAGACTATAAGTCAGATTATAACGGGCGCAAAAATGGCACACTCAGTGCGAGCGAAAATGGCATAAGATTAAGCTTGGATGGCACCTTATTTTCTTCGGGTGGTGAATTCGATCCGCATGATCTCTGGCATAGCCGACTTCATAAAGTAATTCCTGCGACGATCATAAACCGACCAGTGGACGAGGGCATAGCTTATTTATATGGCAGTAGTTGGCGACTTACGTAGGAAGAAATTACAGCCAGGTTCAAAAAATTTGCTATCGAAATGCCTAATGCTGATTGGGTTGCCTTGTATAACGAAAGTAAAAATTTTGATCCTAAGTATGAACACCCTTTAAATGTTGATTTTGTGATCAACGCTTTGCTTGTAAATAAAATTGAAAAGGAAAAAGGATTTCGGGCAGTTCTTGATTTATTGCGCTGCGGCAAAAAAGAAGAAGGGAATGAAAATTATTTCAGGGCACTTGAAAAGATCACAGGCATTAGCAAACTTGGATTCAGTAAAGAAGTGAAGGAATTCATTCGCACCATGTAAGGGCTTTAACAAGTCATTAACACATGTTTAAATATGCTTAACATGCCCGCCATTAAAAGCAAGCTAATTTTGTGATCAATCCTATTATAATTATTAATCTTAAAAAACAAACCATGAAAACGCAACTCAAAATTTCAACACTTCTTTTAGGCTTTGCCCTGATGTCATTCACTCCCAATCAATCGGATAACCGCACCAGAAAACCGCTAACGCTTGCTTTTACAAAAACCAGTATTCAGTGGAAAAATAGCGAGGTTAATCTTGGTGAGATTACTCAAAACAAACCGGTGAATCTTGAATTTGAATTTACGAATACCGGCGATGCTCCAGTACTCATTTTGAGCGTTAAAGCTGCTTGCGGATGCACTGCTACAGATTATTCCCGAACACCAGTTTTACCGGGAGAAAGCACAAAGATCAAAGCTACGTTTAATGCGGCTTCAAAAGGCGCGTTTAATAAATACTTAACAGTAACAACCAATGCGGAAGAAGCACCGAAAACACTCAGTTTTACAGGAACTGTCATCTAATAAATCTCAGGTAAAAGAAAAAGGAGCAGGCATTTAAGATCTGCTTCTTTTAACCCGTTAAGTCTATTCTTTAATGAACTTATAGGCGACCAATGTATCTTCAGCCAATAACCGAATAAAATAAATACCTGGCTGAAGGTCGCTTGTTGCAATGGTTCTTTCTTTACCTATTTCTATAGTTCTGATCAGCCTACCATCCATAGAATAGATCGCCCCTAAGTTATATTTCCGGTTATCTGCAATCATAAGCACATCTTTTACCGGGTTAGGAAAAATTCCGGACACGCCTTCAGAATTCTCCTTTTTAATTCCCGTAATGCCGCTTACTACAAGCGTTATCAAAACGGAATTACTATCAACATTCGAGCAATGCTGTTGAGTAGTGGAAAGAAACGCTTTCTGTTTAATAGTATAGGTACCTGGCTGTAATTGACCCACTACAAGGGTATCAACATAGTTTTGTATGGCCGCCAGCATTCCATGCCAGTAACAGCCTCTTATATTGATCTCTTTAGAAGTGTTTGAAACCGTATGTGTCAGCGCATCCACAATGATGCCCAGGTTAGGTGTGGACACATGTGTCACAATTTTCACAATGTCGTTTGGTGTGGGTGATTGAGGAATAATAGTTGGTGTGCCAATATAAGGAAGCGGTTGTGTTTGCGCTTGAAGGCTATGGGAAGCAAAAGATGCGACAAAAAAGAGTATCAGTTTTTTCATGGTTGTTTTTTCTTACCATGAAACAAGTTTTATGCCACATGTTGTTAATGGCACTCTTTCGTCGACAAATTTCCGGAGAGGTGTATGAAAAAAAGATCATCGGCACTTTGCTGCCTGCAAACGACATCAATAAAAAATCCCCACCGGAAGGTGAGGATTTTTAATCCAAATCTCAATTAAGAATTATGCAGTTACTGCTACTTTTGGAGCAGCAGCAAGAATTTCTTCATTTGCCGCAGAAGCATATTGTTCAAAATTTTTCACGAAAGAAGCTGCAAGATTTTGCGCTACTTTTTCAAATTCAGCTTTATCTTTCCATGCGTTTTTCGGCTCAAGAATTTCAGTTGGAACTCCCGGGCATGATTTTGGGAATTTCAATTTGAAATAGGGAGTTTCTCCATATTCTACTTTATCAAGCTCACCGGTTAACGCGGCAGTAATTAAAGAACGGGTGTAAGATAACTTAATACGGTTTCCTACTCCATAAGAACCACCAACCCATCCGGTATTTAATAGCCATACGTTTACTTTGTGTTTCTTTAATTTTTCTCCCAATAACTCAGCGTATTTTGTTGGATGCAATGGTAAGAACGCCTTTCCAAAACAAGCAGAGAACGTTGTTGTGGGCTCAGTAATTCCCATTTCAGTTCCTGCAACTTTAGCGGTGTACCCAGAAATGAAATTATACATCGCTTGACCTGTTGTTAACTTACTGATTGGAGGCAATACTCCAAAAGCATCGCAGGTTAAAAAGAAAATATTTTTTGGCATATCACCTAAAGCAGGAGTTACTGCATTGTCGATATAATCAGCGGGGTAACTTACACGTGTATTTTCTGTTCTGCTGATGTTTGCATAGTCAACAGTAGTTGTACCTTCATAGAACCCAATGTTTTCAAGTAAGGAACCAAATTTAATGGCGTTAAAAATTTGCGGCTCTTTTTCAGCGGTAAGGTCTACACACTTGGCGTAGCAGCCACCTTCAAAATTAAACACACCTTTATCGCTCCAGCCATGCTCATCGTCACCAATAAGCTTACGGTTTGGATCTGCGCTCAGTGTTGTTTTACCAGTTCCTGAAAGACCAAAGAAAATAGCAGTGTCACCCTCTTTACCAATGTTGGCTGAGCAGTGCATGCTTAATACTTTTTTCTCGTGTGGTAAAATGTAATTTAATACAGAAAAAATCGATTTTTTAATTTCGCCTGTATAACCTGTTCCACCAATTAAAATAGTTTTTTTGGTGAAGTTGATGATCGCGAAATTATGCTGACGTGTTCCGTCAATCTTCGGATCTGCTTTAAAACCCGGAGCGTTTATGATAACCCAATCGTGTTTGAAGTTTTTAATTTCATCAACGGTTGGACGTAAAAATAAATTGTAAGAAAATAAATTACTCCAGGCATGTTCGTTTACCACGCGGATATTTAAACGGAATGTAGGATCTGCACACACATAAGCATCGCGTACAAAAATCTCTTTGTTTCCTAAATAAGCCAACATGCGATTATGCAAGGCATCAAACCTGTCGGATTCAAAACGGTTGTTTACATCTCCCCACCAAACACTGTCTTTGGTATTCTCGTCATAAACAACGAATTTATCTTTTGGGGAACGTCCGGTAAATTCACCGGTATCAATGGCTAAAGCGCCAACATCTGTCAATACACCTTCTCCTCTTACGATACACTCTTCAATTAATTCACTCGGGTGAAGATTCCAGTACGCCATATCAACATTTGAAAGGCCAAGTTGTGCGACTGAAGCAGTCTCTGCTTTAATTCCAATTTCGTTCATTCTGTAATATAAAAGTTAATAGACTGCGAAATTACGAAAAAAAAGGTAGTTCTCAGAGCTGTTTTTCCACAATTAAATATTTTTTATTTAATTGATACTGAGACTAATTGACCCTCTTTTGCAATTTTTTTTAACTGGTTAATAAATTCAGTTTTTTTCTTGCCTTTCAGTTCCGTTAAGGGTAAACAAATGCGTGTTTCTCCCTCACGCCCAATATTTTTAGCGGTTGATTTTAGTTTTCTATCCTCTATCGCCTTAATAACCTTCTCGTAAGATGGCCCATCAATTCCTGAGCCATAGCTGCCAAAGGCCATTTCTACAGCACAAGCCTGGTCTGTAACGCCTTTGTACACTGTAGGTTCTTTTGATGGCTGCGGATCTTTGCCTGTAACAACTTGTGATTTGCAGGACACAAAAAGCAGGCAAAGTAGGCTGCTAGCGAAAAAGGTGAAACGTTGCATAGTAATTGATTTAAGGTTGTAAGTTAGGAATTATTAGTCAATAGTTGATAGTTCATGGTTTACAGTCAATAGTTGATAGTTGATAGTTGATAGTCTCAATAGTTGATAGTTCGATATATGTCCCTAAAACAAACGCTGTTCCAAAAAACCGTTTTTAGCCTTTTTTAAAGGCAGAGACACATATACATAACCAGCCCGCAACGAATAAAACTCCTCCAATTGGCGTAATGGGTCCTAAAACTTTCAGTCCTTCCATGGCCAATAAATTTCTGGTGCATAAAAAGTAGAGAGAGCCGCTGAATAAAATAATTCCCCAGAAAAAAAGGTGGTAGGCTGCGTTCAGAAATTTACTTGCAAAAAAGTTCTTTAATAGGACTACCAAAAACATGGCAAGTGTATGGTACATCTGGTACTTAACCGCAGTATCAAAACCGTTTAACTGATCAACGGTAATTAATCCGCCTGGTAACTGATTTTTTAAAGCATGCGCCCCAAGAGCACCAAATGCTACAGCAATAGCACCTAAAACTCCAATTGTAATAAGTTGTTTAGGGATTGTAGTTTGTTCCATATGAAGATTTTTTAACGTTACAATTAAACTTATCCTTAGAGCAATTGGTTTACTTCTGCTGCTTCTTTTTAAATTCCCGCATGATCTCTTCGTCTGACTTGCCAATAAAAGTAAGGGCCCCTTTTGCGCTTAATGTCCAATCACTTTTCGGGTATTCATTGATGATCTGCTCGTATATTTTTTTCGCCTCCGCCTCGTCGTTCAGGTAAGTTCTCTCGTCATATAATTGAGCGAGAAGAAACATAGCGGCAGGACGATTTTGAAACTGCGGATAGGTTTCAATACATTTATCCAATGCGATCTTTGCCTGTGGAATGTTATTAATAGCACGGGCCACCTGAGCTGCCTTGATAAGGTATACAGGACTTGAACTGTCGCTGGCACAGTAGTAAGCAAAATCGGTAAACGTGTGAATGGCTTTGTTGGCAGAAGTTTTATCCACTTCGGTCTGATTTAAAAGAATGCTGTCCATTCTCCTCGCCTCTGCGAGCAGCTTTTTGCAATCGGTGAGGTAATTTTTACCAAGACGCATGGTAGAATCGTTTCTGGCACTTCTTTTTGTTTCGGTAGAGTTTTCTTTAGAGTTATTTGAACAGGAAAAAAGAGCAAGTGCAAATACTACTAATAATCCCTGGGTAAAATAGATCCTCATAAATTTACTTTTTTGGTTTGTAAACTTTAATCTTGTAGTCCGCCGAAATTTTTCCATTGGAAATGTCATTTAATTTTCCGCCCAGCATTTTTCTTTTAAAAGGACTGATTTTATCGGTAAATAACTTACCGTCGATGTGATCGTACTCATGTTGGATGACCCGTGCGATGACGCCATCGTACTTTTCTACATGCTTTTTAAATTTCTCATCGTAGTATTCAATCTCGATGTCCGGCTTACGACTTACATCTTCCCTAATCTTAGGAATACTAAGACAACCTTCGCTAAATTTCCATTCCGCACCCTCTTCATTTAATATCCGTGCATTGATGAAGACTTTTTTAAATTTTTCAAGTTCTTTTCTTTGCGCCGGTGTAAATTCTTCGTCGTCCTCATCGTCCTCATTCACTTCTGAGAAAGGGTGTGTATCTACAATGAACAACCGAATAGCTTTACCAACCTGTGGTGCAGCCAAACCTACCCCTTTTGCCTTGTACATCGTTTCAAACATGTCTTTGATAAGCTGGTCAAGCCCTTCGTGATTTTTATCAACGTCAACCCCTACTTTTCTGAGTACTGGATCTCCATAAACAACAATTGGTAATACCATTTCTTTTATCGTTAAACGTTATTCGTTATTATCTGCTATAATTTGGTGCTTCACGGGTAATCACAACATCATGCGGGTGACTTTCCTTTACGCCGGCTGCTGTGATCCTGATAAATTTAGCATTCTGTAAAGCCTTAATGTCTTTCGCTCCGCAATAACCCATCCCTGCTTTTACTCCACCAATTACCTGGTAAATAATTTCAGCAAGATTTCCTTTATACGGAACCCTTCCACTAATCCCTTCCGGAACCAGCTTCTTAATATCATCTTCTGCATCCTGGAAATAACGGTCTTTACTGCCCTTTTGCATGGCTTCCAAAGAACCCATTCCGCGGTACGATTTAAATTTACGTCCTTCGAAAATAATCGTCTCTCCCGGACTTTCTTCTGTTCCCGCAAACATGCCGCCCATCATCACCGTTCCGGCACCTGCTGCTAGCGCTTTCACCACATCACCCGTAAAACGAATTCCTCCGTCAGCGATCAAAGGAACACCCGTTCCCTTCAGTGCATTTGCAACATCTAAAATAGCTGACAACTGCGGAACACCCACGCCGGCAATGATCCTTGTTGTACAAATAGAACCTGGTCCAATACCTACTTTCACAGCATCTGCACCTGCTTTTACCAGATCTAACGCTGCTTTCCCTGTAGCTATGTTTCCAACAATCACTTCCAGGTTTTTATATTTTTTCTTTACTTCTTTTAACTTCTCAATTACTCCTTTGCTGTGACCATGCGCGGTGTCAATAATAACAGCATCCACGCCTGCATTTACCAATGCATCCACCCGCAACATAGTATCGGCTGTAACACCAACGGCTGCGGCAACACGCAAACGTCCTCTTTCATCTTTTGCTGCATTGGGACGTACTTTCATTTTGATCATGTCTTTATATGTAATCAAACCGACCAGCTTATTTGCTTTATCTAATATTGGTAATTTTTCAATTTTATGTTGTTGCAAGATCTCTTCTGCCTTTTTAAGAGTGATTCCCAAACGCGCAGTGATCAATTTGGCATAAGGTGTCATTACTTGTATGACCGGTTTCTTAAGGTCTTTCTCGAAACGAAGATCACGGCTGGTAACAATGCCCACTAACTTGTTTTGTTTATCTACTACCGGAATACCGCCTATTTTATTGTCACTCATCAACTTCATGGCATCCCCAATAGTAGAGTCACTTATAATTGTCACCGGATCAAGAATCATTCCACTTTCACTTCTTTTCACCTTGCGCACTTGCTCAGCCTGTTCTTCAATGGTCATGTTTTTATGCAAAACACCAATACCACCTTCCTGGGCAATGGCTATAGCCAGACTATGCTCGGTAACAGTATCCATGGCAGCTGAAACGATTGGCGTATTGAGCCTTATTTTCTTAGTGAAATAAGACGCAATCGTCACTTCACGCGGCAATACTTCTGAATAATCGGGAACTAATAATACGTCGTCGTAAGTGAGCCCTTCGGGAACAAACTTGTTAGTTAAAAAATTGGGAGCCATTGAAAATGAATTTTAAGGTTTTAAAATTCGGGCAAATATACTACTTTATTTTTGATTTCATAAAATATGCGGATTTTAAAGGGTTACAGAGCCACTATTTTTGGTGAATTATTTTTCTTTAACACCGTTCCCCTTTTTCTGATTCTTGCTCTTTAGCTGAAAGGTTCAGACAAGGCTAAAAGCCAAAACACAATTTAAGGTTCCTATTCTATCGTGTTTTTTTACGCTGGATGTGTTTCTTCTTAAAGAAAGCAGCGAATTTGTATAGCGCGCACTGATTACCCATTTCCCGTTAAGTGCATAAGAACCGCCAATATTAATGCTAAGCTCCCTGGGTGCAAAAGGGTTTTTTAATGTCAAATCACTTTTTACTGCTTGGTCATAGCAAGCCTCAAATTCGTGAACCAATAAACCAAATCCGGGCCCAAACTCAAAGGTGAGTTTTTTGAAGTGGTACTGCAATAAAACAGGGATTCAAAATAATGCAGGTTGAGATCGTAATGTCCGTAATAGGCTTCGGTTGATGTTCCCTAGTTTTGCTACCTTTCTGAACGTAAAGCAGGGCGATTTCAGTTGTCCAGTTTTTACTTACCCTAAGCTGAAACGTAAATCCCGCCACAAACCCTTTTTTTTTCAAAGCCATTCGTCCGAATGCAGGTCGCCTCTGTATTCACAAACCCCGCTTTAAGCCCAATTTTAAAAACGTTCTTCCTTTGTTGAGCAAAAGATGTAAAGCAAAAAAGAAAGTGTACTAAACGAAGAAGATTCTTCATGGTGGCTTTAACGCCCGAATAGGAAAAAAATTATCTCCTTCCTACAAATAAAAAAGCCACCCTCGCAAAATCTCCATAATACGAAAGTGGCTATATTTTTTGTTATAACTAAACAAAACCCTATAAAGAACGTATAGTAAAGGTACAGCGCTTTTTACCTGTTTTAAGGGGAATTAAATAAGTGGTTTCCTTCGTTTTATAACTGGAAGATGGGGCTGGACTGAAGGGATAGAAGAGAGTCAAGACTGGAGGGAAGCAGGACTGAAGGGGCAAGAGAGAGTCAAGACTAACGGGAAGCAGGACTGGTGGGAAGCAGGACCGAAGGGATTTAGGACTGGAGGGATTCAGGACTGAAGGGACAAGAGAGAATCAAGACTGAAAGGGAGCAGGACTGAACGAGCGGGACTGAATAAACTGAATTGAAATGACAGGCGGCAGGACTAAATATGTAAAGTACCTCTATGACAAAACAGTCATTGCTCCCTTTTTGTCTTATCTCATGGCTCCAGCTGCTAAGACTTATTCAACTTCTCCATAAACGCTTCTTTTTTGCGGCGGGAAATTTCAATTTTAGAACCTTCACTCATGATCGCATAGCCTCCGTCTTCTTTAAGGAAACGAACGACGTGATTCATATTGATAAGATGATGATGATGAACACGAATGAATTCACCTTCCGGAAGCAATTCTTCGTAATGCTTTAAGCCGGCACTGATCATAAGTTTACGTTTGTCGCTCAGGTAAAACGTTGTATAACTTCCATCGGCTTCACAGCGTACAATATCTTTAATATTTACAATTTCGTATGCGTTACCAGTAGGCAAGGTGATCTTCTGAAAGTTTTCGTCTGCACGCTTTAAATGCTGAATAAGAAACTGCAGGTTTTCCATATTAGGAATAGCGCTTTTCTTTTTCACCACTTTTTCTACGGCAAGTTTTAATTCTTCTATGTCAATTGGCTTTAGCAGGTAGTCGCAGGCACTGTACTTAATAGCTCTGATGGCATGCTGATCGCTGGCTGTAGCAAAAATAAGCTCGAATTTATGGCCGGGAACTTTTTCGAGAAGATCGAAGCCGCTGCCATCCGGCATGCTGATATCCAGAAAAACTAGGTCGGGACGCAGCGATTCAACCATTTCTACGCCTTCTTTCACATTCCTGGCGAGTCCCACTACACTTAGTTCTGGACAATTTTTTTCGATGATTCCCGCAAGCATTTCGCGGCTCTTTTGTTCATCTTCAATTATTAGTGTTTTGATCATATCGTTTTTGTTTTATCCCGTCAGCGGCACAAACAACTCCACTTTTGTTCCGAGTGATTTATTATCTGCGTCCTTTAAATCGGTTATGGTTACACTTAACTGCGAATTATTTATTTCATTCAATATTTTTAAGCGGTCTTCTGTAATTTTCATTCCAAGCGACTTGTGGTTTTTAACCGGCATCATCCGCCTGATCTCTGATGCTTTTTCACGACCTATACCGTTATCTACAATAGTACAAATTAAAAAATTATTTACAGCACTTAGTCGTATCGTTAATTTTCCTTTAAATGGTGCCGGGTTTAATCCGTGAAGAATCGCATTCTCAACATAAGGCTGCATAAGCAGTGGCGGCATAATGTCGTAATCTGCATCCACACTGTCTTCCACAATGATCTCATAATCAAAACGATCTTCAAAACGCATTTGCTCGAGCTCAAGGTAAAGCCTCAGTGCTTCTAGGTCGTCGCCAACAGTAACCGTTGGACGTTCTGAATTATTTAAGATAATGCGCACCAGCCGTGCGAACTTGTTCAGGTATTTTATTGCTTCTTCAATCTTTGTATTAAAAATATAATGCTGGATCGAATTCAATGAATTAAAAACAAAATGAGGATTCATCTGGGATCTGAGCGCTTTCAATTCAATTTTACTCATCTGCACTTTTCTATCAAAATCGAGGCGTTGTTTCTTTTTGACATTATAAATACGAACCATAAAGATGACGTAAATCGTCGTAAACAAAAGAACAAAACAACTCAGCAGAAACCACCATGTAAGATAAAACGGTGATTTAATGCGGAAGGAAAACTTTGTTTCTGTTGAATTCCACACCCCTTCATTGTTGCATGATCTTACCTTAAACGTGTAGTTGCCCGGAGCTAGGTTTGTATACTTGCTGTAATCCTCGGTGCTTGGCTCACTCCATTCTTTGTCGCCGCTAAGCCCTTCCAGTTTTTTCTGGTATAGAACCTGATCAGGATTTGTAAGGCAAATACCGCGGTAATAGAAAGCTATTGTATTGTAGTTACTTGGTAAAACACAATTATCCTGCAGCAAAGTATCTTCATTTAATACCTTAATGTTTTCAATCAAGGTTTTATTCTCGACAAAATTTTTCTTGAAATTAAAAGGCTGGTGCATAATCAATCCATTTACTGTTCCAAACCAGAGGGTGCCATCCTTATCTTCCCAGATCCCATTCCCATTACACTCTACCCCCACAAACCCTTCTTTTTTTCCATAAGAGATCAGATCGATCTTTCCTTCAGCAAGATATTTTTTAAGATTAAGCCTGTTTATTCCCTGATTAGTTCCAATCCACATGGTATTCTTGTTTTCGGTAAATTCAAGCGAATAGATCAACTCTGAATTTAACCCATCCACATCGGTAATTCTTTTTAAAGTATTATTTTTTATATTCAGAATAAGAAGCCCATTAAGCGAAGCAGCGAATACGTTTCCGGCCCTATACCTCAGCATAAAAAACGTTTCCTCATTCAGCTTAAGCTTCTCACTTAAATTAAGCAGGGAATCTGCTGACAATCTGTAAAGTCCAGCATGATGCGTACCGATATAAATGGTTCCTTTTTCATCTTCACAAAACCCATACACGGCAAAATCTTCTTTAAAGTGTATAGGATAGAACCTGGATTGTGGGATGTTATTATTCCACGTTAAGGAAGCAAAGCCGTTTGTTCCTCCCACCCAGAGTGTGTTATGTGAATCAAGGAAAAGCACATTATGCTCGGCTTTAAAAGCGGGGGGAAGCGCGATAGTCTGGAAGCGTTCGTTTTTAAACTGTGTTAAATTTTTATCTGTTCCAAATATCAGTCTGCCTTCTTTGTCTTGTAAGCCTGCCCTCACGGTATTAGTAACCAGGCCATCTTTTGTACTGTACCGTTTAAAATAATTTTGCGTCTCTCTATATATGCCGCTATTTTGGGACGTCACCCAAAGCTCACCACGTCTATCTCGAAACATTTGAAAAATAAACGAGGTACCTAGTCCGGGAATTTTGTCAAATGTGGAAAATGAATTATCTCTGTAACGGTAAAGGCCGCTGTGCGTTCCGAGCCAGATGTTATCTTCGCGATCAAGCAAAATGGAACGAACGTGATTCGAATTATTGTCAGGTCCTACATTAAAATAAGCGAATTGGTACCCGTCAAACCTTAACAAGCCGGTTTGTGAACTCACCCACAGATATTTATTTCCTTGGTTGTTAACGGCTGTGATGTCGAGATCGATCAAGCCTGTTTCGATGTAATAGTTGGAGAATTTTTTGGTCGAAAGATCATACATACTTAAGCCTTCAGAAGTTCCTATTACCAGAAAATTTTTGTATTTGGTAATGCAGTTTACAAAGTTAGACGCAAGTCCGACCGACTGATTAAGCACGGTAAAAGTATTGTGTCCATAAATTACAAGACCTTTGTCGGTTCCGGCATAAATTAAACTCGTATCAGGCTTAAACAAACAATTTACCTTATACCCTTCGAATTTCTTAATGTGACTGATTTTGTTTTCCTTGAACATAAACAGCCCCTTGCTAGTACCCATATATACCGAGTGATGATACCCTTTACAGAAAGAAGTGATAGCAGGACTTAATAAGCCTTCCACAATCGCATAACTGGTAAATTTTTTACGGTTTAGAACACTGAGTCCTTTATTGGTGCCTACAAAAATAGCTCCTTTACCATCTGAGCAAACCGCATTCACATTGTGGTCTATTAAGCCGTTCCGTCTGTTATAATTTATAAATTCTTTACCATCGAAACGGCTTAAACCACCGTAACCGCCGCTCCACAGGTAACCATTTTCATCCTGAAACATGCAGGAAACCTGCACAAACGGAAGACCGCTTTCCACGCTGTAATTTTTAAAAAAGAACTGCTGTGCTTTTACCCCCGAGAAAAGAGAAATAAAAAACCAGGCGAATATGTGACAGGGGATACGGATAAACGTTTTTATAAATTTAAACCAAATATTAAGCATTTGAAAAAAAGAATAAACAAGTGGCTGCTTTAAATGAGTATTTGGCAGTACAAGGCTTTCCTGTTAAACAGCCCGAAACGCTGCAAACGATGGAACTAATTTGATTTAGATTTATAATTGAAGTATTATTTGGCTGGTAACAAAACTTAGACGATTTTTAGTGTTGTATTTAAAACCACAACGGTGAGAGAAGAAGTTATTTTAGTAGATGAGTCGGACAAACCGGTTGGGACAATGGAAAAAATGGAAGCGCACACAAAAGGCCTTCTTCACAGGGCTTTCTCCATTTTTATTTTTAATTCAAAAAATGAAATTCTCTTGCAACAAAGGGCTTTGACAAAATACCACAGTGCGGGACTCTGGACGAATACCTGTTGCTCTCATCCAAGGCCTGGCGAAGACACGCTTGCCGCAGCAATACGCAGACTGGAAGAAGAAATGGGAATGCAAACTAAATTGGAGTACAAAACAAGCTTTATTTATAAAACTAAATTTGATAACGATCTTACTGAATATGAATTTGATCACGTTTTTATAGGGACCACCGATCTTAAGCCTGTGTTAAACAAAGAAGAGGTTCATGCGTTTAAATGGCTTAGTCCTGAAAAAATTAAAGAAGAAATAAGAGCTACCCCTGAAGCATTTACATCCTGGTTCAAGATTGCAATGGAAAAACTGTTCTGATTTATTCAGAAAAATTTAAAGACTTGCAGCGTTTGTTATGAAAGATAACAAGATCAACGCTAACACAAATAAGATTGCTTTTTTCATAGTGTGAGATTTTAAGGTGTTTAACTAAATTGTTTTTCCAATAAGCATAGCACTTTCATGAAGCGGTCTATCGATCGCTGCAGCGCTTCAAAATTCTTAAGTTTTATTTTTTAGGAAAGTTTCTGAGGGGAAACTTTCAGTCCATTATTGCTTTCTTCCCAGCAGCTTGTCAAAGAAAGCTTTAATCTTTGCGCGTAGGCTTTTCTTTTCCCACCATTTGTAATTTTTACGTTGATGGTTAGATTTGGAAATCGAGCTTTTCTCTTTAATGTAGTAGCCACTCTGCCCTGTTGTTAATACAAGCTTTTTAAAATCTTTATAACCCACTCCTGAAAATTGCACGGTACCGCTTGCAACTATCACTTCTACGTCTTTATCCGCCGCAAAGCTTTTTACGTTGAAGGTGGTTGCTTTTCCTTTAATGGTAGTGTTTGCGCACTCCACAATAAACTGACCTGAATCCTTTTTTACTTCAAAATAAGCTTCACCAACAAGAGAAACGCGGCGATTTGTTTTATTGAAGTTTTGAGAATATTCTAATTTACTTTTTGCGTTCAGGTAAACAATGCTATTGTCTGGCAGCATGAAAATCTGCGCCGAATCGCCTGCATTAACTGTAATCATTGTAATTACACCACTAACAGTAAAAGTTGCATTCTTATTACGCTTTGTTGTTTGTTTTACCTGAGCTTCCATTACCTGTGAATCGATGGTCATTGGAAGCATATCCGGAGTACTTACACCCACAGGTTCTTCCACCGGCATCGATTTAACCAATTGGCTCACTGTAATGTTAGGTGCAAGTTCTGAAGGTTTCACGAAAAATAACTTCACAACCACAGCAGTTACAACAAACAGAGTAAGCGCTGCTGCAACTTTCATCCAGCCATAATCCATCTTTCGAATCCTGATTTCAGGCTTCGTTTCCACAAGGGATTTAAATTCGTTCCAGGCAGCATCCACATTCGCATCTTCTTCTTTTTTAAGATTCAAGGACGCGTTCCATAACTTTTCTACACGGCTGTATTCCTCCTGGTTAGCAGGATCTTGTTTTAACCACTCATTCAGTTTTTTTAATTCCGCGGGAGTTATGTTTCCCGAAAAGTGCTTTGCAATTACTATATCTTTATTTACCAGCATTTTTTTTATTTCTTAAACCCTTTGTTTGCCAGTCACGGGTTTGATTCTATGACCAAAAAACGAACCTTTACCCCCAAAAAAATTTAACACATTATTCTAATGTACTGATAATGAACTCCTAAAAATTCCAATTCTAAAACCTGTATTGCTACAAAAACCGTAAAAATCCTGAAAATCAGGGGAAATCCAGCGATAAACACTACCGAAAAAAAATCCCTTGTAAGATAACTTTTTAGGTCTTCCTTCATTTTTTTCAAGGCTATCCCCATTTGGTTTTCTACTGTTTTTATAGATAATCCTAAATAGTCTGAAATCTCTTTATTCTTTAATCCTTCAAACCTGCTTAATACAAAAATAGCTTTGCATTTCGGCGGAAGTCCGTTCAAAGCCACTTGTATTTTTGCTTCCAGTTCTTTCGTTAAAACCTGTGAATCTGTCCTGCCCGAAGACTCGATTTTAAGATTCCCAATACTTGTTTTGTTCTTATTGCTTTCAAGGTAAGTAATGGATGCATTGATAACCGATCTAAACAAATAAGCTTTTCTATTCAGAATGGCCGCTACTTCATCCTTGCGATTCCAGAGTTTGATAAAAACTTCCTGAACAACGTCGTGAGCTGCATCAGCATCGCCAACAATGTTTTCAGCAGCATTACGCAACATCTTGTAATGCACTTTATACATGTCTTCAAAATTATCTGATAACTCACCCACCAGCAACAAAGATACACAAATCAATACATGAAAATTATCCAGGAAATTTGTCGGAGTAAATGGGCTTTCTGTCGATTTTTAAGACTTCTCCAATCGAGGCTAGTTTCACGGATGGCATTAACTACTGTGACAAAAAAACACCAACGCCAATGGTTGGATCTCAAGGTAGATCGGAGTACTAAATTTTTGTGAGAACCTATTGAAAGTTAAGCTCCGATAAAGACCAGGCTTGCGGCTTATCATTAAAAAGTGCTTTCGTGGCGCCCCACACGCTTCCAAATAATTCCGAATCCCTATAAGCATCAAGATGTTCTTCACTTTTCCAGAGACTGAAAGTAAAAAACACATTCGGATGAAGCTTATCCTGCAATAATTCCACGTGCGCACAACCTTCAAATCCTTTAATGAGCGTCCAATTCTTTTCAAAGATCGCTTTGAAGTCTTCCACTTTTTCAGGAACGAAACTCATTTTCACAATGCGTTTAATCATAAAATTCTATTAACAAATTAAAATCGAAAGTGATTCCTATGTCGCGGGGACAAAGCATATTGAAAGCACTTTTTCCGTTGGATGCCACCTCCAGATAGCCGAAGCTATTAAACAAAACGAGTGGCGCACCGTATTTGACTTCATCATAGGTGTTATGGATCTTTGTGATGCGCGCACCAGGGAGGGTAATTAGAAAATTCTTTTTACCTACAACTTCGTTAAAGCGCTCTTTGGTAATGTTTGTTACAATGTTTCCAAAATCGTCAACGTAAATTCCTTTACCTCTTAATATATTTCCGTTCACAAAGCTGTCGAACTGAAATGCTTTATAATAATCATTGGTAAGTACAGCTATATCTTCAATTTTTTTTTTGTGTAGTAAATGTAGTGCAGCATCAATAAAAATGTCTTTCAGGAAAAAATGATGTTTGTTTTCACCCTCATAATAAATCTGGTAAACAGGTTCATTAAATTCTGCGTCTATCAAAGTAAACAATCCGCTATCCGGACAAATGATAAACTGGTTCTTGTAACGCGTTAACAGGTAGCGTGAATTGTCTGCACTAGTTACTTTATTGAGATCGCTTCTGTCCATAATAAACTTTATGGCAACAAGATGAATACTTTCTTCCGGAAAATAAGACATTGAGTTTTTTAAAATGAATGCTGCATCTGAAATATTATTCTCTTTAATTTCGCAGCTCAAATCAACAATGTGGTGAGCAGGATCTGAAGACAGTAACTTTGCTTTAACTATGGCCAAATAGGGATCGCGGTAGCCAAGATCTGTTGTTAAAGTAATTATACTCATTTGTTCAAAAATAATTATTATTTATGCGCTTATTTTTTTAAACTTGATGTAGACATTAACAGGGTTATAAACAAATTTACCCGATGTGAAAGACGTACTTATGAACGAAAAAATTATTACCCTCGATAGCATTGAACCCGTTGAGATTTATGGTGTGAACGATGTAAAATTAAATGTGATCAAAAAACATTTCCCAAAATTAAAATTAGTTGCCCGCGGATACTCCCTCAAGGTTCTTGGTGATGCTAAAGAAATTGACCGTTTTGAGAAAAAACTGGATTTACTGGTAGATCACTATCACAAAAGCGGCGTGTTAACAGATACCGTAATTGAGCGGCTGCTGGGCCAGACAGGCGACAACATGGTTGAATCGAAAGATGAGGCATTAAATAACGACATTATTCTTTTTGGGAATAACGGACTTGTAATTAAGACTAAAACCGAGAACCAGCGTAAAATGGTAAGTGGTATTGTCAAGAACGACATGCTGTTTGCCGTTGGTCCCGCCGGCACTGGAAAAACATATACCGCAGTTGCTTTGGCTGTAAAAGCGTTGAAAAACAAAGAAGTAAAACGTATCATACTGACACGTCCTGCTGTAGAAGCGGGAGAAAACCTTGGATTTTTGCCAGGTGACATGAAGGAGAAGCTCGATCCATACATGCAGCCTTTATACGACGCGTTAAATGACATGATTCCTTCAGAGAAACTCAATCAATACCTCGAAAGCCGCACTGTGCAAATTGCCCCACTTGCATTTATGAGGGGGCGGACTCTGGATAATGCCTTCGTGATTCTTGATGAAGCGCAAAATACAACAGAGAGCCAAATGAAAATGTTTTTAACGCGTATGGGCGCCAATGCTAAATTTATTATTACCGGCGATCCCACGCAAATCGATCTGCCCACCAGGCAAAATAGCGGGCTTTTACAAGCTTTACGTTTGCTAAAAAAGGTAGAGGGCATCAGCATTATTGAATTGGATAGTAGCGATGTTATTCGTCACAAACTGGTAAAACTGATCATTGAAAAGTACACGTAAAATAAGCGCAACTATACACGTTATGGCCGAAAGAATAAAAGAAAGAAGTGTTATCACCCATGAGCTATAAACAAGCGGCAAAACAGTTGTGCGGCAAGAAAAAATTTCTGAAACAGAAAAAGTGGCAGATGTGAAGGTATTCCAGACAAAAAATTTAGAGTCATTGAAATCACATTTAGAAAAATAATCTCTTGAAAACAGTTTTGCAGAGGCAGCTTATCTTGCTTTTATTTCTTTTTTTTAATTCAGTGCTTTGCGCGCAAAAGACTGAAAAAGCGCTCGTTTCAAAAACCTGGTTCTGCAACGGTAATTTTAATTCCGATAGCCTTGTTCTTTCTGCGGATAATATGGATAAGCCACTTTGCGAAGCCAGGTTTACAAGAACCGGCAGGCTCGTGCTCAAAAATCTTAAGAAAAGGACTTCAGATTCCGTCTACACTTACCTCTTTAAAAATAGCTCGCTCACACTTTATGCCAACGAGAAAGACTCCGTAAAAACACTGCATTACACCGTAAAAAAAATATCCGGTAAAAAGGCATATGAGCTAAGAACAAAATACAGCTCGCGCTATGTTAAACGAAAGGGAGACGATGCCATCGTGATGGATAGGTTTACCTTGACAATGGGGAAAAGAAAACGCACGGTAAAAACTGGAGAAGAGCTCGCTATATTCAGTCAAAACAGGGCTCTACGCAACGACAGTATTAACCGAGCCGTATGGGGAGTTTTTGTAGGATATGTTACCGATACACTTTTGATGGAATCCGATCAATTCGTAGAGCATAACTTTTATAAAAAATACACCGACAGCTTGCACTATATAGCGCCGCTGCTTTTAGATACAATCATCAGAGTAAAAGTTCCGATCAAATTCATTACCGGTATTTATGCCCAAAGAGAACCGCTCAGTTCAGTTACAACGAATGCCTCTGTGTTTGCTTTGGTTACCGGGTTGGTTTGTGTATCAGCATCTATTCTCGCCAAGGGGTCTACCGCGGGCGATATTTTTGGTGAAGTGGGTGTAGTTTCTTTTTTAACCATTCCCGTTTCATTTGCCACCGGATTAATTTTCTCAAAACAAAAATTCCAGATGAAATCAGGCGCTAAAAAAGAAAAAGTCTGGAAAATAGAACGGCATATGCCAAGAACGGTCATCACGCAAAGAAACAAGAAAAATTATAAGCTTAAAAAATAAGGGCTAATTAGTGGAACCTCAAAAAGTCTGTTTACTTTTTTTTAATCGTACAGTTCTTCGGGGGCAGTTTTTTTGAACTTTTGCAGAGATAGCTGCAGGCTAGGCTAGGCGTTGCTTATTTGAGCGTTTAGAAGAGAAGTCTAGACTGGGCAGTAGTTTTCTTTCGCTGCCTCTAAATCGCGAAAGAAAAAATCTCCTACAAAAGTTCAAAAGGCTTTTGGTTAATTTTGGCCGACAAAAGTAATAGAAAAAATGCTGCATTTCTGAACGCTTCATGGAATTACTGGAAGTTTAAAATTGAGATAATCAAAGAAAAACAATCGTTACTATTGATCGACAGCCTTTTTGAGGGCTCACTAATTAAATGTTCTGTGTTCTACCTTGTTGAGATCGTCTTTGCTTAAAGATTTAAAATACTCGTAGGTTATTTTTAACCCCTCAGCCCTGTTTACTTTTGGTTCCCAACCGAGAATATTTTGTGCTTTAGAAATATCTGGCCTGCGTTGCTTAGGATCATCCTTTGGCAAAGGCAAAGAAATCAATTTTTGTTTTGCTCCCGTTAGTTTGAGAATTTCCTCACCAAACTCCTTAATGGTTATTTCACCTGGATTTCCCACATTAACGGGCAAATGATAATCGCTCATCAATAAACGGTAAATTCCTTCAACAAGATCGTCTACATAACAGAAACTACGCGTTTGTGAGCCATCGCCAAACATGGTAAGATCTTCACCACGTAAAGCCTGACCTATAAATGCAGGTAATACGCGACCGTCATTCAGTCGCATGCGCGGTCCATAGGTGTTAAAAATTCGAATAATCCGGGTTTCCAAACCATGATAATCATGATATGCCATAGTAATGGCTTCCATAAAACGCTTGGCTTCATCATAGCAACCACGCGGTCCCACCGGATTTACATTTCCCCAATACTCTTCCGTTTGAGGATGAACATGTGGATCGCCATAAACTTCACTTGTAGAGGCTACTAATACCCTTGCATTTTTTACACGCGCCAATCCCAATACATTGTGCGATCCCAAAGAAGATACTTTTAAAGTCTGAATGGGTATTTTCAAATAATCGATCGGGCTTGCCGGCGAAGCGAAATGCAAGATGTAATCGATATCGCCCGGCACGTGAATAAATTTGGAAACGTCATGATGATAGAACTCAAATTGTTCAAGTTTAAAAAGATGCTCTATGTTTTTAAGATCGCCTGTGATCAGGTTATCCATGGCTACAACGCGCATTCCTTCTTTAATAAAACGGTCACATAAATGCGAACCTAAAAATCCTGCGGCGCCGGTTATTAATATTCTTTTTTGCATAGTAAAATTTGTATTTGTAGTAACTTAAAACTTGAGGTCTCAAAATGAAACTTTAAGTTTTATCTTATCAATTTGTTTTAATCCCAATACAATAGTAATCGTAATCAAGATCTTTCATGTCCTTGTGATCGAAGATATTTCTTCCGTCAAAAATAACTTTTGAATTTAGGCGTTTCGATACCTCCTCAAAATCAGGCGATCTGAATTCAGGCCATTCTGTGACAATTAATAAAGCATCGGCATTATTTAAAGTATCGTACATGTCGGTTGAATAAGCAATCGTATCACCAATCATGCGTTGCGCCTCGTGCATGGCTACAGGATCGTAAGCAACAACACTAGCTCCTGCTTTTAACAATTTTTCGATGATCACAAGACTTGGAGCCTCACGCATATCATCTGTCTTAGGTTTAAAAGATAAGCCCCAAAGCGCAAATGTTTTTCCTTTTAAATTATTATTGAAGTGAGTGCGGACTTTATTAAACAACACTTCTTTCTGCGCTTCATTCACTTCCTCGACTGCATTTAAAATACGCATGTCGTATTTATGTTCCTTTGCAGTTTTAATTAAAGCTTTTACATCTTTCGGAAAACAACTTCCCCCATATCCTACGCCCGGGTAAATAAATTTTGGTCCTATCCTTCCATCGCTGCCAATTCCTTTACGCACCATGTTCACATCCGCACCCATGATCTCGCACAAATTTGCCACGTCGTTCATAAAACTAATTTTTGTGGCAAGCATTGCATTCGCAGCGTACTTGGTCATCTCCGCACTTGGAATGTCCATAAAAATTATTGGATGTCCGTTTAATAAAAACGGTTTATACAATTTACGCATGATCTCTTCTGCCTCAGCTCTGTCTGTTCCAACAACGATCCTGTCAGGCTTCATAAAATCTTCTATGGCTGCGCCTTCTTTTAAGAATTCAGGATTGGATGCTACGTAGAAATCAATTTTAACTCCACGCTTATCTAACTCTGCTTGTAAAGCTTTACGCACCTTTTCGGCAGTTGTTACTGGAACTGTAGATTTTGTTACCACTACTAAAGGCTTTTGCATGTGCTGACCAATTCCGGCTGCTACAGCCAAAACATATTTTAAATCCGCAGAACCATCTTCATCCGGAGGTGTTCCAACGGCAATAAAAGCTACTTCTGCATCTTTTATGCTCTCGGGCAAAGAGGTTGAAAAATGAAGCCGTTTTTTTTGTGCGTTCCTGATCACCATTTCTTCAAGACCTGGCTCGTAGATGGGAAGGATTCCGTTATTCAAATTCTCAATTTTCTTCTGATCAATGTCAACGCAGGTTACGTCTACACCTACTTCGGCAAAACAGGTTCCGGTTACCAAACCCACGTATCCCGTTCCTACAACTGTAATTTTCATGTTTACTATTCGCTTTTAAAATTTGAAGCTAGATGCTTTACAAATGAACACTTTCATTCGCAAATTAGTTATCGGTTCAAACCAATTCTAAAACTGTTTTAGTTATATAATTTAATGTTTCCTCATCCATTTCTGTATGCATAGGCAGCGACAGAACGTTGGCGCATAATTTTTCGGTAACAGGGAAATTTCCTTTTTTATGTCGGTCGCTTGCAAAAGCTTTTTGTTCATGCAGCGGAATGGGATAATAGATCATGGACGAAACACCTTTTTCTGCAAGTTGCTCGCGTAGTTTCGTTCTGTCTATTCCCGTTAACTGCATAGTGTATTGGTGAAAAACATGGTTGGAATGTTTTGCCCGAACCGGCGTCTTAAGCTTCGGGTGATTTGCAAAAGCCTTGTCGTAATAGTCTGCGACTTTATTTCGGGCCGCAGCGTATTCGTCGAGGTGTTTTAATTTTACTTTTAGCACTGCCGCTTGTATTGTATCCAGTCGCGAATTTACACCAACAACATCATGCACATATTGCACACTTTGACCATGGTGGGCAATCATGCGTAATTTTTTCGCAAGTGTATCGTCATTGGTATACATTGCTCCGCCGTCACCATAACATCCCAGATTTTTACTAGGGAAAAAAGAAGTACAGCCTATTGTACCAATAGTACCGGCCTTTGCAGTGGTGCCGTCAGCGAAATAATAATCACCGCCAATAGCCTGCGCAACATCTTCAATCACAAACAAATTATGTTTTTTAGCAATCGCCATTATTCTCTCCATGTTAGCGCATTGGCCGAATAAATGTACCGGTACAATCGCTTTTGTTTTTGGAGTAATGCTGCGTTCCATTGCATCAAGATCAATGTCAAAGGTATCCGGATGCACATCCACTAAAACAGGTGTAAGTCCTAATAACCCTATAACTTCAGCAGTAGCAACGTAAGTGAAACTTGCAGTGATGACTTCATCGCTGGGTTTCAAATCCAAAGCCATCATGGCAATCTGCAAAGCGTCTGTTCCATTTGCGCAGGGAATAACATGCTTTACATTCAGGTATTTTTCAAGATCTGCCTGAAACTCTTTCACAGCTGGTCCGTTAATGAATGCTGTGTTATCGATCACATCCTGAATGCCTGCATCCACTTCGCTCTTTATCTTTTGATACTGAGCCTTCAGGTCGACCATCTGGATTTTTTTTGTTGAAACCATTATCTTATTTTGGATCAGCGAAAATACTAAATTTTCACGATTATATTGGAAAAAACGGATCAAAAGCCCTTTGGAACCACTCCGGCATGGCGCATAGCTTATTTGTTGTTTTATCAATGCAGACAAGGGTTACCTGGCCTGAATTCAACAACTCGTCTTTATCATTAAAACACTCGTAATCGAACGGAATCCTAAGTCCCTTCGGCCTTTCCCATAGTCGCGTCACCACTGTGATCTCATCATCGTAATAAGCAGGCTTCTTATAATTAATCGAAAAATCAACCACCGGCATCAGGATGCCGCGCGCTTCCACGTCCTTATAGCTAAAGCCCAGTAACCGCATTGCCTCTACCCTACCCACTTCATAATATTGGGCATATATTCCATAATAGACATACCCCATTTGGTCTGTTTCGCCATATCTAACCCTGATCTTTGTTTCTACTTTAATCATACCATTTTATTTAAACAAAAATAGGGAGATTATAAGGTTAATCCATCAAATTTTCTTCGAGCGTGCAAGTGTTTTTTTGTGAAAGTTTGTAGTGGCTAATTAAAAAATTTGCCCTTAAAGTTGAAATAAGGGATTACAAAAAAACGACAGGAAACGGATAAAATAATTTTTGCCAAGAAATTCGGAATAATGAATAAAAAAAGCTATAAGGTGTGAAACAAAAAAAATAAAAAGCAGTTTTCATTCGAAAAATAAAAAAAGAAAGCTAATTTTATTTTTTCAATTGCCTGCCGATGCAAAAAAGTAAAACTATTTAAGATCCTGAGAAGCCTTATAAAACGAGAGACTTGAACCATGCCTTTCAATTTTAAAATTCTTCTTACCAGTCATTAATTCAAAAAAGGGAAAAATACAAATGATTTATATACTAAAACTACTCTTAGCTTTTTTAAAAAAAATAAACGGCCCGCTTTCAGTATAACAAAAAAAAAGTATAAACCACAGTCGTTACTAAAATATATACGGCCAAAATAAAAAAACTGAAATTGCAAGGGGATGCCAAAAATTTTCTGAAACTTTTTTTTTTGATTTCCTATTGCAAAGACAAATAATCACGTTATATTTACAAACACTATTGAGTTAATTACTTATAACACCGAAATATTTAAAACTTTTTAATAACATGATGAAAGAAAAAACTGCTGAGCAAGTTTGGAATGGTTGCCTAGAAATTGTAAAAGATAATGTTAGCCCACAAAATTTTAAAACTTGGTTTGATCCGATTAAACCAATCAAAATAAATAATAACGTTTTAACCATCCAGGTTCCCTCTCAGTTTTTTTATGAATGGATAGAAGAACATTATATTACGTTAATTAAAAAAGTAATTAAAAAAGAGTTAGGCGCAGAAGGTCGTTTAGAATACAACATTATTATGGATAATGCTTCAGGTAAAACTGAAACGCCCATTACATTTAAACTTCCTAATATAAACACCAATTTAAAAAATCCTTCGGTTTCGATGCCGATTGACATTGGTGGAAACAATCCTATTAAAAATCCTTTTGTTATTCCAGGTTTAAAAAAGGTACAGGTTGAATCGCAATTGAATCCAAATTACAGTTTTGACAATTTTGTAGAAGGGGATTGTAATCGTTTATCACGTAGCGCAGGTTATGCCGTTGCTCAAAAGCCGGGCGGAAACGCTTTTAATCCACTCTTATTATATGGTGGTGTTGGTTTAGGAAAAACGCACTTAGCTCAGGCCATCGGTATAGAAGTAAAAAAGAACTATCCTAATAAGACTGTACTGTATGTACAATCTGAAAAATTCATTACCCAGTTTATTGAGTCTATTAAGAACAACAATCAAAATGATTTTGTGCACTTTTATCAAATGATCGATGTGTTGATCATTGATGATGTTCAGTACTTTGCAGGAAAAGAAAAAACACAGGACGTATTCTTCCACATTTTTAACCACTTGCACCAATTAGGTAAACAAATTATCTTAACAGCTGACCGCGCGCCAGTTGATATTCAAGGCATCGAGCAACGTTTATTATCCCGTTTTAAATGGGGGCTTAGCGCAGATCTTCAGGCTCCAGGCTTAGAAACACGTATCGCGATCTTAGATAAAAAAGTTTACAACGAAGGTATTCAGCTTCCAAAAGAAGTAAATGAATATTTAGCTTACAGCATCACATCAAACGTACGTGAACTGGAAGGTGCATTAATATCTTTATTAGCACAATCAAGCTTAAACAAAAAAACGATCACTTTGGAATTAGCCAAAACCATGATCGACAAATTTGTAAAGAGTACAGCGCGCGAGGTTTCTATCGATTATATACAAAAAGTGGTTTGCGATTATTTTGATCTGGCCATTGATACAATGAAATCAAAAACACGTAAACGTGAAGTAGTTCAGGCTCGTCAAATCGCAATGTATTTTGCAAAGAGTATGACTAAATCGTCTTTAGCAACTATAGGTATGCATTGCGGTGGCAAAGACCACGCCACTGTTTTGCACGCGTGTCGCACAGTAAACAACCTCATGGATACTGACAAACGTTTTAAAGCTTATATTGAAGAGCTTGAGAAAAAAATCAGCATTACTAACTAGGATAAAAATTCTAAAAAAAACCCTTCCAGAGCGAAGGGTTTTTCATTAAGAAAAAGCGCTCCGATATCTGTCGGGAGTCTCTGGTTTTTTTATGATTGTTTAAAATTTTCTTTGTTAAAACCGAAATTCTAAGTTAGATTTAAAGACCAATTTAATACGATGAAGAACATTACTGTGATAGGAAGCGGAACCATGGGAAACGGTATTGCCCATACATTTGCACAATGCGGTTACCTGGTAAATTTAGTGGATGTAAATGAAAACGCCCTTCGAAAAGCAATTGCAACCATTACCAAAAATTTAGACAGGCAGATCCAGAAAGGAAGTGTCAGTGAAGATGCAAAAAATGCTACTTTAAAAAACATCGCTTCACACACAGACCTTGCGAAAGCTGCGGCAAATGCAGACCTTGTTGTGGAAGCGGCCAGCGAAAACATAGACATAAAATTTAAGATCTTCAAACAACTGGATGAAATTTGTCCTCCAAATACCATCCTTGCAAGTAATACATCCTCCATTTCTATCACGCAAATCGCAGCGGTTACAAAGCGTGCAGATAAGGTAATTGGCATGCATTTCATGAATCCGGTTCCGGTGATGAAACTTGTTGAAGTGATTCGGGGTTACAGCACATCTGATGAAGTGTGCGACCTGATTATGGAAACCTCCAAAAAACTTGGAAAAGTTCCGGTGGAAGTAAATGATCTTCCAGGATTCGTGGCCAACAAAATATTAATGCCAATGATCAATGAAGCTGTCATCACGTTAAATGAAGGTGTAGCAGGTGTAGAAGAAATTGATACAGTAATGAAATTAGGAATGGCTCATCCAATGGGTCCTTTGCAGCTTGCTGATTTTATCGGACTTGATGTATGCCTGAAGATATTACGCGTTTTGCAGGACGGTTTTGGAAATCCTAAATATGCTCCTTGTCCTTTATTGGTAAACATGGTAACTGCAGGTCACCTGGGAGCAAAGTCTGGTAAAGGGTTCTACGACTACAGTGGTGGTGGAAAAGATTTAGTATTGGCAGATCGTTTTAAAAAGAAATCAGCCGCAACGGTATAAAAACACATATTTGTCTTCTACTTATACAGATACTCTCCCAATTGAATTTCCAAACATTCCCAGTGCGGGTGTTTACTATTTTAATACAAAAAGCGGGCTACGTTACGAGGTAAGGTTTGGACGTTTACAGGACAACATACTGCATGCCAATATTGTGTTTGGTGTTGTAAACGACGAGTTTGAGGGTGAAGAATACGTCACTACTAACCGTGGTGAAGTTTACCAGGTAATGAATACCATTGTAGAGATCGTAAAAAACTACATGAAAGAACATCCTAAAGTAAACATCTATGAATTTAACGCTGTAGGAAGAGACGGTGAGGATGAATATCTTGAAAATGCACGCATGGCTCTCTACAGAAGGTTTTTGCCAAGAATTTTTGAAGACGGATGGAAGTTCAGAATCGAGGGGAATTTCGCTTTGGTAACAAAGATTTGAGTTCGATACAAACCCATTCTCATAGTATTACAAACCCAACCAGCTTTTCGCTGAATGTTCCATAATGGTTTCTTTGTCCTGATTACTTAACGGTGCTGTTCTCAAGAGTTCACCCGGAACAGCTTCTCCCAGAGGAAAAGGATAGTCACTCCCCTGCACTACTTTATCAGCGCCAACCATGTCGATAACATACTGTAGCATTTTATGATCACATACATGACTGTCGACCCAGAATTTGCCGAGGTATTCTTTCGGATTTATAGGATTATCAATAGCAACAAGATCAGGGCGGCAGTCCCAGCCGTGTTCTATACGACTGATGGTTGGAAGGAACGAGCCACCACCGTGTGCAAAACAAACTTTCAAATTTTTATATTTTTCGAATACGCCACCGAAAATCATACTGCAAATGGCCCGGCTTATCTCCGCCGGCATTCCTACCAGCCAAGGTAGCCAGTATTTTGACATATGCTCTTGCCCCATCATTTGCCAGGGATGAACAAGGATTGCTGCGTTTAAACTTTCACAGGCAGCAAAAAATTCATCAAATTGTGGCTCACTTAAATTTAGGTTATTGATATTACTTCCAATTTGTACGCCCCTGAAACCATTCTTCATGCAACGTTCAAGCTCTTTTACGGCAACAGCGGTATCCTGCATGGGCACAGTGGCAAGACCAATAAATTTATCGTCGTGACTATTTACAGTGGCGGCAATATCGTCGTTTAAAAAGTGGCTTATTTCAAGACAATCATTTACTTTAGCCCAGTAGCTGAACATGACCGGTATGGTGCAAATCACCTGCATGTCTGCCTGATGTTGCGCCATCTCAGCCACTCTTACTTTCGGATCCCAGCAATTATCTGTGATTTCGCGAAAACGTTTACTACCCTGCATCATCCAAGCGCGGCCAGCTTCATGATGATCTAACGTAATAAATTCTCCGTAACCAAATTTGTTAGAAAAATCAGGCAGATGTTTCGGGATAATGTGCGTATGTGTATCAATTGTAAACATGCGATGTGATTATTTTTTTGAGGCGTAAATGAGCGCGTCTTTTTTCTCCTGCCAGTGGTAACCTAAATGAAATGGCAGCTTTGGCACGCTGCTGCTATCTTTAGCGTATGCTTCCATAATGCCCTTTTGCATTTTTAAATAAGGGAAGTTTTTAATAGGTCTCACATATTCTCCATAAAGTTTCACATTCCATTTAGAAGCGTCTGCAAAATAGTTATAGGGAATGCCTGTGTCATCTTGCATAACGTAATTACTATTAGTGAGGATCAGATTTCTGATGTTGCTCATAAAATTTGCATGCAACAAATACGAAGCACTTTTTATATAGGTCACCGAGTTTTTAGTATGATCATTTATAAATTTATAGAAGACATTCGTGTCGTTAAATTGTTTATTGCTGACATCATACTTAAAATAATAAATCGTTTTCATGGTATCGTCTTTCAGATAAATAATTTTTACCCCGAACGGTTTCTCCTTCGTGTCATAAGCCACTTGAACAATGGAGTCGTTGTTGTATTTCACCAAATACTTAACGTCGGCGATCTGATGTCCCGTCTTCTTTACAAAAAAACACATCACTGGCAACAAGCCGTTTACTTTTTGCTTCTGAAAATCCTTTAGCATGTAAGCTGTGACGAAATAACTTTTCTCGAAAATCTCAGTCAACGACCTTTTAAAATCTTTGCAATAATCCATTGCTTCTTCTGAGCTAAAAGTGCTAATGTCGGGCAAAGCTCCAACGGGCTCCAGCCCAAGCATTATCACTTCTTTTGCTTTAGGGAAAAAAGCGTTTGAGGTAAGGAAGTCAGGCCCGGAAAATGGATAAAACACCGCATGGCCATTTTCATTCGCCGCGTCTAATTCCTTTTTACTCCAGTTCACCATCAGTTTAAGCCTGTTATCCTCGAGCTTTCTCCAGTTGGAATCAATAAGGGATTTATTTTCTTTCCAGGGCAATGAGTCGTACAAATAATTCAGCTTATTAAACTCTTCATTTGTGCCACTTAAAATACCTGCAATGTCATTAAACCTATTGCTGTAATTTTTCACTTCTTTTACAACCGGTTTTTCAGCCTTTACCACAACTGATTCACTTTTCGGTGGCTCCTTGCAGGAGATACAAAAAAAAGTAACAAGAGTAAGCGTCTGTAAAATGTGTAATCGCATAAACTAATTTTGAGCTTTAAAAAAATTAACTGAGTCTAGGTTTGGAAGCTGTTTCTTTTTACGATTCGTTTCCAAAGCGTACAAAGCTAAACTTAATTCTTTAAAAAAAGGAAGCCCAACAGTGGTGTATTCATAATTACCTGTACCAAAACTATTGCGTGCATTGTTATAATTAACAGCGCTAATCATAAATTCTGTTTTTGTCTTATAATTAACAATGTAGGCGCAATCTACGATGTAACCATAAGCCCGACCCACTATATTAAAGATCCGGAGGGAATCCTCTCCAATTTTCTCAACTGTATTTCCGTAAATAAAGTACTTTTTATAAGCGTCATGGAAAAATCTGGGATTGTACTTCGGGTGATCGCTTTCCCTCGGATACATACACAAATGACGCATAAGGAATTCCCAATCACCGTGACTGAGATCATATCTTTCGTTTTTGGGTTGATACTCATTGAAGACAAGATTACGAAGCATAGTATGGATCATTTGCAGCGACAAATAATTCGAGCGTGTAAAGTCTTTTGTAGAAGAGCCTACTTTTTTCTTTTTGTTGTATACGTCGTGTCCCATTACGATGCGTTCAAAAGCTGGACTCACTGGTTCCTTTACCGTATCCGATGGTTGCGAATAAATAATATTCCCTGCTACATCCATAAATCTTACAGGGTTGATGAATTTATTAGGAGTTCCAACACATTCCACGTCAAAACGATGAACAATACGGCCCTTTGGATACCCCATCTGCGTCAACCTTGCACTTATGTACTTTGGATTCAAAAACTCATAGATCCTGCTATAACTGTTATTGTCACTGATCAAAAGCATCTTTTTTATATGTTGCTCCACAGTAGGAAAGCCGGATTCGGAAGTTGTATCTTTCCAAACACGCTTCTGACAATAGGCTGCACTGTCAGTAAGCATGGCCGTTTTACGATCCAATCCTTTAATGCCGAGCTTATTTATTTTTTCAAGTGCAAATATAGAGCAAGGCAATTTCACCAAGCTAGCGCAATAAAAATACTTATTCTCGTCAACAAGATAAGTATGATCTATAAAAGCGGGCGCATTATTGACGTCACGATTTATCTGCGTAAAAATAATCTGCGGCTGGTACTTTTGTTTTTGAGCAATCACATTAGCCAAAAATGATCGCGCCTTAATTACTGAATCTAGAAGGCGTGAATCAGCCTGCGCAAAAACAATATCCGCAAACATTAAATAAAAGAGAAGGATAACGAATTTACGCATTTAGTTTTTCCTGGTGGCTACCATAAAATTACTGTTTTTATCACGATAATTATAGCCGATCCCAAAGTCAAGTTTCTTAGAACCTTGTTGTGCATACAAAGTATCAAGCTTCGGCTGGTAGTGTTTTGCAAACATATGAATGGGTTTTGAATAGTCACCAAACAAATAATAAGTCCATTCTGATTTTGATTCCTTAAAAAAATGCAGCCCAATGCCACTATCGTCCTGCGTCACTGTTGTTGCCCCTTCTAGGATCGTGTTCCTTACCGTTTTAAATGTCGACTTGTGCAAGAGGTACGATGCACCTTTCAAATAAGTATTAAAGTGCTTCATGCTGTTCAGATAAATCACAAAACCAGGATTGGCCTGTAATTTGTAATCCGTTGCATTTACTGAAAGATAGTTTAACTCTCTGAGCGTTCCGTCTGGCGCCATAAACTTAATCTCTACAGCTTCCGTCTTTAATTTTTCCTTTTTTAATGTCTCAAAAGAAATAAACATTCGTTGGCCCAGAGAATCCAATGTATAGGGCTTTGCTGAAACGATAGTGTTTCCGGTCCGACTCAAAAACAAGAACAATAAATGAATCGTTCCGTCCACTTCGCCGTTTTTGAGATCCTTACTCATACTCTCCGTTCTGAAAAAGCTGAATTTTAAAATGGCATGTAACGAAGCATTTAACTGGTTATAATAACGTTTTAAGGAATCACCTTCAAGCTTATTAAATTCAGGAAGTGTACCAACAGGCTCCAATCCAACTAAAATAAACTTTTTAGTATTTGGAAAAAATAAATTCGCGTACAAAAAATCCGGACCGGAAAAAGGATAAAATAAAGTGGGTTCAGGCCTAACAATACCCGAAAGTTCCTTATCCCTGAATGCCGCAAGGCCCATAATGCGCGAAGAATCGAAGCTATCCCAGCGTTTGGAGAAGTTCGCAGAAAAGTCGGTGTAATTTTTATTTTCTGTAACGTGCTTAAATATCTCCCCGGAAGTATAGGTGCCGGCGATGAGACATGCTATCGTATTTAACGAGTCATTGCTTTTTACTTCTGGTTTTGTGGAAGCCTGTTGGAGACTATCCATACGCAAAGAATCCTTCACAATTACTTTTGCACTTTGCTTGTCCTCTTTGTTTTCCAGTGTATTGCAAGCAACGAGTAATACTACCAAAACAAGAAATTTTTTCATGAACTCAAAAGTAAGGAATTTGCTCCTAAGGATGCTAAAAAAAACGGCGAGTCCCGCTTTGTAAATTGTTAATCAGAAAAGGTTTTTCAAACACTAATCCGTATTGTCTCTGAGTTCTATCAGTTTAGCTTTGATATCTTTAAGTTTTCCGATCACCTCAGCATGTGACCCAGCAACAGATTTCGGGGACTTGTTTTTAAGTTGGTCCTTAGCACCTTGAATGGTATATCCTTTTTGCTTTACAAGATCAACAATACTGGCAATATGCTCAATATCTTTTTTAGTGAATAAACGATTTCCCTTTTTGTTTTTGGTTGGCTTTAATACTTCAAATTCTTTTTCCCAAAATCGCAGGGTGCTGGCATTTAAGTCAAACAATTCAGAAACCTCGCTAATAGAATAATATAGCTTCTCGGTCTCTTCTTTTTCGTTTATACTCATAGTGGTGGATTTATTACTGTTTTAAAAGTAAATCTATTTGTCACAAAGTCAATCTTTAGTTTTCAACAGAAAAAGCAGGATTTAAACAGTCTACAGGCATTCGGGAAGTAAAAAAACCACCCGAAGGTGGCTCTTTTTCTGTTAATTTTATTTACTCACTAGGGTAAGGTTACATTGTACACTTGTCCGTTCACAGCCACAGTAGCGTTCAGGTCACAAGCGCCATTCCCATAATCAATGGTGCGTTGCGAACGAGTTCCCGGTGTGTAGATAACCGTTCCGCTGATAAAAGGATGACGGTGCGGACGTGCAACTGGATCAGGTGCGCAATTAAAATCTCTTATCAAGTTCGAGGCGACTGCCGTGAAATTTTCGCCTCTTGCATTTACGCCACTTGCACTGCCGTTCAACTTAACAATTGCTTTTGTCCAGTCGATAGCCAAAGCCTGCCCTCTGTAGCATAAGGTATCGCTTGTATTAGTAAGCTCTTTTGTGCGGTTGCAGCTCCATGTGATCGTTCCCGCATTATTAGGTTTTATAATTGAAACACTTGATACCAAAGACCATTTGAGGTTTGTACCGGGATTCACTCCCGCTGGAATTGCATTCGGTGTAATGTTACTTACTACTTTACTTCCAATATTCACAGCATAACTGTCTACCACGTAATTTTGAGAAGAAACACTCACACTAAACCCCGGATTTCTATAATGAAGAGCCCCTGAAGAAGATGCGGAAAAATCATAGATCAGTTTTCCGCTTCGGTTACGGCCGTCTCTGCCAACACAACCACTTCCAAAATCTACTGTTATGGTCTGCCAATTTTTGGTGATGATAGCGCAAGTGGATGTTTCAATCGCGCCCATACCGGTAGATCCGCTCATTTTATAAGTCGACAGAGAGCCTCCGTCTGAAACCTGACTTCCAATGGATTCAATGTCAGCCACAAAACTTTCAGCAACATTATTATCGGTAGCTGTACTTTGTTCTGTATCTTCTACCACTTCTTCTTCCTTCTCCTTCTTCCTGCAGGAAGTGAATGTTAAAGAAGAGGCGGTAAACAGAACCGCCATTAACAAGGATATGCGCGATACACTTACTCCTGTTTTTACTGACCCGCTAAGGTGTTTATTGTTTTTTTCCATGATTGTTTTTTCTTTATTTACGTCTTTGATGTACGAAGAAGTAAAAGGTTTAAAAAGAAAATGAAAAAAATTCCTTTAGAAATAAATAGCATAGGCGCGCATGCCATTTTTACTGAACTGAAGCGCAGGTGCAGGGAATTTGAGGATATTAACAACAGAGAATATACTTTTCAGAATTTTAGATTTCGTTTTAACGCGCGTCAGATCTACATCTATACTTAAATAAAATCTCCGTTCCCATTCAATTTTTAGAACGTTTCCATCTTTGTCCTGCACAACAACACGATTATAATATCCTCCCAGCATCCCATAAGCGCCATAGCCTAAAGAGATGCTCAACCATTTTGGAAACTTGCTTTTTCCTTTCATAAAAGTGGAGGGATTAACACTTAGCCAATAGGTCTGCCCATTGTAGTCCTTCAGGATCTGCGAATATTTATTTTTTCCAAGAAGAGAAGGATTGTACTTTGCCAGACCACTTTGCGCAAAAGAAAACTTCAACTGGAAGCGTTGTTCTCTCCAGAATGCTTCCTGTGAAATGGCAAGTGCGCCGCCAAGAACATCAGCTACCTGGTCGCCCCAGGAATAACCCCATCCTCGGCTAAACCCATCCATGCACTCTATGGCTGTCATATAAGCCAAGCCAATTCCACCGCCAATAAATAATTTTGCTTTTTTTGAATAGCCAACCTTATCAAACGCACCCATCATTAGTCGCGACATTTGGTAAGTAGTATACACATGGCCAACTTTATCCATTTGCAACCATTCGCCATTGTCATTAAAAAAATGGAACTTGCCCGTATTGTACTCACTATACCAGGCCTGGTTCAAAAACACAAGTGAACCAATCGTTAAAACACCGACAGAAGAGGCCAGCAGAATTTTTTTATTTCTGTAATCCGGCTTAAGTAATGAATCATTCTGAGCCTTGAAGGACTGAAAAAGAAACAAAGAGGAAAGGATAAAACAAACCAGCCTGCGCATCCTGGCAAAGATAAGCATTTAGAAATCATTATAATCGACAAGATCTTCCACAGACTTTAGGTTGAGATCGGAAATTTTTTTCTTGGGCGTCAAGGGTATCTGCGCATTCCCAGCGTTGTTTGGACTGCTCGTATTATTCAGATCAATAGCATCATAAATATTTTTGTTGTTATAATACGACCGTGTCTTGCCAAATTTAAGCACCAGTCCGAAATTGAAAAATAAAGTAGGAGCGACACTTTTGGAATAAAAATACTTATTATAAAAAACTCTCTTTTTATTGGCGTTATCTGAATAAAATGAAATAGTGTTTCTTGTGCTTAATCCTGTTGCGACATAAAAATTAAAATTGCGAGTCACACGAAAATCAAACCGTCCGCCGGTGTTTATCTCATAACGGCTGAAATGAAAGGTCTGTACATTCTTTTTATAATAGAGCGAATCAGCATTTGAAAAATTATACATGCCACCTTGTGAGCGACTGTAAAAACTAAAAATTACTTTTGAACCCATGGGCACGTTTAAACTAATACTTCGCGGAAACTGTACACTTAAATTCACCTTATCAAGACGACCAATCCTTAGACCTAAAAATGGCAAGTAAAGTCGGTTACCCCACATAAAAGACTTTGTGGCACCAAGTCGCCAGTTAAATTTATCGCTTACGTTATGACTATAAACGATTGTACTCGCTAAACGGTAATATGGTTTTGAAGAAGGATAAGTGATATCACGTGTAACAAATGGCGACATATCCACAAACCAAACTCCTTTTTTTCCTGTGTTATAAATGTAACGCAAACCAACGCCAAACTTAATCAGGTTGTGATCCCTCAAGCCATCAAACACTGGGCGAAGAGACACAAAATTACCGGTAAGCAAAATGTGTGTATTTTGTATAGTTCCGTCGCCACTGGTTTTGTCCTTAGTGTACAAAGGCGCATGAAAGTAAAAACTCAACTGTTTTATTCCGTAGCGTTTAAGCCGCTTGCTAATTAGATCGGATGTGTCTTTAAATGGGCGATCTGGCTTACGGTAAGAATCCAGGGAAATTAGTGTATTAAAATAATGCTTTGGCGATTTTATCTTCAAGCTATCAAAGGCATTTTGAGAAAAAACTTTGGTGGAAACCAAAATAAAAAAACCGGTACACCATACCAGCAGCGAAGGAATATTTTTTAGCCCTTTCAATTACTCCCCTTCTCCTTTAGGATTTAAACTGCGCATTACTTTCATTCTGAACTCCTCCTCAGCAAGGTGGAGTTTCACCATCTTTCTGGCACCAATTATTACTTTCAACTTATCATTGTACTGTTTATGCACATCCACTTCTGCCTGCTTCGACTGAACAAACAAAATATAAAGTTGTTCCGATTCTTGGTCGCTTAAATTTTCAGGCCCCTTGCGGTAACTTTGTCTCAGATTCTTCCTGATCGCTTTTATTTTATCGTTGTACTCATTGTAAATTGGCCAAAACTTCTCCGATTCTGCTGAGCTTAACTCTACTCTTTTTGTAATATAGTCTACACGCAATGCTTCCACCTTATCTTTTTGATTTTGGGCAAAAGCTGATGAACTATTAACTAGTGCAAGAAAAATAAATATGTGTAAAATAAATCTCATTTAGATACCGTCCAGAAGTTCTTCGTCAGAATCGACGTCATGAATGCTGTCTGTGTGTTTTTGCTTTTGAGTTGTATTTTCAGTGCTATGCAATTTCTTTTCGAGTGCTGCCGGATCAACCAATTCGTACAATTCCTCATCTTCGAAACGTTCCAGATTTTTTGTTTTCACAAGATCTTGTCTATCCAAACAAGCAATGGTAGCACAATCTTCAACCACAGCAGGAGCAGAATAAAACTTATAGATCCAGATGCTCATTACAACCAATAATAGTGCTGCTACCGTAAATCCAATTCTTCTCGAAAATAGAGAAATGACTTTTGCTGGCTTAGTATTAAGACTTTCTTCCAACTTGCTTTCATTTTCCGAAAAATAATCTGGTGGAACTATAAAAACATTTTCCCCTTTTATCGTTTTAATTATTCCGAAACCAATACAATCTTTTTGATCTTCCTTGAAACCCCTTTCAAATTCTGAGATTTCAGCCTGTTCGAAATAATTTTGAGGGATCCTGAATGGATTTATATTCTGAACGACCCTTAAATTGGGATACTGACTCAATTCTAATACCTGTTCGTTTTCATCAAAATAATTTGCGGGAACAACAAATACATTTACGTTCTTAAGTTTCAGTAAATCTTGAAAATCTCTGTGTTCTTCCTGCCACTCTATTTTATTAACTATAGAATGTGCTGACTTCCGAAAATAGCCTTCCGGTAAGCCAAAATTTCCTAGCGTTCCCTCAGATTGATTATTTTCGTTTTCGTTCTTCATTTTACATTTATATAGATGCTTTTTATCTTGATAAGTTTAAGCACCCACTAAAATTTCCTCTATTTTTTTTGCCGCAATATGATAACTCGCCTTTAAAGCTCCCACCGAGGTTTCGAGTATCTGCGACATTTCCTCATAAGGTGTTTCGTCGTAGTACCGCATATTAAAAACAAGTCTCTGTTTTTCGGGAAGGGTTAAAATAGCCTGTTGTAATTTTAATTGGATCTCATCGCCTGAAAAATAATTATCACTCTCCAGATTCTTGCTCAGCTCGTATTCTATGGGGTGAATTGAGGTTGTATTCTTTTTTCGCTTTTGTCTTAAGTGCGTTAAAGCTTCGTTTGTAGCAATCCTGTAGATCCACGTATACAACTGGCTTTCTTCCTTAAAATTCTCCAACCCCTTCCATATCTTTATAAACGTATTCTGCAAAACATCATCGCTATCGTCGTGACTGATCACGATTTTCCGAATGTGCCAATAGAGACGCTGCTGGTATTTGGTGATCAAATGTCCCAAAGCCGTGTTCCGCGTTTTCTCATCGCGAAACAGGTCCAGAATCATTTTATCATCAATTTGAGCCAAAATTTTTATTGTTAGACGTAAAAATAAAGTAAAAGTTTAATTTTGAAACCAAATATATGGAACTACTCAACAAAATACGGAAGTACGAGAGCCTGCACATTGTTCTCTGGCTTATCAAAGATACCTGCTGGATGCTGGAATTGAAGTGGTTAGGCGCAATCATGATGGTTCCGACCTTGTTGCTGGCCGCCTACATTATCTATAAAACCTTGGGCACAAACGACGCTTATCTGAACGCTGCTATCCTGTTTTGGATCATGGCCAACAGTTTCTGGATGATGATGGAATTTTTCAACAACAACGAACACAAATATTTCGCCTCCATTCCATTTGGACTGGGATTTTTATTTGTCGGCATTTTTTACTGGCGCGATTACGTTTCTAAAAGAAAGACTACTGAGTAACAATAATTTTTCGTACATGCAGTCCCTTATCCATTTCTACCTTTAAGAAATAAATTCCTTCAGGAAGCTTTTGTTCCAAGTTTAAAGTCTGCGCTTGAGAACCAGCTTCAAACTGATATTCAAAAGCTTCCTCTAGTTTGCGCCCGGAAATATCGCAAACACTGAATTTGACCCTTTGACTTGTGGAAAGAAAAAATGAAACGGTAATTTTACCCTTAGAAGGAACAGGATAAACAGCGAGATTTTGCAAAGGTTCGACCGTATTCTCATTAATGCCGACCGGACCGCCCAAATTAATATCGTCAATAAAAATATTATTTGCTCCGGGAATGGTATCGCGGGTGTATTCAAATTTAAAATTGACATAAGAAGCAGATGTAAGTTGCTGCAAATTAACAATCTCAGTGCGCCATTCACTTTTTTGCGGAATAAAATTAGACCCATTGCTATTGCTTGTTACTAAGGCCTGGCCGCTTTTTGCGTAGACAACATTCCAGGTTTGTCCGCAATCGCTGGAAGAATATACTTTTAAAGTGTTTACATGATTTGTAGTCACCTCTGCCGTTGCAACTTTAAAACTTAAGCTCGGACTGGGATTTGTTACCATGCTAACAGCCGGACTTATCATGGCTGTTACTGTTTTCCGCGTATTGTTGGCCGGAGCTATTTGCGCTGAATAAACGCCGTTGTACGATGCGCTTGCTGACTGCTCCCATTTTGCAGAACCGCTTGAAGTAACAATAGTCCAGTCTGCATTCAAAGATGGCAGATTTTCAAACCCTTCCGTCCAGAAACTGTTATACTGCGCGGTGTTATTTGTTACCGTGATAATATTACTTTTCGTAATTCCTACTGAAGTTCCAGCTGAATTAGAGGTAGAATACCAAACAGAATAAAGTCCAGGATTTGCATAGGTCACCGCTGGTGCCGAGGAAGTAGACGTAGCAGGTGTTCCCCCGGTAAAAGTCCAATTGTAAGAAGTTGGCGTTCCGTTCCACGAAACATCTGTGAATACAACAGCAGTGCCAGCACATGTTTTGGATTTAGTGTATTTAAAATCGGCTACAGGCGCACACGGCGCAGTTGGATTAAGAACGCCCGTGACTAAAAGATTTGCATTGGTTCCTAAATTATTTCTTCCAGAAATGGAACTTTGTAATGTCTGCTGCATGTGGGTTGCCTGGTTCTTTGTAAACATTCGCACGCAATAAGAATAATCCATATAGTTTTGAAAATTTTCACTTACACCCGCCGTGCAAAGTTGGTATTGCGAGGGTAAAGAAGCGTTCGGACAATTTAAATATCCGGGAGTTGGAGGAGTATCATTTATAAAATCATCCCCTGTGCAATCTACGCCGGCACTGTTAGATCCTCCAAATACGTGGTTAAGATCGAGCCAATGACCAACTTCGTGCGTAAGAACACGCGACAAGAAATTGCTTCCCGTACCAATGCCTCCAAAATAATTATTTAATACAACAACTGCATCAAAATTGTCGCCCGATGGCCAGCTTCCGGGCAGATAGGTGTATCCAGCGGCTCCGAAACCGCCATTCAAAGTAATTGTCCTAACAAGATAAACATTCAGATATTTCGTCGGATTCCAGGTGTATGAAAAAAGTGTTGCCGAATTTTCATCCCAATCTGTATCTGTATCGTAATGATGAACTATCCCATTGGTGCAATTTCCCAGAGGATCTTTTGTTGCTAGGGCAAATTGTATTTTGGCAGAATCAGCAAGATTTTTAAACACCGCAATGATCTCAGTGGTATCCGGATTTTGTTTTGCGAAATCACGGTTTAAAATTCTTAATCCATCCTTTACCTGAGCATCAGAAATATTTTCAGGACCACCAATATGCAAAACATGAAATACAATAGGAATGATGTATGTGGCATATGCCGCGGGCCTTTGATTTAAATTTCTTCTTGCTTCATTCTGTTGTTGTTTTCTTGATTTCAAGGCAGGATTTTTCTCATAAACCTTTTTCATGACTATATCTGTAGCGCAATGTTGGTCCTGTGCCGATACATTGTAACAAATAGTCAGAAGTAATAGAAAATAAGTATGCTTCATAATATAAACGCTTATCACAAATATAGATCCATTTTTGAGATACCCTGATGCAGTTCAATAAATGGTCAGAAAACAATGATAATTGGAGTCCTAAATATTAATTTCTTATAGAATGGATCGACATCTCCTGAGAATGAGCTTTATGCGTTTCTTTTGCCAAAAAATTGAACAAATTGCCTGAAATCTGCTAAATTTATGCCTCTAAACGACTGATGATGATAGAAACAATTCCTTACAAGACAAAAAACAAAATCCGTATTGTAACTGCTGCTGCCCTTTTCGATGGTCATGATGCTGCCATAAACATTATGCGCCGCGTGATGCAAAGTACAGGAGCTGAGATTATTCACCTCGGCCACGACCGCAGTGTGCAGGAGATTGTGGATTGTGCTATTCAGGAAGATGCCAATGCTGTTGCCATTACCAGCTATCAGGGCGGGCATAACGAGTATTTCAAATACATGTACGATCTTTTAAAAGAACGTGGTTGTGAACACATCAAAATATTTGGCGGTGGTGGCGGAACAATTCTTCCCTCAGAAATTGAAGAACTTCATAATTACGGCATCTCGCGTATCTATCATCCTGACGATGGCCGTTCATTAGGACTACAGGGTATGATCAACGATGTTTTGAAACAAAGTGATTATGCTACAGGCGCAAACTTAAACGGAGAAGCAAAACATTTAAAAACACAAGATCATAAATCAATAGCGAAATTAATTTCGGCTGCTGAAAATTTTAACGAAGAAAGTAAAGCAATTTTAGATCCTATTCGCAAAGAAGCCAAAACCTCTAAAACTCCGGTTATTGGGATTACAGGGACCGGTGGGGCAGGAAAATCATCTTTAGTGGATGAATTGGTTCGTCGTTTTCTATTGGATTTTCCGGATAAAAAAATCGGGATTGTTTCTGTCGATCCAAGTAAACGCAAAACAGGTGGCGCTCTTTTAGGCGACAGAATCCGAATGAACTCTATCAAAAACGAACGTGTTTATATGCGTTCGCTTGCTACCCGTCAAAGCAATTTGGCTTTATCCAAATATGTTCAGGATGCTATTGACATTTTAAAAGTATCTGGTTTCGATCTGGTGATTATAGAAACAGCAGGGATTGGTCAGAGCGATACAGAAATCATTGAACACAGCAACATGAGCCTTTACATCATGACGCCTGAGTTTGGAGCTGCTTCTCAATTAGAAAAAATTGACATGCTCGAGTTCGCTGACATTGTAGCAATCAATAAATTTGATAAACGCGGAGCATTGGATGCTTTACGCGATGTAAAAAAACAATACAAGCGTAATCACAATCTTTGGGATGCGAAAGACGACGATCTCCCTGTTTATGGAACTATTGCATCTCAGTTTAATGATCCTGGAACAAACACCCTATATAAAGCATTGATGGATAAACTGGTCGAAAAAACCGGCACCGATTTAAAATCAACTTTCAAGGTAACTGACGAAATGAGCGAGAAGATTTACATCATTCCACCAAACCGTACGCGTTACCTGAGCGAAATTTCAGAAGCCTCACACACATACGATAAATGGGCAGATGCTCAAAGTACTATTGCCATTAAGCTTCAAAGCATTCGCAACACTATTGCCACTTTGACCGATTCTAAAATGGATGATAAAGATCGTGTTATTAAATCTTTAGAAGAACAATCTGAAATCATTCGCCTGGATCTCGATGCGCGTAATTTAAAAACGCTGGAGAGTTTTGACGATAAGAAAAAACAATACCAAAACGAGTATTACATTTTTAAAGTACGTGACAAGGAAATAAAAATTAAAACACATTACGAAAGTTTATCGCATTCACAAATTCCTAAAGTTTCCGTTCCTAAATACACTGGCTGGGGAGATATTTTAAAATGGAGTCTGCGCGAAAACTTCCCTGGAGAGTTTCCTTATACTTCTGGAATTTATCCTTTCAAAAGAGAAGGTGAAGATCCAACGCGGATGTTTGCCGGAGAAGGCGGACCGGAAAGAACCAACAAACGTTTCCATTATGTAAGTAAAGGTTTACCTGCGGCACGTTTAAGCACGGCATTTGACAGCGTCACGCTTTATGGTAACGATCCCGATCACCGTCCTGATATTTACGGAAAAGTTGGAAACTCTGGCGTAAGTGTTTGTTGTTTGGACGATGCAAAAAAATTATACAGTGGTTTCAATTTAGCAGATCCTAAAACTTCGGTCTCCATGACCATCAATGGTCCTGCTGCTACCATTGCTGCTTTCTTTATGAATGCGGCTATTGATCAGCAATGTGAGCTCTACATCAAGGAACACAAATTAGAGAAAGAAGTAGAGAAAAAGATTGCGGATATTTATAAGAAAAACGGTACCAAACGTCCGAAATACAATTTAGACGAATTGCCTGAAGGTAACAGCGGGCTTGGTCTTATGCTTTTAGGCGTTACCGGAGATATGGTTTTGCCAAAAGATGTTTATGAGAAAATTAAAACACATACCTTGTCACAGGTGCGTGGCACCGTTCAGGCAGATATTTTAAAAGAAGATCAGGCGCAAAATACGTGCATTTTTAGCACAGAATTCAGTCTGCGTGTCATGGGTGACGTGCAGCAATATTTCATTGATAAGAACGTACGTAATTTTTATTCCGTTTCTATCAGTGGGTATCACATTGCTGAAGCTGGCGCCAATCCTATTTCGCAACTGGCCTTTACTTTGTCGAATGGGTTCACATTTGTAGAATATTATATAAGTCGCGGCATGAACATTAACGATTTTGCGCCGAACTTATCATTCTTCTTTAGTAATGGCATTGATCCGGAATATTCTGTGATAGGTCGTGTATCACGCCGTATCTGGGCTAAAGCCATGAAACAAAAATACGGTGCCAACGAAAGAAGTCAGATGTTGAAATACCACATTCAAACGTCGGGACGTTCGTTGCACGCACAGGAAATTGATTTTAATGACATTCGTACAACGTTGCAAGCTTTGTATGCCATTTACGACAATTGTAATTCACTTCATACAAACGCTTACGACGAAGCCATCACAACGCCTACAGAAGAATCTGTAAGACGTGCTATGGCCATTCAGCTGATCATTAACCGTGAGTTAGGTTTAGCGAAAAACGAAAATCCATTACAAGGTGCTTTCATTATTGAGGAACTAACGGATCTTGTGGAAGAAGCCGTATTAAAAGAGTTTGACCGCATCACAGAACGTGGCGGCGTTTTAGGCGCTATGGAAACCATGTACCAACGGAGTAAGATTCAAGAAGAAAGCTTGTATTACGAAACGCTCAAACATAACGGAGAATATCCTCTGATCGGTGTAAATACTTTCTTAAGCTCAAAAGGTAGTCCGACGGTTTTACCGCGCGAAGTGATTCGCTCTACTACCGAAGAAAAAGAAGACCAGATTACGACCCGCAATAATTTATGGGAAACCCATAAAAATAAAAGTCCAGAGATACTAAAAACATTGCAACACAGAGCTATCCAGAACGAAAACCTTTTTGAAGGTTTGATGGAAGCGGTTAAGTATTGTTCTTTGGGGCAAATCACAAATGCTCTATTTGAAGTCGGAGGGCAATATAGAAGAAATATGTAGCGCCCGCAGATACTGAGCTTGTCGAAGTATAGGAGGGCGATACAGCCGAAATATGTAAGCCGATTTCACCTGCTTCTCTTTATTTTTAAGACTTTTGGTCGAAATTTTAAGTATTTTCGATCCAATAAATGTAAATTCTGTCAACGTAATGACAATTTTTATATAAATTTAGTCAATACAATGACAATTTTTACGTAAATTTTGTCAACGTACTGACCAAATTCGTATATTTGGCCTGTGGATATACATCGGATACAAATAGTCGAGCTTCTCAAAAGCCTTAAGCCTCAAAAAGTAACTTTATTATTGGGAGCGCGACGCGTCGGAAAATCTATGCTGATAGATGCGTTATTAAAAAATTACAAACGTCCGTACCTCTATCTTAACGGCGAAGATGAAGATACACATCAGCTTCTTGCTCAGCGCACCGTAAGTAACTATACAAGAGTCTTAAACGGCAACGATCTTTTAGTGATTGACGAAGCGCAAGGCATTCCAGACATCGGAAAAAAATTAAAACTGATGGTAGATTCTATCAAAGGTTTAAAGATCTTGGCAACAGGTTCTTCTGCTTTTGACATTCTAAACATCTCTGGCGAACCGCTTACAGGCAGAAGCAATACCGTTTACCTCTACCCGCTCTGGCAAGGCGAATTAAAAGAAAATGCCATTCAAATAAAACAAAACCTCGACGACAGACTTGTCTTCGGTTCTTACCCTGAATTATGGCATTTAACTTCAAGTGACGAAAAGAAACGTTACTTATCTGATCTTGTAAATTCATACTTACTAAAGGATATTCTCATTTTAGATGGCTTACGTAATGCCTCTATTGTTTTTAGTCTTCTTAAAATGGTAGCGTACCAAATAGGAAAAGAAGTTTCCTATAATGAATTAGGTACTGCTTTAGGAATAAGTAAAAACACTGTAGAAAAATATTTAAATCTTCTTACCAAAGTTTTCGTTTTATATAAAGTATCTGCATACAGTAATAATTTACGAAAAGAAATTTCTAAAAGTCAACGTTGGTATTTTATAGACAACGGCATTCGCAACGCTATCATTGGCGACTTTGAACCTATGGCTTTAAGAAGAGAGGATGACAAAGGTATGCTTTGGGAAAATTATCTTTTTATGGAAAGACTTAAAAGGAACACATATAAAAAATCAAATCCAGATTATTATTTCTGGCGAACATACGATCAACAAGAAGTGGACCTTGTAGAAATTAGAAATAAAAAAATTCAAACCTTTGAGTTCAAATACAGTTCTAAAAAACGACCCAAGCAACCCATTGCTTTTAAGAAAGCATATCCTGACGCGAGCTTTGAAGTAATTAATGATAAAACTTACCTCGACTTTATTCTTTAATGACCTTTACGTATCTTTCTTATCTTTATAAAATAAACGATAACCGGACAAAACATTCTGATATGAAAAAAAATACTGAATATAGGTGTAAGTCCGATTAACGACGATAGCCTGAACCACAAAATACGAATCAGTAATCTTATTTCGCTGATCACGATCTTGGTCATGTCCGGTTACCTGCCTCTTGCCCTTATTTATTTTATTTGGGGAGTAGTTCTGTTAGATTCATTATTTTTTCTTCTTTCCGTCTTTAATTTTGTTTTGCACGAAAAGAGACTGCATCACTTATCGTTTTATATTTCCTGTATCTATGGAGTTATTTATTTCTCATTAGGAACGATCTACTACGGCCTCGATTCGAACCTTCTCTTTTTCCTGCTTGTCATGTGCATGATTGCGATTGTGCTTTTTGATAGTATGTATTTTTTAAAGTTCTTTATTGCATCGGCCACAGTTGCTTTTTTTGTAATTTCTCTTTAAATGAAAGAACGGTCCGGCTTAATTGTATTTCCAGATGATATGAATAAGGCCCAGGAGATGATCGGCATTTTTAACCTTCTTACTTTATTCTTCTTAACGGTTGTTTTCTTTCTTTTCTTTAAAAGAGGCAATATACTTTTTCAAAAAAACAATCCTAGAGCAGAAAAAGATCGTCCAGGAAAAACAAAAGGGACTCATCGACAGCATCACTTACGCCAAGCGTATCCAGAAAGCAATCTTACCTCCATGGAGTTATTGGACTAAACATCTTTCAGAAAGTTTCATTCTCTATAAACCTAAGGACATTGTGGCGGGCGATTTTTATTGGATGAAAACACTTGAAAATGGAAAGTTGCTTTATTTTGCAGCAGCGGATTGCACAGGTCATCGCGTTTCAGGTGCCATGGTATCTGCGGTTTGTAACAATGCACTCAACAGAAGTCTTTTAGAATTTAAGCTCAATGATCCCGGAAAAATTCTCGACAAAACAAGAGAACTGGTTATTGAAACATTTGGAAAAAGTGACAGCGAGATGAAGGACTGAATGGACACAGTTTGTGCGGTCTGAACACGGTTACTAACGAATTACATTGGTCAGGAGCCAACAATCCTTTATGGTATTTTCAAAACAATGAACTAAAAGAAATTAAAGGCGATAAACAACCCATTGGCAACTATGCAGAACAAAAGCCTTTTACCTCACATACGATAAAACTTCAAAAAGGAGATTGCCTTTTTGTTTTCACAGATGCTTACGCTGACCTGTTCGGTGGACCGAAAGGAAAAAAGTTTAAATACAAACAATTGCAGGATGAGCCGCAGGCTATTCACAATAAGCCTTTAGCTAATCAAAAAGAAATCTTGGATAAACTCTTTGAAGACTGGAGAAATAATCTTGAACAACTCAACGATGTTTGTATTATTGGAGTAAAAATTTAATACTATCGAAGTTGTTTATCTGAGCTTGGCGAAGGCATGTATCCCATTTTCCGCACTAGCTTTGAAAAAATAACGGAAATGATCCCGACAACTTTTCCAAAGTTTTCAAGTTACTCAAGGCCGATGAGCTGTCCTTAACTTACCTTAAATTCTCCCAGTACCATTTCACCGATTCTTTTAAACCTAGCTGCAAAGTATGGGTGGGCTGGTAACCCAAAAGATTCTTCGCTTTATCAATAGAAGCCAGTGAATGAGGAATATCTCCAGCGCGTTCTGGACCATAAGTAATTTTTACCTCAGCAATTTTTGGCTCAAACTCCGCTAAAAAAAATTGCAGCAAGCTTGTGAGTTTATTCAGGTCAGCACGCTCCCCTACCGCAGTATTAAAGACCTCCCCGATTGCTTTTTTATTCTGAGTGAGTGCTGCAAGGTGATTCATCTGGATCACATTATCGATGTAAGTAAAATCTCTTGAATTTGTTCCGTCTCCATTAATAAGTGGCGATTTATACTCCATAAAAGCTTTTGTGAATTTCGGAATCGCCGCTGCATAAGCGCCATCAGGATCCTGATTGCGACCATAAACGTTAAAATAACGCAGTCCAATCAACTCCATTCCATAATTCAAACCAAAAACATGCGCATACAGTTCATTCACATATTTAGTAACGGCATAAGGAGACAATGGCATTCCAATCACGTCCTCCGTTTTCGGAAGAACTTTTGAATCGCCGTAAGTGGACGAGCTTGCCGCATAAACAAAACGCTTTACTTTAGCATCACGCGAAGCAATAAGCATGTTTAAAAATCCACTTACATTCACATCGTTGGTGGTCAACGGATCATTCAACGACCTTGGTACCGAACCCAAAGCAGCCTGCTGTAAAACAATATCCACCCCTTCAACGGCTTTTTGACAATCTTCAGCGTTGCGAATGTCACCCCTTATCAAAGTGAAATTTTTATCTGCCAAAAAAGGTTCTATGTTTTCTTTTTTTCCTGTCGAAAAATTATCCAGACAAACAACCCTGTTATTGTGCTTTAAAAGATCGGCGCACAAATTAGAACCTATAAATCCTGCACCACCGGTGACTAAAACTTTTGAATTACTGATTTTTGTATAAGGCATTTTTCCAGTGTTGCGCTACCCCGCCTGCTATTGTTCTATTAAGGTTCTAAAATTAATCTTTTTTGTTGAAAACGTTGTCTAAGTGCTTCGAATTTCCTTTTTAGTATTTGTTTGCTTTTAAGAAGTTTAAATAACAGTGGCAAAACAGGACTTCAAAAAACTCAGCACCTGAAAGCATTTAGGTGAAATTGCCAATTCTAATTAACGTATAATAACAGTTAGTGATTTAAACTCTGGCACTTCCTTTGCATCTAATATGTAAATTTAATCATGCATAACAGTCTAAAAATACGTATCCTCGGAGCATCTATGCTAATTGGCACCTCCTTGTATTCGCAAAGCGATTCCCTTGGGATGGCAGGCGATAATCTCGATCTGCGCGCAGTGCTGAGTATTTTTAAGCAGTCTTCTTCGATAGAGGATTTTGAAAAAAGGTTAAACTCAGCCGATACAAAAGTAAATAACATCGACCTCAACAACGACAACCGGGTAGATTACCTCAGAGTTGTAGATTACGGTAAAGATGATTTTCACTCCATTGTTATCCAGGATCCAGTTAGTAAAGCCGAGTCTCAGGACGTTGCTGTTATCGAAATTGTAAAAAAAGGCAACAATACCGCTCATATTCAAATTGTGGGCGATGAAACCCTTTATGGAAAGGATTATATTATTGAGCCGGACGATCAGGCGCCTTTAAATTCAGGCACGTCGACCAAAAGCAATAATAATAATAATAATAATGTGAACGATGATGTGTATGCTGATCCGAATACAAATGCAACTACTACAACTTCACGCGTAATGATCAACGTATGGGCATGGCCAAGCATTGGCTACTTGTATGGTCCTGGTTACAGCTATTATGCTTCTCCTTATTATTACGGTTATTATCCAGGATGGTATTCTCCATGGACACCTTATGGATATTATGCGTACCATAGAGGATTTTATGGTTATAACTATGGATTTTATGGATACCGAAGATATCATCACGCATTTCCGCACGTTCATAATTATTATTACGGCAAAAGAGTGAGTTCCGGTTACGTCCAAAAAAATGCACCACGTTATAATGGCCGCAGAGATAACCATAACAACAATACAGGTCACAAAGAAACACAACCAAGAACCACAGGACGAAGCGTTGATAGGACTAATACCCGAACAAATTCAGACAACAGGACCAGAGGGAATGTTCAGAATAACAAAGTGCAATCGGGTACAAAGACGAAGGGAAATACAACAAGAAGCCCCAATAACACTACCCGTAACAACCAAAGAAGTACTAGTCAGCCGAACCCACAGCGTAATTCCGGAAACAAAGTGAACAGCTCTCCGAATAAAGGTAATAGCGGCCGAGTTAACAGCGGTGGTGGGGGTAGCAGAGCGAACAGTGGTGGTGGAGGCAGTCGTTCAAGCGGTGGCGGTGGTTCCCGTGGCGGAGGCCGCAAATAAACCATTCAAAAGGTCATACACTGTATGGCTTTTTTTTATTGACCAAACTAATCGTCAGCAGAATAAAATTTTGTATTATTGGTTTTTTTAATGCGCTCGCTAATTATACTAAGAGGATTACCCGGATCCGGGAAATCGACACTTGCAGAAATTCTGAGTGAAGGGCAATGGCCTGTTTTTTCCGTAGACAGTTATTTTATCGATCCTGTTACAAATGTTTACACTTTCCAATTTGATAAAAATCATCTGGCGTACAAAGAATGTCAGCAAAAAACTGAAAATGCAATGATACAAGGAATCGAAAAAATCTTCATCGACAATGCATTCACGCTTGAGTGGGAGATAGAACCCTATTTTAAACTGGCCGCAGATCACAATTATAGGGCGTTTACGGCAACGGTCGAAAGTCGGCACGCTGGTAAAAACATGCACGGAATAAGTGATGAACAGATTCAAAAAATGGCAGCTAAATACAAAGTTGTCCTTTTTTAATTCAGAATATTTCTGGTAATTCCTTTTAAACTGAGCTTCGTTTTTTATGTATCTTTATCCCCAAAACCAATTATTATGTTTATGAAAAAAAATTTGTTATTGCTTTTCATCCTTCAGGTAATTTTGATAACTGCACAATCCGTAACAGATTCCAAAGGCAAAAAACAAGGTTATTGGAAGAAAAAAGACGACAAGGATAAAATCATTTACGAAGGAGCGTTCAAAGACGATAAGCCGGTTGGTCGCTTCAAATACTATTATCCCAATGATTCCATCCGTGCCATTATAAATTTTAAGGCGGGTGGAAAAATAGCCTACGCAAAACTTTTTCACTTTACTGGAAAACCAATGGCTGAAGGGAAATACGTTAACGAGGAAACAAAAGACAGCACCTGGATTTATTACGACGAGTCCGGAACTTTGATTTCAAGAGATACATACAAGATAGGAAAGAAGCATGGCCCCTCTTTCGTTTATTTACAGGACGGAACTATTTCAGAAGAAACTAATTTTAAAGACGGATTAGAAGATGGGGCGTTCAAAAAATACTTTGATGGAAAAGCAGTTAAATCGGTGGGCAAATATGTAAAAGGCCAACTTGAAGGAAAAGTAACTTATTATTACCCAAACGGCACAGAAGTAGCAACCGGTTTTTATAAAAACGGGCAAAAGGTGGGCCCTTGGATTTACAAAACAGAAAGCGGGAAAATGCGCGAGAAAGAACTTTATAAGAATGGAAAACTGGCTTCTAAAAAAGAGACTGGAGAATTCTTTTCAAAAACTAAAGCACCTGAAAACAAGGCTACTGAACCCTAGCCTAAGCCTAATTCTAACCCACCGAAGTCCAATCCTAAAAAGTAAGTTTGTCTTGATCTAGTTTCAGTATTAGGATCTAAAAGTAAAAATTAACTTTAGTACTCTAATTTGGCCTTTAAACAGGGCTGATTATTTGTATCTTTGGCGACGCTAATTTGAATGCGTAAATCATGAGCAAGCACGGTAAGGTATTAGTAGCAATGAGCGGCGGGATCGATAGTAGCGTTACTGCCATGATGTTGCATGATCAAGGCTACGAGGTCATCGGCATTACCATGAAAACATGGGATTACGAAAGCTCCGGCTCTAGCAAGCGCGAAACGGGCTGCTGTAGTCTCGATAGCATCAACGATGCGCGCACAATGGCGGTTTCTTATGGCTTTCCACATTATATCCTCGACATCCGCGGAGAATTCGGCGAGTTCATCATTAATAATTTTGTAGAAGAATATCTGGCGGGACGCACACCAAATCCCTGCGTATTGTGCAATACACACATTAAATGGGACGCACTGTTAAAACGCGCTAATATGCTGGACTGTGAATTTATCGCCACCGGTCATTATGCTCAGGTGAGAGAGGAAAACAACCGCAGAATTGTTTATAAAGGTCTTGATCAAAGCAAAGACCAAACTTATGTTCTATGGGGATTACCTCAGGAAAGTCTTCGCCGTACCATGTTTCCATTAGGTCAGTTTCAAAAAACAGAAATCAAACAAATGGCTAAAGATGCCGGGTTTTACGACCTTGCCAACAAAAGCGAGAGTTATGATATTTGTTTTGTACCGGACAATAATTACCGCGAATTTTTAAAACACCGCATGCCGGATCTTGAGAAAAAAGTAGACGGTGGTGATTATATTTTTAAAGGGAAAAACGTTGGCAAACACCGCGGCTACCCTTTTTATACCGTTGGTCAGCGCAAAGGCCTAGACATCGCGTTAGGGGCTCCTGTATTTGTGAAGGAAATTATTCCTGAAACCAACACGGTAATTCTAGGAGATAAAGAAGACCTTGAAGAAAACCACTTAACGGTAAGGGATTTTAATCTCATTAAATACGAAACACTGCCTGAAGATTTTGTTGGGCTCACCAAAATCCGTTATAAAGATCCGGGTACATTAGCAACTATCAATACGATTGACAATAAGCTGGACGTAATTTTTCACGCGTCCGTAAACGGTGTTGCGCCAGGACAAAGCGCGGTTATCTATGAAGGCAATGATCTTATAGGTGGTGGTTTTATTGATAGAAAAAAGCTCATTTTCTAAAACTCACATTTTTCAGTTTTTGCGTTTTTCGCAAAAATCCATTTTGTATTTGCATTAAACAGTTAGTTATAGCAAGTCTGCTGAAATACATTTGACCCAATTAAATTACTACCCATGATGCTCCAAATGCTGAAAGCAAAAATTCAGGAACTTACCGTTTCAGAAAGTAATATTGAATATCCAGGAAGTATTTCTTTACCGGAAGAATTACTCAAAGCGTCAGGAATACGAGAGTTTGAGCTCGTTCACGTAAATAATAAAACAAATGGCAACCGAATAATTACCTATGTCGTAAAAAGTAAAGAGCAAGGCAGGGTTACGTTGAATGGCGCAGCATCCAGGCTCTTTAAAAAAGAAGATGCTATTCATTTGCTGGCCTATGTCTATTTAACCAAAGAAGAAGCTGATAGTTTCCTTCCTACTCTCGTTATTGCCGACAAGGAAAATACGTTCGTTGAAAGCAAACCTTACAGTATTTAGTATGCTTTTTTATCTCTGTCTCATTCTGTTTTTCGCGGCAATTTTCGCGTTCTTCTTTATCCGGTTCAAGTACTGGTTTTTATGGGATATAAAAGCTGCAACCATACACATGCAACCACCCCATGCGGTTAACGGAGGTGGCACAGAACGCCTTTTGAAAAAAATTAGATAAAAAAAGAACAATTTCTTCGAAGACAGGCCTACAAAAATACGTCCATACAAACGGATGATTCTTTTTTTGACGACTCGGACATGAGATCAGATTATTATTTGCTGATCGTTTATCATGGAAGATCTCAAAAACCGCTCTTAAGCGCACGCTATTATTTTGATAAATTATTGATTGAAAAAACCACAAAGGGTAGCCCGAATGTTGGCGTGGATCACCCAGTGTTTTCGAACACCCTCACACTTGATAAATTTAAACAAGGAGAAATTTTCTTATCAGACAGACTTTCCGGAAATCATTTCAATACTATTTATAGGCGCTACAGAACCTACATTCATGCTCTTTTTTATTCTGAACTAAGGCTTCGTAACAACAATTGTAACTACATAATAATGGCTAGAAAAGAAAAGCAGGATAAACTGCTTGCGAATTATTTAAAATGGGTCTTAAAATTGTTGGCCTCACAAACCACAAAGAAAAAGAACACTGGATTTTACTGGGTGATCTTAAAAAAGATCAACCCGAAATCAAAATGCCTTTTTTATTAAAGATCGCGCTTCTTCGTAATAGTCTTTTTAAAACCTCCTAAGCTTTCCGTGATAAACAACTTAAAATATTTCTTAAACTCATTCGCTGGTTTCACGAACTACTGGGTATCCTTCCGTTTGTGGCATTATTTCTGGTAATAAATCACTACTCCGAAAAAAACCGCAACGCACTGCGTTCTTTCAGTAACCAATTTTACTATACTTTGCTTAGGGGTGCAGCTATTAATGATAGCAGGATTTATTTTAAATGACATCGTCGACAGGGATATTGATAAAATCAATAAGCCAATTACCCACATTATTGGAAGAACTATTTCACTGCAAACAGCCTGGTTATTATTTAGTGTTTGCACGCTCCTGATCTTTATAAATTCAGTTTACATTTCTTGTTTTATGTTCAGGGAATGGGCGGTTATAAGTCCAATCGTTTATTTACTGTCTGTTTCCTACAGTTTATTCCTAAAACGCTCGCCACTGTTTGGCAACATCACCATGGGTTTATTAGCGGGCTTTATTCCATTAGTAATTATGTTTTTTGCAAAAGATTGCATTGCGCTACTGAATAACGAAAAAATAAATATCCTTATCTGGCTCTACGCTATTTTTCCTTTTTTAATTATTGTTCCCAGGGAATTAAGTCTGGACATATCAGATATAGAAGGCGACAAAGCTTCGGGATGCAAAACGCTTCCTATTGTTATTGGTGCCAGAAAATCTAAAATTCTGGTTGCAATGCTTTTGTCAGCAGTGATTCTAGTGTCGTTTTTTGTGATGTACAAGTATTTCTACCTCACCCCAACACTTTGTTTGGTAAATCTTCTCTTACTTTTTTACCTGTATAAACTTCGCCGCACGGAAACCCGGATCGCGTATATCCGCATTGGAAGATTTCTTTGGTTTGTTATGATTCTGGGCCTTATTGGATTTACGATTTCCACTGTTTATTAGCCTCGCTTATCCTACAGGCTCTTTTAACACCGCTCGTTGAATAAAGCCTGATTGTTTCGGTTTGTTTATTTGCATTATTCTGTTAAATTTACCATTCTAACTTTATCGCTTAAACTATGAAGAAAGCCTACGTATTTCCGGGCCAGGGCTCACAATTTTCAGGAATGGGAAAAGAACTTTATGAAACAAATTCTCAGGCGAAAGAACTCTTTGAAAAAGCAAACGAAATTTTGGGCTTCCGCATTACCGATACACTTTTTTCCGGAACGGAAGAAGAACTAAAACAAACAAAGATCACACAGCCTGCTGTATTTCTTCATTCTGTGGTTCTTGCCTCAACCATCAGTGATTTTAAACCAGATATGGTAGCCGGTCATTCTTTAGGAGAATTTTCAGCTTTAGTAGCAAATAAAACACTCAGCTTTGAAGACGGTTTAAAACTGGTTTACAAGCGCGCTCTCGCCATGCAAAAAGCCTGCGAGATCAATCCAAGCACCATGGCGGCGATCTTAAATCTTGACGATAAAATTGTAGAAGATATTTGTGCGGAAATAAGTAAGGACGGAAATGTGGTGGTTGCCGCAAACTATAACTGTCCCGGACAACTCGTTATTTCAGGAAGCATTGAAGGTATTAACATAGCCTGCGAAAAATTAAAAACTGCCGGTGCTAAACGCGCGCTTGTTCTTCCGGTTGGCGGCGCATTTCATTCTCCTCTTATGGAGCCAGCACGCGTAGAACTGGAGGCTGCTATTAACTCCACTCTTTTCAGTACTCCCCTCTGTCCCGTTTACCAAAATGTAACCGCAAACGCTGTGTCAGATCCTGCCGCCATTCAGAAAAATTTAATCGCACAATTAACCGCACCCGTAAGGTGGACACAAAGTGTTCAGCAAATGGTTACAGACGGGGCGACTCACTTTATAGAAGTTGGTCCCGGAAAAGTATTACAAGGTCTCGTTAAAAAAATAAATGCCACAGCGGAAGCTGTGAGCGCATAATGATCTCCATGAAAAAAATAATTTTATTTATAACCTTACTTATTTCCCTGCAGACTTCTGCTCAAAAATTATTTAAAGGCGTTGGCGTTTTTGGAGCACTCACCATTTCCAAACACGAATACAGGAACAAAGATGATGACCAAAAAAGTGACACTCCTTTTGTTTACAATCGGTTCTATCCTCAAACACACATTTCAAAAGAGTTTTTAAACTGGGGTGCCGGCGTTTTTCTGGAAATGTCGCGCAGCAGTAATGTGCGCTGGCAAACCGAGCTCGCATACATTAACAAAGGCGCAAATGAAATGCAGGTTACAAATTATGTCACCGGTGAACGAACAGGCGTTTATACTTCAAACAAGCTCACTTACATTCAATGGAATAATTATTTAAAATTCTACAATCCCATTTTCTATAATGCACACTGGTATTTTATGGCGGGAATCCGTCTCGAATATTTATTCAGGAATAAAGCTACCGCCTTCCCTGAAGTAGTTGCGAAATTCCCCAAGTTTTGGTTTAGCGGCGATCTCGGGCTGGGTTACGAATTTCCTGTAACTGAAAAAATTGGTGTATTTGTAGAAGGCCACTGGAACCCGGATATTATTCCACACAAATTCCAGAACAACACAAACATTCGCGCACGTACTATCGAATTGCGTGTTGGCGTAACCTACAGGCCCCGCAAAAGAAGAATAGACGACTGTAATGCCCCCGTATACAAAGGACCCGCCTACTAATTAAAAAAAATGAAATTATGGTAATGACAAAAGATGTTCTTTATTCTTTAACCAAAGGTGGTTTCGCACCACAGGAAGAAATGCTGGAAGTTGCCCGAAAAAAAGGCAAGTTGTACATTGGAATTCCAAAAGAAATTGCGTTCCAGGAAAACAGGGTTCCCCTTGTTCCAGATGCCGTTGCTTTATTGGTGAATAACGGTCACCGCGTGGTAATTGAAGCAGGTGCAGGTAAAGCGGCTAGTTTTGAAGACACTGATTACAGCGAAGCTGGTGCTGAGATTGTACATTCGCCGATAGAAGTATACAAAGCGGATACAATTTTAAAGATCGCTCCTCCTACCCTAGAAGAAATTGAAATGATGCAGCCGAAACAAACTTTATACAGTGCGTTGCAGCTTCCCGTTCAGCCTCAGGATTTTTTAAAGAAACTTATTTCCAAAAAATTAAACTGTGTTGCTTTTGATCTCATCATCGATGAAGCAGGAATTTTTCCGGTGATTCGTGCAATGGGTGAAATTGCCGGCGGTGCTAGTATTACCATTGCTGCTGAACTATTGAGCAACGTAAATAACGGCGTTGGCTCTATCCTAGGTGGCATCAGTGGCATCTCTCCAACAGAAGTAATTATCATTGGGGCAGGAACCGTTGGAGAATTTGCTGCCCGCGCTGCCATTGGTCTGGGCGCTACTGTAAAAGTATTCGACAATTCAACCTCCCGCTTAAGAAGACTGCAAAGTCAATTGGGCAGTCGCATTTTCACTTCAGTAATCATTCCTAAAGTACTTGAAAAACATTTAAAGACCGCTGATGTTGCTATTGGTGCTTTACGTGCCACAAGAGGCCGCACACCCTGCATTGTAACCGAAAACATGGTGAGCGAAATGAAAACAGGATCTGTGATCATTGATGTAAGTATTGACCAAGGAGGTGTTTTTGAAACTTCAGAATTAACAAACCATACCCATCCGGTTTTTAGAAAACATGGGGTGATTCATTACTGTGTACCAAACATTAACAGCCGTGTAGCTAGAACTGCTTCTTATGCCTTCAGTAATATCTTCTCTCAAATCATGCTCAATATGGGCGATGAAGGAGGGTTTGACGGTATTGTAAGAAAAGACGCCGGTCTTAGAAACGGCGTTTATATTTATAACGGCATTCTTACTAATCAATATTTAGGTGAAGCGTTTCATTTGCCTTTTAAGGATATTAATTTATTGATGGCTGCGATTTAGATCCAGCACCAAAACCTTTAAGTTCGCTTTTATTGCTTCACAATTTTAAAATTCTGTGTGATGTTTATCGTCTTAATTTCACCATAGTAAACCCCATTCGGAAATTCGTTCAGATCAATTTGTAGATTCTGTCCGCTAACTCTACCCCTGTAAATTATTTTTCCGGTAAGATCTGTAATTCTGATAAACCGCGCATCACCAACATCAAACCTAATTTCGAATGAGCTGCTTGTTGGATTAGGATAAATTCTAAATAAATTTTCATTCGCATTTATTTCAGATATGCCCGTGCACTTGTCTACCTGCACAATAATGTTAGCAGAATTTTTACAGCCATTCAGATCCGTTCCGGTTACCATATAATTTGTAGGTGCATTCGGAGAAACCAAGGCAGTATTGGCAGAGGCCGTCAGCGCTGATCCCGTCCATTGATAAGTGACGCCACCACTGCCCGTTAAAGTTGCAGACTCACCCACACATAATAAAACAGAAGAACTGGTGAGCGATACAGTTGGCAACGGATTGACATTAAGAGCCAGCGTGGCGCTATTACTGCACCCGTAAGCATCTGTCCCGGTAACCGAATAAACGGTTAATGATGACGGCGAAACATTAACGGAGTTACCTGGTGGATAGCCGCCCCATTGATAAGTAACAGCTCCGCTCCCTGTTAAAACCGCTGCATTACCCTTACATAAAGTACTCGGATTGCTAACAGCCATAACGTTAGGCGAATGCACAAAAACAGTCAATACTGCACTACCGACGCAACCTGTCGTGTTTGTAGCAGCTACGGAATAATTAGTACTAGCCTGAACGGTAAGTGTAATAGAAACTCCAGTCGAACCGTTAAACCAGGTGTAGCTTGCAGCACTCATGGTCGACGTGCCTACAACAGAAATTTGTACCGTGTTCCCCGGACAAACATGATTTTGCGTGGCAGTAATATTGATAAGCGGCGTAGGATTTATAACAATAAGTTTTGAGACTACTACGGTGCAACCTGTGAGCGTATTGGTTCCTGTGACACTGTAATTAGTGGTCGCCAACGGCGCCAGGCTAACCGTGGAAGTGTTCGCGCTATTACTCCACGTGTATGCATTTGCACCTGTTGCACTCAAGGTAAATTGGCTGCCGGCGCAACTTGTATTTGTGGAAGCGCTCGATTGTACGGTTACTGTTGGAACATTAACAGATCCCAGCCCGGTGCAGGGAATAATGATGCTGAAATCATCCCAGTATAAATACTCTGCCAAACCTGCACTGCTTGTTCCTCTGATCGCGCTGAAATAAATACCATCAGCAGGAACAGTGAAAATATTTGAAAGCGGCACCCATCCGGCACTTGACGCAGGACCGCCTGTTGAAGCAATAGTTGACATTCCTACTGAAGACTGACTTGTGCCTAATAAAATGGATAGGTCAGTCCAATTTGCTGCATTAGTACTTGACTTATACCATAATGAGATCGAGTAAGTGATCCCTGCTTTCAAGGAAATAGCATTGGTGTAAAAGTAATCGGGGCCCGAAGAATTAAGATGAAAAGAAGCGTAATTCAGACCGTTTGGCACTACTGAAAAATGAGTCAGGCAATTCGTACCAAGCCCGGGTGCAAGCCAACATCCCGGTAACTGGTTATTGGAGGCAATATTACTAAAGCCTTCGTAACAGGGAACCACCGCATAAGACTGGGAGACCATAACAAGCGCCGGTGACGTGGTAAAACTCGAATTGGTATTCGTACAAGTTATTACAACATTATAATACAGCGAAGAATAAAGCAGAGGTGTTGCATAGGTACTCAGCGTTGCTCCGCTTATAGGGGTGAATGGTCCAAGAGCTGCAGAAGAGGACTGCCATTGAAAAGCTATTCCCGTGTTTGTATAAGTTGTATTGAGACTTAAACTCACGGATGATCCATGACAAATGGAGAAAGATGGAACCGTAATGCCACTTGTGGCGGGCATTCCGCTACAATTCTGTGACTCAACTTCTGTATAAGCAAAACAGAAAATAAAAAGGACTATGATTTTTGAGAGTAGGTAGTTTTTTTTCATGCTGGTTTGGTTTGAGAGTTTAATTAAAGGTATCAAAAAAGTCGAAATCAAAGTCTGAATTAACTTTTCGGCCGCGAGACCTGAAAAAGCAGGTATCAAACTCTTTACCCAAAGTACACAGCCAAGCCAATACTATCTTTCAAGGCAACGGTCACTGATCTTAGAGTGATTTTTTTTATTAAACCGCAGAAATACTAAGATCAGCCACTCCATACAATTAATCACTTGATGCCCCGATACCAATGGTATCGGGGCATTTTCGTATAACGCCTTATTGTTTTATGATTTTCAAATGCTCCGTGGATCCGGAAGAAGAAACTTTCACCTAGTAAATTCCATTCGTAACATTTCGTAAGTCAAGTAGTATTTTAGCGTTACCTGTAGCTTCCGTAAAAATAATTCCACCTGCAAGATCGGTTACTACAATCACCGTATTTTCTTTCCCTGCCGATTCAATTGTATAAATACCGGTGCCTGGATTAGGAAAAATAGTAACACGAGAGGATGGACTTAATTTATTCAACGAGGTACAATTATCTACAGTGAGCAAATATTTTACCGTAGACTCACAACCATTCTCATCGTTGCCTCTTAAGCTGATAGTACGAGGTAGTTGCTGGCATAACATTTTAAGTATACCCTACGCTCAAACCACCATTCCAGTAATAGTTGTTAGTAACAAGGCCCTGGCCTGTTAATACGACTGACTCACCCATACAAACTGTAGAGCTTGCAGCAGAGCTTAGCACTGAAACAATCGGGAGCGGATGTATACCACCTGAAAGGTTTGCAAATCCCGTGTAGCCGTTGCTGGCCGTACTAATAACAGAGTAAGTAGTGGCAACCGTAGGCATAACAATTATCGAAGGACTTTGTACGCCGTTACTCTAGGTGTAGGTGGCGGCGCCCATTGCATTCAAAATAGTTCCGCTACCAAGACACACCGATTGAGTGCCGGCAGTAACAAGTAGCTGCGGCGAAGGATAAACCTGAATAGAGAGTGAAGTTGTTCTGTTACATCCTGTCAGTGTATTTGTGCCGCCTACCGTTAATATCGTGGTAAGAGAAGGTGCATCCGTAAAAGTTGCACTGGTGGCGCCCGTGTTCCACGTATAAGTATCTGCCCCCGCTGCAGTCGCCGTTAACACAGACCCCGCGCATAAACTGGCGGAATTAACGGAGATGGTTACGTTAGGAGTGTTGAGTGTTGGCGTACAAGGTATTGTAATAGAAAAATCATCCCAATAATGATACTGGGAGCCCGATGTGCCGTTACTCGTGCCTTTAATAGCCATATAATAAATGCCATTCACCGGTACAGTAAAAGTGTTTGTTAAAACTGCGAATGATGAATTTGAAAGATTTGCAACGCTTGCAATAGAAAGCTGTGCCGTATTATTTTGACCTGTACCTACTAAGATAGAAAAATCAGTCCACGCGACGGTTGGGTTCGCATTCACTTTGTACCAGCAACTTGTAGAATAAGTTATTCCACTCATCAACTGAATTCCTTTCGAGTAAAAATAATTGCTTCCGGCAGGTAAAAGAGCGAAAGCAACGGCGCGGGAGCCCGTAAAAAGAAATATTTGTAAAAGTAAGACAGGTTACACTGGGATTACTGGCTGCCCAAAAAAGAGGCAACTCATTCGTCATAGTGATACCTTAAATACCTTCAAAGTAAGGCACGGTTGCAGGCGTTGTGCATTGCGCATAAGATGTGACTGAAAAGATGCACGATACAATAATTAACAAAGCATAGATTTTTTTCATGGGATGTGGGTTTAATAATTTGATCTAAGATATAAAACAAAATGGCAATCTGGTCTGAATTAACATTTCCGTGAAAGGCTTACTAATTGGCTTGGAACCTCTAACCAAGGTACACAGCTCCACCCACACTGTCTTTCAGAGCACCCGTGACTGATTTTAATGTATTTGTTTTTTGATGGATACGAAGAAATCCTAAAAACGCAAAGATCACCGCTTCTTTAAAATTAATGATTTCATCTTTTGGAACAATGATTTCACATTTTGTTTTTGAACGCAAGGTTTCAATTAGAAAACTATTAAAAGCCCCGCCTCCGCTAATGAGCACATTTTTTAAATCATGGTGGTTTAATTCCTGTGCAATAATTGTCGCTATATGCTCAGTAGCCGTTGCGAGCAGATCATTTATATTTTGCTTGTTATCTAAAAGGTCCTGAATATTTATCTCGAACCATTCGCGTCCCATTGATTTTGCGCCTTTCTGCGCATAATACTCCTGCCCGTTCATTTTCGCTAAAAGTTTTTCATCCACAATTCCTGAGCGTGCCATGACGCCGCCTTTGTCGAAAGACTTGCCAGCCCTTTCCGCGAGGAGATTCAACAACATATTGGCCTCGCAAACATCGTAAGCCATTCTCTTCCCATCTTTAACAAATGAAATATTTGCGATACCGCCTATGTTCAGGCAGGCTTCATAATTTCCAAACAATAGCGCATCGCCAATGGGCACCAAAGGTGCGCCTTGTCCGCCCAATGCTACGTCCAGACTTCTGAAATCACAAACGGTTGTTATCTGCGTGTGCGCTGCAATAATTGCTCCCGAACCTAACTGCGTAGTAAAGCCCTTTTTTGGTTGATGAAAAACGGTGTGGCCGTGCGAAGCTATGAGCTCAGGCTTCATTTGCGCCGCTTTCAAAAACAAGTTTATTTCGTCAGCAACATAGTTTGCATAAACAACATCGAGTGTAAAATAATCTTCGGCTGCCGAGCCTTTTACTTCTGATAAGCGCTTTTTCCAAACGGATGAATATTCCACGGTTTTAGCGGCGATAATTTTGTAAGAGTATTTTCCTTCTATGCCCACAAAGGTGCACAGGGCAAGATCGAGCCCATCGAGCGAAGTGCCGCTCATAAGGCCCAAAACCAGCATTTTATCCTGTATTTTCACCGACAAAATATATTCTCTTTTAATTGCAGCAATGGTACTATACCATTATATTTGCAAGGTTACAAAAAATACTATAAACCTTAAAAATTATCCTCATGCATTTCGAATTATCTGAAGAACATTTAATGATCCAAAAAGCGGCGCGCGAGTTTGCGCAAAATGAACTGAAGCCCGGAGTTATTGAACGCGACGAGCATCAGAAATTCCCAACCGAACAGATTAAAAAAATGGGCGAGCTGGGTTTTATGGGGATGATGGTTGATCCTAAATATGGCGGAGGCGGCATGGATGCTGTTTCTTACGTATTGGCCATGGAAGAAATCTCTAAAATAGATGCGTCCTGCAGCGTGGTAATGAGTGTAAATAACTCTTTAGTTTGCTGGGGTCTTGAGACTTTTGGAAACGAAGAACAAAAACAAAAATATTTAGTGCCTTTGGCTAAAGGAGAAAAAATCGGGGCTTTTTGCCTGAGTGAGCCGGAAGCCGGAAGTGACGCCACTTCTCAAAGAACTACTGCAAAAGATATGGGCGACCATTATTTGCTGAATGGTACAAAAAACTGGATCACTAACGGCAATAGCGCTTCTACTTATATAGTAATGGCTCAAACCAATGTTGAAGCTGGTCACCGCGGCATTAACGCCCTCATTGTAGAAAAAGGAATGCCCGGCTTTACAGTTGGACCAAAAGAAAATAAAATGGGGATTCGTGCAAGCGACACGCACTCACTTATGTTTGATAACGTAAAAATTCCAAAAGCTAACCGAATTGGTGAAGATGGTTTCGGATTTAAATTCGCGATGAAAACTTTAAGCGGAGGCCGTATTGGCATTGCTTCCCAGGCTTTGGGAATTGCAAGCGGCGCTTATGAACTGGCTCTCGCCTATTCAAAAGAACGTAAAGCTTTTGGAAAAGAAATCAGCCAACACCAGATCATTCAATTTAAACTGGCCGATATGGCAATGAAAATTGAAGCGTCACGTTTGTTGATCTTCCGTTCGGCCTGGTTAAAAGACCAGCATTTACCATTAGACAAAGAAAGCGCTATGGCTAAAGTATTTGCCAGCGAAACCGCTATGTGGGTAACCACCGAAGCCGTTCAAATTCACGGAGGTTATGGGTACGTAAAAGAGTACCATGTAGAGCGTTTAATGCGCGACGCAAAAATTACTCAGATTTACGAAGGAACCAGTGAGGTGCAGAGGATTGTGATCTCACGTGCGGTGCTAGCCTAATCAGTCTAATCATAATAGATTTTTTCATAAGCCGCCTTTTGTTAAAAAGGGGGCTTTTTTGTTATAAAAAAACTTTAATTAAATCAATCTTTTTTACTGAAATTATTACCGTAATTTTAAGGTTTAGTATACGAGTATGAGCGAGTACGACGATGATGCGGATGGATTGAATGACAAGGAATTTGAAGAGAATTTAAAACTTTTCGAAGATATGCTGGCCACAGGTCAGGTTCATTTTTTTGATGCAGACGATATAGAGGAAATTATTGATTATTATCTTCAATGGTTAAATTACGATCTGGCTAAAAAAGCCATTGATTATGGGTTGGAACGTTACCCGTTTTCATCCATTATAAAAATCCGTTACGCGCAATTTCTTTCCAGTCAACATTATACCTATGAGGCGCTTGCAATTTTGAATGAAGTTGAGCAGATAGAACGCAGTAACTTTGAGCTTTACATGGCCCGCGGCTATATATACAGCCAGATGGGACTTGGAGAACAAGCCATTGAAAATTTTAAAAATGCTATTCCACTTTCAGAACAGAAAGATGAAGTATATGTAGCGCTGGGCGTTGAATTTCTAAACGAAGACAAACCTGACGATGCCTTGTACTATTTAAAAAAAGCGATTAAACTAAATCCAAAAAATGAAGTCGCCTTAAACGAACTTTCTCTGTGCTTTGATCTTACCGGGAAATCAGACGAGGCCATTGCGTTCTTTGAGCAGTATATCGACAATCATCCTTACAGTTATTTTGCCTGGTTCAATTTAGGCCTTGGTTACGGCCGCATTGGTCTTTTCGAGAAAGCCATTGAAGCTTATGACTATGCAATTGCCATTAACGAGCAGTTTAGCTCCGCGCACTTTAACAAAGCAAACTCACTTGCTCAACTCAACCGGTTTGAGGAAGCTATTGAAATTTACAAAGAAACTTTTAAGTACGAAGATCAGGAGCCAACCACCTATTATTATATTGGCGAATGCTACGAAAACCTTGACCGTTTTGAGGAAGCGCTTGTAAATTACAACAAGTGCGTAAAGCTGGATCCTGCCAATGCAGATGCCTGGCTGGGTATTGGCGTTGTATTAGATGCCATGAACCGCTTAACGGAAGGCGTACATTATATTAAAAAAGCCATTGAGATCAATCCTAACGAACCTGAATACTGGTATGTATTTGCCGAAGTTCAGGAAAAACTTGGATTTATTGAAGAGGCTGCAATGGCCTATCAGCGGGTGATTGAGCTTGATTACCCCGATTACGATGTGTGGCTGGATTATGCAAAGCTGCTGCATCACAATGGCTATATGGAAGACGCTATTAAAAATCTTAATGAAGGCATTAAGAAATTCCCCGATGTTGTAGAGTTGTATTATCGTCTCGGCATCATTCTCCTTGATCTTCACCGCCGCAAAGAATCTCTCGACGTTTTAGCGCGTGCTATGGATATGGATTACACAAAACACGAAGAAATATTTGAATACGCACCCGTTTTAAAAAATGACCAGGAAATTCTAAATTTGATCTCCGGATTTAAAAAATAATTATGGCAAATCAGTATAATTTTAATTTATCACATTTACCCGAGCGGACCATCAGTCCCCGCACAGACGGCGTTACAATGGTAATGGACAAAGGCATCAGCCTCAGGCACGCTGAAGATTTTGTAAGCGTATCGGCTGATTTTGTCGATTTTGTAAAGCTCGGTTTCGGGACTTCCATGATCACTAAAAATGTAAAAGAAAAAGTAAAGCTTTACAAAGACGCTGGTATGAAAGTGTATGTGGGCGGCACATTATTTGAGGCTTTTGTGGTGCGTAATAAATTTGACGACTACTTAAAATACATCTCCGACCTGGGAATGGATTGCGCAGAAGTGAGCGATGGAAGTATTGAGTTGAATCATGAAAAAAAATGCGAATACATTCGGATCCTTTCTAAAGATTACACGGTACTAAGTGAAGTAGGAAGTAAAGAAGAAGGCGTTATTATTCATCCTTCACGCTGGATCAACATGATGCTGAGCGAACTCGAAGCAGGTGCTTTTAAAGTAATTGCTGAAGCGAGAGAAAGCGGAACTGCAGGCATTTTTCACAAGAACGGTAGTGCGCATACCATGCTGATCAATCGCATAGTAAACAAAGTAAAAAGCGAAAATATCATCTGGGAAACTCCACAGAAAAGTCAGCAGACTTATTTTTTAAAACTTTTTGGTTGCAATGTTAATCTTGGTAATATTGCTGTGGATGAAGTAATCACGCTTGAAACCTTGCGTTTAGGCTTGCGCGGCGATACGTTCTTTACCTTTTTACCAGAAGAAATGAAACAACCTCTTTAATTTTATATCATGAAAGAAATTACAGTACAGGAATTAAAAAAACTGATCGACGACAAAGCCGATTTTCAATTAATTGATGTTCGCGAAGAACACGAGTTTGATGAAGCGAATCTTAAGGGGCAATTAATTCCGATGGGAGAAGCTTTAGACCGCATGGAAGAGATCTCCAAAGATAAACAAGTGGTGATTCATTGCCGCAGCGGTAAACGTAGCGCAACGGTAATAAATGCTTTGGAAAGTCAACACGGCTTTACCAACCTTTACAATTTAAAAGGCGGCATTCTTGCTTACATTGAAGAAATAGGATTATAACTTAAACAAAAAAACATGTTACATACATTTATTGACTTTTTTCTTCATTTAGATAAGCACCTTGCTGACATTATGATGAATTACCAGGGCACAACTTATTTTATTTTGTGTCTGATTATCTTTTGTGAAACCGGATTGATCGCTACTCCATTTTTACCGGGTGATTCTCTTCTTTTTGCTGCTGGGATGTTAACCGCCGCAAATGGCATCTTAAATATCTGGTTGTTAATTCCTCTGCTGATTATTTCAGCTATCCTGGGCGATAATGTTAACTATTTTGTGGGACGTTTTTTTGGTGAAAAAGTTTTTGAGATCAAATTCTTAAAACGCGTCATCAAACGTGAATACCTTGATAAGACGCACGCCTTCTACGAAAAACATGGCGGAAAAACCATCATTATGGCGCGTTTCGTTCCCATCGTTAGAACCTTTGCTCCCTTCGCTGCCGGCTTGGGTAAAATGAATTATTCAAAATATATTTCTTTCTGTCTGGCTGGCGCAATCCTTTGGGTTTGTCTGCTCTCCTTAGCAGGATACTATTTAGGAAACATTCCTATTATCAAAAACAATTTCGAAAAAGTTATTCTGGGCATTATTTTTATTTCCGTTGTTCCGATTTTATTCTCTGCTATAAAAAGCAAAATGGAAAAGAAACCGGCTTAGAAATTTAATTGATCTTAAACTAAAAAAAGCTTCGCGGTTGTGAAGCTTTTTTAGTTTTGTAGTTCTTAGAACGATCTCATTTATTTTCTAAAAATCTTTCGATTTGGTCTAGCATTGGATCAATTGTTTTTTTATTAGATTATTTTTTTTTTAAGCTTAATTCACCATCGTAGGTTTTTTTAACCCTGTTTCAAGCGTTTCAGCTGAAGTGAAAATCGTGAAGCTATAGTCATCAAACCAAAAAGTTATTTGAGTATGGAGAGATTGACTATACTCGCTTTTCTCAAATCCATTTAACTTATATTCAAATTCTAGTTTCTGCATATCTTTCCGTTGAGATAAAAACTGCGGCCCGAACCAGTTCGCTATAACCATGTCCCACGATTGCACATTATTTTTTACTTGCACGGAGTGGCTGCTACGATCTGAATAATAAGCCTCATTACTATTCTCATAAAACAAATCATTTAATTTTCCACATTTTATCTCTACTTCTTTTAAATAGAGGAAATGCCATCTCTGATACTATTTTATAAATCGACTCTACACCCCTCTGTTTTTGTAACTTATCATCAATCGAACCCTTCTTTTTCAATAAAGCTATCCGCTTATCCAGATCGTCAGCCTCTTCAATTTCTTTTCCTGCAAGGGCACTTAGAATAATTTCCTGCGAATCCAAAATTCATTCTGCAATAAACGAATAAAACAATTCGGGGTTTCCACCATAAGCCTGGATGTCTGAAAGCGTTCGGTAATACCTTTCCTTTTGTCCGTCTTTAATAATTATTACCGGCAGTTCACAAGCAATTAAAATTAAATTGGTGAAAATGCGAGTAGTACGTCCATTACCATCGTAAAAGGGATGAACGCTTATAAAATCTAAATGAAAATCAGACGCAATTAAAAGCGGGTGACGCTTTTCTTTTTTATCGGCTAAAAAAGAATCTAGTTGGGCATTTAACTTATCCAATATAGAATGGGTTCGCATAGGTACTTCAGAAGGCGCCGTAAATCCTATTTTTTCGCCTTTATAATTTATAATCTCATTAGCCTCTTTTTTCCAACGACCTATTTCCTTAGCTTTTTCAGGATCTTCCTCGTGCATGATCGCTTTGTGAATCTCTTTGACCCGGCTTTCAGAAAGTCGCTTTTCAGCCTTTCCTAATTTCAGAATCTCCAACACAACTTTATCGTGCCCGTTCATTTCCATGACGTCTTTAATAGGTTTGCCGTTAACTGAGATATTTCCCACCATCACACTTCGGGTTTCTTCCCGGGTTAAAGTCCCGCCCTCCATTCTGTTGGAATAATAATTCCAATCCAGTCTGAAGTTATAGTTGATTTTTTTTAGAATAGCATCGTCGAATTTAAAATGAGCAATTATTTCTCCCTGGTTTTCATCTATTTGCTGTAACAGTTTATTTAAACTCACAACGGGTAATTTTAATTTAACCCACTCCTTTAATTACTTAAAAGAAAATTAATTCAACTTCTTCTCTTTTTTAATTTCCGCCAACTCTACTTTCATACCGCGCAGCATGTTCATAATGCTATCGAGGTTTAGTTCTTCGTTTTGGTATTGGTTCATATTGATGCAGCAAGTGTATTCCCAAAGTTCGAGGATCTCGTTTAATTTTACTTTATAAGGCTGGTAAATCTTATTATCCGAGTGAAGTTCAAAGCTGCCTTCTTTTTTATTAAAATTCATGATGCGTTTATACGACAAACCATCGTCTTTGGTAACGACCACATAAGTACTGCCAATTTTTACATCTTCTGCTTTTTCAACGTATTTACCAATTACGAATGAGCCTTCTTTAATAGGAGGCATACTATCTCCTTTAATAGGAAAAGCGCGGTGCTTACCAGTTGGCAAAAACGGCAGACGCATTTGTGGAAGTTTTTCGATATAATCGGGATCGGCATACCCGCGTAAGTAACCCGCAGAAGCTTTTAAAGGAATGAGTTCTACCATGTCATTTCCATCCTGATCAAGCAGAATAGGAAATAAGATTCGGTTCTTGCCTACTTTCATTAAGCCATCGAGGTTTGTCTTTTTAAGATCGCCTCTTACCAAAGCATCAATAGCGATGTGAAAATACTCGGAAAGACGAATCAAAAGATCGATCGGCGGTTCGTTACGCGCTTCTTCATAGCCACCTATGCGGGAACGCGTAATTTTAAGTTCATCAGCTAATTGCTCTTGTGACAAGCCTTTCAGGCCACGTAAAAAACGGATATTGGATGATATTTTGCTCATTGCTATAATTTATAGTTTAAAATTACTATTAATTATAGTTATTTGCAAATGCTATTTTTTAAGAAGCTGGTGTTTAAAAGCTATTTTGTCCGCATTTAAGCGGGTACCAGGTTATTTTCGATAGCGAAAAGCCATTTTACAGCTTCTTTTTCAGAATTAAAGATTCTGCTTGGTTTTTTTGGCTTACTGAGCCGGAGATAAAGGTTAGCTGTAATGCGCTGCGCCATCGACTTAACTACCATGGCTTCGGCAATGGTGTAAATCAACCCTTCGCCGCTTGCCGAAAAATCCATAGCCACTTTGTCAAACTGAGCCATCTCGTCGGCCAGCATTAATACAAGCACTTCTTTGCCCTTCGATAAAATCCCAATAGCGTCAACCATTTCCTTGGCTTCTTTTCCGCTGATTGGTATGTTGCCCGAAATCTCTATACGCACAAGTTTTGAATTGGGTAATTGAACCTTAGAATGACTAAAAACTATTTCTTGTATTAATTGCATGAGGTAAAGATAAATAATAAATGTAGCGTAAAAACTAAAAATTCAGCTAAATCATTTTAGATCGCTAGCAGGACCTAAACCTTCCTATTAAATGGATTTAGGAGGCTCTCTAAAAGTACTTTAACCACTCTATTTGCCTGTTTTTTGCCTTGTATTTTCCATACCAATTACATAAAGGATACATACCAACAATTAAACAAATCCAATACAGATAAATATAAGGCAAGTGTAAACCAACGCCCTCAGCAGGTCTTCCGAACTCCATCAGGCCAAAAGGCATATCTTTCCACTCTACTCCTTGCGCCCAAATCATCACAAACATAGAAATATGAATGATATACCAGTGAAGGAGGTAAAAAAACATGGGCACGCGTCCGTAAACCACGAAGATTCTCGTAAAACAATTTTCCTTGCCATCAAATAACCACAATACGAAAAACATAATAGATAAGGTGGCGCAGGCATACAATAAAGAAGGTGGATACTTAGTGAGATCAATAAATGAAAAGCACGTATTAAGAGTGGTAGTTTGAGAAGACCAGGGCTGCCGATCTCCATATAGGTTAAAACTTCTTAATAGGACAAAAACAGTTACGGCTGTAAGCCCCGTAAACAAAAGAACTTTAGAACGTCTATCACTTTCATAAGTAAACACTTTTCCGAATCCATAGCCACACAAGAGAATTCCCAACCAGGGAATGATAGCGTACCCAATCATCAAACCCCGGCCTTCTCCCAATTTAAAAAATCCACGATCAAACAATAAACTCCATACGAATCCTAAAAGTGTTTCCTTGTTTACGGTTAAAAGAGGCGTAAGGTTATGCAGGACAACAATACAAAGGCCAATAATGCCAAGAGTTTTAGCGGGAATTTTTAAAAGGAATGATAAAATAAAAAATCCTGCGCCAATAGCAAAGATAACCTGAAATAAAAAGGTGCGAAAATAAATGTCGAACCAAACGCCAAACCCAACCACTGTAATTTCTAAAATCATAAGCAAGATGCCTCTGCTTCGTAAAAATGTTTTAGTTTTAGAAAGATCGTTTTGATTTACTAAAGTAAGATAAGCCGAAACGCCGGCGAGGAAAACAAAAATCGGAGCACAGAGATGTGTGATCCAGCGGGTCATAAAAAGTGCCGGACTGGTAGTTGCCAGATCTAATGGATCATTCGTTAAAGAAGTGGTATGTAAAAGATCGCGAATATGATCAATGGCCATGATCACAATTACAAGCCCACGCATAAAGTCAATGGAAATGATCCTGTAATTTTGATTTTCTTCCTTCATGGTTTTAAAGTTGTTATCAGCATAAATATAACCAATTGCATTTTTAGAATACACTTAGAGCCTGTTTAAATTTATATTGTAAAATTGTTTATAGTTTATTTTTGAGTGAAACGAGGCCCCCGATAGTTATCGGGATGAGGACATAATGGACGTATTACGTCGAAAAATTTAACGATGTTGCGGTCAAAAAGAAGCATAAACAAATTATTAGATAAATTTTAAACAGGCCTCTTAACAAATACAGAATCATTTTATTACATTTAAACATGAAAGCCTCTGACGAAAAAGAAATTTCAGGTTTCACCAAGGGAAAATCGGAATACAGTCTTCTCCTGCTCGATCACTTTATAAAAAACTTTGAAACGGTTGGTGAAATTAATCTGCACGCCGCTAAAACTATGATCGGCATTTCCAATGGAAGGAGACGTGTTGCCTGGATCACACAAATTGGTAAAAATTTTATTCACGTTGTATTTCCTTTTAAAAAAGAATACACAAACAATTTGTGTTTTCAAAAAATCGCACAGGTTTCCGGTGATATCCAAAAATTTAACCATCACTTTCGGATGCTTTTTACAGAAGATGTAAATAAAGAAGTATTAGCTTTTATGAAGCTGGCCTACTCAGAATAGCTTTGTCTTTAAAAAATTCAGGCAATATATGTCCAGGTCCTCCCTGGTTAGTAGCTGTGAGATTGATCATCCTGAATGGTTCCCCTCCTGATAAACGAACTTTCCACTGATCTGTTGTTTGTATGCTTCCGTTATCGTACCACCATGCGGTATAATGCGTGACAGAATCTTTTCTAATGATCGCCGTTAAAATTTTCCGATTCGCAATTGTTACTTCTGTAATTTCGTCTACATCGTAACCCGAACCTTTCCAGCACATGGAAGGCGGATGGTCACTCTCCAACAAATGAACCGCTGGCTTTATATAAAGGAGCACATAAGCATTTCTGAATTCCACAACCCCGTCTTCGTTTTTTGTTTTTGAAAATCCAGGCAGTTCAAGAGCTTCAAGTTTTGAGTCGTATACTTTTATTATACTTTCTTTTTCTAGTTTGAAGAAAGATCCCAGCATAACCGCCAACATGGCTATGGTAAGGATAGCTGTACTTTTGTACCTAATCTCCGGAGCATTTTTGTTTTCGGATTCAGCTTTCCCGAATTTTTTTGCACCATAATAAATGAGTACATGTATTGGAACAACCATACACAGAATAAGCGCAAACATTCCTATAACTTCATGTGCAGCTGTATTTGGCATAGCTTTAAATAAAACGATCACCAGAATGCGGATAAAATTAGCTGCGACTAAAAACACTATTGCGAGAATAAAAACTAGCAGTAAAAAATTAATTGGCAAGGACTTTCCTGATCTTTTTTCGTTCAACCCAATTAACAAAGTTGTTAGTGCCAGGCCTGTATTAAACATATTCAATCCGAGACAGGTCTTATCAACATTAAATTTACAACCATCACTGAATATAAAATAATTTCCGCAGGAGCGTACCGCGTAACCTACTGCATGCAAGCAGTTGCTGACGTAGTCGCTTAATCCCAATCGCAGTGAAAACGTAAATACATTCACAAAATAATACAGTGCCGGTGAAAAACAGACGAGGAAAATAAAGGGCAAAATTCCTATTTTACCATAAAAAGATTCGATTACGTAAAACAACAAACAGCCTAGTGCAAGGTACAAAAATAAGGGTGTGGTTAAAAAAAAATAAAGTCCGCTGAAAATTAAAACCGGGTACAAACAGCGTCCTGAGTAATTTGCCTTTTCCTTAATTCTAAAAACAAAGGGAGCTATCATAAGTCCAAGTATTAGCTGGAACGAAGGAACTACATAATCGCGCAAAAGAAAAATGCCACAAAGCGTAATAAGACTCAACAGCAGAATAGGGAAGTATAATGCGGGCTTCGTAGTAATCATTTTTTAACTGGCAGAAACAAACCTCTTTTTATAAAGATACCGCAGAATGATTGTAGCTACCAAAGCTATCAGGAGCCACTCTTGGGGTTCTGGCACTGCTCCGTCGCCTTTAATTCCTGCATTGCCAACGGTGTTCTTATTTTTATCGATGCCCATTCTTTGATAATCTTTCTCGCTTTCAAGAACGATCATAGCGGTGATCGGACTCACAACATAAGCTTCTTCCGCCTCCCTAAAAAGATCATCTTCGTATTTCTCTTTCTCAAAATAAGAACCGCCAATCCTTCGTAAAATATCATTGTAAGCAAAAATACGTAGTAGATGATCAGGAGCTTTTCCTCCCTGCAAACTATCCTGAATTTTAATTTTACGAATAATTAATTTACTGTCGTTAAGCACCACCTTGCTGCTATCTTCACTATTTATATTCATTTGCCCTTTTTGAACTTTGGCAACCGCCTCGTCTAATGCAGCCGCCTCATAATTTACGAGCCTCAGCTCACGCAGAGATCTCCAGAAGGGTGACAGCTCATTTCCAATGTTTATGACATTTATTTTATTCTGTTTTTGTGAAAGGTAACTTGTGAATTTTTCCGACAGCTCGCTTTCTTTAAGATCAGCCAACACTGGCGATCTATAAGAGGTTTTAGTTAAGATAACAGAATTTCCAGGAGAATTAATATCATACACAAAAGGAACGGAAAACTGATTTCTATACAAATACTCCCAGGCCAAATCCCTGTTTTCTTTTGTGATTTTTGTTTTTTCAGGAAGCCATGCATAAATTGTTTTAGCAGACAAAGCATCTACAATTTGATTGTATTCCGGCTTGGTCCATGCGTTAGAAACATCGAGGAATATAGTTTCGAACGTTTTAGTTACGGAATTTATTTTGTCTTCTTCCAGCGAATACATGTAGCCGCCAAAAGAAAACGTGTTTTTTGATAAAGCCTTGTTCTCGAGTTCTGCTTTCCAATAAGGCAGGTAGTCGCCTTTATAAGTACAATTTCCATTGGCAGCCATTTCAAATTCTTTAGGAAGTTCAATGTTTGATCCTGCCGGAATTAATATCTGTGTTGCTTCTCGCGCATTTTTGCAATCAGGTCCTTCAAACCAAATATTTTCGAGATATAATTTATTTTTTCCAACTCTCAGTGGTGTTGTAAATCCTATTTTAAACTCACGATCTTGTTCAGTAGTACATGGAAAAATAGTCACGGTTACTCTATTTCCTTCCTGCCAATGCACAATCGCCGGATCTCTGTTTTCAACGCCCACGATCTGACGATAAGCACTGTCTGCCTTATGCAGCGCGCTTAATCTTGACTTTTCCTCTCTTCCGTTGATCCATAAAGATAAAGACGTAACAATAGTGCCTTCAGGAACGTGAAAGGTGTAAAGTGCTTCCTGTGTTCTGCTCACAAACCATGAATTTTCGTCCGCCTGATCCTTATCGCTATGAATCACAATTATTTTTTCGTGATAAGCCAGTCGGTAATCTGGAAATACTTCGATGTTGTTTGAGACGGCCGAAGTTTTAAGACTTTGTCCCGTCCACAATTTTCTGGTGGTAATATGACGTGCATCTTTCCTGATATTTAATATGGCTTCCACGCTTTTACCATCAATATCTAGCCGATCAAAAGCACCCATAGCAATGGTGGCAAGAGGGTTATGGTATTTATGCACACCACTATTATTATCTATCATATTGCCTTCGTCCCAAAACCGTTGCGATTTAACAGGCGCTATTAAAATCTCCTCTGTGAGCACATCCGAAGGTAATTTCTGGGCAAGGTAAATCGCTTTAGGCAGCTTATGTCCTGATTGCAAGTTCTGCTCAGCGATGAGATCTTTGATCTCCACCTGAAGTGAATGCCACTTTTGTAAATAGATCCCTAATAGTAAAAGGGGAATTATCATCCCCGGCAAAATCCATAATTTAAGTTTCGTTTTTTCTGTCGTACTTAATAAAAACTTAAACAAGATCAGAAGCCAGAAAAACGGTACAAAGGCGTGAATGGAAATTCCAATAACAATAAGGCCTAAAATAGAAATTGGGATAATTGGTGCCAGATAAAGCACCATGTAAAATGACAAAACCAGAGAAAACCCAGTGAGCAAAAACACAAATGCTTTCAGTTTGTTGGGCATGTTTTCATAGTAAGGGAATAAAAGAAAAAGCGGGAGGCTTAATAGCGTATAAATATTCAGCCAGATGGGAAATTTCGCAAAAATGTACATTCCCTTATTTAATGCAAAGGCACTGATCGTAAAAAGAATGGCGGCGTTAATCCAGCAGGCATAAGGAATGCTAGGTCTTGGCGAGGACTGTCTTAGCTTTGCTATAAGCATAATCGCAAGGTAGCACAAGGATACACCGTAGTTCAGGAAAAATGCAAAATTAAAAATCCCCGAATTCGTCTCCTCCATGGACGTGAAAAGATAAACCAGGAATGAAATCCCAATGAAACCAAGCCCTATGCGGTATGTGCTTTTATAAGTGTCGTCATCTATATTTTCCATGATGTAAATAACGTATTATTCTTCCGTTTATTTTAACTTCCATTATTTTAAAGATTTTTGGGAACAATAAGATCAAGGTTCTTGTTGTAATAAAAACACCACTACGAGTAACACCAGGATTTTATGTGATGGAGACGATCCACTTACCGTTCCATCCCAGCACTTTTTCGGAATTTATGCCCTTACAGGTTTGAAGAAAAAAACTAACGAAGGACAAAAACTAACTCATGAGTTTCCCTAACTCTTCTTTTGATTTATTTATCCATACGGCATTGCTTCCCTTTTCTCTCCTGTTCAGGTTTTCAGACTCTTCTACCACATCATAAAAAATGAGGCTTGCGTCTTCCTTGCGATTTTGCTTTAGTAAAAAACCCGGTAATTATATCTTGCTTCGTAATTTGAATAACGATGATTCATGGCCTTGTATTGATTTTCAACAAGGTTAAACTTTCCTGTTTTCTCAAGTGCAAGAGCGTATAAAAGATTTGTATGGCTTTTGGCAAAACTTATTGCACTAGCTATTTTCGGCCCCAGAAGTGTAACATCTTCAAACCGGCCAACGGCATAATAGGCATGCATCAACTGTCTTATTAAATGTTCGTTATCAACAAACACACCCTTTCTGGCTGGTTCGTATAAGTCAATTGCTTTTTCATTCATCCCGTTTTCCAGATATGCATCTGCCAGTGCGATACGGTTTGTAAAAGTATCAGAGAACTTAAAATTTTTCTCAAGCGCCTTTATCCTTCCACCGGGATTAACAATACTGGCGGCGGTAGACTGAATTGCTGAAACCTGTTGCCTTTTAATTACCTCCGTAAAAATGTAGGCGAGACAACCTATCAGGGGCAAAAACACAATGATCCAGATCTATTTTTGTTGATTACCACGCCGCATGGAGTGGAAGACGCAGATTGCCTACAGGCCAAGAATGATGTAGTAATAGTTATAAAACTCCTCGAACAAATTATACATAGTGGGAAAATGTAAATTTTAAAGATTAAATATAACAAAGTAATGCTATAAATAAACTTCTTATCGCAGGAAACATTTGAATAATTAAAAACTACCAACAAATCAAAAAACTCCTTAAAATGGTCTATCAGCTTCAGTTCTTAAATTTACCACGTGACGGTAAAGCTTATTTGTCCAATGTGATAGGCATCCATTTGGATAATTCGCATCAGCTTCCGCGAAACAGTTTGTTGTTTTAGGATGAAGTGAAAACGACAATTATAGGAATTAGATGTGCGTGAATTTTGATTTGCGCTTTGATCAAGAATCCGGCAAAACGGCTTTCGCTGACTGGAAAATAAAAAAACCTTCCACAAAATGAAAGGTTTTTTTTAGTCGGGGTGGCCAGATTCGAACTGACGGCCTCCACGTCCCAAACGTGGCGCGATACCGGGCTACGCTACACCCCGAGCTTCTCAAATTCTAATTTTGAGAGTGCAAATATACGATTATTTTATCTTCTACAAAAAAAGTATTCATTTTTCTTAAAAATGTTTAACCCGCTGTGAATTAGACTTTTTGGCCGAAAATTAAATTGTATTTTTGTTCTCTATGCAAGAACAGATCCTCATTTTAGATTTTGGTTCTCAATTTACTCAGTTAATTGCCCGCCGTTTGCGCGAGTTGAACGTTTATTGCGAAATTCATCCTTATACAAAAGTTCCTAAAATTACACCCGATATTAAAGGGGTTATCCTTTCCGGAAGTCCTCACAGCGTGCGTGAAGAAAATGCTCCAAATCCTGACCTTTCTGAAATAAAAGGCAAGCTTCCTTTATTGGGCGTGTGTTACGGAGCGCAATTTTTGGCGCATTTTTTTGGTGGTGAAGTTGGCAAATCCAATTCCCGCGAGTATGGCCGCGCGCAGCTTGAAATTAAAGATAAAAGCAGCCGTTTGTTTAAAGACGTGAACGACTCAGCCGTGTGGATGAGCCACGGCGACACCATTAAACGCATTCCCTCTAACTATAAAATCACAGCGAGTACACACGACGTTGAAGTAGCGGCTTACGACATACAGGGCGAAGACACCTTTGCGATTCAATTTCACCCGGAAGTTTATCACACCGCTGAAGGAACAAAGATCTTAAAGAATTTTGTTTACAGCGTTTGTAAATGCACAGGCGACTGGACTCCTGCCTCTTTCATTGAAACAACTATTTCTGATCTTAAAAAACAATTAGGTGACGAAAAAGTAATCCTTGGTCTGAGCGGTGGTGTAGACAGCAGCGTGGCGGCTATGATCCTTCACAAAGCAGTTGGTGCAAACTTACATTGTATTTTTGTAGATAACGGACTTCTTCGCAAAAACGAATTTGAAACCGTGCTTGAATCCTACAAACACATGGGATTGAACGTAAAAGGTGTGAATGCCAAAGATATGTTTTATAAAGATCTTAATGGTGTTTCTGATCCTGAGAAAAAACGCAAGGCCATCGGAAAAGTATTTATTGATGTGTTTGATGAAGAGTCTAAATTAGTTTCGAATGCTATGTGGCTTGCGCAAGGAACAATTTATCCTGATGTGATAGAAAGTATCAGCGTAAAAGGTCCTTCCGCTACCATTAAATCGCATCATAACGTGGGCGGTCTTCCGGCCTATATGAAATTAAAAATCGTAGAGCCACTCCGCAGCTTGTTTAAAGACGAAGTACGCCGGGTAGGCAAAGAATTAGGGCTAGATGAAAATATCCTGAACCGCCATCCTTTTCCCGGTCCGGGTTTAGCCATCCGAATTCTTGGAGAGGTCACCGAAGAAAAAATTCGCATCCTTCAGGAAGTAGATTCTATTTTTATTGAAGGTTTAAAGTCGCATGATCTTTACAAAGAAGTTTGGCAGGCAGGCGCTATTTATTTGCCGATCCAAAGCGTTGGTGTTATGGGCGATGAACGTACTTACGAAAGTGTAGTAGCGTTAAGAGCCGTAAGCAGCACTGACGGCATGACTGCGGACTGGTGTCATTTGCCCTATGAATTTCTGGCGAAAATAAGTAATGAAATTATTAATAAAGTGAAAGGCGTTAACCGTGTGGTTTATGACATTAGCTCTAAACCTCCCGCTACTATTGAGTGGGAATAATCTTCTTTATGATTTTTAAAAATTTATAGCTGCCTTTGATACCTAAACTAAAATATAGCCTGACTTGTTTCTTGTTCCTTGTCTCTTGCCTCTCTTTTGCACAGACAAAATCAACAACCATTCAAACCTTCGAGGGTAAAAAATATTACATCCACAAGATCGAAAAAAGTCAAAGCTTGTACGCTATTTCAAAAACTTACAGTGTTAGTCTTGAAGACCTCTACTCCGCAAATCCTGAGTTAAAAACCTTGGGCGCTAAAGTCAACCAGGAGATAAAAATTCCGTTTGCCCCAACGCCATCTGCTGTTGCCGTCTCTACACTTTCGTCCGTGACTTCCAGTGTGCAAGTAGATACGAATAAGTACATTACCTATAGAGTTTCTAAAAGCGAAACCATTTATGCCATCACACGTAAATTCAACATTACTGAAAAGCAACTTGCCGCTTACAATCCTGGAATAACTCCTGCTTTGAGAGAAGGGCAGATTATTGCCATTGGAGAAAAAATAAAACGCAAGTCGTCCACACCTTCCAAAGAAACCAAACCAGCTCCCCCCGTTGCGAAAGAACACAAGGCTCCAAATTTTAACGTGGTGGATTCCAATTTTTTTAAGCCGGTATCCAAACCACGGAAAACAAAATACAATGTAGCATTGATTCTTCCTTTCAGATTGGATCAAACGCTTGCATTGGACATGAACGAGCTGGCTAAAACGAACGCCAATTTTCCAACCGTTCCCGGATTGGCGATAGATTTTTATCTTGGGTTTAAACGCGCTGTAGACTCTTTGATAGGCAAGGATTTCGAGGTTGACATATCTCTTTACGAAAGTGATGACAAGGATACCTTTAAGCTGGAACAAATTGTAAAAGATCCGAAATTTAAAGAACTCGATCTTATTTTTGGACCTTTATTTGCCAGCGGATTTAAAACGATTTCTAAAAAAGCTCAGGAATTAAACATTCCTATAGTATCTCCAATCACACAACAAAACAAAATTCTGTACAACAATATTTATATCTCTAAAACGAATCCTTCTCAATTCACTTTGCTGGAAAGCCTTGCTGATTATTGTATCGATTCCTTAGTGAATGGAAATACAAATATCATCCTCATGCTTCTTTCTGAAAAAGATAAAAAAGAGCTGGGCTTCGTAAACGCATTTAGAAAATACTACAACGAAAAACAAAAACTTTTGGGTAAAGCTATGAAAGACACAGTGACAATGGCGCGTGGCATGAACGGCTTAAAAGCTGCATTTAAACCCCACGTAAAAAACATTGTAGTGACTTTAAGTGCGAATCAGGTTTTTCTTGCCGATTTCACAACGCAGTTTGCCATGTTCGGCGATAAAAAAGATGTGGTGCTCTGCGGCTGGCAAAGTCTTACAGAAACAGACAACATTGACCAAGAATACCTGAACCAATTAAATTTCACCTTTCCACATCAATTTAATCTCACGAATACCTCTGCCTACAGCTACATTGGAAAATCCTACCTGGAACAACAGCAAACTACACCGGGAGAGTATTTTTTCATGGGCTTTGACATCGCTTACTATTATTTAATGAACTTAAAAAATTCTGGTCCGGATTTTGTTTACAATTTGAATAATCTTCCTTTCGAAACAAATTATATGCGTTTCAGCTATGCGCGTCCTGATAACATGACTGGCTTTGATAACCGTGGTGTTTATATTTTTAAATACAACAATTACCGCTTACAAAAAACAGGATGGAAATAAGCAGACTTGAAATTTCTACCTGGCTAAAGAGTCTACAGGATTCTATTTGTGCCGAACTTGAAAAGGCTGATGGCAAATCCAAATTTGAAGAAGAAAACTGGAGCAGAGAAGAAGGTGGTGGTGGCAGAACGCGCATTATCCGCGATGGAAATGTTATCGAAAAAGGCGGCGTATTATTTAGTGCGGTTGAAGGCGATGCTCCTGATTTTTTATTTAAGGAGAAAGAACACGCGCTGTCTTCCCCTTTGGGAAAGGAAGGGCAGGGACGCAAATTTTTCGCAACCGGAGTGTCTATTGTGATACATCCAGCAAATCCTATGATTCCCATCATTCACATGAATATTCGCTATTTCGAGATGCCTGCCCGCACAAACGGGGAAGGCGGGATCAAATGGTTGGGTGGCGGAATAGATCTTACGCCGCATTATATTTTTGAAGAAGATGCAAAGTTCTTTCATTCCGAATTAAAAAAAGTCTGCGACAAACACCATACTTCGTACTACTCAAAATTTAAAAAATGGGCTGACGATTATTTTTATATCCCTCACCGCAAGGAAACACGCGGTATTGGAGGAATTTTCTTTGATCGCCTGAACGAAGACGACGCATCAGAAAGTAATCCAATGAATTTTGAGAAGAATTTAAAGTTCTGGAAAGAAGTGGGAGAAACATTTGCGCCTACTTATACAGAACTTATCGCAAGAAATAAAAACAAAAGTTTTACCGAAAAAAATAAACAATGGCAACTGCTGCGTCGCGGACGGTACGTAGAGTTTAATCTCGTTTACGATAAGGGGACAAAATTTGGATTGGAAACTAATGGCCGTGTAGAATCTATTTTAATGAGTCTGCCAAAACTTGCTGGTTGGGAATACGATTTCAAAACTGAGAAAAATTCGGAAGAAGAAAAAACTTTAGGATTACTTAAGAAGGATATTCCTTGGGCTTAGGCACATAATCCCTGTCAGGGGTTTTTGGAGAAATTCAGTTTACCTCTGTCAGGGGTATTTGAGAAGTCATGCGCTCTGCCCCTGACAGGGGTTAAGGTGACTCTACTTCTTAAACTTAAAAATAATCAACATCATAAAAATAACCGGCAGCGAACTCATGAACATGCCCATGTAACCTTTAGGATATTTTTCCTGTTCTGAATAATATTTTTCGTTCAAAAAAATATTGATGCCGGCAAATATAAAACCGAGAATGGCAAGCGCTACTCCGTAATACATGTATTGAATTCTGTAAATACAGATTGTCGCCAGAATTCCTATCGCAATAGAAATATATCCGCTTACTTTATAAAGTGTCTTAACGTTCATTATTCGGCGTAATAAGTCATTAGCCTTCTTCTCAACTTGCTTGCGTAAGTCTGACTTTGCCAATCGGTGTGGTTGTTGGTGGAGTTAATACACTTCCCAAATTGTTTCATTCGGTATTTCATCTCTTCACCCAATAAATTAAAAAGCTCTAAAGCTTCCTCAAAATCAGAGGCATTGTCTTTTATGCGCCCGAAGTGATCTTCCATACTTTCGTCCACAACCGTTTGCGGTTTTTTACCTTTACGTAAAGCCATGGCATAACGGTCGCGCACAATAAACGCTTCAGCACTGGAGTTAAGGAAACGTTCTTTAATCTCAGGAGGAAGATCGTAATCATTTACCAATTCATAATCCCACTCATCTTTGTAACGCTGCTCAAGATACATGTGCGGCGCAACAAACACGTGGTTCCAGTCTATAGGATATTGCCACAAATTAAAGCGGCGTGAATTATTTCCAAGATCTACAATGTTAAAGGTCTTCTTAGTTGGCAACACACGGCTACCGCGACCGATCATCTGGTGATAAAGTGTCAGTGATTTTGTAGCACGGTTAAGAATAATCGTTTCTACTTCAGGCTCATCAAACCCAGTGGTTAAAATACTCACCGAAGTAAGAATGCCATCTTTTGTTTTTCTAAACCAGTCTAAAGTGTCTACTCGTTCCTTATCACTGAAGGTACTATCGAGGTGTTTGATAGGATAGCCCTTCGCCTTAAAGCTTTCGTACACTGCACGGCTGGTTAAAATACCAGCATTAAAAATGAGAGTCTTTTTTCCTATCGATAGCTCTTCGTACGCTTCAATCAGTTTTCCCTGCATGATTGCCTGCGTGTAAAGCATCTCGTGCGAACCAACTGTAAACTCCCCATTGTTACCAACGCGGAGGGAACTTAAGTTGACATCATAAGAAAATGTTTGTCCTTCACAAAGGTAACCTTGCTCAATTAAATTTGAAATGCTCTCCCCTACTATTAACTCCGTGTAGGTTTGATAGAGTGGTAATTTTTTATTGCTGCTTAAAGGCGTTGCAGTAACACCTAATATATTTACGTCGTTAAAATAATGAAAAATCTTGCGGAAAGAGTTGTTGTGCGCTTCATCAACAATTACCAAACCAATGTCTTCCAGAAACTGATCGTTTTCCTGTAAACGGTTATTCAGTGTTTCTACAAGCGCAATAAAAGAGTTGTAATGACTTTGTTGAGGAAGTAGTTTTACTTCACTGGTAATAACCTTGTTCGAAATTCCGGCTTCAGTTAAAACATCCGAAGTTTGTTTTCCTAACTCAATACGGTGCGTCAGGATCAGAACCTTACGTTTACTTTTTCGAATGTATCGTTTAGCGATCTCACTAAAAATTATAGTTTTACCCCCACCTGTAGGAAGTTGGAATAACAAATTTGCATTCGGTGGCAATTGTTCCAGACGACCAAAAATTCTATTAACAGCTTGTTCCTGGTAAGGATATAATTTGCGTGACTCAGCAGCTTCTAGGGTTTCTTCCATGTAAAAAAGGCAATTTGCAAATATACTGCTAAACCAACCAATTCCGTAAATAAATATCAAATAAATGCGCAAGATTTAAACATCCTTTAAATACATTTCGTTAAAAAAAGCAATAATGGTATCTTAGTCGGCTATGAAAGCAAAATTTAATCTCCTCTTACTTAGTTTACTTTCCGGACTTCTGCTTTCTATTTCCTGGTATTGGAATTTAAGCATCTGCATTTTTTTCGCCTTCGTTCCTTTACTTTTTGTTGAGGAGAAAATAAGCACCTCTACAGATCTTTCGAAACCACGACTGAAACTTTTAGGTTATTCTTACATCGCTTTTTTTACGTGGAACATTCTTGTCACCTGGTGGGTAGTTTATGCCTCTTTTGGTGGCGCAAGCATGGCTTTCTTGGCCAATTCACTTTTAATGGCCGAAGTCTTTGTTATATATTCCAGCATAAAAAAACGCATCAATAAACCTTGGGCGGTATGGCTACTTATTCCGTTGTGGATTGCCTGGGAACACGGGCACACGCTGTGGGATTTATCGTGGACCTGGCTAACCATCGGAAATGTTTTTGCCTTTAATACGAACTGGATTCAATGGTACGAATACACAGGTACCTCCGGAGGAACACTCTGGGTGCTGGCTACCAACATTTTTATTTTCCAGATTTTGAAAAATAATGTGAGTTTAAAAATTCTATCAAAGCCTGTTTTTAAAATAGCTGCCTGCATTTTTCTTCCCATTTTACTTTCTTTTGTCATCCTTATTGCTTATACTTTAAAGGAAGCTGCTCTCACTAACACTAAAAAAAAGCGCTTCGATGTAGTAGTTGTTCAGCCCAACATCGATCCTTATAATACGAAGTTCAGTATGGACTATCAATCGCAGTTCTTTAAAGTGATGGGGCTCCTAAAAGGAAAAATTACAGAAGAAACCGATTACCTCGTACTGCCTGAAACGTTTATCACAGACAATGTCAACGAAAGTCATCTTCTTCAAAGCGAATCTATTCAATGGTTTTACGATAGCCTGATTAATAAATTTCCCAACTTAAAAATAGTTACCGGGGCAAATACTTATGTGTTTTATGAAGACGGAGAAAAGGCGCAAGCTACCGCCAGACTTGACGAACAGAGTGGTAAAAAATACGACGTCTATAACACAGCGCTTTCCATTACTAAAAACGGTGTTAAAGTTTATCACAAATCAAAATTGGTTCCGGGCGTAGAACGTATGCCTTTCCCCGCACTGCTTAAACCTTTAGAAGGTCTGGCTATTAACATGGGTGGAACCATGGGAAGCCTTGGCACACAGGATGAGCGAACAGTTTTTAACGATAGTAGTTCAAATACCTGTATAGCCCCGGTAGTTTGCTATGAAAGCATTTACGCCGATTACGTTGCTGATTATGTAAGAAATGGTGCCAGTTTTATTTTCATCATCACTAACGATGGCTGGTGGGACGACACTCCCGGGTATATCCAGCATTTGAACTACGCAAAATTAAGAGCCATTGAAAACAGAAGGCAAATTGCGCGTTCGGCAAACACCGGCGTCAGCTGTTTTATTGACGAATACGGAACCATTTCAGAGGCAACGCCCTGGTGGAAGGAAGCCGTGATCGAAAAAGACATGCTCCCGCTTTATAAGTTCACTTTTTTCTCCAGGTTTGGAGATCTGATCTCGTATTTTAGTGTAGCAATCAGTATCCTGTTGATCCTCTGGGCTTTATTTTTACGCTTCAAAAAGTAGAATTTTACGGCAATTTTAAGAGGAGAAGATCTTACATTTATCCAAACAGCTGATCTTAAAAAAAACCGTAAATTCACCCTGATTTTTAGGATAAATTAAATAGACAATTTTATATGGAAAAGTTTGATGTAACGATTATCGGCGGCGGTCCTGGTGGATATGTAGCTGCAATTCGCTGTGCACAATTAGGAATGAAAACTGCGCTGGTAGAAAAATATCCTTCCTTGGGAGGTACTTGTCTTAACGTAGGTTGCATCCCTTCGAAAGCTCTGCTCGATTCAAGCGAACATTTTTATAACGCCGTTCACCATTTTGAAGAACACGGCATTGATATTAAAGCGCCAAAAGTAAATTTGAAACAAATGATTGAGCGGAAACGCGGCGTTGTGAAAATGACCGTGGATGGCATCAATTTCTTAATGAAAAAAAATAAAATCACTGTGTACATCGGTATGGGTTCGTTCGTTACAAAAAATACGATAGAAATTACCAAAGCGGATGGAAGCAAAGAACAAATTGAAACTGCCAAAACTATTATTGCTACGGGATCAAAACCTTCTTCTTTACCAGGCATCGAGATCGATAAAAAACGTGTGATCACATCGACGGAAGCTTTGGAAATGACGGAAGTTCCTAAAAACCTCATCATCATTGGTGGTGGCGTAATTGGCCTTGAGCTGGGAAGCGTTTATGGTCGTTTAGGAAGCAAAGTAACCGTTGTTGAATTTATGGACCGCATCATTCCCGGAATGGATAGCTCTTTAAGCAAAGAGCTTCAACGTGTTCTTAAAAAGAACTTAGGGTTCGAATTCTTATTGAAACACAAAGTTACCGGTGTAAAAGCAAGCGCCAAAGAAGTAACCGTTAGTGCTTTAAACAGCAAAGACGAAGCTATCGAACTAAAAGGTGATTATTGCCTGGTGTCCGTTGGACGCAAGGCTTACACCGAAAATTTAGGTCTTGAAAAGATTGGCGTGAAATTAGATAACCGCGGAAGAATAGAAACCGACGATCATTTAAAAACAACTGTTGATGGGATTTACGCAATTGGTGACGTTGTGAAAGGAGCTATGCTGGCTCACAAAGCTGAAGAAGAGGGCACTTATGTTGCTGAACAAATAGCTGGACAAAAACCGCACATCAATTATAATTTAATTCCCGGTGTGGTTTATACCTGGCCGGAAGTTGCCGCTGTAGGATTTACAGAAGAGCAATTAAAAGAACAAGGTAAAAAATACAAAGTAGGATCGTTTCCTTTTAAAGCCAGCGGCAGAGCAAGAGCCAGTATGGATACTGACGGTTTTGTAAAAGTATTGGCCGATGAAACAACAGATGAAATTCTGGGCGTACACATGATCGGTCCGCGTACAGCTGACATGATCGCAGAAGCCGTTGTTGCTATGGAATACAGGGCAAGTGCAGAAGATATTTCGCGAATGAGCCACGCACATCCAACCTTTACAGAGAGCCTGAAAGAAGCTTGTTTGGATGCTACTGGCAAAAGAGCTATACACATTTAGGCTTCGGCTCCGCTCAGCCTGACTTAAACATCAGCTGACACGGAGCAGCCTGTCCTGACCTTGCCGAAGGACAGTTGAAGTGTAAAAAAAACATACATCACAAGTCACACTGAGCAGCCTGTCCCGAACTGGCCAAACGAGAGGTGAAGTGTGGTCTAACAAAAAATAAAAATGAGCAACCCGAAAGTAGGAATAATAATGGGCAGTAGCAGCGATCTGCCAACCATGCAGGCAGCAGCTGACATTCTCAGACAATTCGACATCGCGTTCGAAATTGATATTGTCTCGGCTCACCGCACACCCGAAAAAATGTTCGACTATGCTAAAAGTGCGCATACACGCGGCCTCCAGGTGATCATCGCCGGTGCTGGCGGCGCCGCACATTTACCCGGCATGGTTGCTTCTTTAACGCCACTGCCTGTTATCGGTGTTCCCGTTAAAAGCAGCAACAGCATTGATGGATGGGACAGCTTATTGAGCATTGTACAAATGCCCAATGGTGTTCCTGTTGCTACCGTTGCAGTTAATGCTTCGCAAAATGCCGGCATACTTGCTGCACAAATTCTTGGTTGTTCTGATAAAACAATTCTCGAAAAAATGCTCATATTCAAACAAGGTCTTAAAGAAAAAGTAATCGAGGGAAGTAAAAACATTAAAAAATAGTCCGCATGACTGGAATCTTTATAGCCATTCTACTGCTTTTTATTCCTATAATTTATCAGCTCAATTCTAACGTTAAGGCAAAGATCCAAAACTATGTTATCGAAAGGGGTGGAGAATTTATTGACATTCATCGCCAGGGCGATATGTTTGGAAGATATAATGGAAAGCTTGAGTTGATTTACCGTGATAAAAAAGACAACATTCATTGTTGCAACTTAGTGTCTAATGTTTTTGGCGTTACTTTTGGAGAAGACAGGATCTTGAAAGACGATGTTTCGATTTTCAACTATACGAGAGCGAATGAAGCTGTTCCGGTTTATAGCGACGATGTAAAAGAGATGAAAAAATTTAAAACTACATACGGAGAGTTGAAAATCGAACTTACAAGCGCTGACATCGAAGTTGGCAACCGCGTTTTTTTTAATGGGATGATAGCGCCTGAAGGAAAATATAAAATTGGATTTTTACATTACATTTACGTAAAAGGCGGGCGGGTTGCTTAAACCTCATCAACTGCATGGCAAAAAAGAATAACCTTATAAAGCTTGGTGATGCCATTAATCAGATTTTTAAACAGGAAAAGCTGGACATAAAAATCTCACAATTCACTGTAAAAAACAGCTGGAAGGAAATTGTAGGCGACCTTATAGCTAACAGTACGACTGAAATTTTCTTTAATGAAAAAATCATTTTTATTACCCTCAATTCCGCAGCCCTTAAACATGAGCTAACCTTCCGGCGCGAAGAACTCATAACCAATATTAATAAATTCTGCGGCTATAAATTAGTAGATCAAATTGTAATCCGATGAACCATTTTTTCACTTCCATTTATTTTATTTTCCTTTCATCCTTTGCCATTTCGCAAAGCAGCGATTCGCTCGTACTTAGAAAGATTTATGATCACTACCTTACAAATAGCAAGTGTTATTCCAATCTGGAAGTTCTTACTTCAAAAATTGGCGCGCGTTTGAGCGGTAGTCCCCAAGCTGAAGAGGCTGTGCAATGGGCAAAAAAAGCCATGTATGCTGCAGGTGCTGACACTGTTATTCTTCAGCCTTGTATGGTGCCACACTGGGTAAGAGGTCAAAAAGAAAAGTGTCTCATCACATCCACTAAACTTAAATCTTCAAACACCCTTAAATGCACAGCACTGGGAAGCTCAGTAGGCACAGGGATTAAAGGAGTTAAAGGCGAAATCATTGAAGTGCATAGTTTCGCTGACCTAGATGATCTCGGCGAAAAAATCATAAAAGGAAAAATTATTTTTTACAACGTATTTTTTGACCAAACGAAGATTACAACAGGGCATGCTTACGGAGAAACAGTAAAATACCGGGCACGTGGTGCAAGTTATGCCGCTAAATACGGAGCTATTGGCTGTGTGGTACGAAGCATGACCTCTTTGGCAGACGACGAGCCTCATACTGGAAACATGGTTTACGATACCGCTATTTCAAAACGGAAAATTCCTGCGGTTGCTCTGAGTTATAAAGCCGCTGATCTTTTGCACGAGAATCTTTTGAAAGATCTAACCTTACAGATGTATCTTGAAACGCACTGCCAGACGTTGCCAGATGCCCCTTCCTATAATGTGGTCGGACAGATTAACGGGACAGAAAAACCAAACGAATTTGTCATTGCGGGTGGTCACCTCGATAGCTGGGACCTTGGCCAGGGCGCGCATGATGACGGTGCCGGTGTTGTGCAATGCATCGAAATTCTGGCCGCTCTCAAACAATTGGGAATTAAGCCTAGACACGGCATACGAGCCGTAGCTTTTATGAACGAAGAAAATGGTCTTGCCGGGGGAATTGCCTATGCGAAATTTGCCGCTGAGAAAAACGAAAAGCACCTTGCCGCTTTGGAAGCAGATGCAGGGGGATACGCCCCACGAGGTTTCTTTGTAGATACTACAAAAGGACTTTACAATCAGGTTATAAAATGGAAATCCTTGTTTCACCCTTACTACATCGATCGTTTTCAAATAGATGGAGGAGGTGCTGACATTAGTGGACTTGAAAAGATGGGCGTTCCCTGCATAGGTTTTGAACCGGATACTCAACGTTATTTTGATATCCATCATACGGCGGCAGATACTTTTGATAAGATCAACAAACGCGAACTGGAACTGAGTGGAGCTGCAATTGCTTCTTTGATCTATCTGCTCGACCGGTATTACTAATCGCTAACTGGCATAAAATTTGAAATAAAAAAGGCATGGCATCCCATGCGTCATCTAAGATTTTTTTATTGGTTAGGCAGCGAATTGTTTCTCTTTTATGTCTTAGTATTTTCAGTTGTTCAAATTTAAGCGCCCAGCTTTACGAAGCTAAGTCCATTGCTTACAATACCTTACTCGGCGGTATTTCCGGAGGTATCGGAGCAATCATTAATAAAAACAAAACCGAAAAAATTTCAAAAGCCTTTGTAAAAGGATTTATGATTGGTTGTGGCGGAGGCGCATTGATGTACAGCGGAAAAAAAATGAACATGTTCATCGCCCGGCAAAAAAACATAAGCTACGCTTGGCTTTCCCGTGCCGTTTTTAGTGCGGGAAACTCGGTTGTAGAAAACGCAGCAGCAAATCGTTTGTGGTATTCGCAATGGCATTACGATCTTGGTTTTATAAGGTTCGAAATAAAAACGAATGGCGGGCCAAGCGTTCTGCCAAGACTTATGCCTTCGGCCTTTGGTGCTTTTATTTTTACTTCTTTCCACGGACATTTAAATGCTGTCGCCAGTTTTCAGTCAGGAACCTTCATTTTCGAAAATGTAAAAATTCCCTATGCCACTCATTTAGTAGGTTCTACAACCGGAAATAATGTGCTGTTCGTGGACTCGCTTCACCGCAATGCCTTGTTCCACGAAATTTTTGCTCACGAAATGGTACATACCTGTCAGTTTCAGGAATTCTCGGGCATAAATTATTATTTTAATCCACTCACTAAAAAATGGAAAGACCGATCTCACACATTTAAAGTGCTTAGCAAATACATTTATGGGGATCTGAACTACGAACTCATGCTTGGCAATTATTTTTTCGTGCAGGGAGGTGTGAAACGCAGTCTGTATTGCAAAAATTTACTTGAAAATGAAGCCGAAGTGCTTACTACCGGTCGGATTTCGTGTCCCAACTAATTTATTTAAACCCCTGTTCCGGTCTAAATTAGGGCTATTCAGCCTTTTTTTCTTATATTTACCTCTTAATATTATTGTTATGATTGAGACTGCAACAAAGAGCGCGCATTTAATGGAATTAGAAGATACTTATGGCGCTCATAATTATCATCCAATACCAGTAGTGTTAGAAAGAGGAGAAGGCGTTTACGTTTGGGACGTGGAAGGGAAAAAGTATTTTGACTTTTTAGCGGCCTACAGTGCGGTTAACCAGGGGCATTGTCATCCCCGCATTATTAAGGCTTTAACTACGCAGGCACAAAAACTCACTTTAACTTCGCGGGCATTTTACAATTCAGTTTTAGGCGAATACGAAAAATACATTACCTCTTATTTCGGTTACGATAAAGTGTTGCCGATGAACACAGGCGTAGAGGGCGGGGAAACCGCATTGAAACTCGCTCGTCGTTGGGCGTATGATGTGAAAGGTGTAAAAGAAAACCAGGCTAAAATGGTTTTTGCAAAAGGAAATTTCTGGGGAAGAACATTGGCTGCAATTTCTTCAAGCACTGACCCCAGCAGCACTCATGGCTTTGGTCCTTTTTTACCAGGCTACGAGCTGGTAGAATACGATGACCTGGCAGCTTTAGAAAATGCAATTAAAGACCCAAATACAGCGGCATTTATGGTTGAGCCTATACAAGGCGAAGCGGGTGTGGTTGTTCCGGCAGAGGGATATTTAAAAGGAGTACGCGCTTTGTGCGATAAATATAACGTCTTGTTCATTGCCGACGAAGTACAAACCGGGTTGGCGCGGACAGGAAAAATGCTTGCCTGCGATCATGAAGGTGTAAAACCAGATATTCTTGTTTTAGGAAAAGCGCTTAGTGGTGGATTAATGCCTGTAAGTGCCGTGCTGGCCAACAACGAAGTAATGCTAACAATTAAGCCAGGCGAACATGGCAGTACGTACGGTGGAAATCCATTGGCCTGCGCGGTTGCTATGGAAGCACTTAAAGTTTTAAAGGACGAAAATCTTGCCGAAAACTCAGAGAAGCTGGGCATTCTTTTCAGGGATGAAATGACTAAATTAAAAAATGAAACCGATGTAATCACCTTGGTGCGCGGTAAAGGCTTATTCAATGCCATTGTCATTAAGGAAAAAAACGGCAAAACAGCCTGGGATGTTTGTGTAAAATTTGCTGAAAACGGCTTGCTTGCCAAACCAACACATGGCGATATTATTCGTTTTGCTCCACCACTGGTTATCACAAAAGAGCAGTTGATGGAGTGTGTATCCATTATCAGAAAAGTAATTTTATCTTTTGCTTAATATTTAATGGTAACCTATAATCCTAAAGACTGGTTCAAGTTAATTATTCAGTTTCACAAGTCGGATACCTTTCGTATCCTACTTCCAACCATGATACTGTTGGGGGCAATGACCGGAGTGATTTGTTTTATTGAAAAAAAATTCCTGGGAGCAATAGAAATTCCGGCACTCACTATTTTTCACCAGATCTCCGGGTTTATCATTTCGATGGTGTTGGTATTCCGCATCAACTCTGCATACGACCGTTGGTGGGAGGGCCGCAAGCTTTGGGGCTCGCTGGTAAATAATGCTCGTAATCTGGCCATCAAACTCCATTCCTTTCTTGCAAGAAACGAAATTGATACCAGAACCGATTTTGCACAGATCATCGGGAACTATCCCTTCGCCTTAAAGGAACATTTGCGTAATAACGACACTATAGAAGACATAAGGTTCAATAGCCACCTCATCGAATTAAACTACAGAAAAATTGCTCACAAGCCAAACTACATAGCCCGTCAACTGACTGTGATGTGCCTTGAACTTACTAAAAAGAGATTACACTCACCTAATGATTATCTGATACTGAGCGAAAACCTCAACCAGATAATTGACATTTGTGGCGCATGTGAACGGATTCGTAACACCCCTATTCCCTATTCTTACAGCATTTTTATTAAGAAAATTATTTTTCTATACATCCTCACCATGCCTGTAGCTTTTGGTTTGACGATCGGTTATTGGGCTGTTCCTATTGTAATGATCATGTTTTATGCCTTTGCGTCTCTTGAACTAATTAGTGAAGAAATAGAAGACCCCTTTGGGATGGATCCGAATGATCTTCCTACTGATGAGCTCTCTGTAAAAATAAAAGAAAGTGTACGTGAAATATTATTAGGCGATGAAGATTAACTACGATTACTCCCATAAAGGCGACTTCGAAATGAAAGTCACAACTTTTTTCGGACTGGAAGAAATTCTTGCGAAAGAACTTTTACACTTAGGTGGAAAGGACATTACAGAATTTAAACGCGGCGTATCCGTTGTGGGAGATATTGGCTTTTTATATAAGGCGAACTTATGTCTGCATACGGCTTTAAAAGTGATCATTCCCATCACCAAATTTACTGCCGATAATGAGCAGGAGCTTTATGACAATATAAAATCTATTGACTGGGAAAGATTTATTTCTAACAGCGATACCATTATGATTGAAAGCGTTATTAACTCTGAAATTTTTACGCATAGCCAGTTTGTCTCGCAAAAAGTGAAAGACGGAATTGTGGACCGCTTCCGTGATAAAACCGGAAAACGTCCGGATGTTGATCTCTTGCGCCCTACATTTAAGTTATACGTCCACATTTATAAAAACGAAGTTTCTTTAAATCTTGACAGCAGCGGCGATCCTTTATACAAGCGGGGCTACCGTTCAGATATTAATGAGGCACCCATGAAAGAAGTATTAGCTGCCGGTTTGGTAAAATTAAGCGGCTGGGAAAAACACTTGCTATTAGTGGATGGCATGTGTGGTGCCGGAACTATAGCCATTGAAGCGGCTCTGTGGGCGAATAATATTCCGCCGGGATATTACCGCAACCATTTCGGCTTTATGACCTGGCAGAATTTTGACGAAAAAACATACGACACGATTTACGAGAGCAGCATCAGCAAAATAAAAAATGATACGGTTGAGATTATTGCGAATGACATTGATTTCCCAAGCATTAAGAAAGCAAAAATAAATACCAAAAATGCGAAAGTAGACGACGTGATTAATTGCACACAACAATCCTTTTTTGACATAACGCCGCCGCGTCAGGCAGGCGTGGTGATTTTAAATCCACCCTACGGAGAACGTTTACCCGTTGCAGAAATAGAATCACTTTACAAGGAAATTGGCAATAAGCTGAAAAAAGATTTTAAAGGTTTTAATGCCTGGATTATTACCAGCAATCCCGAAGCTATAAAAAGCATTGGACTTCGTCCATCAAGAAGGTTACAGATTTTTAACGGATCTTTGGAATGTCGTTACTTGAAATTCGAATTATACGATGGCAGCAAAAAGGCTTCTAAAAATCCTGATACAATGACGCGTCGCTAAACCGGGCCGTACTAAAACACATTAAATTTCTTAAAAAGTACTTCTCTTTTTCTAACTGACACTGGGATTTCCACCCCATTGGTTAACATCACGTGACATGTTTCGCGCGAATAAGAAACAATGCATTTCGTGTTAACAAGGTAAGAGTGATGGAGCCGGACAAATTTTCCGGCGATCCTGTTTTCGAACTCCTTTAAATTCTTGTAAGACGTATAGTGCTTTTTATTTGCAACATGTATTTCAGAGTATTTACCAATTGCCTTTATAAAAAGAATATCCTTCATGTGAAGCGCAATAAATTGGTTTTTGAAATTGATCATGACGGCTCCATCATCTTCATTGCTTTTTTGATCGGCACTTACACCTAAATTTTTAGTGGTTTCAACTCTATCCTGAAGTTTAATGACTTTTTTTAGGGCCATTTTTACTTCCTTAACGTCGATTGGCTTTAACAGGTAATCTACCACATTGTGTTTTATAGCCTGTATGGCATATTCTTTGTGATTTGTCACAACAATCACATAAACAAAATCATTTATTTCCTTTAAAACATCAAAACCCATTCCGTCTTTTAATTCTATGTCCAGAAAAATAACGTCGTAGTTTACGGTTTCCAAAAATATTTTAGCTGCCGCTATCGTTCCAGCTTCATCTATTTTTTTTATTGCCGCACAGTTTTTTTCCAGCAGTGTTTTTAAATACAAACTATTGATCTTATGATCATCAATTATCAAAGCATTCATAATTTGGAATAAAGGTTTTGTGTGTGTGTGTGATATTAAAACCTAAAATAAAAAATTTAGCAATTAGTTAACCTGTTTTTAGATCAATTTGGCATAAGACAGTTGCTATAAAAATACTTACACTTATTCTTATAAACTAACACTTACTCCATTTCTTTAGCTAATTGAAGCCCTAAAAAACATGTATTACACTTATATTTTCCCGAAATTAACCCATCAATAATCGACGAAATAGTATTTTGTTCTAATAGGACATAAATTAGCGGGCCCTCCTCACCTGTTCCGAAAAGCCTCGATCCACTTTATTTACAGATGAATAGCCTAAAAACATCCCACAAAAAAACCGTCAAACGAGCGGGTTCTTTGAGCCTTATAAGATTATTTGTTCAGTATTTTACTGCGTTCCTTGTACCGGCAGATTTCTTAGTCTGCGTCTGAAAAAATAGATGATCCCGTTAGATTAAACTCCCTTTATCAGGTACTTACCCTCTATAACGGGCACTATAGGACACTGATTGGGAGTAAGACAATATTTGATGTCACGCTCTAGGTCGAGTTTTTCAAGTCTGTTCCTGTGCGACGAATGCGCGAGAAATGCATACAGATCATGCTTCGCTAATTTGTATAATTCCATGGCGGCGATAGTGGAATCGCAGGCAGAGTTAAAGTTGTATTTGTAAATAAGCTGTTCGGCTACTGCTCCTGCAAAGAGCGTGTCTTCAAGATTAAATTTGTTCTTCCAGCCAGAGCATAAAAAAACAATGTCCTTTTTCTGCTTCCTCAAAAAGTCAATAATCGCATCCAGATTTAAAAAACTTCCAATAATAATCTTGCGCGCGTCTTTTGCAACGTTGATTGCCTGCGTACCATTGGTTGTAGTAATGACAATCGTTTTTCCTTTTACTTTTGCATTCATGTACCCAAACGGACTGTTCCCAAGATCAAAACCTTTTACGATTTCGCCATTTCTTTCAGCGGCAACTAAAAAACCTTCGTCTTTATATTTTTGCGCTTCCTCTATTGTAGCAACTGGGATCATTTTAGTTACCCCATTAAAAAATGCAGTGGTAATGGCAGAAGTCGCTCTCAAAACATCAATAACAACAACAATGGAATCCGGATTATGGAAAAGAGGATAAGATTGTGGACTAAAACAAACTTCAATGTTCATATTCTACTTTTAAGATGCGATACCGGCTTTTAGTTCCCTAGAGGACAACACGTATTTCTCTAACAAACATAACATTTTTATTGATTATTTTAAAATTAAGCTCCCGGGTCAGCTACGAGCCTCGCCATCTCCCATGAACGCGCATAAACCAAATTATTTTCACAGAAAACCATTGGTGCTTTTAGTCTCAAAATTTGTTTTTAGGTCGCAATTTGTCCTCAAAAAAACATAAATTTAAACCATGATAGATTTTATTAAATCGAAGATCCAAAAGTCAGTAGATCTCAAAACGTCTTTATTAACAAACCAAGTCCTGCTCGAAAGCATTGATGCTATTGTGAAAGACATTAGCACAAGCTATAAAAACGGAGGAAAAGTACTTTGGTGCGGAAATGGCGGAAGTGCTGCCGACTCACAACATCTGGCAGCAGAGCTTAGCGGCAGATTTTATTACGACCGTCCACCCCTGTTTTCAGAAGCGCTTCACGTAAATACGAGTTATATAACAGCTGTAGCCAATGACTATAGCTACGACATTATTTATAGCCGTCTGGTGGAAGCCATGGGTAAAAAAGGAGATATTCTTTTTGGTCTTAGTACAAGTGGTAACAGCGGTAATGTGATTAAAGCATTTGAAAAGGCCAACGAAATGGGCATTATCACCATTGGCTTTACCGGCGAAACCGGTGGTAAAATGAAAGACCTTTGCAAATACCTCATCAATATTCCAAGCACCGATACACCCAGAATCCAGGAATGTCACATGCTGCTGGGGCATACCATTTGTGAGATGGTGGAGATGAGTTTGTTTCCAAAAAAGTAATTTGTTTATGTTGCAAACTGCCATTATACTCGCCGGAGGATTCGGTACGCGCCTGCAAAGTGTTGTAAGCGATCTGCCAAAACCAATGGCGCCGATTAACGGTGAGCCCTTTTTAAATTTTCAGCTTGGTTACCTAAAGCATTACGGAATTAAAAAAATAATTTTTTCTGTCGGATACCTCGCCGATAAAATAGAGACGTATTACAAATCGAGTTATCAGGGACTTGAAATTAGCTACGTTTTAGAAAGGACACCTATGGGAACCGGCGGTGGGATAAGGCTGGCAATGCAGACGTGTAACGACGAGTATGCATTGGTTCTGAACGGCGATTCTTTTTTTGATTTCGACCTGCATGAATTTTTTAAATTACATATTAACGAGACTTCCCAATTTTCACTTTCGCTCAGAAAGGTAAATGATTCGTCGCGTTACGGCACTATTGAAACAGACGCCACTGATCGCATTGTTACTTTTAAAGAAAAAACCAATTTAGCTCAAGAGGGAAAAATAAATGCAGGGGTTTACATACTAAATAAAGAGCAGTACCTGCAACACACCAAACCAGAAATTAATTTTTCGATTGAAAAAGATTTTTTCGAAAAACACTTAAGCACTTTGTCCATTAAAGGATTTGAATTTAATGGCTATTTTATTGACATAGGAATTCCAGAGGATTACGCAAAAGCACAACATGACTTTAAAAGATTTGCATATAGATAAAAGCTGGACTTTGTTTTTAGACCGTGATGGCGTTATCAATAAAAAGCTTGAGGACGATTACGTAAAACACTGGATTGAGTTTGAATTTCTGGAGGGAAGTATTGATGCTATTAAATATCTTGGAACTCTTTTTGGAAAAACTGTGGTGGTTACCAATCAGCAGGGCATTGGCAAACGCATATACAGAACCGAGGATCTGGAACTGATCCATAAAAACATGCTTTATGAAATAGATTTTTATGGTGGGAAAATTGACAAGGTTTATTTCTCGCCTTACTTGAGCTCTGAAAACCATCCTACCCGCAAACCCGGCATTGGCATGGCTCTCCATGCGCAACAGGATTTTCCTGAAATAGACTTCACAAAGAGTATTATTATTGGCGACAGCATGAGCGATATGGAATTTGGAAGGAATGCGGGAATGAAAACTATTTTTATTTCAGAAGAAAATAAAAAGGATCCAAAAATAGACCTTACTTTCCGTTCACTAAACGAACTGATAATTACCTTACAAAACCAACAGTGAAAATCTCCATTATAACCATCACCTTTAACTCTGCTTCTACGCTTGAGCAAACTTTACGTTCTGTAACAGAACAAACGTATAAGGACATTGAGTACATTATCATTGATGGAAAATCGACAGACGCTACGTTAAGCATTGTGGAGAAATATAAAAGCAAGATCTCTAAAATTATTTCAGAAACGGATAAGGGCCTTTACGACGCGCTCAACAAAGGCATTGCACTTGCTACAGGGGAAGTGATCGGGTTTTTACATTCCGACGATTTTTATATGGATGAACACGTGATCCAAAAATACGCTGACACTTTTTCAAAAACCAAATCCGATTCTGTTTACAGTGACTTGTATTACGTAGACAAAAATACTACCGATAAAATTATCCGAAAATGGAAAAGTGGTATATACAAAGCCGGTTCTTTTATAAATGGCTGGATGCCGCCCCACCCAACTTTTTTTGTAAAAAAGGCGATCTACCAAAAATTCGGAACTTTTAACCTTGACTTTAAAAGTGCCGCCGACTACGAACTCATGCTGCGTTTCATTGAGAAAAATAAGATCAGCATATCCTATTTACCCGAATACACGGTGAAAATGCGTGTTGGTGGTAAAAGCAACGTCACCGTTCAAAACCGTTTAAATGCGAATCTCGAAGACCGGAGAGCCTGGGAAATAAACGGCCTTAAGCCAAGGTTTTACACCTTGTACTTAAAGCCGTTCAGAAAAATTTTACAGTTTTTTTAGTCCGGAACTTCCCCGATCATTCTTTTATCAGTTTCATTGTTTTGATGGTTTTTCCAGAACCATCCTGAATGCTGATCATATAGAGCCCAGTTGTAAGCGTTTCTAATTTTATTTTTTCTTCCGATAAAGTCAGATCTTTTGTCAGGATAGAACGACCGAGCGCATCCATGATACTGATTTTTGCATTGGTGAGTTCACTTCTAATCACGAGATACTCTTTTGCAGGATTCGGATAAATAGAAACTAAACTATTTACAGTTCCGGAACTTGAGATCCCAGTGCATTCTGACACGATCACGCTTGCGTCGGCTGAATTGCTGCAGAAGTTGTTATCTGTATAAAAATAAGAGATTGTATAAGTTCCTGCTAACGCGTTTACGCTGAATAGTGAACCACTCATTGCACTTCCAAAATAAGAACCGCCGGAAGGAGTGCCTTGTATATCTATTTTATCGCCAATACATACCGCAGTGGTTGGAGCGCCTATGGTTACAACCGGCAAAGGGTTAATTAGAGCTACCACAGGTACTCTTGCGCTCGCGCATTCTTCTCTCGCAATTTTCCAGTTATAGAAAAAATAATAAGAACCAGTTCCGGTACTTGAAGAAACAAGACTGACAGCTCCTCCTATGTTATAAGGGTAAGCAACTGAATTATTTGTTCTGTACAGACTTGAATTTGACGTCGAGCTTAATCCCAGGCGAAAATTATTACCGGGAGTTAGATTATAATTTAACGCAACAACATTTACACCGATGTTTAAGCTGACGGTTGTGCTGTAAATAACAACGTTGGAAGCACTTCTCAATTGAACAACGCAGTTTGCAACGGTTTGCGCATATACTGTCACAGAATTAAGAACGGAATTCTGAAGCACATTAAAGATAATGTAGTTTGTATTGGTGCTTGAATATCCACCGTTTGTGTTTGAGAGTAACCCTCCGTAAACCGGTGCCAGCGTTAAAGTGTTTGCTGCATAGTAAGTGGTAGTAGCACTAAGGCCTGGCGTACTAAACGAACTTCCGGTTCCTAGTTCTGTTCCACCACTGGGACTATTATACCATTTCAGCGTTCCACTACTTAATCCGTTTAGCACAACAGAAGAATTCTCACAGGCGGAAATTCCCGAAACGAGCGGACTTGCAACCGGCGGACTCACCACGATGAAAGCCGTTTTTGTAATACTATCTACAGCACTGGCGCAGCCGGTAGCTTTTAACTTAACCGCGTAAGTTCCCGCGGCTGTATAAGTGTGAACCGCATTAGTTGCCGTAGATGTAGCTCCGTCCCCAAAATTCCAAACATAAGTTAGGCCGCTGGTTGTTGTGTTAATAAAACTGGCATTGGCGGGCGCTGAACAAAAATTAGTGTTGTTAGAAGTAAAATTCGAACCTGCAACTCCTGGAATATAATTAGCACCAACTCCTACAGCATACCAGGCACGCGTTGTCTGGATCACCTCATTACTACAGGCTCCGAACAAATCTTTCGCAGCTTGTATGGTTAACAATCTTGCGGCAGCATAATTTGTGCTGGGTGTAAAATAAACGGTTAAAGCCCTGAAGGCAATTTTTGAGGCATTCGTAAATCCTAAACCCGTCACCGAAAAAGCGTTAGACAGGTCATTCGTTCCAGATCCACCAGTAACCAAAAGGTAATACCAATAGTTGTTTACGCCGCTGTTTGTGTGCACTCCGCCGTTATCAGCCGTGCCAGTGTAATAGTTTTGTCCGCCATAAGTATCCGGATCGCCATACGCATTGGGATTGTCCATTCTTCTCAATGCACCATTCGTTGCAGCGATAAGATCTTCGCCAATTTTCCAGTTCCAGTTTGTTGGTCGTGCGAAATTTTCGATTGATGTTCCAAAAATATCAGAGTAACTTTCGTTTATAGCCCCAGATTCATTGCTGTAAATTAAGTTACCCGTGTTGGAAGTTAAACCATGAGTGATCTCGTGGCCACAAACATCCAATGCAGTAAAAATTTTAGTGGAAGTGCCATTTCCATCTCCATAAGTCATGCGCTGACCATCCCAAAAAGCATTTTGATAATTGGTTTGGTAATGCACAAAGCTTAATAATTTGAAGCCTGCATTGTTAATGCTGTTCCTTCCATGTTGATTAAAAAAATAATCGTATGTTTTTTCCGCACCCCAGTGTGCATCCGTCGCTGCCTGGTCAAAACCAGTCGTTGTCCAGCTTGTAGTCGCATTTGTAAAATCTGCTGCTGCGTTTGTAGAATATACACTCGTATTCTTCATGTTGAAAGTCTCGATGCCCAGTCCTCTTTGAACTTCCCGCAGGCGGTGCAAAGAACCCGTGTAATCTACGGTTAAACCCTGCGTGCCACTATATTTTGTAACAGCCGTAGCAGGCACATCTGCATGACAAATAAGATTATGTTCCTCCAGAATTTTTCCGTTAGAAGCGTCCACAAAGACATTTGCACGGTACAACGGAGTCTCAGCGTAAATATTAAAACGAAAAGCATTGTAGAGTTTTCCGCTTTTTTCAAAAATTACTTTCTCACCGCTCGGTGCATAAGAAAAATCAGGGTCGTTCAGCGCATTACGCATGTGCTGTTCTTCCTCTTTATTTTCCCATTTGTATTTTTTCGCATTTACTTTTGCCAAAGCAGATTTAAGAGCTGTTTTTTCGCTGATAACAAAACTATTGCCTGCTCTCTGCGGATCAGAAAGATCGCCGTTTAAGGACACCAGCTTTCCATTCATAAAATGCGCAATAATAATCTTATTAGAAATCACAACACCATTTTGACGCGCGCTAAATTTTACATGCACCCAGTCTGCACCGTCTCTTTCTCTTTTTAAAACGGCGACTTTATTTATACCGTCATTTAAAATAACGGAATTAATAAACTCTGCGGCGCCCGCTTCAGTAATAGTCTGGTTTTCGTTCAGTTTTACAAAATTCAACTGATTTTCGGTTGTGTAATTTACTTCTTGTGAGTAAGAAGTCAGCTTAGAATTACCTTGCCCCATTGCGACTTGAGCAAGCAAAAAAAAGCATGCAGCGCTTAACGTTTTTTTCATGTGTGATTTGAAATTTAATTTTACAATATAATGTTTTTATCTTAACATTTCTTAAAATAATGAGAGCAATATTTTCACAGAAACACTTGATTTTAACAGTTGTCCGGCAAAACCGATAGTAGCGTTAGCTAAATTTTAGGTTCGCGGTAATGAACAGCCCATGCCAGCCAGGACTAACAGATGAGAGAAAATTGCGTTTTGAAAAATCACTTTACAACACGTCTTTGTGACCATCCGATTTCTCGATTACTTTTTTTGCGTAAGAGCAAAGAGGAACTATTTTATAGTTATTTTCACGCGCCAAATTTACGGCTGCATCTACGAGCTGTTTACCCAAACCTTTTCCTTCGTTGCCTGAATTTACAATGGTATGCTCAATGATAAGTGTCGCTGCATCTGAGAAGACATAAGACAAAAGTGCTACCCGTTCCTTGTTCTCTTCAAGATAAAAAACACCGCTGCCTTCGTGTTTGTCGTGTTTTAATTCCATGCGTCTTTTTAAAAAACAAATATAAATTTTTAATCCGAAAACTGCTTTCCAGATTAAAAACTACATAAGAGATCCTGGCCTTAATTTGACACAACAATTTTTTGTCTTGCCGAACCCAATTCATTTTGGCCTATGATAAAATAAATACCCGCTGCAAGATCAGCAACAGAATAACTTTCTTCCGGTTTAAGGGAAATAGAGCGAATAACTTGTCCGCACTGATTGACGATTCCTACATCCACAGCTACGGCGGACTTCATTTCAAAACTTCCATTAGTTGGATTTGGAAATAACTGGATACGTGAATTTGCAAGCGGTTCGTCTTCAATTCCCACACAGGCATTTACAGACTGAGTAATGGTTGATTTCACCGAACAGTTGAAGCCGTTTGCCCCCGTAACAGTATAAGTTGTAGTTACTGTGGGCGTCACAAGCACAACGTTGGTAGTTGCACCTTCACTCCAGGTGTAGGTAACGGCACCGCTCGCAGCCAGGGCAACCACTTCTCCCGCGCAGGCGAGACTTGAGGAGCTCGTTACATTTATAACAGGAGACGGAGAAACCGCAATGGTAATTGTTCCCGTTCTTCCCTGGCAACCAGGATTGGTGCCCCTTACCGAGTAAGTGGTATTTACTGAAGGCGAAACTGAAAGGCTTGATGAAACTGTTATAGAAGGAAACCAGGTATAAGTAGTTGCGCCATTTGCAATCAATAGTGCAGAATTTCCGGCACAGATCGTTTGCGAATTCGTATTCACCTGAATGGTAGGCGATGTACCTACATTTAGTAATATAGTTGCGCTTCCAGCGCAGGTACCCACCTGACCCTGCACTGTATAAACTGTTGCTGAAGAGGGATTCACAGTTGTATTTTGAGTGGCCGAACCTGAACTCCACGTATAAGTAGATGCTCCTGTAACACGCAGGGTAGCTGTGTTACCTGCACAAAGCGTCGCGGGAGCAGCTGTAACCGCCAGTGCCAGGGTTGTGGAGCTTGAAATGGAATAAGTTTGACTTGCAGAACATCCGTTGCCATTCATTACAGTCACCGTATAAACTCCCACGGCAGTTGTGGAGATAGTGCGCGTGGTTGCACCGGTTGACCATGAATAAGTAAACGGACTTGGTGTTGTTCCCGTAGCAGTTATAGTACTTGCACTACCCGGACAAATATTTGTAGGGTTGGAAGTTATGCTGATAATGGGTTGTCCGATAGCTACTGTTGCGGTTCTGGTTACAGAACAGCCATTAGTAGAAGTAATTACGCAAGTGTAGACAGTTGTAGCAGCTGGTGACACGCTAATGGAAGAGGTGCTTACACTAGTGGACCACGAGTAAGTTAAAGAACCCGAACCCGGTCCGCCGCTATGTATTGATAAGGTAATAGGATTCCCGCCAATACACGTTGTTTGCGAAGCAGAAGCCATTTGTGCATTAGGAGAAGAAAGAACCTGAAGGGTGTGTGCCACCGGTGTACTCTGGCCAGAGCTATTTCCCGCAACAAGTATAACGGTGTACGTTCCTTGTTGATTAAAGCTAAAACTTGGGCTTTGAACTGCAAAAGTAGCAGAATTCGGCCCGCCGTTAGTTACTGTGTAAGTCCAGCTTGTAGGGGAATTGGAGGAATTTTCCACCACTTGTACAACATTATTTTGCCCTGTGCAAATCGGGTTAGGACTTATCGTAAAACTGGCGACAGGAGCCTGGGAAAAGGCCTTGCTGCTCAAAACAACACTTAAGATCCAGATCACATTTAATAGTTTTTTTCTTTTTCATGGGTGTTGTTTTTAAAATGGTGTTTAGTGCATTAGACGAATTAAACCTCGTGAAAGTTTAATCGAACACCAAATTAAATACATTAACCGCCATAAAGGCCCAACAAGAGGTGAATGGAGATTAAAAGCGGTAAAGGGTTTATAAGAACTGATCTAAAAAAACGCCAGATCCCGATAAAATCATCAAAAATCTTACATCTGTAGGTTCGCCCTGCTCTTATGATTTATCATGAGCTTTATTTGCAAGAACTTTGAGTCATAAACTTACCTACCATGAACTCATTTACACTTTTAATCTCAAAAATTCTGTTAATCAGCTTTTTTAGCTTTTCATTTAACAGCGCTTATTCTGCTCCTGCTAAAACAAAGGTTTCCAAACTTAAAAAAGACTCTAGCTCTGACCTTTATCTGCAAGGCCATATTGTTGTAAAGAACAAAGAAGTAAAAGGAATTTATAAAGTGGAGGTTTTATACTACAACGCTGTCGCCAGCTCGTTTACTGTGAAGAATAACGAGTCCATCAAACTCTTGTTAAAAAGAGACGCTCCGTATGTTCTTAAAATTTCCAAAAAGGGATTTCGTCCACAGTACATTTGTGTAAATACGAACATGCATGGAAGCAGGAACCTGATCCATTCTTTTTATTTTGAAACGAATTTAATTTCAGCAGCGCAGGCCATGCTTCTCGACGATGAAGCACTTGAACTTCCTATTGCCATGATTAGTTTTAACAAATCAACAGGAAGTTTTGCGAATAATAAAGATTATACCTCCTATGTGAATCAAAGGATTTACGGTACTTCCGATGGAACAAGAAATTAAATTGCTGCCGTTTATTTACGCAGCCAGTTAAAAAAACGCTTGTTAATAAACGGAATGTAAAAAAAGGCCATAATGCTCACTAAAAGCAGGCTAATGATCAAAGTCCTCAGCGGCGGCGGCAAATCGGCCAAAAGCGGAATCAAGGTCATTGATAAAAGGGTTAAAACCGGATAAATAAGGCACCATACTAGAAGTGCGAACTTCCATTTTTTAGGCGCTAAAGGCTGATTCATTACGTTTGCGTTGTGAGCGACAAAAATACGGTTAAAAAAATACCTGCGGGACAGAATTCACTGGTCTGTGTTTAAAAAATATGGATTGCCTGTAAAACAAAAGCAAAATTGCTGTATATTTGCTAAACCTTTAACCCAAAATCACTTATGAAAAAAAATTACACGCTTTATACTTTTATCTTATTCTTGACTCTAAGTTTTATAGGAACGAATACCGCTTCTGCGCAAGCCCCATTGATCGGTTTAATTCAAGGGCCAGCAGTTGTTTGCTCTTCGCCTGCAAGCCCAATCATTTATTCCGTACAAGCCAGCAACTCACCGCTCGCTTATTCCTGGTCTTATGCAGGACCTTCAGGAGTAGTTATCAGCAATCCTTCAGGATCTGTAACACCTATTAGTTTTCCCTATAATTCGGTTACCAATACAACTTTTACACTTTATTGCTATGCCAGCAATAATTCAGGAACAAGTTCCACTACATCATTTGTTGTCAAAATTTACGAAACGCCCTCTGTAACGTTCTCGGGCTCTAATTTCTTTTGCCAGGGATCCTCTACAAACATTATGGCAAGTCCTACAATTTTGTCTTCAAGCTCTACATTGTCCTACAACTGGAGTCCATCAACGGGCTTAAACACAACTAACGGTCCAATGGTAACCGCTCAACCGCCCGCTACAACCAATTACACCGTACTTTTAACCCTTGGTAATTCAGCAGGCAGCTGCACCAATACAGCACAATTAACTATTGTCACCACTACTTGTGTAGTGGGTATTAACGCCTTTTCATCAAAGGAATTTGATCTTTTACTTGTCTATCCAAATCCAAGCACTGATTTTTTTATCTTAAAATCCAACAAAAATGAACTTGCAACTATACTTAACGAAATTGGTCAGGCTGTAAGATCTTTTAACCTTGTGGCGGGCACTGAGACAAAAATATCAGGACTTCCGGGAGGAATTTATTTTGTAATCACTCCAAACTCAAGGAAAAAGATCATCGTCACCAATTAAAGTTTTCTTTTAAAAAAAACCGGCGACGAGCCGGTTTTTTTATGCTTATACTTGCAGACCCGGAATTTCAAAAATGAAAAACGCAGCTATTCTAAAAGTATTTTTTATAAGCCTTGCCCTTTCTTCGTTGCTGGCAATGCCCTTTATTCTTGACCTAACACTCACGCCACGATTTTTAGCATTGGCCGTTTGTATTCTGCTGATCTTTTACTTTATAATTCAATCGGAATTGGCAGGTGTTCTAAAGCCTGATCTTCTGCTTATTTCTTACCTGGCCTACACCGGCTGGTGCTGCTTATCCGTTCTATGGGCCAATACCAAATCAGAAGCCATCTTTGAATCCAGCAAACAGGCATTAGGTCTGTTCGTATTCTCACTGACTTTTTTCTTTCTAAAAAAAGAACGCGATCAATTTCAGAAAACACTTTTAAAAATTTCGATACTTCTGTTTATAGCTGCCATATTAATCGCTATCTATCAATTAACCAACCTGCCGAGTTTTGACAAAGAAACGTTTTACAACATTACCGGTACCAGTGGTCACAAGAATCTTTTTTCTAGCTTCCTGTTTCTCAATCTCTTTTTCCTGATCGCTGCTTATTTTAAGTTGGAAGATTCCTGGAAAAGCGTTTCAATTATTTGTATTCTCCTCAATTGCACTTTTATTTTTCTATTGGGAACCAAGGCGGTTTGGCTGGCGATTTGTGTTTCAATGGCAATTTTTATACTGCTTCATTTCTTTTCTAAGTACTCAAAACATCCGAAATTAAAATTTCCGGTGAGCCTGATCATTACCGTTCTCTTGGCAAACATTTTTTTCATGAATTTTCTTCAGCCCCTCATTCATAAAAGTATTCGTTACACGTCGGCCTCCCCGAGCGCTCATTCCATTAAGCTGGAACAAGAGCGGCTAATATTATGGGATAAAACATATCAATTGATCAACCAAAAACCTGTTTACGGGCTGGGAATGGGTAACTGGCAGATTCACTTTCCCGATGCTACTTTAAGCAACCTGTGGCGGGCCGAAGACCTTAACTTCACTTTCCAGCGTCCACACAATGATTTTTTATGGATCCTTTCAGAAACGGGACTTATTGGTTTTAATCTTTTTCTTCTCTTTTTAATCAGCCTTCTTTATATGCTTATCCGCACGCTCTTCTATGTGCAGGAACACAATACACTGCGATACACCCTTATTTTATGTACATCATTTATAGTTGGCTATTTTTTGATTTCGTTTTTTGATTTTCCGAAAGAACGCATTGAGCACACAGTCTGGATAAATATTCTTTTAGGAATTGCTTACTTTCATATTAAGACTTACGGATCCCTAAAAACATTCGGTGAAATTCGCATTGGCAAACTTCACACACGGTTAGCCTTTTGCTTGGTCACGGTGATTGCTTTTACCGGCTTAATGCGGCTTAATGGAGAGTGCTTTACCAGGAGGATGATGAATTACAAAAACAATGGTCAGCTTGCCGATGCGATAAGTGCTGGGAACTCCGCCATGAGTTTTGCCTACTCGCTTGATCCCACCTCTGTGCCACTTTTTTGGTACATCGGAAATTGTAAAGCCACATTCGGAAATTATTCGGAAGCGCAGGCAGATTTTATCAGCGCTTACAAACTCAATCCTTTTAACCGGAATGTATTAAACGATCTTGGGTCTTCGTATGTTTTTACCAATAATGTTACTCTGGCAAAAAAGTATTATGAAGAAGCCGCGCGGATCAGTCCACGTTTTGATGAACCGAAATTAAATCTTGCCGCTATGTACATTAATGCCAAAGATTTTAAGACCGCAGATTTCTGGCTGAAATCTTTGATGCACGATTCTGAAAGGCGAGCGAATTATGAGAGAATAATCGAGATAACGAAGTAGAAAATTTTATCGTTAATGGTTATTCCGCACGAGTCAAATTTATAGTCTCTCTTAATTCCTTCGATCTACAAAAAAATTCTTCGGCTCTAATTAGTGTTTGGCCGAAAACTCCATTTTCGTCGTTGTGTCAAAAAAATAATCGCTCATTTACCCCAGTAAACCTCACAATCATTTTTTTTAACACGCCTCGAAACTGAATTTTTCCATCCAAACACCTAGTTTTCGGACAGACACTAATTATGGATTTTGAATGTTTAAATTTCCTGCTCCATATGTTAGTCAGCTACTCTTAAGACACGTTGAGCTAAAAGACTAAAAAGTCAACTGCATAACCTGGCCACTTGCAGATTAAGTTACAGAACCGACGATGCCCACGTCGCTTTGGGATAGATTCGTGTCAAGTTTTGTTTTTCTGAATTTTGGCAAAGGCGGCAATGATCGCAATGCATGCAATGAATGGTGGCAATTCCTACGCGCAGGGTCCGCAGTCAGCACTTATCCCATAATCAGTAAATACCTCCACACTAAAAGATGAGGTGCCCCATATATGGCCCTTTGATGAAGGCATGAATTTAGCAGAATAAAAGAAGTTCCATTTTACATGCACGCGAATTGAATGCTCAGGAAGAAATTTTCGGCCCGAGTCTTGTTTTCCTGTAAAAAACTGGCGCAGAAATCAAGTCCTCTCTAAACATTAACCAGTAAACCTCTGCCTGCGAAAATGAATTCGCCGGAAAAAAAATAAAAAATATGTTACAAATTTTAAAACTGATTCAACTGCCATTAAGACTTTTTTGTCTTGTAATTAGTATATGTGCTCTAAATCTTGAGAAAGCAACCGCACAAAGCTTCGAAAAGGAATTTGACAAAGGTGAAAAACTATTTTCGCCTATTTATCAGGATGGAAAAAGTGAAACAAGAACCCGCTTCAAAGGCGGCTACGCAGAAGCGCGAACAATTTTTATTAATCTTTATAAAACGGATCCCGCAAACTGCAACCTTGCTTTTAAGATTGGGGTTTGTTACCAAGGCTCAAGCCGTTCAGGTGCGCAGGCCATTCCGTATTTCACCAAAGCAGTTACCTCCGTTTCTAACGATTACAAAGGAAGCTCTTACAAAGAAAAGAACGCGCCGTTAATCGCTTACAAATACCTGGGCGACGCTTACCATTTAAATTACGAATTTGATAAAGCGATGGACGCTTACAAAAAATACATTGCGGTAATGGATCAGAATAAAAATAACGACAAGGAACTAATTGCCGAAACAAACCGGAAAATAGAGATGTGCATTACCGGTAAACGCCTGGTAGCCGCTCCAGTAAAAATTAAAATAGAAAACCTTGGCGCGGGCCTAAATTCAACGTATGCTGATTATGCGCCTGTTGTTTCTGCCGATCAAAATTCAATTTTCTTTACTTCACGACGCTCCGACTCCAATGGTGGAGAAAAAGACGAAGACGGGAATTATATGGAAGATATTTATATGTCGGAAAGAACAAAGGCAGGATGGGCAAAAGCTTCGGGTATTGGACCGCAAATTAATACAAGTGGAAACGAATCAGTCCTCGCGGTTTCGCCCGACGGACAGCATATCTTAATTTACAAAGATGATAATGGAGATGGAAACATCTACAGCACAGAGCTAAACGGCGACACCTGGTCGAGTCCCGAAAAATTAAATAAGAATGTAAATTCAGACTATTGGGAACCGAGTGCTATTATTTCTGCCGATGGCAGAAGCCTTTATTTTATTAGTAACGCTCCCGGAGGTTTTGGCGGAAGAGATATGTACATGAGTAGATTAACACCCGACGGTGATTGGGGCAAAGCTGTAAACATGGGTACTGCGATCAATACACCTTATGATGAAGATGCGCCTTTTTTGCATGCCGATGGTGTAACTTTATCCTTCAGTTCAAATGGCCATAATACTATGGGCGGCTTTGATCTTTTTACGAGTCTTCTTTCAGCAGATGGCAGCTGGTCGGAACCCATTAACGCCGGTTACCCACTCAACACCACAGACGATGATATTTTTTATGTGGTGAGTCCCGATGGGCGTAAGGCATATTTCTCTTCTTTTCGTAAAGACGGATTAGGCGAGAAAGATAATTACATGGCCACTTTTCTTGACAGGAAAGAAACGCCATTAACATTGGTTACAGGTACGGTTAACACAGAGTCGGGCAAGCCCGCCAAAGATGTAGAGATTACCGTAACCGATAATGAAAACGAACAAATTGTTGGTGTTTATCACACGAACAGTAAAACCGGAAAATTTTTATTTATTCTTACGCCCGGTAAAAATTATAATGTGACTTACCAATCAAAGGAAAAACTTTTCTATTCTGAAAATATTGAAATTCCAAAAGAATCAAATTTTTACGAGATCAAACGCGCCATCGCACTCGATCCGATTGTAGTGGGCTCTAAGATCACGCTCAATAATATTTTCTTTGATTACGACAAATCAACGCTGCGCACACAATCAAATGTGGAACTTAAAAATTTATTGCAACTGATGAAAAGTAATCCCAATATGAAAGTAGAAATTGCAGGACACACAGATAGCAAAGGCGATGACGCGTACAACCAAACACTCTCAGAAGAGCGCGCACAAGCGGTTGTAAACAAACTAGTAGCAGGTGGAATAAACGCAGACAGAATGAAAGCAAAAGGATATGGTAAAACAATGCCCATTGCCGTGAATAAAAAAGCAGATGGCAAAGATAATCCACAAGGCAGACAACTTAACCGAAGAGTAGAATTAAAAATAACAGGCCTTAATTAAGCGTAGAAAATTTGAATTGAAAAAGGGCCATGTTATGTGGCCCTTTTTTGTTGCTTCACTTAATGCGGTTTTAAAATACGCGCAACTTCATGTTCATTGATCAATCGGAAAAATTGTGAGGAGACCGCAAATGAAATCGATGTCCTTGACGAGTTTTAATGCGAACTATATAAACGCCTTAAATAGCATCCTCTGAAAAACTAATTGACCCGTCACTTTTTAGAGTAATGGTCCATCTGTGCTTTCCTTTTCCTGAAACAGATTCGGTAGTGTTTAGTGGTCTTCCTGTGGCAGACGTCCCGGTAATGATAAAGCTCTGCCCATTGAATGTGAAATAACCGGAAGTCTCGCCCGCAGCCACGCTCCCCAAAAAAGCATTTCCCGCTTTTATATTATTAATGGTCTCATTGAACTCATTTTTGAAACGTAGCGCATAATCTTTTTTTGAACAGGATGACAAAAATAAAACCAGGAGAAGTATAACGAATGTAATAATGCTTTTTTTCATGTAAGTAGTCTATTTTATCTCTGCTAAAAATACAGAAGAGTTCTTAAAACGGCAAATGGTGTGTCGCTATAAATTGCGAGAACCTAATTGAATGGCGAATTACAGAAGGGAGAAAAGTAAACAGCCATAAATTTCGAATGCATTTAGAAGTCGTTCCATTTGATCCACGGTGGTATCACTACTCTTAAAAAACGCTGGCTGAATCCTTACATCTCCGCTGCTGCATTAGCAAACTATGCAAGGCACATTTTAATAAAACACTTACTGATTTAATTTCCGAACGCATTGTAATTGAAGCAAAGCGCGAACTATATCTAACATCAAAGGCCGTAAAACAAATTGCCTTTGGCCTCGGCTTTACCGATGAACATTACTTTAGCAGATTCCTTAAAAAGAATGCGGATATCCCACCAATTTCACCGCGACCGGTTGGCTTTGCAAGAGTTGACAATTCCTCGCGCCATAATTTAAAAGGGTCTGCTTTTGGTGATGGAATAGACTCGATAATGCGGAATAATTGCTCGGTATCGGCAACATCCGTTTTATAAAACTTTCCATCGGAAGCTTTAATTTGCAGTTGTCCAATTTTTTCGAACAACTCACTGCCTTCCTTCTTCAACTTCTCTTTCAGGTCGCTCCAATACTTTCTTGGCCGGTCTGTACTAGTTAAAAATTCAATAACGTCAATAATAGAAAAATACCATTTCTCCTAGTCTTCATTCCAAAGGGTATGAACCTGTTTTCTTCAAAAATTTGTATGGCGTTATTGTATTTCATTATTTATATAGCTTCCAACAATCAACGCCAGATAATTTGTTATTTATCATTAAGGATATGGAGTTGGCAACATTTCCGTTGCTGCGGTTTATAGTATTCTTAATCGTGTTTTCCGAACAACATATTTCAATCTACTTATCGGCCATCTCATCTAAAACAAAACAGATCTCGAAGCAGAGTCACCCGAAGATGCTAGGTAAGAACTCACTTAAAGTTTTTTGTTTTCCTCCTGCCGCTGTTGTATTTTTACAACCAAAGCGGCATACCAACTCACAAACACTTTCGTCTCTTCAGGCGTTTTGTCTAAAATTCTTTTTGCAACTTTACTTCCCATGATAAACGGGTATAATTGACCTACTACTTGTGAGCTATTTTATTTTGAAGGCTATTATATTTTAATTAAGAAATTTTGTAGCCTTGGATGAATCAATACTCTCTACAACCATACTCGATTGCTCAGGATGAATGACTTTAAACAATGGATTATTTTGTATAGAATCCCAAAGCTCATATTCAGGCGTACCTAGCTTTTCAGGTTCTTGAGATATTAAATAGAATTTGTTCTTTAAAATGTCTTTGTGATTATTTGCAGACAGTATCGCTATTAAACTTGAGTAATGACTAATGGTGTTATCTAAAGATTGTTTTTGGTTTGAGAAATCAATAACCTTTGCACCGACAAATGCACCATTTTTTCCAATACACTCCATATCGTACGAGAAATAAAGATTTGGAATTAAGGTGCTGTTTATCTTTATATGAGTATGAACCTTGTCCTTTACCTTACTGATTAATTTTTCTTCAACTAACTTACTGAAGCTTGTTGGTTTGCGCTTATGAGCTTGTTTGATTTCAATTTTATCAATTAAGGTTTCAAATAACAAATTAAACGTATTTTCATTAAGTGCCTTTAAAAACAAATTTGATTTGCTGAGCTGGAGTAAACCATTTGAGTAATTACTCAGGTAATCAATGTAAGAGTCGTCAAAAACAAAGTCATTCTTAAATAAAGAACCTAACTGAGATTGATGCGCTTTGTTTAGCTCATCCACTTTTGATATCATCTGTTTACAGAAAAAATCAACCAGGTCAGAATTAACTATTTTCTTAGCCAATAACTTCCTGCTCTCAGAAAAGGAAATCATCGCCTTGGTTTCTTTAAAAGCTAATACTCCTATAGAAATAGAATCACCGGAAGAAGTATTCGGACTAATTTTTAATATGGTATAGTAAAATTTCATGGTTAAAGTCTGCTTAAAAATTCGCCGAAGACCATTCTATTTCTTGATTCACAAAATAAAAAAGACTTAAGCTTTCTGTGATCTCTTTCAGATAAGCGATAGTGAAAGGCTATATTGGTTATAATTTCATCGAAATGATCTTCGCAGTTCTTTACGCAAAGATAGAATATATCACGTTGCTGCTGTAACCATTTTGATGTTGGCTTAGAGCCTGTTTAAATTTACTTTGAACTACTTGCGCATTATCATAGTTTTATCTCGGACAGCCGATTAAAAGGTTTAAGCATCCGCAATCTAAAAATTATAGATAGTACAACCATTCGTTTATTTAGTGATATTTTGCAAGGCGTTGGACGCAACACCAAAGA